>Ga0272442_10008701_pt1 | contig 12805 bp, 12 predicted proteins | sample SSMForm2O_FD_200262 | JGI IMG/M metagenome (GOLD analysis project Ga0272442, IMG submission 200262) | Marine sediment archaeal communities from Little Sippewissett salt marsh, Falmouth, MA, United States - SSM-Form-2O | ecosystem: Environmental > Aquatic > Marine > Wetlands > Sediment ... | reverse complement strand
GTTACAGAAAAATGTAATATTGAGCAGTTGCTGACCGAACTTTTAGCAATTATGCAACCGCAGGCGGCGAAAAGAAAACTGTCGTTTGCGATTACCAAAATTAATACGCTGCCTGGTATGATACATTGTGACCGTCAGATTCTGCGGGAATGCCTGAACCGTATTTCAAAAGATTTGATTTCATCGACAATTGGTGATTATGTGTGTATCAATGTTAGTGTTGAAAGCAAAGGTAATAACACCAAGATTCGTTTTGATTTTGTATGTTCCAAAAGTAATAAGCCTTCGAACAATAACAACCGGACAAATGAGTCTTTCTTCCCTTTTGATGAAAGCGGTGTTTTATTTGACGGCAAAGAATTATGGATGGCAGTTACTGAGTCTTTAGCAAAATCGATTGGTGGAGAGATTTTATGGTGCCGCAGCAACGAAACCGGTTCAGAACTGTCTTTAATTGTTCCTACAAATCAATTGCAAGGATAATAGCATTGAAAACAAGGAAGTTCAGAAATCAGATAAGTTTGAATTTTGTTATTGTATTTTTGGCCGGAAATTGTTATAATTATCCAATGGTAGGAAACGGGTGAAATTACCCTTCATTTTAGTATTACAACGAGCTTTTGTTTCTAACATAAAATGATATGGAAAAAAAACAGAATACAACTAATGAAAAAACCAGGCTTCTTTTTGGCGAATGGCTAATTAATAGAGACCTTCTCACTCACCGAACTCTTTGTGAAGCTTTAAGTGAACAACATGAGCATGGCGGCAGACTTGGAGAGGTGCTTCTGCGTCTTAAAATGCTGGACGATGACTCTCTAACACATTCCCTTGCCGAGTATCTTGGCTTGGATTATATTCAACTTGATACATTGGCTGATATCGATATGGATGTCGCCAAGAAAATACCGGAGAAAATGGCCAAGCGATTTTGTCTTGTTGGAATACGTGAAGAAGATAATAAAATTGTCGTTGCAATGGCAGACCCTCTTAACATCATTGCTATGGACACGGTTTCTATTAAGATGAAACGTAAAATAAATGTTGTTGTCAGCTCGCTGAAGAATATCCAAAACACAATAGATGCAATTTATCACGGTTCCCATGTTGCCGAGCAGCGTCTTCGTGAACTTGTGGAACTGGAACTTAGTCCCGAGGAAAACCAAACTTATGACAATGAATTAATGGAAACCGATATCAGCAGTGAGGAAGAGGCCGCAACCAAAGCTCCCGTAATTCGGTTTGTGAATCTGCTTTTGGGTCAAGCGGTGAGAAGAAAGGCCAGTGATGTTCATATCGAACCTCAGGAAAGGTCAATGATAATTCGAATGCGAGTTGATGGTATTCTTCGTGAAACGGTTTCGCCGCCTTACAGCCTGCACGCAGCAGTTATAACGAGAATTAAAATATTGTCCGGTATGAATATAGCAGAGCGAAGACTGCCCCAGGACGGACGTCTGAAGATTAAAGCACCGGGCAGAGATATCGATGTTCGAGTAAGTTCGCTTCCGACGATATATGGAGAAAAAATAGTAATGCGAGTTCTGGACAAGAAGGCAGTCAGTCACGATCTTGACCTTCTTGGTTTTGAACCTGATTTTTTGAAAGAGTTTAAACGAGTTTTAAAACAGCCCTACGGTATTATAATAGTTACCGGCCCAACCGGTAGCGGTAAGACCACTACTTTATACTCGGCACTTAACTTTTTAAAGAACCCCACCAAAAATATCACCACAGTTGAAGACCCTGTCGAGTATCGTCTTAAAGGAATTAATCAGGTTCAAATAAGGCCTCAGATTAATCTGGGTTTTGCTTCCTGTCTGCGTACTATCTTACGACAGGACCCTGATATTATTCTGATAGGTGAGATTCGTGACAAAGAGACAGTCGAGATTGCGATGCAGGCATCATTAACGGGACATCTGGTTTTGAGCACTTTTCACACCAACGACTCGGCAGGTGCCATAAGCAGGCTGATGTATATGGGCATCGAGACATATTTGCTTGTTTCAACACTTAATTTAGTAATTGCCCAAAGACTTGTAAGAAAAGTTTGCGATAATTGCAGGGAATCTATAAAACTAAATGAAGAACAGCTTTCACAAATCAACATAGAACCCGATGAGGCTGAGCAATATACTTTTTATAAAGCTCAAGGCTGCAAAGTCTGTGACGGTACAGGCTACCTCGGTCGATTGCCTATCTTTGAAATCTTAACTATGAATCATACTATGCGTGAGGCTATATCAGCTCAAGCCAGTGAACTGGATATCCGCGAGCTTGCACAAGAAGCAGGTGGAGGCAGTTTGCTTAGCAGTGGAGTAAATTTAATAAAAAAAGGAGTAACTACTTTTGATGAAGTGCTGGAAGCAACTTTCACGAGTACCGTTGAGGATTAATGTTTGTAACCTATTGGTCATATCAGAACACATCAAACAATAAAAAACCATATCAACAGCTTTATTTACACAACCAAAACAGACGTTTGTATGTTAAAAAAAATTTTGTGAAAACCTCTAAATTATTAAAAAGTTTTGATTTGCCAAATATAATTCAAAAACGTTTATTTATCAGTATATTACGGGTTTTTAGCTGAAAATTGAGGTTTGTAGCTGCGTCTAAATTAAAAAAAGTTGAGTTTTTTATCAAAAATAAATTTGACTTTATTGTTAAAAAAAGATATAATACGCAAGATTGTGTAATTGCGCACATCGGAGGATACGGGTGCCTTTCGCAAATCATTCGCTTTTTGCGAGGAGGTTCTATAAGCATCTGTTGAAGATTGCACCTATAATGATAGATGTATAGGGTGTTTGAATGGATAGTTTTGTATATACAGCATACGACCTAAGTGGAGCGGAGAAAAAGGGTCTCAAAAGAGGAACTTCAGAACAGGAAATATATGCTTGGCTCCACAGGCACAGTCTAATCCCTGTTGAAGTAAAACCAGCCGGTTCTGTTATCCAGTTGCGAAGTCACAGCATCAGCAAGACTTTCAAACGACCTAAATCCGCCGATATGGCAGCGTTTTGCTGGCAGTTGGCAACAATGATTGAGGGTGGTGTACTTATTACAGAAGCTATAGAGACAGTTGCTGAAGATATTGAAAACCACTCATTCAGGCATACTCTCATAGAGGTTTGTGAGCAAATCAAAAGAGGTGAATCATTCTCCAGCAGTATCTCGCAGTATCCTAAAGTTTTCGATAGATTATTCTGCTCTATGATACTTGCCGGCGAGACAAGCGGTTCTCTTCCAACAATATTGGACAGACTCGGTAACTATTTTGATGCCCGTGATAAATTTAAGCGAAAGCTCAAAAATGCGTTGTTATATCCGGTGTTTGTACTAATATTCGTGTTCGTAGTTTTGACAGTGATGATGACGTTAATTATACCTCGTTTTCGCACCATATTCGCTCAAATAGGTGGAGACCTGCCGGCATTTACGAAAGGATTTATAAAAGTTTATGATATTTTGATGCTCAACGGTCTTTATCTGGGTGTGCTTTGCGTTTTCCTGGCAGCTTTATTCATTGGTTTCTGCAGGACCCAAACGGGACATATGAAGTTGAGCAACTTTACACTTAAAACCCCATTGTTTGGCAGGCTTATTCTTCAGGCATTTATTTCTACCTTTTGTAAAACAGTAGCGACTCTTATGTCTGCGGGAGTATCTATTATTGAATCATTTGATATAGCATCAGAAATGACTAACAACGATGTTATAAGAGATGCTGTAATTCACAGTAAAGACAGAATTATAGAGGGTTCGAGTATTTCTTTAGGTATGGCTGCAAGCGGAGTTTTTCCCAATATGGTATCCAAGATGGTCGATGTAGGCGAAAAGAGCGGCTCACTGCCAAAGGTTTTGGATAAAGCCAGTAGTTATTACGAAAATAAGATGGACAGTACAATAACCACACTTTTGGGCCTGCTTGGTCCTACGGTAATAGTATTCGTAGGCGGGATAGTTTTAATAGTTGTGGTGGCTTTGTATCTGCCGATTTTCTCGATGTCAAATATGACAACGTGAAAGTATAGAAATTTCCAAAATACAGAGTGAGGAAAATTTGAGTAATATTAAGAATTTAGGTTTATGAAAAGGCAAAAAGGTTACACCCTGGTTGAATTGATGATTGTAATTCTTATTGTAGCTATTTTATGCGCAATTTCAGCACCGATACTGTATGGACGAATCATCTCAGCGAAATGGTCTGAAGGAAAGACAATGGCAGGCACTCTGGCGTCTGCAATTCGAAGTTATATCGCATATAGCGGCGATGTCGGAACTTGGGATAAAACAACACTTGGTTATAAACAACTGGGATTCTTGCCACAGGATTTTGACGGTATGTATTTTAAGAACGAAGATTTTTTCTGGGTTGTTCAGGTTGTACAGGTACCGCCGATAAACAACTACCAACTGCAGTATAATATTATGGTTTATCCGCCGGAAGGTCTTGCAGGCCCACCTGGGATGGAAAGCGGTATGCAATTAAACCAAACAGGGTTGTGGGGACCGATAATGAGTGAATAACCGACAAAATAACTGAAATTTGATTTATAAATTGGAGCAAATAGCCGATAAAATAATTAGAATTGATTTGATAATTAAAGCCTTAAACGTGGTGCGGGCATTACAGATTATGGTTAATATTTGAAAGGAGGCCTATCCGTATTTTTGAGTGTAGTGCTTCGAAGTGCCCTGGGGGATGCACCTTGGATGATTCAACTTGAGGCTTTACTCGTTTTGTTTCAAATAATTTTTAATTTTTTAACTTTTACGAAGGAGAAACTAAAATGTTAAGACAAAAAGGTTTTACATTAGTTGAGTTAATGGTAGTAATTTTAATCGTTGCCATATTGGCAGCGGTAGCAATTCCGATTATGCGCGGTCGAATCGATTCGGCCAAATGGACGGAAGGTAAGGCAATGGTGGGCACAATTGCAACAGCAATCCGTGCCTATGTTGCAGAGACAAACGCAAGCCTGGCCGCAGCGGATAAAGGTACACTGGGTTACGAAGATTTGGGATTGGTTGAAGGAGACTTCCAGGGCACATATTTCGATCCAGACCTCTTTGACTGGTCGGTAAGTTACACCCCATCCACTAATGTTTTGTTGTTTACCGTTACTGCCCAAAAGCCTGATGGGATTCGAACACCATCTCAATGGTCTTTGAACCAAAATGGTATCTGGGAAGAGGGACCGGGTGTCTAATTTGTTAACAGCATAAGCTGTAAATTAAGAGGTAGGGAGGCTTAACAGCCTCCCTTAACCTCTTTTATGAATGGGAGAGTGATAAAAAAGGAGATGGGTGATAAGTTGAAAAGACGCCTAACGGGGGTTACCCTTATAGAAGTGCTTATAGCAACGGCGGTTACAAGCATTGCGGCTACCGGCGCTCTGAGCTATGAGTATCATGCCGCCAGACAGAGGGAGTCAGCAAGAGCGTTTTCCCGGGCAGTGAGTACAGGATATTTTCTCCTGGAAGACTGGAAAGCCAATGGAGGTTCCACGCAGTATAGTGATTGTCTTGCCGTTGCCCACAATCCTACAAAGTTGAAAATCGACGGAATTACATCATTTAGGTATGATAAGCCTCATTATACGATCACAATTGACAAAATTCCGATACGCATAAAGTTAACTCGTTCGTTTCCTGTTTTGGAGGATGAAAGGCTTTTACTCTTGGAGGCAACGGTGCAATGGCCTCTGAATTTAAAGGCATTTAGTGATAGTAATAAAGACCCTGTTAAATCGATAGTATTAAAAACTTATGCAAGGACTGACCAGGAGGGTGGTTGAAGATGAAAAACATTAGAAAAGGATTATACGGTAAACGAAGATTTGTCAAAGGTCTTAGCCTGATCGAACTGATGATAACGATAGCAATTTCGATAATTCCGACATCGCTGATAAGTGTACTGCTCATAAGCGGCCAATACAGTTGGGACAAGACATATTCGCAAACAAACAAACAGATAGAAATCGAAGGCCAGCTTGCGGCGTCAATTTTCGGACGTGTAGGCAGGAAAGCAACACGTAATAATTGTTCTTTTGCAAAGATTATCAAAGATGGAAGCAGCGATATAATTCGTGCTAAAGAGGTTACGTTTCAATATTGGTGCACGGGGGAGGCTACTAATACTATGGTTGCAGAAACTGCAAAGTTTTGGTTAGACGCCAATCAGTTAAAGGTCGATTATCAGCGGGAAGGAAATCCAAACACAGTTGTTTTGGCAAATAACGTTAGCCAGGTGGAGTTCAGCCGTAACGCTAATCAGGGATGTGTCAGGATGGTCTTGAAACTTCAAGATGTTACAGGGGCTGACTCTTACAACGAAACGGTTACGATAACCGCAGCAGCATTTATGCGCGGTTGATTTTTTGTTGTGAACATTTTTTACAATCTTAGGAGAGGGGGTTTGGTTATTACCAATATAACTTATAGAAAGTCCGCAAAGATGCGAAATAACGGCTCAATGCTTGTATTGGCCGTCTCTGCTATTTTTATTCTTTCGATACTCGGTCTTGGGATTTTGACCCTGGCCTATGGAACAAGTCTCCGCTCGGTACAACTCCGCAATGAAACAGCGGCGAAATTAGCTGCAGAAGCCGGTTACGAAAAAGCGATTTCGTTAATGAGCAGCAAGGATGATGTATTGAGTTGGCTGGGTTCTGCTCCCGGTGATGATGCAGCGAGGGTCGAAAAAGGCTCAGGCCAGTTAACAAGTGGTCCTAACAGCCCCAACATCGATTACGATTATAGTATCAGTTTTGACCGTTTTGATAATATTCATCCTGTTTACAAAATAGAAGCAACCGGTAAATGCAGTTTGATTAAAAGGACGATAACAGCATTTGTAACACAAAGGATAGGCGGCTGGGAGATGGGTATATGCGAGGTGCCGACAGGCTCAACCCAGACAACTAAGGTGCTTTTTACGGGCGATGATGATGTCGGCAGTATGCCTATCCATATAAATAGCAACAAGAAATCCGATGATTCCAAGATAGACATTCCTGTCGATAATGCTAACAGACCGTTTTTTAGAGAATTGATTACAATGGAGGAGTCCCGATACAAAAGTGGAAGAAACAGTGACAAATACGCTGGCATAATGGATGTATTTGATGGCGGTATTTATTTTAATCAGCCCGAAAATAGAATTACTGAAACCGGCGGTGGCAGTATCCAAAAGAAAGTTGACCGTTTCCTGAACTCAACTCACAACAAGTTTCGGTTTTATTCAGGCAACGGCAAAAAACCGACCGCTTTGGCTGCTGGGTACCTTCCCGAATACAAGATGCCTGCCGTACAGTTGGAATTTTTTGTTGATACGGCGGGTAGTATCGGCAAAGTCAGGATAACAAATAACTGTACTGTGTGCTGTGTTGATGGTTCCGGCTACGACTATAAACTTGCCCCAGATCCGACGAATACTTATGAACGTTATCCTGTTTATGCTTTTCATTATGCATATGACAGTCTGTCGGAAATTTACAACCTCGCAGATACATACGTTAAACAGCAGGCAGAGAAACCAACAGGCTCACTCGTATCCACGGAAGCAGGCGGACAGATTTACGTCGATGGAAATGTGATTATTGGCGGTGAGATTGATGAAAATGGAAACGTCAGGATACCTAAGCCGTGCCCCGCTTCAATTAAAGGCAAAGTTACAGTTGTAGCCACGGGCAATATCTGGATAGTCAGCCCTGCTGTATATCACGGTCATCAGGATATATCAAGTGGATTTGCCGTACCTGCAATCGATAATCCAAATATTTTAGGATTGTTTTCCGTTAATGGAGTTGTTAAAGTTGTTGATGCTGGTTTGAGCATAAATGTACCTCGCGACCCCAATGACAATGACCTGCCAAGGGTTTTTACAGACCCCAATGGCATATTTAGATACCAGCCCATTTGCCTGCAGGAACCATCGCAGGGCAAAATTTATCTAAGGCGACTGCCTGAACCAATGGTGGTACAAGCCTCTGTTACGGTTGGCGGCGGAGGCTGGGGCGTTGAAAATGTTTTTGCCAGGTTGGAAAGAAAAACCGTCAATAACCTCGTCCTTGCCGGTTCGATTACTGAAGTAATTCAGGGACTCGTAGCAAGCAGTATCGGTGAAGCCGGTTTCAAAAGACATTATTATTTTGACAAAAGATTGCAAAATGGCATTTTGCCCGGTGATATATGGTTTCAGAGCAAATATATACCGATAAAGGGGGGATGGGCTGATACTCGATATAACGATTCTGATGCTCCTTCTCCTTCTCTGTAATACGGTTATTATCGGAGGCAATTGCTTTAAGAGGGGATAAAATTATTTGATTGTAGGCGATAATCTGCTGGATTAGCATTGTCAAAGACCCGATTTATATACCATTGAATACTTAAAAATTGTATAATATTATAAGCGAATTTATTTCTTTAGAGAGGAGCAGGAACTGTTTTGAATCTGAAGCGAGTACTATCAGGCAAGAAAGACGTATTCGGTCTTGATATAGGCTCATCGTCTGTTAAAGCCATTCAGTTATATCGTGAAAATGACGGCTATAGGATTGTAGCAGCTGGATGTGTAAAAATTGAGCATGAAGGCTCGGATGACCGCATCAAAGACAACAATTTAGTGAAGGCAGTGCGTAAATGTGTCAAGGGAGCACGACTTAAAACCAAATATGCTGTTTGTGGAGTATGCGGCCAGGAGGTGGCTGCAAGGCGGTTTAAGTTCCCGATATTACAAAAGGATGAGATCGCTAATTCGGTTTTATTTGAAGCAGAGCAGGTTTGCCCTTTTGAAAGTGGAAGGTATGTTGTAGATTACCAGGTCACCGATACTGTAACAAACCAAAACGAAAAAAATCATCAAACTATCGGGGTATTAACAGCAGCTACGCCTTATGCAATAGGTTTTAAGACGCAGCTTGCTCGTTCGGGCTCACTTAAATGTGTGTTAATGGATGTAGATGGACTGGCGCTTTTGAATTGTCTTGCAGCGTGTGAAAAGCCGAAGAAAGGTCAGACAACAGCAATTCTTGATATAGGCAGTATGTACACGAATTTGGCTGTTTTGAGCAGTGATGGCACGCCGTTTGTTCGTGACATTCCACATGGCGGAGATTCGATGATTGAGCACATCAAAAACAGATTCAACTTGTCATCAGAAGTTGTTCAAGATATCCTTTGGAATTCGGGGCAGAAAACCAAGGAAAGTAGGGATTTGATAGAAGGGGCAAGCTCAACGCTGATTGCTGATATCTCCAGAACTCTTAATTATATCGAGATTCAGGAGGCTGAGAAAGTGGATAAAATACTAATCTGCGGGGGGTTGGCTTATGCAAATGGATTTGTAGAGTTGCTCAAGAATAAACTAAAGCAGGAAATCGCTTTGTGGAACCCACTTACCAATATGCGTTACGGTTCTGGTGTACCCGGCATTGACATCATTAAGAACCAGGGTTCTTCCTTAGCGTTGGCGGCAGGTCTTGCGATGAGGACAATTTGATATGTTCGAGATAGATTTACTTAAGGGAGAAGGGATACCAATAAAGAGCAAACCAGGCGGTGCAGCTCTTCTTGCATTTACTGTTGCTATCCCTGTTATTGCTATAATGATAATACTGGTAAACTTTTTATATAGCGGCATACTTTTATCAATGCAGAAGCAGTCTCTTGAAAGAATCGAAGAGAAAATCTCGAATCTCTCGGAGATTACAGAACTTCGAAGAACGATTCACACCAGAAAAAACGGTATAAATCTCTGTTTAACGGAAGTTAATGATATTTTACCAAAATATCTTTCATGGTCGCCTGTTTTAGAAATTATAGCGAGAAACATGCCGGAAACCCTTGTTTTAGAGGAATTGAAAGTAACGTCTAATTTAACTTCGGATTTAATCGTAAATGTTGTTGACCCATCTAAAACTAAAAAAATATTAAAGTCTAAAAGAATTTTAATAATAACCCTCTACCGCGATATTAACCAGGGCAGCGATGAAGTTGTCCTCGACTTTCTTCGAAGTCTGGATGCTTCAGGTTTTATTAAAGAAAAGTCGGCCAATGTCCGGCCTCTATCTCAGACCGCTGATAACAGGAAAGATACTATGTTCTATGTGATAGAATGTGTTTTCGAATCTTAAGTTTTTTCTGATATGCTATGAAACCACTTTATAAAAGATATTTTACGATATTGTCACTTCTTTGGGGCTGCACTTTTGTAGCACTGCTGGTGGTTTATGTCTGTCTTGTAGAGCCGCAGAAATCACTCTTAATGGCTATTAACAACAATGTAAAACTCAGAAAAAGCGAATATAATCGTACGAAAGCCGCTGACAACCAAGAAACCCGTTTCAAGTGGAATCACGAATTAAGCCTCATCGATAAACAATTACAAAATTTTGCGATCGACCCTAATAACTTGGATGAACTAACATTTGATATAAGTAGAATAGCCAATAGTGTGGGAGTGAATGCATTTGCAAGCAGAAGAATAAGCAGTGAGGTATATTCTACCATACCTGGATGCGAGTATATTGGGTATGCGGAGATTAGAGTTGAGTTCAGAAGCAGTTTTAACAAATTTGCAAGATTTATTAATACACTGGAACGACATGAGCCATTCATTTTTGTAAATGAGTTTACGATTTCCAATTCAGACAAAAATGATTTGGAACACAGCACAAATATGGTTTTGCACGTATTCGTGAAAATGCAGACGGAAGATATTGACGAAGAGGGTCGAATTTAGGACAAGTTAAGTTGTAGGCTGAGATGATAACAATAGCTGTAGCAAATCAGAAAGGTGGATGCGGAAAGACGACCACAGCGGTAAATCTTGCTGTTGCTCTGGCGAAAAAGGATTACAGGATTTTGGTAGTGGATCTGGACCCCCAGGCTCACGCAACTCTTGGATTAGGCTGCAATCCTGAAGATTTGACTTTCAGCATTTATGAGGTTTTAACAAATGTACAGATTCCAATGTCCAAAGCGATAAAGCGTACCTATGTATCGGGGCTTTTTTTGGCTCCAAGTAATATACTGCTTTCCGGGGCGGAGCTTGAATTAAGCATTGTACCAAACAGAGAGTTGACGCTGGGAGAAAATCTGAAAACTATAAGCAGCCAATACGATATATGTATTATTGATTGTGCCCCGTCGCTCGGAATGCTGACTTTGAACGCACTTGTTGCCAGCACGGATGTAATCGTTCCTGTTCAGGTACATTATTATGCTATGGAAGGACTCAAGCAGTTGCTGGAAACCATAAATATCATAAGGAATCGATATCGCTGCTGTAATGTAAAAATTATGGGCTTATTGTTGACATTTGTTGAGAGCAGGTTTGTTTTAAGCAGACAGATTCAGCGGCAAATGAGAGAATTTTTCAGAGAATTGGTTTTTGATACGGTTATTCATAAAAGCGTGCGTTTGGCTGAGGCGCCAAGCGCCGGAGAATCGGTCATTACTTATGACCCGAGAAGCAAAGCCGCTTTTGAATATATGGCATTAGCAGATGAGGTAACCAATGGCAAAAAAGAAAGCTGGACTACACAAGAAGGTATCATCAATTTTTGAGGGTGTTCCAGTACCCGGGCAAAATGCTTTCAGGGACAAAAAAACACCCGTTACTGGTGAAACTCCAGCCAAAGACCGCGAACCCGTAGTCGGCCCAAGCAGACATATTCTGGATGAGCCTGCTGCTGATGTCAAGCATCAGGAAAAAAAGACACCCGAACAAACCCCTGCTAAACCGACTCCCAAAAGCCCTGTCGCTGCCGGTCGAAAGGAATATAAACTTTCCGCTCCAATTCCCGGTGTAAGTGACAGAAAAGAAAAGATAAAGGTGGCGATGTTGCCGATACTGTCTATTATACTTGTAATTGTACTAATTTCAGTATTTAAAGATGGGTCAAGCTCTGGAACTTCAACGAAAGCTTCAAAAAACGCTAAAAAGACCGATGATTCCGGCCTTGAGGTTGAACCGGATGCACTGATAAGTTCTAATGTCATAATTACATGGAAGCCTCCTGATAAGTACCCAAATACACTTCGCGACCCGATGGAAATCAGAGGCTCGAATGGGTCATTAACAAAGGGGGAAACAGCGAAAAACGCAAGTTCAAACGGCAGCCAGGGCCGCGAAGAATACCTCAATGTTGTTATAAGAAGCATTCTCTATAGTGACGCCGGCAGGTCGGTAATCATCGGAGATGAAATCCTCTCCGAGGGTGATACGGTATCCGGTGCACTGATAAAAAAGATAAACAAAGACAACGTGGAGTTTGAGAAAAACGGTAAGACATTTTCGATAAAACTTCTGCGAATAAAAACTGATTAGCTCTGTCACATCCGATACTGTATCTCAACTGCTAACAAATAGAGGCTGTTTGTATCCTTTCAATACTTTTTTCCGGGTTAAGTCGAATTTCACATTTCTGCCAAATTCAAAGCAGCTACAGGGCAAAGTAATCGAAACGTACTCTTTAGATATAGATATTTCTCCTTATTTTTGGTTTTTTACAGACCGCCCGGAACCTCTTAATGCCGATTTTATTCGATAAAAACAGTAATTTGAGGCACTAAACACGGCTAAAGCGGGTTTTTTCTTGAAATGCGGTAAATGATTTGTTATAATAATATAGAGTAATTTGGGGAGCTTAAATAATTTGGGGTTATGGAGTGGAGATGGAGTTGCATCTTATCCAGGGGTCAGGGTTATAATTTGACTGCGACCGCCCTTTTGGCTCCTTGTATAAGTATAAGTCGGTTGATTTAAAAACTTTAGCAATACCAA
>Ga0272442_10008700_pt1 | contig 12806 bp, 10 predicted proteins | sample SSMForm2O_FD_200262 | JGI IMG/M metagenome (GOLD analysis project Ga0272442, IMG submission 200262) | Marine sediment archaeal communities from Little Sippewissett salt marsh, Falmouth, MA, United States - SSM-Form-2O | ecosystem: Environmental > Aquatic > Marine > Wetlands > Sediment ... | reverse complement strand
GAAGAAGGAAAAGTCGGTGCAGCTCGTGGGCTTCGGCTCTTTCACGGTCAAGAAACGCAAAGCCAGGACCGGCCGCAATCCGCAGACCGGCGAGAAAATCAAGATCAAAGCCTCTAAGACCGTCGGCTTCAAGCCCGGCAAGGCGCTCAAAGAAAAAATATAAAAAAAGACCTTCAAGAAAAAGCCCGGTTTCATGCCGGGCTTTTCTTTTTCCTGCAGCACGATTCCAGATACCCCAGCATTTTTTCAAGCCCGCAAATTTTTTAAATCGTTGTGCCGCCATACGTTATATTTGTCTGATTATCTGGAAATAACAACTGCAGGGGGAAGAAAAATGCATTGTTTGAGAATCGCACTTTTTTCAACAGCGGCAATTGCCGGAGCCCTTTTCGTCGGTTCCTGCAACGCCAAATTGAAAACAAGTGAAGTCGTGGAAAGCCGAAAAATCGTAGAGGAGACGAATGAAATGAAAGTTAAAGTTGCGGACAGCGACGAAGAGTGGCGCCGGCAGCTTACGCCCGAACAATATCGCGTCACCAGGCAGAAAGGAACTGAGAGGGCCTTTTCGGGTAAATACTGGAACTGCGACATCGAAGGCACTTACCGGTGCGTTTGCTGCGGAGAGCCGCTATTCAGTTCCGAAGCCAAATTCGACTCCGGCTGCGGATGGCCAAGTTTCTTCGAGCCCTCCGCAGGAGACAAGATTGAGACGGAAAAAGATACGAGCTACGGGATGATTCGCACCGAAGTTAAATGCAAGAATTGTGGTGCGCATCTTGGGCACGTGTTTCCTGACGGCCCGCAGCCGACGGGCCTTCGATACTGCATTAACTCGGCATCCCTGAAACTCGATGAAGAAAAAGAAACTCAAGGAAATTAGCGAAAGGCGGTCAGGAATTAACCGGTCGTATGATGCGTCAGGAATCAGGAATTATATTTAGCCTTCTTGTTAAGATACATGAGCGAATCCGCTCTTTCAAGGAGTTCGCTAATCGCGCACGGTGAAACGGGTTCATATTCGGCAACGCCCATACTCAGGGAAATTTCGTAAGGCCTGCCTGACTCGCTTTTCTTTTTCAGGTTCCAATCGAGGCGCTTGATAAAATCATTTATTCCCATATCGTCGCTGCTTATCGCCATGACGACGAATTCATCCCCCCCGATTCTGGCGATAATGTCCGAGTCACGAAACGTCTTCCTCAGAATGTCCGCCACATCCTTAAGGGCCCTGTCCCCTTCGGAGTGTCCGAATGTGTCGTTAATATGCTTCATCCTGTCCAAGTCGAAGAAAAAGAGCGACACCTCGCGTCCCGTCCGGTTGGAAACTCTCAACTGCTGCTCGGCGAGAGCCATGAAACCGCGGCGATTATGCAAGCCGGTAAGCTCGTCTTCCAACGACAGGCTGCGCACTTCCTCCATCAAGCGCCTGAGTTCGTCGTTTTTACCCTCCAGCTCTCCCGCGTACTGCTCAAGTTTCGCCTCGGTTTCCTTTTGAAGCGTGATATCGAAAACGATTCCCACCAAACCCGTTACCTTGCCTTTTATATTTTTCACAGGCGCTATTGTAACCGCCATCTCCACCAGCCGTCCGCCTCTCAATCGTACCTGCTCTTCTTTTCTTATTATTTCGCCTTTCACCAAGATTCTTTGGTCCTCTTCCTCGTACTTCTCGGCCAAAGACGGGATAAAGAAATCCCTGTCGCGCATACCCACCGGATTGTCTATTCCTTCGGGCAGCATCTGTAAATATGCCTTGTTGGTAGCCGTATACCGCATGTCGGAATCTTTCATAAAAATTAACGCCGGCGTGTTCTCAAGCAGAGCCCTCTGGCGCCGAAGAAGTTTCTCGCGCTCCTCTTCCGCATGCTTTCGCCTGTCGATATTGCGGGTGATACCGACGATAAGAGGGCCACGGTCTTCCTCCCCGTGCAAGAATGTCACCGTAACTTCGCTCCAGAAGGTAGAGCCGTCTTTGCGTTTTAGCTTGAGTTCGAGAGTCGCAGTCCTTCTTGCCTCCCTCCCCTCTGATTTGATGCTCTCAATCTCTTTCAAAAAAAGGTCTCTGCAGGTTTGATACGATTCATCAGCAAGCGTTTCTTTCAGCTCCATGCCCGCATACTCTTCAGCCGTGAAACCTCGCTGGTGCTCTATGGAAGGGCTAACATAGATATGCCTCAAACTCGAGTCCATTGTAAAAATAACATCGTCTATATTGGCTGCAAGAAGCCGATAAAGCGCATCGCTGTTTTCCAGCTTGTGCCCGATTCGTCCCGTGGTCTTATCCCTCAACTGGTCGCCATCAGACAATCTAAAACCTCTTCACGCTTACAAAGCGGCGGAAGGCGCCGCCCGCTCCAGCTCATCTATCTGAAAGAAATCGGCGGCGCGGAAGTTAAACATGGATGCAATAATCGATGACGGAAACATCTGAACCCTGTTGTCATATTCGCGGACGTTGCCATTGTAAAAGCGCCTGGCCGCCTGGATACGGTCTTCAGTATCTACAAGCTGCTTATGCAAGTCAAGAAAGTTTGCGCTTGCCTTCAAGTCGGGATATTTTTCGACAACCGCGAAAAGGCTTTTTAGAGTTCCTATCAACCTGTTTTCATCAACTGCCTGGCTGCCGGGTGCGCCAATAGAGCCAATTGCCCTGGTTCGTGCCTCCGTCAATTCTTCCAGGAGCTGTTTTTCATGTGAGGCATAACCTTTTACAGTATTCACGAGGTTGGGTATCAAATCGTACCTTCGTTTAAGCTCCGTATCGACGCCTGACCACGACTCTGAAACGTGATTTCGCAGCCCTACAAGCGAATTGTAAATCAGTACGAAAATTAAAATGATAAGTACAAAAAGTCCGGCGATCACAAGTAAAACCGCTTCCATCTTCGCTACCAATCTCCCGTAATAAGCCTATCCGGAATTTGTTCGACAAAACCTTTTGCCGTATAATATAGGCTGGGCCACGCCTTCGGTGACAGTTTCCTGTCCGGATGAACCAGAAGGTTTCTTCCGCCCGTTTCGACGCATATTATGCCGATTTTCAGAAGATACTCCATCATTCGCGGGTGGACAAGGTCGTATGCAAATCGCCTGTCCTCCCCTTTCACATAATATTTTCTGCTGAACTCAATCGATTCGAAATCGATGTCGTTGAATCCTATCGCGCTGGCGACCTTGTCGAAAATGCTTTCCGGCCTGATTATGGTATGGGGAAATCCGCATCCCCTCTCCAAACTGAGGAGACAGACGACGCGCCTGTGCGTCGTTCGGTTCTTTCCGGAGCCAGTAACGTAGGAATACTCGAACAACTTGACATCCGCGCCATCTTTCCGCCCCTCGATGAGGTCGTAGGAACGCCGGCTGCCTCCGCGCTGGAAAAGCTCGAAACCTCCGAATCGGTCATGGAAGTCGTAATTGCTTTTCGGATAATATGTGAAGCCAAGTTCCCGGGCCGCCTTCGCAAGCTTCTGGCGCCTGATTTTTTCAAGATACAATATAAGCCAGATTATTCCGGCGCCGAGAATGACGAATAATATAAAAAATAAGAATGCCGGCATACTTACACTTTATCGAAGTTTGGAATCTTTCATCGCAGAATGAATATACGGAGCAAGCTCTTCTTCGAATTTCTCTATATTCGGGTCATTCGGATTGACCTGTCTGTAAGCCTCGATATGGTCCTGCGCTTTCATGAACCGCTTATAGGCTTCCTTGTTTTCCTTTTTTCTGAAGTGAGCTATCCCGGCCCGAAACTCTTCTGCAGCAGCCTGAAACTCGGGATGTATCTTAACCTGCGCAATCGGCTGCACATCTGTGCCAGGTTCGTGCGTTCCTTCGCCGGAAGACGGAGCTTTTTCGCCTGTTTCCCCATCGCCTTCGGCGTCCGAATTTTCCGCTACTTGCGTTTCACCCTGCTCGCCTTCAGACGGGAACATCTCGTTGAGCCATTCGATTGTCTTGTCGGATTTAGCAAGCCATTCCTTCCACTCAAGCGCTTTTTCCTTGTACTCTCCGACCGTTTTCTTGGTTTTATCCCAAGTAAACGTAAGATAGTCGGTGACCGTCAATTCAGGATTGGAGCCTTTGAGGTGATTATAGTGAATAGCCATTATCCCCAGGAGCAAAACAACAATTATAATGATTAAAAGAATGAGCTTTGTAAAACAGCCCATCGGAGGCTTGTAAGGTTTCCGGGGTTTTTTCTTATCATCAGGTTTGCGAATATCTTCAGGCTTGCCTTTAGCCATCGTCCACCTCCCGTTAAGCTCGGAGCAACGTATAAATGATACCACGTGCGAATATCAGTTGCAAGCGGCGAAGCATCGCTCCGCACCCTCGGGAGTCAAGGAGTCTGAACTTTTTTCTCTCCCTCTTTCTCATCCTGGCTTTCTTTCATCCTGCCCTTTTGGGCAGACTCAAGAAAATCGCAGTATTTCTTACGAAGGTTTTTCCCTGTTTTTATTTCAATATCCATTTTGAGATACTGGTCAGATTCTTCTTTATACAACGGCCAATCGACATGATTTTCAGCGTTCGGATTGCCCGTAGCTGCAAACCTTGTCCAGTACCCGATTATTTCCCCGGAAAGCCCGCGGTCGGCACGCTTGTATCCGGTTCTTAACGGCAGGTTTCCGAAAACATAGGATATCTCCGCCCCGTGGAAGCATCCGTATCCCATCCTGTCCATCCATGGAAGAGACCTCGTGAAATGATATACGTAAACTTTGTTGCCAGCCCCGGAATGTGCCCGGGCGGTCATCCTGGCTGTCACGAGGAATCCGTCCCCAAGCATCTTATCAAGCGCCCTGCCGGCGGATTCGTCATCATCGACTTCATAAAGCTTCAATACATCGTCGCATTTCTCTTTGAATGCAAGATTAAGGAAAAAACGCAGCTTTCGCTTTGTATTGATTCCAATCCTCTTGGCGAACATGGTTCCTTCATCCTTGTTTGTGCCGATAATAAGAGGAATTTTCGTACCCTTGCCTTTTTCAATAATTGCAAGAATTTCATCGGGGAAAACGTAACCATCGATATTGAGTTGCGGCTGCCCTCCCGGAAGGACTATTCTGGTAGCGTCCGTTTCAAGAATTTTTCGCCACGGGATTTTTCGTAGTGCCTCAAGGGATTTTTCCTCGTTCTTGACGCCCAGCTTTTTCGCGAATTCCAACCCTTGTGATTCCGCGCTTAAATGGCTTCCCGTATTTTTTTTCAAATGCGGCTGATTGTGAGGCGCTCCGGCGCTCTGGCAGATTGCCCTCTGAAACAGCCCCTTGGCAAGCGGGGTTGCGATAAGCGCGCAGACGCTCACGCCACCCGCCGATTCCCCGAATATCGTTACGCTGCCCGGGTCGCCGCCAAATTTACCGATGTTATCCCTAACCCATTTGAGGGCGAAAATCTGGTCGAGTATGCCGTAGTTGCCGGAAACGTTATGCTCCGATTCCGCTGAAAGTTCAGGATGCGCGAAAAACCCGAAACGCCCGAGCCTGTAGTTAATTGTTACCACTACAACGCCAGCTTTCGAGAGCTCACCGCCCTCGTAAAAGGGGAGAGAACCCGAGCCTATCAGAAATCCGCCCCCGTGTATCCAAACCATGACCGGCAGTCCGTCTGCTTCGGTTTTCGCAGGCGTCCATACGTTCAGGTAAAGACAGTCCTCATCCATCTTGGAAATTCTGCCTTTTGTCAGCTCGTCCTCATATTGCGGGCATGAAGGGCCAAATTCTTTAGTAAGTCTCGGCTCTTTCCATGGCTCTGGCGACCGGGGCGCTTTCCAACGCAGTTTGCCCACCGGCGAAGCGGCATAGGGAATTCCCTTGAAAACGTGAATACTATCGCTCAGATCCCCCATCACCGGACCGCTTGTCGTTTCGACCGTGCATTCTATTTTCTTGGGCAGTTCTTTTTCTTCGCCGTTCTGGGCGAAGAGCGGGATGGGCAGAACCATGAATAAAAGAATGAAAAACACCTTTTTCATTTCTTTCCCCTGAAAAAAAACCTTCTTATAAATAATAAATCATATGATATTTGAAGGTTGCATTTATTAAGAAGCTTGTTGAATTTTCCGGCATGTTTTCGAGCTTGGAAAACATTGGACGTGATAAATCTGCTATTCCTTTTCTTCCTGATCATTTTGCTCTATCTTGACTCGCTCGAAATCTTTTATCAGCGGCATCATGTTCTGATACCTTTTCTCCCGGTCTTTTATTAGCATTTTATCGAGAATCGTCACAATTTCCGGGACGACATTTTTATTCAGTTCCTGAACCGGCTTGTATTTCTCATTCAAGTGCGCATTCATAATTTTGTAAGGAGAATCGCCCGTGTAAGGCGGTTTCCCGGCAAGCATGTGATAAAGGGTTACGCCGAGCGCATAAATATCGGCCCGGTGGTCGACTTCTACATCGCTCATGAATTGCTCCGGCGCCATATAGTAGGGCGTCCCCATAAGCATGCCGGCCTTGGTTACGTCGCCCTGCATCCCCACATCCTTCGCAAGCCCGAAGTCCATCACTTTCGTGTCGCCTGTAAAAGAAATCATTATGTTCTCGGGCTTAACGTCCCTGTGCACAAGCTTCAGACGATGTGCGGCTGCAAGACCCTGCGCAGCCTCGGACACAACCCTCACGACGAATGCGAGGCCGAGACGCTTGCGAGTATTTATGAGTTGCTTGACCGTCGCCCCCTCGACGTACTCCATGACGATATAAGGATTGCCCTTTTCTTCTCCCGCGTCGAATATCTGAACCACGTTGGGGTGTATCAATTTCGCCGCAGCCCTCGATTCGGCGAGGAAACGGCCTCGAAAAAATTCGCTTGTCATCTTATTCGGCAGCACTTTTACCGCGACATCCCTCTCGAGCGTAAGGTGCTTGCCGCGATAAACGACCCCCATTCCGCCTTCGCCTATGCGTTCGAGAATCTCGCAGTTGGCGATTATCTGTCCGACGAGGTCTTCCGCGTCAAGCGCTTCGAGAAGATCGACTTCGGGTTCCAATTCCTGTGCAGTGCCATGGTCGGGCACCTCGAGGGTGTTTCCGCATTTGCGGCATTTATACTGCGTTCCGGGGCTGAGAACGGAAGCGTTATATTTGCTGGCGCACCCCGGGCATATCAAAACAGTATGCGCAGTCCTCGACTCGCTTCCCGCCAGCCTGCCCTTGCGCAACCGTTCCATGAAACTATCTTCCGCGTCGTGAAGAGCTTTCGCTATCTTTGTAGAATATTCCTCGGGAGACAGGCGCAGGTGTTTTCTCAGGGAACGCCTGAGAATTCGGTCGGCATGAAGCTTGACGAGATATATATAATCTTTCTCGGCAAGATAGCCTTTGTTTTTAAGTATCGATATTATTGAAACGCCCCGGCTTCGCTGCTTTATATAGTTGCACTCGCGCACTTCATCTTCGAGAATAATCCCGCGCGAAATAGCGATTTTCACAAGTTCGTCGTCATCTACCGTGGATATCATTGCAGTGCCAGCGTCTCGGCTATTCTCCATCCATAATTGTTAAAAACGCCTGCACAACGGCCGGGTCATACGCCCCGGACCGTGCGCCTTTGTTAATTTCACCGACAGCATCCTTGCGGCTTATGGTTTTCTTGTACGGCCGCCACGCGACCATTGCATCGTAGGCATCGGCCACCGCAGTTATCCTCGCTCCAAGCGGAATGCCATCGCCCTTCTTGCCGTGGGGATAACCTTTGCCGTTGAACTTTTCATGGTGATGCTCGACAATTTCAAGTATGCCCAGCTTGTTGAAGCCTGCGGACGAAAGCACGCGCGTCGCCTCGGCAGGATGACGCCGTATATGAACAAATTCCTTTTCCGTCAGCCTGCGCGTCCTGCTTAAAATTTCATGCGGTATGAGCTTTTTTCCTATATCTTGGATATATCCCGCCATCAAAACGTCTTTCTTTTCCTTTTCCCCGAGACCGAGCGTCTCGGCGACGGCGTAGGAAAGCACGGCGACAACGCGCGAATGACCTATGCTTCCGTCAATCGCTTCGATAGGCAGGATAAGATCCGCCGGGATGCCTATAAGCTCCTCGACATTCGAGTACTTTTTCGAAAAGCCGGACGGCAATCTATTGATATCTAAAAACGGGTTGCGGGTCCCTATTACTTCATAGGCCGAGAACTTAGCAGGGCCATCGACTGAAAGGCGCGCAAGAGATTCCTTTTCCATATTGGCTTCTGCATATGCAATCTTGACATCCGTATTGTCCGGCTCGACCTTGAGCGCCTGCTCGAAGAGTCTCAGCGCCCTCGTCGGCTGATGAAGCTCCTTCAAATAAACATCTCCGAGTTCGCGAATCGTTTTTACATCCTCGGGATTCGTCGCAAGCTTACGCTCGAGGTTGCTTATCAGCCTGCTTATATCATCTTTTATTTCCGCATCCTTGTCTTTTATCAGCTTTGCTTCAATGCAGTAGCTGACTTTACTGTAACATTCGGCGTCAATCAGAATCCGGCCCGGCCTGCAGGCAATCCGAAGTAGCTCGGCGTGATCCGAGGGAGCCCCCACCGCAGTATAAGTTTTCCTGCCGCGTCCGATGAACCCGGTAACCGACGGTCCGCTCGACACCCCCACCTGAAGCTCCCACGGGAACTGAAGCTTCTTGAGCTTCTGCTGCATCCGCAGTGCGGCGACTACCGCCATTACCGAATGAGTTTCGTATTCGACGGGAATGCCGAATTCGCATGTGATTATCCCGCCTGCAAACCCTTCGAGATGGCCGTGAAAATCGCTTAGTATTTGTTCCATTTCCGAGAGGTACTGGGTAAGAGTCTGAGAAACGACTTTCGGCTGTTTTGTAGAAGCATACGCATTAAAGCTCGCAAGTCCAGCCGTTAGTACGGATATCTCGCGCTTTTCATCTTTGAGCTTCTTCTCATAAACAAGATTAGCCACTCTCGGGTCGATAATTGACGTCAGGTTCTCCAACAACTTTTCGTTAAGCGCAATCACCACGGTGTCGAGTTCTTCAATTCGCTTGCGACTCTCTTCGAGGTCTCTGTTGAACTGCTTCTTGTCATCGAAGGCTTTTCGTCCTTCCGCGAACATCTTTTTAAGCTCGATGTTGAGTTGCGTCGCCTTGCTTTTTTCCTCCTCGCTCCGGTCGTGAAGGTAGCCGACCGTGTAACCCGAAAGAAGAAGGAAGCCAGCCCATGCGATTACTGAGAGAATCCCTTCGAACTCAAATTTCTTTTCCAGGGTGAACTGTTCGTATTGCAGCAAAAATATGACCACCACGATCAGTATTACAAGCACCGCGCCTTGCAGAGCCTTTTTTCTCCCCAGCGCAAAGCCTGCAAGCATAACGGGCAGGTAGAAGAAATGCAGCATGGACAGCTTGTAGGGGACGAATACGCCTATAAGCAAAACAGCCGCCATTATGACGATGACGAACACCTGCTCGAAATTGCTTACGACGTAGTTCTTTATCTTTTCATACATTGCGATAAACCCGTGCCTTCACCCTACGCCCCCGCAGAGGGAACGTCTATTTGGGCGTCCCAAGATATTATGAGCATCTTCGGGTACTGTCAAGATAAAACAAGAGCATGTTTGGCCTGCTCACCGCCTTGACACGGGCGATTGTTAGTGTAAAATCAATTCAGTTCAGAATATTCAACTTAATAAAGGTAGCGTCATGAAAAGGTTCGCCGTTATATCAGACGTCCACGCCAACCTTGATGCGCTGCTTGCGGTCCTCGACGACTTCGACGAGCAGGAAGTGGAGAAAGTTTACTGTCTCGGCGACCTCGTCGGGTACGGTGCGCATCCGCTTGAAGTCATCGACATTGCCATGCAGGATTTCGAGTGGGTCGTGCGCGGCAATCATGACGACGCCGTAACCTACAAAATTCCCCGCTATTTCAACGAGACCGCGGCCAACGCCGTTTATTGGACCCGTGATCGGCTTAAACCCGGCAAATATTCCCGCCCGCACGCCGTCAAGCGATGGGAATTCATGCGAAAAAAACTGAAAGACAAGATGGTTATTGGAGACATGGGTTTCGGCCACGGCACCCTTGACTCCTATTTCCATTACATTGACAATGCAAAGCATGCCAAACAGGTTTTTGAAATGATGCCTCCGGAAATAAACGTGCTTTTCGTCGGCCATACCCACATACCCGGAATATGGGAAAAGACCTCGAAGGGAATAAACTACTATAAATGGGATTCTGCGGAACTTCCTTCCATGAGAAAGAATCCTCTGATAATCAACGTCGGCAGCGTCGGGCAACCTCGCGACGGCGACACCAAGGCGTGCTACGTCATTGTCGAGGGAGATTCCGTAAGATACAGGCGCGTTCAGTACGATATTGACACGGCCGTAAAGGCTATCCACCGGCGCATTGGTCTGCCCAACGGCTGCGGCAACAGGCTGCGGTTTGGGAATTGATTTGACATTTTTTTCAGATTTCCGAAAGTTTGCGTCTGCTTTAAGAGTCATATATCAAGGGCGAGTGGCGGAACTGGCATACGCAAGGGACTTAAAATCCCTTGCCCGTAAGGGATTGAGGGTTCGAATCCCTCCTCGCCCATTATCATTGGCAGAAATCAGGCCGCAAATCGAGTTCGCGATTTCCTTCTCGTCAATACGAATACACCAAGCAAAAGAACCGGCAGAAGCATTCCAATAATCTCTGGAAAAGAACGCGTCTTCTCAGCAAGATTACAGCCTTTGCTTTTCTTTTTCGGTATGATAAGAAACGGGTTTGGAGTCTTGTAGGCCGCATCCATTGCCGCCCATACTTCCTTGGAAGTGCCATCCTGACGATGCATGCCCAGTTGCCCGAACGCTTCCTGAAACCATGCGGGTGCGCCTATGTAGCTCTGGTCGTACATCGAATACCAGCAGGCGACTTCAACATCTACCTCTGATAATTCCTGGAATATTCTCTCGAGAAATGCGACCTGCTCCGCCTCGGTCAAAGTTGCGCTCGCACCGCCGACCACACCGAACTCGGAAAGCAGCAGCGGCAAACCAGGAGCCACGGAAACGGCAGCGTTAAAGTAGCCGGAGTCGAGGCCCGTCGCCGGATAGAAGTCCGTACCGGGATACGCGCTGTAACCCGTGAAATCAAGCTCGGGAAGCAGCATCTGCCAGTCCGCCGCATTGGCGGTGCTGACCGTGCAGTCGCCGGAGACCATCCAGCTCAGGCAGAAATACGCACCCACCTTGACAAAAGGATCCTGCAGCTTCAATTCGTCGTAGATTTCCTTATACATCGTAACATACTCGTCCCATTGCTCGGGGTACTTGCCGTGGAATATGTCCATCTCGATTCCGACCATTACCCACCGGGGATGAACTATATTGGCAAGCCCGAGGATTTCCTGTTTATACGCATTGCGCACCACAGGATTTGTCAGGTCGAAAGGCGTCGCGCCGGGAGGCGGATTGCCGTCCGGCGCGGGATTGAGCTCGCCCACGGAGTCCGCCGCATCGTGCGTGAAGTCGAAAGTCATGATAAGCTGAAGGCCTGCCGCCCGGGCGCGCTGCGCCTGCTCGATACGCTGTTTATGACCGACCGAGATATCCTCGCCCGTCAGATGCGTCCAGCGGACATGGAAAAATACGTTGAAAACCTCTGCACGCGAAGCGATTTTCGAAATCATTTCCTCCTCGGCTTTTTCGCTCAGGTCAATCGGGTTGTCGCCTACAAACCCGATGCGGAATTCGCGATTTTCGAGAACCGAAGCTCTCTCGGATGGCTCGGGGCCGGGCACTGGCTCGTCGAGTTCGACCTGTACGTTGTCGAACCAGGCGCTTCCAGTCGTGCCGTCCGTAATAAGGGCAACGGCAATGCATACGGCATTGTCCGTCGCCGTAAAACTGTCGGAATAAGTCTGCCACTGCTCCTGTGGCCCATCAGCCGTGAGAATAACCTTGCCGGCCATTCCGATGCCGAACTGCGGGTCGTCCGGCAGCGTCGGGTTGAGCGCGAAAACCAGTATCCAGGGGTCTTCGGACAGCCCGCTTTTCCTGATATCTGCCGTAACCGTGACAGTTTTACCCGAAAGGTTGTAAGTCGGCACGTGAACAATCTGGCTGAACTGGTAGCCACCTGCAAGTTGCGGGGAAAGCTTCACGGAAACAAGCCCTTCGGTCTTCTGTGTAGCGTCAAGCGCCCACTCGCCCTGGGCGGCATATGCCGGAGTGCTGTCGGCCCATCCGACGTACCAGTAGCGCGGCCTTTCCGTCGAAACGGGCGGCTGCTCGAACGAGCCGTTGGAAACCACATCGCCGGCCCATGCCACGGATGCCATGATAAACAATGAAAAAACTACTACAGAAATCCTCATCGCGTCCCGCCTTATTGTTTGTATGCAACGTAGATGCCCGCGTTCATCTTGTTCAGTTCGCTATCAGAAAAATGATGACCGTTACAGGCGAATACATTCTCCCCATAAGATTTTATCAAGGAATGCCAGAAAACCCACAAGCTTGCTTGTGGGATGAATGGCATCAGGTTAAGCAGGGGTTTTTAGGGGACGGCGAGTCCCCTAATAATCGTTTGCCGTCAAATCCGAGTGCGGGTATGATACCCGCCGGGAGGATTTGACGATGGTCCTGGAAGCAAGCGCACATGCGAAATATGAACTCAAGTATCATTTCGTCTGGTGCCCGAAGTATCGGAGGTTGGCGCTGAAGGGGAACGTAGGGCGTTATGTTGCGAGGGTGATATACGAGGTAGCCGAGCGATACGATTTTGAGGTGCTGGAGCTGGCGGTAATGCCGGATCACGTGCACTTGTTCGTATCGTCTGTTCCGGACATGGCACCGGC
>Ga0272442_10008699_pt1 | contig 12807 bp, 15 predicted proteins | sample SSMForm2O_FD_200262 | JGI IMG/M metagenome (GOLD analysis project Ga0272442, IMG submission 200262) | Marine sediment archaeal communities from Little Sippewissett salt marsh, Falmouth, MA, United States - SSM-Form-2O | ecosystem: Environmental > Aquatic > Marine > Wetlands > Sediment ... | reverse complement strand
ATTTTCACTAAGTTAGCTATGGAGGTGATTAGACCGTTCACGTAGGCGCGCGCTAAGGTTTTTTCTAAGTGAAAAAGTATAGCTTGTTTCGGCGAGTCACCTAGAGAAGAAAGGCTCTCGTCTATAGCTTAAACCAAGAGTTTTTCGAACTCGCCATTGAGCATACAACAACGCCTCGCTTGACAAGAACCATCAAGTATTGGAATTGAAGGTCTATGTTCTCTCGCCGATTTTATAAGTGACTTATGAAGCCCAGATTAATATTGCAGTTTAGCTTGCACGGAACAACGGCATCGGCAGAGCGAATAGCGAAACAATTTATAACTGGGCAACTTTTTAATGTAAGTTCAAAATATAGTGTGCAAGGATTGAAGCCTATTGAAGCCACTTGAGATAATATACTGGATAAGAGTTACATTAAGCATAATTGCAGGCGTAATAAGCGCTATAGTGGCTACACTGTTTGACGCGGCTGAATTTAACACCTTCCTGAACGGCGTAACAATAGCCTTGGCAATTTACTTGGTATCCTATTACGTGCTCAAAGCCAAATTTGCAAATCAAGTGGAGAAACAGTCAAAAATCATGACCATGGGCATATTCATATACTTCATCGCATGGGCAGTCTTCTTCATACTATTCTACTCTATCTTAGTAGGACACCCCGTAATAGAAGCCTGACAAACTATTTTTCTTTGTTTTTGTCGATAAAATTCGCTATGGTGGCTTGGCTCTTATCGCTTCTCACGGTCTCTATCTTTTCCGGTTCAGCATTCTTACTTTTGCGTTTTGGAGGGGCTGGAACATCCATTCGCGTTAGGATGCGCATGCAATCAGCCCACGCCGAGAAATATCCGCGGTCAAAATCGCCGTGACGACCGTTTCGCATGTGATCCAGAAACTCGCGCCGATACCCGTGTAGAGCCGCCTTATCGGTTAAGTCCAGCTTTGAAAAGAACGCGTACACGTCGCCGTTAGTTTTGCGCGAAAGATACATGCCATATAAAGCGCGGAAGTAGCCTCTGTTCCAATCGGTCTTATGCATTTTCTGTTTAAGCCGCTCCAGCTCCCGTGTTGCTTCTGTGAACTGTCTGTTAACTATGAGTTGGAAGTATCTGGTGACTAAGGCTTGAGATATGGGCATTTTTTAACGACCGCGACGTTTAGTTGTTTTCTCGTCTTCAGAGACCTCTTCTATACCGTTTTCCGTTACTTTAAATATTTCCTCGCCTTCGGGCAGATACGGACTTGAAACCAGCCTGGCAATGCGTATGGGACCGCGAGAAGCTCGCCGCAGGTAAATGCGAGTGTTGCTTGTGTGTCCGACAATGTGTCCGCCGATGGGGAGAACGGCGTCGCCGAAGAACACATCTGGCTTAGCCATAACTTGGTTAGTTACAACCGCCACGGTGTTGAATGCTCTGGCTAACGCGATGAGCTTGTGCATGTGCTTATTCAATTTCTGTTGTCTCCGCGCCAACATTTCTCGTCCAACGTATTCGCTTCTGAAATGGGAAGTCAAAGAATCCACTATTATCAACTTGATGTTGTTCTCTTTGATGATTTCATCAGCGTTTTCCAAAAGGAACATCTGATGGTCTGAAGTGTACGCTTCAGCGTAGATAATGTTCTTAACTGCTTCTTCAGGCTCAAGGCCAACGTGCTTAGACATCTGCACTATACGCTCGAGTCTAAAGGTGTTTTCAGTGTCTACGTACAAGGCGCCGCCGTTAAGACCACCGCGTTCTGGAGGCAACTGAACATTCACGCATAGCTGGTGGCACATCTGACTCTTTCCGCTGCCGTATTCACCGTAGAACTCGGTTATGGTCTGTGTTTCTAAACCGCCGCCAACAACCTTGTCTAATGCTTGGCTGCCAGTGGTTAACCGCCGAACGTCTTTCCGCATCTTGAGAAGTTCATCAGCTCGAATAAAGTTAACGCCGATTGCGGAACGGGCTGCTTCGATTATTGCGAAAGCCTTTTTTTCACCGACACCAACAGGTTCCAGTTCGCGGGCAGTAGCCATAGCTAGCGACTCAACAGTGTGGTAACCGAGGTCGCGGAGTTTCTGGGATGTAGCGGGTCCAACTCCTGGAATGTCCTCTATGAACGCGTACTTCTTTTTTTGTGCCGACGTCTCTTTTTCTGTTTGTTCTGGTTCTTCTTGTTCTTCTTCTGGTTCCGCGGGTTCTTGTTGTTCTTGGTTTTCGATGTTCTCGTCTTCTGACATGTAACTAACCTTGAATTCAGTTGCGGAAAGCTATATTTAAAACACGCGAAACAGGGGACTTTTCGGTATATGGAGAGGTGAGTTAAAGTGAAAGCGTTTTTGGTGGCTGGAGGGTGTAGGTGAGAGGAAGTTTGGGGTTGGGTGGTTTTTGTTTGATTTATGATAGTTAGCTGGGATTTTGTTTAGTCTTTCGGAAGACTTAATATTAAATCGCGGCATTCAATATAAAGAGGTCAAGTAAACAATGTTCAAAAAATTCAGAGACAAAATAGCCCTCTCTGGAGTCACAGTGCTATGCATAGGCGTCGCACTCCTCATATTCACGTTCTTCAGCGCCTACGGGTTCTTAACAGCAGACCTATCACCAATCTCAACCCAAGACCTCATACAGACCTTCGGAGAAGCCTTGGGACCGCTAATCGCAGCAGCCATACACATAATGTACCTCGGAGTCATGGGCTGGATCTCCTCACTCATAACCATCAGAGGAGTAACAATACTGACCCACGTCCCGCAACCACCTCAAAAATCTCAACAGCAGCTACAACAAAAACCGCAACCTCAACCCCAAAACTCAAAAACAACACCTCAGAAAAAGAAAAAGCCAGAAGCTAAGCCCTCAGAACCAGAAATGATGGTTATTCCGCTAGAAGAAATGGAACAGCAACCTCAAACGCAGAAAAAAACTAAGCGGTCAACGTGAAAAAGCCGCTTTCAACCGCCTCAAAGAAGGAACTGCAATGAACGTGCCAATTAGAATGCTAGGGATAGCTACATCCATTTTCTGGGTACTTCTAATAGCCTTTATTGCTTTGGCAGCGTACTCTGTAAAAGATTTAAGTGTTGACTTCGGCGAACCCGAGTTCGCAGCAACCCCAGATGGCGAACTAAACCTTGCATTGCCCCTTTACGTTGATAACAGAGGATACTACAGCCTCAAAGATTTCCACCTGTCAACAGTGTTCTCAGACGCGGAAGGCGCGGAAATCTCAAGATCCGAAACAATCGTTCCTGTTATACCGCATGGGGAAAACGTCACGATACTACACAACGTAACATTAGACCCGCTCAGCCTGCTTGAAAAAGGCGAACAGTACCTGTTCAACGACAACGACCTTAATGTTTCTTTTACGGCTGGACTGAACTTCGCAGAGCTGCTTCCCGCTGAGATTTCAGCAAACTTTACGTTTCCGTGGGGCGCACCATTCTACAATTTCGCTATCGGTGAACCATCATTTGAAGCGGTTGACTTCACACATGTCACAGTGTCAGCTCCTATGAGCTTCGAAAACCACGCTGTCTTCGACCTCGCCGGCAACATCAGAATAGAGCTTCACGACAGCGAGGACTCGCTTCTAAGCGAAAGCCAAACTGTATTGTATGTTCCGCAGTACTCCGCCTATGAGGATGACATAGAGTTTTCTGTACCCTTGAGCGCATCGTCTTTGTCAGCTGTCGAAAGCGGGCATTTTGACGTTTACTTCGACATAGGGGTTGTCCAGTATGGACCTTTGGTGATTCCGTATGGCTAAACAGCAGAAAAAAAGCAGAAACCTAGTCAGAGACGTTTCGTTCAGAGTAGCTAAGGCTACGGTAAAAGCGATACTCATTTACCTACTTTACTTCCTTCTCGCGCCGATGTTGGCGCCGCTTTTCGAGATGGTACCCGGCTTCATAGAATCGATTGAAGTGTTCGTCGCAGTTTACATCGTGCTAATGATTCTAGGCGACCTCACAGCAAAAACGGTTTTCCAGCACTTCTTCAGCACTGCCAGAGCCTTGTTCTTCATGGGGTACTTGCTTCTCTCGATGGGCGACGGCGTATTCAGCACAAACTACGAAAGCTTTAGCTTAACTGTGAACCTCACCCTGTTTTACACGATTGCTGCGACTCTCAGCCTTCTCGGCTTAGCGAGGACTATTCTTCAGGCAATAAATTTTATGCACGAAAAAGCAGAAGCCGAAAGCAACCTACAACCTTGAAAAACGCTGCCGAACTTAGCCTGAAAAACTCACAGGTTTGTAAGTCGCTGCCTATAGCTATCGTAGTCAGGCAGGCGCCGCGGATATTCTTGGCTCATCAGCGGTGAAGATATCAGAAAGTCGGCGGAAGCACGGTTGCAGGCGAGTGGGATGTTCCACACTGTGGCCATGCGCAGTAACGCCTTCACGTCTGGGTCATGCGACAGAGACTCAAGTGGGTCCCAGAAGAAAATGAGAAAGTCAATGCAGCCTTCTGCTATGCGCGCGCCTATCTGCTGGTCGCCGCCCAGCGGTCCGCTTTCGAAGGTGGTGATTTTCGCACATAGTTCCTGTTCTAGAATTTTGCCGGTTGTTCCGGTGGCGAAGAGTTCATGCTGAAGCAGAGTGCCCTTGTTAAACTTAACCCATTCAAGCAAATCTGCTTTTTTATGGTCGTGGGCTACAAGTGCAATTTTCTTTTTTTGTCCTATAACTGCTACGCGTTTTGACATTTCCTCTTTTTCACTCCTCTTGAAATAAGGCATTACTTGAGGTGCCTATATTGGTTTCCTCAATAAAACATTTACAGCTATTTAGACGCACGTTTTAAATTGTGCGAAACCGAAGTATCTGTTAGGTGAAGTTTTATGGGTTGGGGCAGTAGCGGCACTCCGCCGTGGATTGACGCGAAAAAAATGGATGAAGAGAAGAAGAGAAAGAAATTAGCCGACGCTTTGGCAGAAAACGAAGCGTTAAAGCAAGAAAACGAAAAGCTGAAGAAACGGATAAAGCAGTTAGAAGACGAAATCGGAAAACTGAAATAGCTTTTTTCTAGGCTTGCGTCTTTCAGCCTATCGTCTGGTTCGTAGGAGGCTGGCTTCTGCTGACACCTGATTTTGGTACAACGAACGCTTCTAAGCCAGACACGTCAGTTTGAAATGTCTCATCAGGACTCAGGATGTTGTTGTAAATGTATCCATCGGGCGTGTACTCCAATCGAATGGTTTTGATCCAGAAAGCGGTCAGGGAGTTGTCGAAGTAAACGCCGTTCACTGGTGGGTTGCTCACGTAGTTGGCGACGGCAACGTACAGTGTGATTTCTCCTGATTCTAACGCGTCAAACCCGGAGGTTGAAAACACGGTGCTGGAGCTATCAAGCATTACAAGTCGGGATTGTTGGGGCTGCCATGTACAGTCGAAGCCGCGGTTGCCTTCCATGCCGTACGCCCACCTGTATGACATAGCATTATCACCAGCCATTTTCCAGAACTGAGAAGGGATTCCAGTCATAGTCGAGTTGAATGAATCTATATTCTCATAGTTGACTGGGTATCGCTCGACGCTGAAAGTGGTCGCGCTGCCGATTAGCGTGTTTGACCCATGGAGAAACGGTTGTTCAGGGTCGGCTCTAACCCTTCCAGTCACGTCTATCCATGCGCCATTAATGTACATGTGAACTGCTGCTACGCCGCTGACGTTGCGGTATTGTGCTATAGGCACCGCGTTTACCCACGTGCCGTCTTCTGTGGCGTTGGGTGGCAGACCAGAAATTGTGGTTGTCAAGTTGTGGTCACGATTCATCTCGCGGAACAGGTTGTCAGGGTAATCTTTACCAGGAAGCCATGTGGAGTCAACCCATTGCTCGTCAAGCCATACGCCTTCAACCAAGCATCCGCAACTGCCAGTGGCGGTTTCCCCAGCACGTGAGAACAGCACATCGGCTATAATAGCAGGGGTAATTTTGATTTCTTCTGCAGCTGCAAAGTCTGCGTGAGTTATTTCAGCTTCCCGGTCGGATAGGTTTGTGACGTTGAGGACAATCTTGTAGTCTATGATGAAACGCTGGTTGGTCACGTTGAGGTTGCTGTAGTTCCCAATAATTTTAAATTGTGCGTAGACTGGTTCCACGCTGAAGTCTGCTTTGGGTCCTTCAAGCGTTCCGAGTTGTGGGTGATCGAACCATCCGGCGTCGTAGTCCATGACACCTGTGTCTTGAAAGAGAAATGTGGGTGAAGCAACAGCGACACCTATGCAGAGTAAAACGGCGGCGGCTAGTAACAGTTTAAATCTTGTTCGCATTTTCTGTTCTCCGCTAATTGTTCTTTTCGTGTTTTTGTGAATAAAAAGATTTTTGTCAGGATTTCTTGACCAACCGCCCGTTTTTTAGTCAAGATTTCTTGACAAACAGGTTTTAGAAGCTTAAAAGACATAAATGGGGCAATATTGGACTTGTATGATTTCAGTTTTCCCTAGCTAAAGTTTTTTGCTCATCACATAGGCGTCTTCGCCGTCCGAGTAGTACCCTTTAAGCGTCCGGCTTACCTCAAACCCCAACTTCTTGTAAAGGGAGACACCTGGATCATTCGTCACTCTTACTTCCAAGTAGCATAGTTTAGCCTTGTAATAGCTCATGCCCTTCAAGGCTTCAGTCATCAAAGCTTTAGCCACGCCTTTGCGTCTGCCCTGAGGCAAAACCGCGATGGAGACCACATGTCCCTTCCTGACCAAGCCGCCTAACCCGAGGCTTGCTAAGCCGACTTCGATGCGGCACATTATGTAGCCTACGATTTTCTCGTTTTCCTCTGCCACTATGAAGGTTTCAGGAAACCGCTTATGCAAATCAATAAAGAAGAAGTCCATGTAGTTCTCCGGTAGACAAACACGGTTGATCTGCATGACGCTCTGCAGGTCGTCTGGCGTGAATTTGCGCAGCTTGAAAGTCTGTTGCATCTTTTCGCCTTCCTAAACGAGAGTTTAAGAATCAAACTTAAAGTTTACGCTTAATGCATCATGATGTTTTGTTGACCTTCAAGAACTTGGTGCTTAAACTAGGCGTTTTCCGCTGATTTTATTTCGGGCAAAGTTGAATTGCCCTGAGGCATAACCCACACTCTAGCCTGCGAGCCAGCGTTCTTCAGTGCTTCGCGTAACGCGTCGTTAACCGCCCGCGCCGTCTTCAACTTGAAAACGCCGTTCGCGTAGTAATCGGGCAGCGAAGAAACCAGAATAATCGGATGGTTTTTCAGCGCTTTCAGCAGGTAATACGCTTTGTGCCCGCCCAACTCGAAGTGGCGCTTGACCTCGCGTTCCACTTTTTTCAAGTCTTCCAGCCGCGTCATCCAGTCATAAAACACTTGGTTTCCGTGTCCCTCAGGGCACTCCGCTACCATGATTATTGTACCTCCGCGCTTAACCGCTTCCAAGGCGTTATCCAGCGCTTTATACGCTTGATACAGGTTTATGTCCGCGGGGTAGCCTCCCGGGCTGACCACCACGATGTCGGCTCTGCGGTCCACGGTTACACGGTACATGTCGTCCACAAGTCGGGTTGCTTCGAGAAACGCCTGCTCCAAATCGCCTGCAAACGCCTTCACGATTTCCCCTTTGCTGTTGGTTACAACGTTCAGGATGAAATCCGCTTTCGCCAGCCGCGCCGCTTCAGTCATGTCCTCGTGAACTGGGTTTCCCTCTAGAACTCCAGTGCGCGCGTTTGACTGCAAAAGCATGGCGTGGTTATGGTGAATCGTCTCTTGTCCAGACACTGCGGGCAAAACGCTTTTGCGTCCGCCGCCGTAGCCAGCGTAATAGTGGAAGCCTACGTCGCCTACGAGCACTTTCACGTCCGCCTCGGCGAAAACTTTGTTCACGTAAACCTTGTTTCCATGCTGAGTCTTGCCGACGACCACCAAGTCTTCTGCTTTGCAGTTGTGGCTGATTGTTTTCACGCGGTTAAGAAATTCCTCGCCGAGGATCCTTTTTGCTTCTTCGTGTTTAACTGCTCTGTGGGTGCCGCAGCCAAAGATTACCGTGACGTTTTCGTCTTTGACGCCTGCAGCGTTCAGTTCAGCAAGCACTGGCGGGAGCATAGCGTGACTGGGCGTGTTTCTGGTGAAGTCGTCCACGACAATGGCGACTTTGTGTTTTGGCTGAGCAATTTCACTTAGTCGTTTAGAACCGATGGGTTCGCGTAGGGCTCTTTCAATTTCTGCTGTCACGTCTGCGGCGCCGGGTACCTGTTTCGGTTCTATTGAGCCGAGAAGGTTTCGGGCTGGAATTCTGACGCAGATATCGCTTTTTCCGTAGGGAAGCCAAACGTCTACCATGGCAGTTTCACACGGTTAATATTGAAAAAAGTAGGCATGAAGCCGCTATTAAGCCTTATCAAAAACAAGGGTTGCACATACGTTTTTCTAGGCTGATGTCTTAAAGGAAGAAAAAGTGTTGGATTAATCTAGCGATTTAATTATTAACTTGGCATTACTTCCAATTGGAAAGTTTCTCCGCTTACACCTGTTTGTTCCCAGTTACCCATCTCGAAGCACATGGTATATTTTCCCGCTTCGGCGGCTTCCAATGTGGTTATTGTCAGGATTGAGGTTTCGCTCTCACCAGGTTTTATGATGAGGGGGTCGGGGTCAAAGCTTGCTTCAAAGGGTTTTGGCGCGGTTGAGGAAACATTATAGCTGGGATAAGGCAAAGCTGGATACGGCGACGGTGGAGAAGTGACCATGATGGCGGAGCGGATGGGCTCGTTTTCGAAAGCTCCTACAGATAAGTAAAGGGGTATGGTGAACTCTGTGTCATTTGAAAGTGAGGACAACGTCATGTTAATTTTTATCGTTTCGCCGTTAGCTATGCTGAAATAGTTGCTACTGGTTGTTTCTGGATACTGTGACAACGTAACATCTAACAACGGCAGCGTGTGATACCCTATTTCATCAAGGGGGGGTTCTCTGGCGGGAAAAAGCTGGTAGCTTGCTACAGCTATCACAAGGACTAGCACTATCGCGAGAACTATCGCCAAGATTATTTTTGTTTTTTGTTTGCTCACAGCGGTCACTCCCGAAGTTTCTTACAGAATAAATAAGTGACAATCGTTTACTTAATGCTATGTTTTTGTACACTTGTACTATTATGCAGAACAACTGTTCTAATGTTTTGAACACAGAAGTCCTTAAACTGCGGTTTAACCATCAAATAATGATGTGCGTATTTGTTTCTGGAAGCTGAAGATGTGCTGAGAGGAACCACGTTGGAAGTTTATCGTTTTTTGAAGACTATGAATAATTGAATGCCCCGTATTTATGTTCACATCAAATCCACCAAGTTTTTATATGACCTAGAGTCCGTTTTCTTGGACTCTTACAGGTTGCAGAACCAAACACCTTACAGGTATCATTAAGGGTGTTCATTTTGAAGTTAGAATTAAAACCGACCCTGCAGGAAAGAAGCCTCAAAGCCTTTCTGGATATAGCTATTCTCTGCGCTTTAACAGACCATCCGATGACAGGCTACGAGATAAACCGCCTTTTCCTCAAGAAACACCGAATCTTTGTTGGTCCCAGCACAATTTACTCCAAATTAGCCTCTATTGAAAGAAAAGGCTGGATAGAATGCGTCAGAAACAAATCGGGAAGAGTCTACGCACTAACAGAAAAAGGAAGAAAGATAGCAGCCAAAATGGCAGACATAACCAAAGAAATTCAAAGCTTTACAAGAATCATGCTGAAATGCCGAGATTAGGCCAGCTCAACTCAGAAGAGTGAATTTCGAAGAGTGGCAGTCAATCATCTTTATTTTTAGTCCATATGTGTTAAAAGGGAAGACTCTACAATTATTTTATGGGTGCTTTAAATTTGGAAAAGACAGAGTGGGAAAAACTCATTGACGGTTTAATTAAACAAGGTGTTTTGCGCTCGCCCAAAGTGATCAAAGCAATGCGCAATGTGCCTCGGACAAGATTTCTGCCCAAAGATGTGTATTCGTACAGTGCTGCGGACACGCCGCTTCCAATTGGTTTTGGCCAAACAATCTCGGCGCCACATAGTTTCAGCTGCGTGCTGGACTAGGCGACACATGGTTTCGATAATGAATGAAGCCCTCCAGTTGGAAGCTGGACAGAAAGTTTTGGAGGTCGGTGCAGGTTCAGGTTGGCATTCGGCTACGATAGCGGAGATAATTGCGCCTAGAGGTTCACCTAGGAGCGAGTGGGGGTGTGTCTTCACTGTGGAGATTGTTCAGGCTTTGGCTGAGAACGCGAGAAAGAACATAATGAACGCAGGTTACGGTGACCGCGTAAAGATAATCAGTGCTGACGGCTCCAAAGGTTATGCTGAAAAGGCTCCGTATGACCGTGTGGTAGTGACGGCTGCTGCTCCCAATGTGCCTGAGCCTCTTGTAGACCAGTTGAAACCTGGCGGCATTATGCTGATCCCAGTTGGCAGTGTTTCCATGTTCCAGAACCTGCTGAAACTCACGAAAGAACCGGACGGAAAAACCAAGCAGGAAAACCTCGGTGGAGTGGCTTTTGTTCCTTTAACCGGCGAGTACGGGCACAGGTTATAGCCTTTACCCAAACCATTTTTCCAGAGTGGTTTTACTCTTCAGCTCCTTGGTGCCTTCTTGCATTTTTTCTACTGCTTTCCTCACACGGTTTTCTGAGAAGTCTTTTTCCCTGACCAGAAAATCCACCATTCCATCTACGTCAGGGTCTTTCCACTCCAAAGTGTAATCACTGCGCACATCTGGATGCAGGAATATCTCGCGGATTTGCTCTGGCGGATGCCGAAACGCGGCGTTCTTTATGTGAGGCAATGCGTTCTCTACGGTTCCGTGTTTTTGTATGAGTTTCAACGCGGTTTTTGGTCCTAACCCTTTGATACCGTCGGGGTTGAAGTCTGTGCCGATGAGTATGCCCACGTCGATGAGCTGCTCGTAGGTGATTTCGCATTCTTTAAGCACTTTGTCCAGCGTGAACACTTCAGGGACTACGTCGATGTAGACGTTTTTCCCGGGAAGCTTCCTCTTGCCTGAGACGGTGACGTTTCTAAGCAGTATGGGCGCGCCGAACAGGAGGCTGTCGTAGTCTTGGCTGCCGCAGTAGTCGGAGTCTCCGCGCCGTGTCATGTGTGCGGCTTGGGCTTCGCCTTCGCTGGGAGCCTGAACCCACGGCAACCCCATGAGGTCTAGAAGCCGTTTAGCATCTTCTTTCATGTAAGTCTTCATGCTTACGGTTGCTTGAGCGAACTTTCGGGCTTGTACCATGTCGCCCTTAGCCACGGCTTTCTCGTAATGCACCTTTGCCTCTATTTTCACTTGCTTGCGACGCTGAATCTCAGTGGCTTTGAGCACGGGAGGCTTGCCGTCGAAAACGAAAATCGGCTTGATACCCAACTCCACAAGGTTACTTGTCCTGTAAAGCAACCCGCTCAGGTGGCTGGTAACTTTACCCGTGTTGTCCTTCAGCGGAGTGCCATCTGGCTGGCGTATTATGGAGAGAAACTGGTAAAGCGCGTTGTAAGCGTCTATTGCAACGGTTTTCCCGCTTAAGTCTTCTAGTTTAACCACCGTTTTTGGAACAATGCCACGAAGGTTTACTCCCAAAACGAACCCTGTTAAAGTATTGGTGAAAAACCGAAATAATAAACTTGCGAAAAACAGTACCGTTTTCGGTTGACAACGCAGAGGATACATAATACACTATAACTACATTAGACCACATGAAGGCTTAGACGGAAAGACTCCGAGTGAAGCATGCGGAATAAAAGTTGAAGGAAATAACAAGTGGAAAACTGATACAAAATGCGAGTATTAAACCTAGTCTGAAAAGATACTTAAGCTAAAAACTATAACCTATTAGCATGGATTTGATAACTGAGAGACAAGTAGAATACATAAAGATACTTTCAAGTTACAATTGTTCTAAGAAAGAAGATGAAGCAGACATAATCAACTACTTAAAACAACATGGTAAGCAAAATCTGTTACAGCTTTCAAAAAAAGAAGGCGGTGAACTAATCCAAATTTTGCTAAAAAGACAATCTGAATATACTTTTCCATGTGGAAAAAAAACAATCTTGAATAAGCAAAAAATTAACTGCTATAATGTACTCGGTTTCATGGAAGCATGTATGCATGCATGTCCTGATGAAAGGATAAATGGCAATATTCATAACTGTTCTGACTTTGAAAAATTCTATGAAGCTGAATTGGATAAAACTGCCTGAGGTACACCGTAATCATATCAACCGATTTTTTACAACCAAACCCCGAAAAGTCATTTCAACCGAGGACTTTACAGAACCCCTCTTTTCTATATATAACACTGTTGTTCTAATCGTAGTTTTTTATAAAGTTTGTATTTTTAACGATTAAAACGTAAAAGAATAAAGTGTTAAATCAACTAACTATGTTTGAGAATTAAACCACAGTATGAAATTAGTCGCCCCTACTAAGGCGCTAATTGCATCGCTATCTAACGTGGAGAGTTAAGTGAAAGTGAAGAAGGCTTATAGAAAAAAGAAAATGACAAACATTCTCGTTTAGTGTTTGCGTTTCTTGAAGTAGACCAACAGACCTATGCCTATTATTACTGCTGACGCGGTGGATGCTGCAACCAACACAGTTGGGAAAGGCACCGCTACGGTGAAGGTGACTGTTTCTGAAACACCAGTGTTATCCAACTCGTCCCTTGCGTACACCGTCACGTTATGCAAACCGTTTGACAAACCGTCCATGGTGACGTTGCCTGCGATAGTTACGTTGTCTTGCCCGTCAAGGCTGTAGCCCATCCAGGTAGCTGGCTTATTCAAACTAAAATTCAAGGGAACATT
>Ga0272442_10008698_pt1 | contig 12807 bp, 6 predicted proteins | sample SSMForm2O_FD_200262 | JGI IMG/M metagenome (GOLD analysis project Ga0272442, IMG submission 200262) | Marine sediment archaeal communities from Little Sippewissett salt marsh, Falmouth, MA, United States - SSM-Form-2O | ecosystem: Environmental > Aquatic > Marine > Wetlands > Sediment ... | reverse complement strand
GCAGCGCGTCGGTTATCACGTACGACGCGTCGGCCGACGAATCGCTCGACGCGCTGAAACAGCTGTTTCCACGCTACACCTGCTTCGTCGCCAAGCCGGAAGAAAGCGGGCGGGAATTCGTCGCCCAGGTTCACCAGTTGACCCGCAAGCTCGATGACGACCCATACACCGACACGTTCTGGGGCATTCTCACCGGCTACGATGCGGACAACGCGCTGGCGATCGCACGCCACCGTGAGCCGCTGGTCGTCAAGAAAGTCGCCTCCGGCACGGAGTTCGCGACCGAGGTGGTCACCGAAGGCCAGTGGTACGACGAACTCGTTAAGAACAAACACGTCAAGAAGGAGCCCGGCGGCAAGGCGGAAGAACTGAAAGGCCCCGACGACACCACCAAACCTCTCGTTGACTTGCTCAACTCCTACAAGGCGGACCTGATGATCACCTCGGGGCACGCGACCGAACGCGACTGGCAAATCGGCTTCCGCTTTCGCAGCGGCCAGTTTCGGTGCGCCGATGGCCGACTCTATGGTTTGGACACGCAAAAGGTCAAGCACCCCATCGACTCCCCCAATCCGAAGGTGTATATGCCGATCGGCAATTGCTTGATGGGGCATATCAAGGACCGCGACTCGATGGCCCTGGCCTGGATGAACTCGGCCGGGGTGCGCCAGATGATCGGTTACACGGTCAGCACCTGGTTCGGGTACGCGGGGTGGGGCTGTTTGGATTATTTCGTCGAGCAGCCCGGTCGCTACACCTTCGCCGAAGCCTTCCACGCCAACCATCACGCCCTGATTCACCGCCTCGAGACCTACTTCCCCAGGCCCGTTGCCCGGGCGCAGGTTTCACCTGGCAACCGGCCGCGAATCGCCGGGCTGAACCTGTCGGACGAAGCCCGGGCCGAGGGCCTACGGCCCACTGACGCCGCCGGCTTACTGTACGACCGCGACGTCGTGGCCTTCTACGGCGACCCGGCCTGGTCGGCCCGCATGGCCGACCGGCCCCGGGCTTACGACCAGCAGTTGGAGGTCGACGGCGACCTGTACACCTTCACCATCCATCCCCGGCGGGGGGCCGATTCCTTCAAGCCCGTCAACACCAACGGGAGCCAGCGCGGCTGGCGGCCGATCGTCCAGTTCTTGCCCCACCGGATCAGGGACATCGAAATCGTGGCTGGCGAGGAACTCCACCCGGTTGTCACCGACGACTTCATCCTCGTTCCCAATCCCCGCGAATGCGATCCGGATCGCAAATACGTCATTCGCTTCAAGGCCAAAGAACTCGCTCCGCGAGAATCGGCTCCGTACTAGCCGGGCCCGGCCGGATTACCAGGAAGTCACTCCAGTAAGTCGGCAGGCGAACGAGAACACCGAACGCCTGGCCGATGGGGTCGGACAGGCGCTGGACGAGGCCCAGGAGTCGCTCGCCACCGCCGCCACGAACGCCGAACGCCGCGAGTTCATGGCGCGGTGGGGCGGGCCGATGGTCCTACCGGGAGACGGCACTGTAGCGCAAAAAGAACCGGCCGCCGAGGACGAGGAGGCCGGTGTGAAAGGCTTGGTAGCGGGGGCCCGCTATGTACCCTTTCACATCAGGGCGGCGCTCTGGCAGAGGCTTCGGCAGGCTGCCTGAGGCTTGGTACGACGCCCCCCGGCGCCGCGGCTGGCGATCCAAGGAAGATTCGAGGCCGAGGGCGAAGTGCCCCGATCAGGTCTTCCGCCGCCTCAGCAGCACGCCCAGCCCTCCGAGGGCCAGAAGGCCCAGCGTGGCGGGTTCGGGCATCACCAGGACCAACGGGCTGAACGAGGTCAGGTCGACCGTCAGCGTGTTCCCGACCGGGTCCAGCGCCGTCGGCACGAGGTACTCCCACGCGCCGCCTGTGAAGTGCGCGACTTGCAGCGCGGTCTCATCGCCCACGAGCGTGTCGTCGTAGTGCAGCGTCACGGCGGCCTCGCCGAAGTCGCCGCCTTCAAAGTCCAACACCCAGTACTGGAACGGGTCGCCGGGCAAGAGGATGGCGAGGTCGTCCTTGGCGGCATCGTCCTGGAGGAACATCATGGCAAAGTGGTCGAGGCCGTCGGTGTCGTAGTGGCCGGTGAAGGTGCCCTCCTGGGTGACGGTGTCGAAGAGGGCGTCGCATCCACCGGGGTCGGGCCCGCCTGCGCCGCCCATGAGGTCAGCGACCACGTCGGTGCCGCCGGCCACCTGATTCGCCTCGACCTCATAGGGATGCAGGACCATGGGCGCCCAATTGTCCCCGTAGCAGAGAATCTGGCCGGGGTTGTTGATGCAGACCGGATATATCATGTCGAGACCCGCGGACGGCCCCGTGAGCAGGTCCTCGACGTTGACGGCCTCGGTGTCCGTGGCGGGGTTGTAGAGGAAGATGTTACGATGCTCGCCGGCCTGGCCCTCGATCAGGATCACGCCGTTGTCGTTGATGTCCCGGGCCCATGCGCCGCGGTAGGGTCTGACCGGATAGGCCCCGGGCCAGGGAGGCAGCACGGGGGTCAGGTCGTGGAGCACGTTGACGGCGTCCCAGTAGACGGCCCTGGCGTCAGCGTTGCCGGACGCAAGTTGGCAGTAGCCCACCACCACGTGGGATTCGTTGACGGCTAGAGCCTTGCTGCGCTCTGTTCCGTCCAGTTTTCCCAGGTTAATCAACTGGTTGGAGGCCGGGTCGTACCGCACGGCGCGCGAGTAAAAGTCATCGGTGGGTGGGGCTCCGCCGACGACTTCGCCGGAGTCGTTGATGTCGTAGAACTCGTGCCAGGTCGGGGGCGTCTTGGAACTCGGAAGCGTCCGATCCACGCTTTCCCACCGCCCGTCCCAGATGACGCCGAACCGGTGCTCGAAGCCCTCGACGGCGCTCGTCCCCTCCCCGCCGATGTAGCCGAACTCGTTGATCGCATTGCCTTCCGAAAAATTGTAGTCGCCGCCCTGCGGCAACATGACGAGGCGGCCCGTCTCCCAGTAGACGGCTCGGAATTCGGATAAACCGTTGCGCGCGGTGCCGCACACTTCGCCGGCGTTGTTGATGTCCTTCGCGAAGAACTTCTCCATCCCCGCCGGGATCCCCGAATACGTGAAGAGCCCCGTGGCCGGGTCCCACTTGACGCCCTGATAGGCGCCGCCCCCCGCGGGCTCGACGGAGCCGACGACCACGCCGTGGTCGTTCATCCCCGCCGGCGTGCCGATTTCCGGAGGCAGCAGTTCCGCCGCGTAGCGGAGTTCCGCAGCCGCAGGAAAGACCGTCCCCAACAGTGCTACCCAGAAACACGCGACACAGAACGCACGCTGCAGATTCGGCATGATTCTACCCCCTCTTGCTCGAGGTGTACCTCCACAACCGCTTCGACACTATAACACAGAAAACGCCTTCGGGCAAACCGCGAGCCGCCGTTCGGTGGCTTGAGGCCAAGGACCCCGACACGTAGCGGCGAACAGAGCGGCGCGACATCCGCCACCGCCTGACCGAGACGGAAATCACCATCCCCGAGATCGGGGGACATGAGACTTAATTCGTCGTTGATGTGGCGGTGGGGGCGGCGATAAAGTAGGGGCATGGCTCGATTGGATCGAGTCCCGATTGTGACGGACACCAGCAACAGCCCGAGTAGGGTTGCCGATCCCTTAACGGTCCTTTCCGATGCGTTCTTCATAATGCTGCCAGTGCTCCTATTGCTTGATACGCCTCGCCCTTCGGTTCGTATACCAATAGTACTTACCCTTCGCCGTTGGATCTGCTTTTGCCGGCGAATCGTATTCCAGCGCGATCACGGTGTCCTTGGGATCGGGCGCATCGGCAGGCACTTCGACGGTTGTGATGTGGCCATTGGCGTCATACGTGACCGTTAAGGCCTCGCGATTCGGGTCAGTCAGGAAGTAGGCCTTGGCCGGCGTGCCGACGATTCCGTGAAAGCCAATCGCATTCGGCTCCCACTCCAGGACGTGCAGATACACCGTCTGGTGTTTTTGGGTCATCGCCCCCCACGGGAAATCGAAGTCAACCGGGGAGCATTCGGTCCCGTAGATCGACTCGCCGTTGACCGTCATCCATGCGCCTACCTCTTTCACCCGCTCGATTTCCTCCGGACAGAATGTTCCCCTCGGCGTCGGGCCCACGTTGAGCAGGAGATTCACGCCCCGAGCAGCGCACAAGGCCAAGAATTCGATGATGTCCTTTGGACGCTTCCAGTGGTTGTCGTCCCGGTCGTACCCCCAGTTGTGGCGCATGGTCATGCACGTCTCGGTATCCTCCGTCATGCGTTTCGTGGGAAGCATCCGGTCAGGAAGCGATTCGAAGTCGGCGTACTTCCGTTTCGCCTTCGGCACTCTCCGGCTGTAGAGGCGGCTGCAGATAACGCAATCAGGCTGGAGCTCGCGCACCCGCGCCCCCTGCCGGTCAGCCTCTACCACGCTGCTGCCGCCCGTATCAAACCAAAGGACGGCCATGTCGCCGTAGTGGGTGAGCAGCTCATCCAATTGGCTCTGAACGAATGCAAGATACTCGTCGCTCGTCATCGTCCCAGGGTTGTTCTTCCCTCGTCCTCGGTGATACCAGTCCTTGAACTGCGAATAATAGACTCCGAAGCGCATGCCGTGCTTTTTGCATTCCTCCGCGAGTTCCTTGATGATGTCGCGCCTAAAAGGCGTGGCGTCCATGACGTTGTAGTCGGTCGCCTCCGTATCGAACAGACAGAAGCCGTCATGGTGCTTGGATGTGATGACCATATACTTCATCCCCGCCTGCTTGGCGATCGACACCCACTCCGCGGCATCGAACTCGGTCGGGTTGAACTGCTCGGTCAGTTTCCGATAGTCCTCTCTGGGGATATTGGCGCTGTTCATCAGCCATTCCGCACTGGCTCCACCCATTTCCTTGCCGTAATCCTTCCCTTTCCATTCTCCTCCCTGGACCGAGTAGAGGCCCCAGTGAATGAACATGCCGTAGCGCGCGTCACGCCACCACTGCATGTGGGAATCGGCTTCACGCGCCTTGTCGGGCGAGTCGGTTGCCTCGATTGTCCCCGCTCGCGACTGCGCGGGTGCTCCGCTGCCGGCCATCAACCCCGCCACGATTGCGATCCATGCCAGTTTCTTCACGATGGTCTCCTCTTGTGCGTGTCATTTGCCCCGGACGGCCGGGCCGGCTGCAAGTCGGGGGTCTTGGGTGCATCGGTCCAGGTGAACACCATCCCGCTTTCTGCGAGCCGCTCCGGATTCGGCGTGTTGCACGTCGCACTTGACCGGACGAATGATCATCGCGTGTCCGCCACGCGCAGCCATGTGTGCCGAACCCACGCCGCTGCGCTGTACGGCCGCGGCAGCGAAGGGCTCATCTACGGCGCCTCCACAAGGTCAAACCGCTCGATAAACGGCAGAAGCCCTTTCTTCGTCCCGATATGCACGCCCCACTGAATCCGCTTCCCGGCGCCACTATCCGTAAAGGCATCCGGCCGGTACGCGCCCGCCGCGCGTGGCACATCCATCACGTGATGCGTCTTCGCAAAATGACGCCCGTCGGCGGCATACATGATGGAACGGGTGATTGCCTTCGGGCCGGTGGTGCCAATCATGGCGGCAACGCCCGTGCCCTGCGGCCAGACGAGCACTTCGTGGTTTCCCGGAATGACCGGATTTCCTTCAACCTTGACGTAAGGCCCTTGCGGTTTCTCGGCAATGGCCAACCCAAGCCGGGTTGCCCCAGGCCCTTTTCCCAGTTGCCGGCCCTTGTAGTAGAACCAGTACGTGGCCTCACGCACGATCAGGCAGGCGTCATCCACCAGGTGACTGTCGAAGTCCTTCGGATTATCGCTGTTCTTCAGCGCCGGGTTGGTCGCGAGGCGCTGCCAGGGGCCGTCGGGCGAATCCGCAACCGCGATGCCGATCTTGGAGTCCGGATTGAAACGCGTGCCGAACTCTCGGGAGGTGCCCGTGTAGAACAGCCAGTAGCGCCCCTCGGCAACGAGAATGTTGGGCGTGAAGACGCTGGCCCCTTCCCAACTGCCTGGCTCGCCCTTCGCCAGTGCCATGCCCTTCTCCGTCCAGGTGTGCCCATCCGGCGAGGTCGCGTACCAGACGGTCGCATCGTATCCCGGGGCAATCGTACCCTTCGAATACCAGACGTAATACAAACCTGCGGCCTTGATGATGTCGCTCGGGTCCCGTCGCATCACGCCTGCCTCGACACCGATGCCCTTTGCCGCCGAATAGGTCGCTTTCAGAGTCTCTATTTCTGCCTGTGCCGTTGCGGTCATTCCCGCAACCAATCCGATGGCTAACCATCTCAATTCCCTTTTCACGTCACTTCTCCACCTGATTGTTTATTTGTCGAGCCGTCAGGATGTCGCCGCGACGGATTACCTCTCCTGCGGATCCACAAGGTTGACTTTTCGCTGATCGGTGCCGGTCGTGCGCACGTCACCAAGTTCGGCTCGGATGGTTTCGGCCTGCTTCTGCAGGCGGGCGACGACATCAGGATGACGATCCGCGTTGTTTCCTCTCTCGCCCGCGTCGTTCTTGAGATCGAACAGTTGGGGTTCCTTAAGCGTCACGAAACCCTTCTTCTTACTTGGTTTCTTTGACCAGAAGGGCTGGTCCTTGGCGGTGCGAGGCAAGTGCAGTTTCCAGTTACCCTCGCGAACGGCCTGAAGATTCGTGCCGTTGTAGTAATACAGATGCTCATGCGGCGAGTCGGTCGTCTTCCCTTGCAGAACAGGCAGGATGTTCTTCCCGTCGATTTTTCGGTCGGGGGGAAGTTCTATGCCGGCGAGCCCACAGAACAACGGCAACAAATCCATGCTGGTTATCGTTGTATTGGAGACCTGCCCGGAAGGTATCTTGCCCGGCCAGCGGATAATGCCGGGGACGCGATGCCCGCCCTCCATCGTGCAGTACTTGCCGCCGTTCAAGCCGCCCGTCGATCCCCCTCTGGCCGGACCGTTGTCGGAGGTGAAAACCACGAGGGTGTTGTCATCGAGGCCGGCATCACGAATCGCTTTCATGATGCGCCCGGTGCTGTGATCCAGTTCCTTGATGAAGTCGCCGTACTTGCCCTTCTTTGATGTGCCAACGAAATCTTTGCTGGGCGCCAGTGGGGTATGCACGATGTGATGCGAGACGTAGAGAAAGAATGGTTGATCCTTCTGCCGCTCGATGAAAGTGACGACTTCGTCGGTGTAGCGCTTCGCGAGTGTCTCGCAGGCGACGTTGCGTTCCTCGACCTGCTTGCCGCGGTAGAGTGTGTTGAAATTTGTTCCGCGTCGCGGTGAGTAGTTGCTGGGGATGCCGAGGTGCTCGTCAAAGCCGGCGTCGATCGGATGAGCGCCCTCGACCTCCATCCCCAGATGCCATTTGCCGACCATCAGCGATCGGTAGCCCGCCGTCTTGAGCAACTCCGGAATCGTGATCTCATCGGGGGCCAAGCCGTAGTTCTTGTACTTCGGGACGCCTTCGTTCCTGGCGACCGGCATCCCGCATCGCATCGGGTAGCGTCCGGTCAGCAGCGACGCACGTGAGGGGCTACACACATTGGCTGGCACGAAGAAGTCCGTGCTGCGGAAACCCTCCGCCGCAAGGGTGTCGAGATTCGGGGTCTTGACGCCAGTGGGCCCGTAGCAACTGATGTCACCGTATCCGAGGTCGTCGGCGAAGATGACGACGAAATTTGGCTTCGTCACATCTGCACGAGGTGCACGGTTTTCCGGTGGCGCCGCCGCTTGTTTTTTCAGGGCTTGCGACGACGGTGCCGCTTGCTTTGCCTGCCTCTTGTTCCCGGGCCTGCCCTTTGGGGGAGCATCTCCCATATTCTTCGGACGGTATGAGTTCAGCAACGCCTCCATCTGCTTCACGACTTCGGGGTTCTCCCGATAGACGTTCTTCATCTGCGCCAGGTCACATTCCAAATCGTAAAGCTGAGCGGGCGGGGCATTCTTCTTGATTCGACCGTTTTCGATATCGCTGTTGACGCTGCCGGCAAACGCGGCTGCCGCTGGCCCACCCCAGGCATGCTGATTGGGTTTGGAGCCAGTGAAGCCGCCACTGCCTTGGGCTCCGATATACATCCACTTACCTTTGCGGATCCCAAGGTTGCGCGGCTGCCGTGGAGCCAGCACTAACTCTGTTCGTAAGGGCTTATCCGGATCATCCAGCAGGGCGGGCAGCATGTTGGTGCTGTCCTTGCCTTGCAGCGACTGGACATTCTGACCGGTTAGCGCCATGAAGGTGGCCAGCAGATCGACCTGGCAGATGAGTTGATCGGATACCGTTTCAGCTTTGATCTTGCCCGGCCACCTGGCAATGAACGGAATACGGTGCCCACCTTCCCAGACACCGAACTTGAAACCAAGCAGCTCGCCGTTGATTTTATGTCCGGCCCTCACCGCATTGCGTCCGGCAAGATTCAGCATGCCGCCGTTATCGCTGGTGAAAATGACCAGCGTATTGTCGCTCAGCCCGTTCTTCTCCAGACACTGGAGAATCTCGCCGACCATCCAATCCAGCTCATGGATGAAGTCGCCATAGAGTCCGCACTGGCTCGCACCCTGGAATCGTTTCCCGGGTGTGAAAGGATGGTGAATGTGAGGCGTTGCCAGGTAGAGAAAGAACGGCTTCTCCCGATTGGCCGTGATCCAGGCGACGGCCTTTTTCGCCAAGACCGTTCCCATGGTATAGGGATTGAATATCTTGTGAGCTTCCACGGCTCCCTTGAAGCAATTAGGCGTGCGCTGAGAGGCCTCGGGGGGGATTTCGGTAATCGCGGTTGCTTCTTCGTGGCGCCCTCTGCCTAGATAGACCAAAGGATCCGAAGGATCTCCGCCCACAATGTGGTCATTCTCAACGTAGACGTAAGGCGGAGCACTGTTCACCACCGGTATACCAAAGTAGTAGTCGAAACCGAGATCCTGCGGCCCGGGGCGCAGCGGTTCTTGCCAGTTGTTCGTTCTCTCTTTGAATCCCAGATGCCACTTGCCCAGTACCGCTGTCGCGTAGCCTTTGTTCTTAAAAACGTCGGCAATCGTGAACTCGTCCGTGTCAATGATGAGACCGGAGGTCACTGGAGCAGGCCCCCATACCCCTTTGCCGCCGTTAGCGCGGACAGGATACTTTCCCGTGAGAAGCGCATAGCGCGACGGCGTGCAGACCGCCGACGCCGAATGCGCATCCGTGAACCGCCGTCCTGCGGCCGCGAGCCGATCAATGTGCGGCGTCTGCACCTTCGTCGCGCCGTAGCAACCGAGATCGCCGTAGCCAAGGTCGTCCACGAAGATCACAACGACATTGGGCTTGGCTTGATACTCGTTTGCGTCATTCTCTTTGGCCTGTACAACGAGTCCGAATAGAGTGGCAAGAGCCAATGGGACAAAACACTTCATGAGACCGCTTTCTGTGAGAGCGAGTAGCCGCTTTGCCGAATCTCTTCGAGCTGTTTTTCGCATTCTCAATCTCCAACAACCCGAATGCGGAAACCGTTGACGATCTGCCCCGGCAAGGTCTTGGGCAACTGGATCGTCAGACCGGATGCACTCCGATTCCATTCGATTGTCTCGTCGCTACCCATCAGCGCGATGCCGGCAATCTCGCGATGGAGCGGTCCCCCGGTCGCCAACGTCCCGATCACAATATCCCGCGTCGGCGGAGCCAGCACAAAGGCGTACAGCACACCGCCTTTGGAGGTAAAGCGGATATCCTCCTGGGAGAAGTCCTTACGGTTTTCACCCTGACGGCCGTCCTTCATTTTCAAGGGACCCTCGCCAAAGGTCTTCCAGGGGCGGGTGCCGTAGATGCCTTCGCCGTTGATTCTCAGAAAATCGCCGAAGGCGGTGAGGTAGGCGGCCTGGTTTTCGGGCAACGTTCCGTCGCCGCGCAGGGCGATGTTCAGCATGACGACTCCGTTCTTGCTGATCGCATCGACGGCGTTTCCAACCATTACGGGGATGCTCATTCTGTTGACGGCGCCTTTGCGATAGAACCAGCCCCCCGAAAGATCGGTCGCCCACATCCAGGGCTCGGGTTTAATGTCCGCGGCGCTGCCTCGTTCGAGGTTGTAGGTGAACGCAGCCCTATTCGCATTGGCATCCTTGAACGAAAGCACGACGGTCTGTTTGCCATTGCTCTCTTTGAGATCCCGATTCAGATAGTCGGTAAACAGTTTGATGCCGAGCCCCTTGCCCCCTCCGATTTTCGGATAGGGTGAATCGTTGTTGAACATGTCGGGATCGTATTTCTCGATAATGTCCCAACAGCGGGCATACCAGTGCTCGTTCCAACTGTCCTGCGTTGAATAGCCCCTGGGATCATAGTCCATGTTGAAGAACTTCCACTCGGGGGTGCCGGGTTTCTGGTATTTGCGGGCGTTCGCGAAAAACCGCGGCGACCAGTAGAGGTGGGTGGAAACGCCGAACTTGAGTCCGTGTTTGGCTGCGGCCTCTTTCCACTCCTTCAGCGTGTCGCGTTTCGGCCCCATCTTCACCGAGTTCCAGGGATGGAACGAATCGTACATGTCGAAATTGTCGTGATGGCAGGCCACGGGCATGATGAAGCGGGCGCCGCACTCCTTGAGGAATTTGACCAGGGCGTCGGGATCCCATTTCTCGGCTTTGAACAGCGGAATCAAATCTTCATAGCCGAACTCGGAAGGATGCCCGTAGCGCTCGGTATGCCACTTCGTCAACGTCTCCGACATGCCCATCTCGCCCGTATAACCATCCGGGACGACAGAGTACATGCGTCGCCCGTAGTGCGACCCGTCGTTCGGGCGGTTTTCGTCGGCAGCGGAAGGAATTCCCCAGTGCATCCAGACGCCGATCTTCCCATCCACAAACCATTCCGGCACCTGGTAATTCGCCGCCATGGATTCCCACGTCGGCTTAATCTCCGTGACGCCGTCTTCCGGCGTCTGTGCTCCGAGCGGATGGGCTGCCAGGGCTGCGATTCCTACCACCAGTAGGGCCCTGAAGTCTCGGCTACGAGGTGGTTTCATCATGTTCTCCAGTTCTTCTCCCAGCCAAGGCTACTCCTCGGGTGTACGCTTCAGGCCGTCGGCCGCAGGAGATTACGCGCAGCCTGTGGTAAATCAGTTCCATTGGATGCTAGCCGTTCGCTTCTGGATATCGAGTTGGACCGTTGCATGCCGGAAGGACCGGGAATAGCGATAACCGTCCTTCGTTGCCGGACCGCTGGGAGGGCCAAGTGGCCTGTCATATTCCGGAAACCAGCGCATCCAGCGGTCGTTCTCGTTGGCCGAGTAGCCCTCGTGGATACGGAAGTAGCTGTACTTCTCGGCGCAGACCAGGAAGATGGCCAGTGGATAGGCCAGCGCCGCACGCGCCTGCTGGTTCGATTCAACAGTCGCGTGTCCCTCGTCGATGCCCATCGTGCTCGTGTTCTTGGGCGAGGCAAACCCGGTGCTAAAGGCGACGATCTTGCCCTGGCGTGCCGCTTTCTGCATGGCGTCGATGCCCTTGGCCACATACTCCTCATAGCTGGCGTTGCCCACGTTGTGGAAGAACGCCTCCAGGTATGACCCGTCAAAATAGTCCAGATATTCGAGCCCTGCGTTTTCGAAACGGGCACGCAGAATGTTGGCGATCATCAATTCGCGCGGACCGATGGCTTCGCGCGTTTGCTTCATCATCACGTGGTAGCCGTCCATCGTCTGCTTCTTCTTCGTCGCGCCGATTTGCCGGGCGAGATATCCCCGTTCGAGGGCCTTGACGTTACCGTCGAGGAAGATGCCGTCGATGGCCGGGTCCGCGGTCATGCGGCTGCAGGTGTCCACCCACCACCTGCGCAGCGCCGAGTTGGAGAGGTCGTACGCCTCGACGCGATTGCGAACGAGCTTGGTGCTGCCCTTCTCGTCCTTGAGGAACCCCCCGGGGATTCGCTCGAGCCCCTTGTTGGCCGCATAGCCGCCGTAGTGGACCATGACGTTGCGGTAGTAGAGGATCTTGACCTTGGGGTTGATCTTCTTCACCGCCCGAGCCGCGGCCAATGTCCCCGCTTCGACCGAGCCGTGGTCCTGTTGGCCGTTGGCTTTCTCGAAGGTGATCAGGGGGAACCTGGCCAGGAACGCGATTTCCTCGTCGGTATAGGACGTGGCCTTACGGATATGCATGTACAAAGGGATGCGCTCCCAACTGAATTCGGGATAGGCACGCCTCGGTGCTGTGCCGTTGCTTGTCGGGGAAGCCTCTATTGCTTCCTGGGCAGAGGAATCCAGAGAGCACGACACCAGAAGCCCGATGACGGCGATGAGGCCGATGAGGCCGACGATCGTGCGTTCTGAAATCACAGCACGGCTCCTTTGAATTCAAGGTCGAACCACGGGAGTTTCTGGATGCCGCGCAGCAGTGAACGCAGATCGGGTGACGATTTGAGGCCGATAGCGGCTGATACGAGTCATCAATTACGCAGCCCTATTCCTGAGAGATCGATCGGAACAATGCCCATTTTCAGAGCCGGCGAACCGGGCTTCAGGCGAAAGTCGCCGCTTTCCGGATCGACGAAGAGCGGGTCGTCGGCCAGGCTGTGTGCGTCGACGCCGTCGCGTTGCTGTTTCTTCAGCATCGCCTCGCCCAACGTGCGATCCGCCACGCAGTAGTAGATGTTGCAATCGGTATCGGCATCCCTGGATCGCGCCAGGCCCCGTCCTCTACGATCTTCGGTTGTTCGTCCTTTTGCTGCCGGCAGTTCATCGATGAAGGTGCATGTCGCTGAGGACGAGTAGAAGATGTTCCGCTTAATCGTTGCGCCCGTCAGCGGACCCTCCCGCACTGCCAAGTAGTAGCCGCGAGGCGGCGCGAT
>Ga0272442_10008697_pt1 | contig 12809 bp, 12 predicted proteins | sample SSMForm2O_FD_200262 | JGI IMG/M metagenome (GOLD analysis project Ga0272442, IMG submission 200262) | Marine sediment archaeal communities from Little Sippewissett salt marsh, Falmouth, MA, United States - SSM-Form-2O | ecosystem: Environmental > Aquatic > Marine > Wetlands > Sediment ... | reverse complement strand
CTCCACCCAGTAGGTCTCGTCGTTAGGGTAATCGTGCACCTGCGTAAACCGGTCCGTGCGTACGAGTATCTCTTTCTGAAAACCGATACCGTAGACCACGCGGGCCGGTATATGCATGCCCTTGAAGATCGAGACGGCGAGGTTGCATATTCCGCCTGTACTGCCGCTTTTGTTCCGCAGAACGGAAAGGGCGTCCCGGTTCGTATCTTCCGCACCGCTGCCGGTGAGCGCGATAGTGGCGTCTATCCAACGAAAAACCGCGCCCGCAACGTCGATCTGTTTATCGAGGCCGTGTGAAAGCGTTCTCCCCACGTAGTTGATGAGAAAGTCGTTTGAGGGAGCCAGGTTCGTGGACACGAGGAAGGGCGTCTCTTCAGGTGTTTTAAGAGGAAAGGGGGTCTGGCTGCTCAAGGTATAGAAGTGAGAGTAGAGCTTCGCTGAAAACTGCAGGTCTATCTGCAGGATATTCAGGCCGTCCTCCCAGGCCAGATCAAACCCGTGATTTCCGTAGTCGTCGGTAAATTCGGTAATACGGGAGGGCGGAGGCGTAAATGTTTTCCTGATCCGGGAAATGGTCTGCGTATTCATACCCTCGCCGAATGACTCCGGAACGAACATCCGGTAGGTAAATTCCTTCAAACCGCCGTAACTGCTGAAACGCCTTGTCAGGTAAGCCGTTACCGTTGTATCCATCTCGCCCTCCACGAGGGTTATGTCAGGCAGAACAACGGAACAGACGGTGAGGAAAAGTATGAGAAAAAGAATGGCTTTCATTTTTACTTGCATGGAGAGAATTCGAGAAAGTATAGTAATACATGAGAGCGGTAAAATCAATCAAAAGGGTCTTAAAAGCTTCGACTTTTATTTTTTTTCAGGAAACAGTAATTAAACATGAAACGGGTCAAAATTGTCGGGTTCATTTTTTCTCCCCTCATTCTGGCGGTAGCCGCCGGGTTCGCGCTCTACGGCTCAGGAAGAATAGGCGGGGGTTTCCTTGCTCTTCTCGTTGCCGCGGGCCTCGTATCTTCAATTGCGAACATTGTCATAGCCGTATACCGTCTGTCGAAATAAACCTGATTGTCATCACCGGCTTCCCATAATTGTCGGAAACCGTGTCTGGTTTGAAAGCACTTGATTTATGCCCTCCGGCGGATATGATTAAAAAGGACCGGAGCGCGAACAATGATGAAATACCGGATATGGGCGATCGTATGGTTTTTATTTATCACTATCCTTCTCTTCTCCTGCTCGAGGCGGGAGACCAAAGATACGGAACCTGACGGGAAATCCGTACCACCCGCCGCCGATGAAGTCTCCGAAAGCGGAGAGGGGAGGAAAGCCGGGCGGAAGAGGGTGGCGGACGCGCTAAGCCCCGAGGCATTTGTGAAGGTCACGATCGAGTACAGGCGTGAAAGTAAAATATGGCTGGAGGAGTCGCGTGCCCTCCCTCCTGAAGAGCAGCCGGGTTATATCGAGGAGTCCAATCGTATTTTCTTCGAATCACGCGGTTTGACCGAGGAAGAGTACACGACCTATTCGCAAATCCACCAGGATGAGCTCAACGCATACATGGAGGAGCATCCGGAGCTGCTTCCGCTCGTCATGCAGGAATAACAGACCCCATCATGCGGTTCGAATACCGTGTCACTCGACGGTATGGGTGAGACCTTCACGGGTGTAAAAGAGGTCCTTGAAACGCCTTCTGTACTTCGTCTGATTCTTTTTCAGGATCGTATCCGAAGATGTGGGATCATGGTGGGTGCAGGCCAGTGTCTTTACCCCGGCTTTTCTCGCAACTTCAATTGCCATTTCAGGTGTGCTGTGGCCGTAGCCCTGGCGCGGAGTCGGCAGGGACACGTACTGTTCTATCGAGTACTGGGAATCATGGATCAGCAGCTCCGCATTTCGCGCGAACTGTATGAGCTTTGTATTGCCGTGCGCGTAACCCTCTATATCGGTAGCGAAAACCACGGATTTGCCGCCGTACTCGATCCTGTACACGAGAACGCCGTTTACGGGATGAGAATAATCGCTGTGGACCCTCACGACGACCTGCGATTCCGCCTTATGGGAATCAACCGTGTCCCTGAACCGGTTGATAACACGTGGCGTCGGGTCGGGCGGGTTATAAACGATGATGTTGTTTTCCTTGATGGACGTAAGTTCCTTGATTGAGTTCGAGTGGTAAAAATCGACCGGAAAATTGGGAGGTATCATCGATCTTTCTAACACGACCGCCAGCTCGTCGCCGAAATTTCGAGGTCCGAAGAGATGAAGCACGGACTGCCCCAGATAGAGGGGCTGAAAGAAGGGAAGTCCCTGCGTATGATCATGGTGAAGATGTGTGAAAAAGACGGTGGCATCGAGACTGTTTTCCGAACCGCTCTCGAAATATTCCCCCACCAGCTTTTTACCGAGGTTAATTATTCCCGTACCCGCGTCGATGATAATGGTGAGGCCGCCCGCGGATACCTGGAGGCATGTGGTGTTGCCGCCGAATCCGACCGTCCGGCTGCCCGGAACGGGGTGGCTTCCGCGAACCCCCCAGAAAGTGACGCTCAGTGGTTTGTTCATGCTTTGTCCCGTCCCGTACGCAGTACTCCTGACTCCAATATTAGATAATCGACAGGAACATCGTGTTTCTTTACCGGTATGTCCTCCACGAGGCACCGTGCGTAGGTCATGGCACACACAATTTTGACGTTATGCAGGTGGAGAAAACGGTCGTAGTAACCGCCGCCGTATCCGAGACGAAATCCGCGCTTATTAAAGGCGAGTCCCGGTACGATTGCAAGATCAAGACAGGAGCAATCCGCCTCGGGGCAGGCTGCATTGGGCTCCGGAATGCCGTACGATCCGGGCTCGAGCGAAGATTCGATATCGCGGATGGTATGGGCCCTCATTATTCCCGCTTTCTTATCTACACAGGGAACACATACGGACTTGGAAGCACTGAGTGCGGCCCTTATAACGGGCAGGGTGTCGATTTCGCTCCTGAAACTGACATAACAGAAAATGGAAGCCGAGCTTTTGAAAATATCCCACTCCAGAAGGTTCCGCTGGATTGAACGGTCGAGCCGTTTCTTTTCCTCCTGCCTGATGGAACCGCGAATCTTCTGCATCTCCGCGCGGAGCGTCTTTTTATCCACCTAGTCCTCCTCCTTCAATCCCCGCAGAAAATCGATCCTCTTCTTCAGCTCCTTTTCCTCCCCGAGGTCTCCGGGTTCGAAAAAGTGCACCTTTTTCCGCACGTATTCCTGCACAACGTAGTGCAGGGGGTAGTTATGGGGATACTTGTAATATTTTGCCGCGGGATGAGCGGAGCGGAGATAATCGGGAATTTCCACCTGTTGTGAGCGTGTATACTCCGCGGCCTTCGTTATGGCCGTATAGGCGGAGTTACTCTTGGGCTGGAGCGCGAGGTAAATCGTTACATGCGACAATACGATGCGGGCCTCGGGCATGCCGATGTTATTCACTCCGTCGAATGCTGAAACGGCAAGCACGAGGGAGAAAGAATCTGCAAGGCCGATATCCTCGCTTGCCAGGATGACGAGCCTTCTCGCGATGTAGAGGGGATCCTCTCCGCTCTCCAGCATGTGTGCGAGGTAGTAGAGAGCGGAATCGGGGTCCGAACCTCGAATGGACTTTATGTATGCGGATATCACGTCGTAATGATAATCCTCGTCCCGGTCGTAGAGGAGCTGCTGCCTGCTGATAAGTCCCTTCAGAACCGCGAGGTCTATGGGCTGTTTTCCCGCAATGTTCCTGGCTGTCTCAAAAATATTGCACATCCTTCGCGCGTCGCCGTTTGCGAAACGGATCATATAATGCTCTGCATCCGGATTTACCCGTGCCCCGGTTTTAGTCTTTATCCTGCCCATGATTGAGGCAAGGTCGTCCTCCGAGAGACGTTCGAACTCGAAGAGGTGTATTCTCGACCGGAGCGGAGGTATGAGGGAGAAAAAGGGATTTTTTGTCGTGGTACCGATCATGATAACCTCTCCCTCTTCGAGCGCCGGGAGGAGGCCGTCCTGGACCATCTTGTTAAAACGGTGTATTTCGTCGATGAAGAGCAGGGTTTTGGTTCCTGACAGCAGGTTATGGCGCGCCCTTTTAAGAGCGGTACGAAGGTCATCCACGCGTGCGGTCACCGCATTGAGACGTATGAACTCGCTGTGCGTTCGATGCGCAATAATGCGGGCAAGCGCCGTTTTACCGCATCCGGGCGGACCGTAAAAAACGGCGGAAACCATTTTATCCTGTTCGATAAGCTTCCTGAGGGGACCGGCCTGGCCCACGAGCGGTGCCTGACCACTGAATTCATCGAGGTCCTGAGGCGTGATCAGTACTGAGAGGGGTTTTTCTCCAGTCCCGGAAAAGAGATTACCCATCGCCGCTCTCCTGTCCCACGAGCAGACGGGCCGTGCTCAACAGATCCTCGGTACGGGATGGGGAGGGGGACTCAGCCATTATTCTGATAATGGGCTCTGTATTTGAAAAACGAATGTGCACCCACTCTGATTTGTTATAATATTTTATACCATCTAACAAATCGCTTGAAAAGTTGGGAAAGAGTTTGTTCCCCTTTATCAGTATACGATCAAATAATTCGCTTTTAGATATTTCCGGAATCCGTACCCTGTCCTTAAGCATATTATAGCGCGGCCAGGAACCTATGAGCTCGGAAACCGTCTTCCCTGAAAGCGCGAGGAGCTCGAGAATCAGGCCCATACCGACCAGACTGTCCCGGCACGGGTTGATCTCGGGTACGATCACACCCCCGTTTCCCTCGCCGCCGAAAACGAGGTTATGGCTGATGAGCGTTTCAGTAACGTTGATCTCGCCTATTTTAGTCCTTTTCACGCCCACGCCGTAGCGGGACGCCAGATCGTCAACCATCATGGACGTGGACAGATTGCATGCGATATCGGTTTTTTTTCTCCTTAACCAGGCCTCACCTGAGAGAACGAGGGTATACTCCTCACCTGCAGGGACACCCCTTTCAGATACGACGGAGAGCCTGTCCGCGTCAGGGTCCTGGGCGAATCCGATACAGGCCCCGCATTTTTTTACGAGGGCCGAGAGATCAGAGAGATTTTCAGGAACCGGCTCCGGACTCCTGGGAAAGACGTCGCGCGGTTTATCGTGTACCCCGTGAACGGTGCATCCCAATGCTTCGAGAAAATCCCTGTCTACGGAACAGCCCGCCCCGCCGACCGGGTCGAACGCAACAACTAACTTCTTCTTTCTAATTGCCTCGGTGTCGATCATACGGAGTACGGACTCGAGATATTCACCCTTCGCAGCAGGGTCGTATTTAACGGTACCGATACCCTTGAAATCCGTCCATGCGCGGCCCTCCAGGGGCCCTTCAGCGTTTTCTTTCAATTCTTCCACCTGCATACCGGATAGAAAGAACCCCTTATCCGTGCAGAGCTTCAGCGCATTCCACTCCGCCGGGTTGTGCGATGCGGTGATAGCAATACCGCCGGCACATTTCTTTTTCTTCGTTAAAAAAAGTACCATGGGGGTCGGGGCCACGCCAACGTCCAGCGTATTGAAGCCCAGAGCGTTTGCCGTGGCCTCGACGATTTTCTGAATCATGGGGCTGGTTCTTCTCGTATCCCGTCCGAGAAGAATCGTTCCTGATTTTTTTCCGAGCGTTTCAATAAATGACGAAACGTAGTTTACCACCGTCCCGGGAGTCAGGTCCTCGCCGACAATACCCCGAATTCCGGAAACACTCACCATTAAAGCCATATAAAAGTACCCCTCCGAGCCGTATCATGTTAATACGGTGTGATAGTAAACCGGATGTAAACCAAAGTAAACATCTTCCCATTGAGGACATGGAACCGAAAATAATCATTAAAAAAGGAAATATAACGAATTGAAACGGAATAAACGGAAGATTAAAGCCATTTTTTGAGCTTGAAAACAACGACCATCGCGGCGCCGATGGCACCCATTGATAAAAGAACGATAGGATAACCGAGCCTGTAACCGAGCTCCGGCATATGGTTGAAATTCATGCCGTAAATACCGGCGATAAAGGTAAGGGGAATGAATATGGTTGCGATTATTGTGAGCACCTTCATGACTGCATTCATGCGATTGCTCATATTTGACAGATGCGTATCGAGCAGCCCCGACACGAGGTCCCTGTACATCTCCACCCAATCGATTATCTGAAGAATATGGTCCTGAACGTCCTTCATATACAGCAGGGTTTGCTTCCCGAAGACCGGTATCTCTTCCCGGAGAAACGTACCGATTACATCGCGTAGAGGCCATATTGACCTCCTCAAAACAAACAACTCCCGCTTCAGCCGGTGAATTTCATGTGCCGTATTCCTGTCTACGTCATTCAGAACGGCATCCTCCATGTTTTCGATCCTGGCCCCCAATTTTTCCAGGATCAGGAAGTAGTTATCCACGATCGCATCGATGAGCGAGTAGGCAAGGTAGTCGGCCCCCATCTTTCTTATGCGGCCCCGGTTTTTCTCCAACCGCTCGCGTATACCGGAGAAAACGTCCCCCTCCTTTTCCTGAAACGATATAAGGGAGCGGTCCTTTACTATCAAGCTCACCTGTTCGGATTCCACCGTCTCCATCTCATTGTCATACATAAGCATTTTTAAAACGATCATGACCAGAGATTCAGCTTCTTCCACCTTGGGCCGCTGTTCCGTATTGACGATATCCTCGAGAAGCAGGGGGTGTATGGAGAAGAGGTCGCCGATCTCCCTTATGGGACCCGTATCGTGCAGCCCGTCAACATTTATCCAGGATACGGTATCGGATGTAATGAAGGGGGCATACTCTCCCGCCGATTCGATTTCTCTCTTTTCGAAAATATCCTCGTTGTAATTTATCAGCTGTATACGTATATGTTCCTGTTTCCTTTCGCCCACGAAACGTAGCGTTCCCGGAACATCCCCTACGGTTACGGCTCTCCGTTTATGCTTCATCCGTTCTCTCCTTTACCGTCATCATCATCCTTTTCAATCCGAATGGGAAAGGGATGGGTGGCGGAACCCGTATAGAGGCTGATATGCGGAAAGGGTATCTCGATGCCTTCACTTTCGAAACGCTCCTTTATTTCCTGCATTATCGAATTCTTGAAGGGCCAGTAATCGGTCTTGACGAACCAGACGCCGAGCATGAGCTCGATCCCGTGGTCACCGAACTCTTTGAACGCGAACAGCGGCTCGGGATTATCGAGGCAGTAGGGATTCTCGCGCGCTATATCGAGCAGAAGAGCACGGACCTTGCCGATATCCTCCTTGTACGCGACACTGAGGTTTATATTGAGCCTTCTGATGGGAAATTTCGTAACATTGGTTACCTCTGTTTTTATCAGCTTCTCGTTGGGCACGCGTATGAACTGGTTGTCAAAGGTCCTGACCTTCACCGAAAGCAGGTCGATCGACATGATGACACCTACGATGTTATCGACCTGTATGATATCATTTACGGCAAAGGGCTTTTCCGAGATGAGAAAGAGTCCGCTGATGATGTTCGATACGCTCGTTTGTGAAGCGAAACCGACGGCGATACCCACTATTCCCGCCGCGCCGAGCAGCGCGGTCAGTTTTACGCCGAGTTGTTTGAGAACGGCCAGGAGAACGATGAAAGCGCCTGCATAGAAGATCGCCTTGCGAATGAGCATCGCGGATTGAGCGGAAAAGCGTTTTGCCGTTGCCTTTGAGACTGCAAAGCTCAGGATCTTCAGTATAACGAAACCGCTGACCACGATAATGAGTACACGAACCACGGTTATGAGGATATCAATATTGAAGATTTTTTCCGTTATTTCTCCGAGCAGCTCCATAGGGCAAATATACCCCTTCTCATGATTCGAAGTGCGTAAAGTATTTCAATATGCCGACGCTCCGTTTAAGGAGACCCGTATCGTACGGAACCCGTTCCCCGCTCATCAATTCATAGGTGCCCTTGATCGGATAAAGTTCCTTCGTATAATCGATTTTGCTCATCAGGTCGGTGCCGTAGAAGGTAATGAGAACCTCGTTTGTCCAGAGCCGGTTTGTACCGCCGTCTTCGGGGTGGGATTCCTCCGGCTTCTCCCTGTATACCTTCAGGTGCTCCACGTGTATGCAGAGTTTTTGCAGATCCAGCGGTTCAGTCGAAGAATTTCCTACTCGAACGGGACAGATCACCCTGTTCGGCAGGGACGGAGCCTCCGCTGCCGTGCGCCTGGCCTGTGTCCGTGAAGAGTAGGCGAGCTCCCCGTTCAGGGGGTCACCGAACCATGTGTTGGAAAGCGGCGCGGACGGTATGTCCGTCAGCGTGATAGTGCCGTTTTTACCCGTGCAGAGACGGACCCAAACCGGTACGGTGACAAAAAAGAGGGCTGAGCTCCCGGGCATTATCATGATTGGATTTTCCGAGCTCACGACAACAGGCCTGTCCGGGAGTACGGGGATGAGTTTAATATCGGAAAAATGACCTTTTACAACGAACCTGCTCCATACCACGCTGTCGGATTTCTCTTTTTCCAGAAAATCCGGCTCCGTGCTCACGGTTTCCAGGTTATAATCATATGCCACGAGCCACTCGTCTTCGACGCGCCTGAGCCGAAGACACAAGGGACTCAGGTAAACGGCGTATTCCCTGTCCTCTTCCAGTCCGTGTTCTTTCCAGATATCCATCCTACCGGTGTCCTTCATTCGCTGAGATCGGTTCCGTACGGCGCGCCGCCGCCGCCGGGCCCATAATCCTTATTATACACGTTGCGGTAACTTTGCAACACTTCATTGTACCGGTCACAATGAAAGGGTACGGTCCCTTTACACGGTAACCTCCCGTTTTTTTAATCCTCCTGTATTTTTGATCGCTCGTTCAGGATAATGATCTCCACGCGCCTGTTTCGTCTTCTTCCCTCTTCCGTGTCATTGTCCGCAATGGGGCTGCTCTCGCCCATTCCCATATAGGTTATTCGATCCCGGGAGGAGTGCATACGCGCGGTGAGCTCCTCCACTATACGCCGTGCCCTTCGAATGGACAGGGTAAGATTGTAATCCTCCGGACCCCGGCTGTCGGTATGACCGATTACCCGAATGCGCCTTTCAGAAAAATCCTTTAACACGTCGACTATGTTGTCGAGCTCCGGCCCGGTATCGGACCCGAGCTCATCCGAATCAAACCTGAAAAGAATCTCGCCTATGTTGATGAGTATTCCCTCATCCACCAGTGAAACTTCGACTCCGGGTATGGCGGTATTCAGCCTTCTTTCAATGCTTTCTATGACCGCTTCGGGTTTCTTCGTAATGGTAACAATTCCCCTGGATTTACCCGTATACTCGTAAATCTCACCGTTCGACATGATAAATATGTAGTCGAAATTTTCCTTGTAGGAATGGGGCGCCGACCTGTCAAGGTTCCAGTTGAAGAGCTGGTTGAAGTATCCCACCACACGATAGGGGAGGAGAACGCCGGCTGCCGTACCGTACTGAAGCGTATAATTGATCACGTAATTGATCGAAATCCGCGCGACCCGCTCTCCGTCAATCTCCGTATTGCCCAGGTACTGATAAGACGCCGCTGCCGGAAGTATGACGGGAGACTCAATACCGAATACGTCCCTGAAATCATGCGCCTCGTGCGCACCGGATTTCCACTGATCTCCGACGTTCACCTCTCCTTCGGGAAAGGTGGGGACGTTTCTGACCACGGGCATGAAAAAGCCGTCATCGATCGTATAACGGCCGTAGATGTCCCTGAAGAAACGGGAGGGATACTCCCTTTCCAGCACATAGCTATCGGAAAGGTCCGGGCTTCTGAGATAGGAGAAGGTCCCCTCATGCAGCGCCTGGTCTCCTCGAACCGAGGTGATTTGAATCTCACCAACATTCTTCAGCTTGACCCGCTGGGCGAGCACGTCGTTCCTGTATATCTCCTCATCCACCCATGCCTCAATACGGTAGTGAATGCCCGGCTCATAGTGAAAACGGAAGGTTTCACCGGCAAAACCCGCGAATGCCGCTGTCTGAAACAGGAGAGCGGCGATGAAAAGGTTGATGACCGTAATGTTATTTCTACGGTCACGCGATCCTTTGAATAAAAACACCCGCATACAATCCTCCTTATTATTCGCGCCGGTCTAATCCTTCAAGCCCGTCATGGTAATTCCCTCAATGAACTGTTTCTGTGCAAGGAAGAAAACGATGAGCACCGGAAGGGTGGCCATCGTAGTTCCGGCCATGAGCTGTCCCCAGTTTATGCCTCCCTCCTCCTTGAACATGGCGAGTCCGTACTGAAGGGTGCGTATCTCGATACGGTTCGTTACTATAAGGGGCCACAGGTAGTTGTTCCAGCTCCACATAAAGGTGAAAATGGCCAGTGTTGCGAGTATGGGGCGGGAGAGCGGTATAAGGATGCGAAAAAGAAACCGCATGTGTCCGCACCCATCGAGAAAAGCGGCTTCCTCCAGTTCCTTCGGTACCGTTAAAAAGAACTGCCTGAGGAGAAAGGTCCCGAATGCTCCGGAAACAAAGGGTATGATCATGGCTCCGTACGTATCGATGAGCCGGAAAAAATTAAGGATTATATACACCGGCACCATAATGACCTGCTGCGGAATCATCATGGTACCGAGAAGTATGTAGAAGAGTCCGTTCCTGAAGGGGAAGCGGAGCCGCGCGAATGCATAGGCTGAGAGGGAACACGTAAAGAGCTGGCATATGGTAATACTTCCGGACACGATGATACTGTTGAGGAAGAAACGTACAATGGGTATGGACTTGATAACATTCGCATAGTTAACGAGGGTAACTCTGCGCGGAACAAGCCGAAAGGGACTGGAAAGAACCTCCTGCATGTCCTTGAACGAGGTGGTTATTCCCCAGACAAAAGGAAATATCATGATGACGGCGCCGCAGATAAGAACGGCATGCAGTAAACCATGCTTGATTATTCTTTGTACGCTTCGTTTTATCACTTTGTACTCGCTGAAGAGCGTATGGTCGTAAATAAACGCAGCCGTTATCGCCCCTTAATAGGGTGAACTTCAAACTCGGACCCGGCACTCGCTATAGTAGGGTGATCTTCAAGTTATTCTTTATATACTATGAAACAGTTATTAAACATGATAACCATTTCTATTTTATTCCATAAATTACTGAAAATCACCGGTAATAGTGTGTCTTATGTATGTGAAAGCTCCCTATTTAGAATATTTATTAAATTTCGAAATTCGCTGTAATATGTATCCGCACGTAATGCCACGGCACTATGCTCCTTTGCTTCCCACGCCGAAGCACCGTTCGCTCGGGAATCCGGATCAGTAATGCGCTCTCTTTCCTATGATCTTTACCTGCGCAAAGGTCAGAATCAGTACGATTGCGAAGAGAATAAAGGCGGCCGATGAACCGTAACCCACCTCCAGAAACTTGAATGCTTTCTGGTATACGAAATAAACCAGTACGAGCGAAGAATTGAGCGGTCCTCCCTGCGTAGTAACCGCGATCTGTTCGAATACCTGAAAGGAGACGATGACCGACATTATGAGCACAAAGAAGGTGGTGGGGCTGAGAATGGGAAGCGTGATCCGGAAAAATCGCGTGAAAGGACCGGCCCCGTCTATATGCGCAGCCTCGTAGTAGTGCCGGGGTATGTTCTGAAGGCCGGCGAGAAAGATAATCATGTAGTACCCTACGTTCTTCCAGATGCTCATGATACTGATGGCAACGAGGGTTACACTGGGCCCGGCCAGCCAGCGCGGCAGGGTCACCCCAAGGGGCTCGAAGACGACTGTAAAAATCCCCGTGGGCTCATTAAGCCATGAGAGCGGCCTGAGGCCCAGGTAACCGAACAGGTGGTTCAGAATACCGTTTTGCGACTGAAAAATCCACTGCCAGATAAAGGCGGATGCCACAACGGACGTCATAACGGGCATGAAATAGGCCGCCCTGTACACGGACAATCCCTTTATCTTCGAATTGAGAAGCATCGCAAGAATGAGTGAAAATAAAACGCAGAGCGGAACGGTTATGAACGTATAGTAAAAGGTATTGACGAGCGCTTTTCTGAATTCTTCCGAATGGAAGAGCTTCTGATAGTTGTGTATTCCGACGAATTTCATGGAACCGAGAAAATTCCAGCTGTTGAAGCTTATCCAGAATGCAAAGAAAATAGGTACGATGATGAAAACGGTTATGACGGCATAGGTCGGAAAAATGAAGAGAAGAACGCGTCTCGCGTTTTTAAAACGCTCCGTGCTTCCTAAACGAGCTTCGGATTTACGGCTCCCCCGGACATCGGGATGTGCCCGCTTTTTTAAATGGATATTCCATTTTTTATCACTCGACCGATCCATGCGCCCCTAGAATCCGCCCTTGAATTTTATCATAAATCCCCTTCCGAATCCAAGGTCGAAAATAAGGGGATCCTGAAATCTCGTATAGACATGCAGTCCGATACCTCCCCCTCCAAGAAATCCCGGGCCGTCATTTTCTTTCTGGAGCCCGGTATCGAGAAAGGGGACAAAGACGAATTTCATATTCGTGGGAAGAGGGATGTGAAGCTCGTTGATAAGGGTAAGAGCGTAGGGACCGGGCTGTATCCCAAAATAGGTCCCGCGAACGGAGGGAGCTTGCAGATGAAAGGGAGGAGCATGGGAGCTGACCATCCCGCCCCGGAATTCAACCCTGTAAAATATCTTGAAAAACAGGTCCCTGTAATAGGAAGCTTCAGCTTCCATACCGTAGAATGTCCGTTCGCCGGTCCGCCCGTTCAGTACATACCCGTACATCGGCGACACCGAGATGTAGTGCCACGTCTTTTCT
>Ga0272442_10008695_pt1 | contig 12811 bp, 11 predicted proteins | sample SSMForm2O_FD_200262 | JGI IMG/M metagenome (GOLD analysis project Ga0272442, IMG submission 200262) | Marine sediment archaeal communities from Little Sippewissett salt marsh, Falmouth, MA, United States - SSM-Form-2O | ecosystem: Environmental > Aquatic > Marine > Wetlands > Sediment ... | reverse complement strand
GCAGCACAAACGATTGGCATCTTCCCGGCTCTCTGGCCGTTTGGAGTCCCCTTGCCGTTTTTCGGATCATAGAGAAGCGTGCACTTGCCGGACTTTTTATCCAAAGCGGAACAAGCACCTTCCTTGTCCGCCAATATCGTAAAATCGTGGCCTTTTATACTGCCAGTACTGACCGGGTGACCCTGCGACTGGAGACCTGATATATGTCCCCCAAGGGTGAGCTCATTGGGAGTTACCGGAATCCCTTTGAGATCCCTGCAACAGTCATAGCATTTCTGAATAACAGCTCCGTCAAGCTCAATATTCCCGGGTTTGCAGTCGCCCCTCGGTTTTATGTAAATGGAGTTATAAGGTGGTCTTTTAGGCCTTGTTTAATTAGGGGATAAAGGCTTAAAAGGATTAGCATGTTGCACCGAAATTCCTGGCGACTGTCGCCATGTCAATTATGTTTATTTCATTGTCTTTGTTGACATCTGCACCAGGATTCCAGTTGCCGTCTTCCGGAGAGGAACCAAAAGCAATACCTGCAGCAGCCAGGTCCAGAATGTCGACTTTGCAGTCTTTGTTGATATCTCCTTCGGGAACGGGGTTGGGGCTGTCTATTGTAAATCTTATGGGCGCGTGGGCCGAATACGTGAAAGACAGGTTTTGCTGATTGGAGGTTAAGTTCAGCAGGTTACCTATGCTGTCGTATTCATAAACTATGTCATACTCGGCAGAATTTGCTGTTTTCAACCTGTCTAAATCGTCGTATGTGAAGGCCTCTGTGTTGTTGTTCTTCAGGTCGTCAATTTGCAGGACGTTGTTCTTATCGTCGTAACCGTAGTTCAAATTTTGCTTATCGTTAGTCCTGATTTGCATGAGCTTGGCGTTATCCGGATCGTAATTGAACTCTGAAACAAGAGAGTTAGAGTAATGCTTTTCAGTCGGCTGGCCGAACGCGTTATAAGCAATGTCGGTAATCACTCCCTGGATGCTGTCGAGGCTGCCTGAGTCGGAGTAATCGAATTCTACGACTTCATCGTTCGGGAGCGTTACAGATGTCACTCTATCCATAGAGTCATATTCAGACGATGTAGTAAAGGTTATTCCGTCGATTATCTTATCCACAGACACCGTCCTTAAACGCTGGTCGTATTCGTAGCTCTTTGTTATGCCGGGGGCCTCAATTGAGGATAAAGTCCCTTTTACGTCCACATCGTAAGTGTAAGTTATCGATGTGTCCGGAGCAGTCCTTGTAAGAATCCTGCCCAGCTCGTCGTAAGTCATCCTTACTTCATTGCCCCTATTGTCTGTCTGTTGGATTAAATTGCCTGCTGAATCGTATTCATATGTCCAGAGACCCAAGTCTGGATCATCGAATTTTGTTTTTCTGCCAAGCGTATCGTACTCGTATTGGATGGAATTCCCCTTGTTGTCGGTTATCTCAAGGAGTTCACCCGTGGTGCCGTATTCGTATGTTGTGGTGTAAACATCCCCCTCGTTGTGTTCTTTAACCATGATTATATTATCGTAGGCATCTGCGATATACTTAGTTTGGTGGCCGTTCTCGTCGTAAACCGTTGCAGTCCAGTGATCGTATTCCGTGCTTGAAGATGTCATGTCGGGTTTTGTGATTTTGGTGGTCCGGCCCAAGACATCATACTCCATGACTGTCTTTTTTACAGAAGTATCCGGTTCAGTATAGTCTGGGAACATAGAATAATAAGGGTTGCTCCCGTGCTTTGTCCTTCCGAGGGCGTCGTAGAATATGTCTGATACGATGAAGCTGAAATCGTCTGATTCGGTCTTTTGCTGGATGAGATTCCCAAAGCCGTCGTAGTGGTAAAATGAGTCTAAAGTACCATAATCGTTTTCCTTCTGTCGTACGGTTATCGACTCCGGTGGAGTGCCGTTGAGGTCGTAAACGTATCCTACCGTTGGATAAGAATCAGAATCGTAGGGGAGGATCTCTTTTGTTTTCCTGCCGAAGACGTCGTATCTGTACTCCACTATGTAGCCGTTCGGGTCAGTGGCTGAAAGGAGATTCCCGGTTCCTTGGTCGTAATCATAGGTGGTCTCATGGGTTTTCGAGTCAGTCACTTTTTCTACAAATGTATTCGTCGCGTCATAATCATACTCTGTAGTATACTCGTTCGCGTCCGTCAGCAACCTTAGATTCCCGTAAGAGTCATACTCATATTTCGTCACCGGATTTGGGCCGTCTGCAAGCCAGTTTTCCTCCTCGGTAACGTCCCCGAAGGCGTTGTATTTGTAAGTCTCAGTACTTATTAAAGTTGAGTCGTCGGCAGCCAGCAATCGCGTTTCATTCGGAGTTGAGACGATCCATTTGTCTGTGTCGTAAGTGTAATCTAAGTAGGTATATTTCTCGTCCCCGGTTTCAGAGATATCGCCCAAATAAGACATCTTGATTACATTGCCATAATGATCATATTCGAAACTCTTCCGTGTTATTTTTGCGTCAGGCTTTCCTTCATAAAAGTAATTACTTGCGGAGTCTAAGGTCACCATGTAATAACCGGATTCTTCTTGATGGGTGAAGTTATTTTTGACCATGGTGTATAAGTTGTTGTTCTCGTCGAAAAGTTTAGATTGATACTCAATGCCCTTCTTGGCGTCATCCTGGTGGAACCAGTGTTTTACCCGGCTTCCGTCAGGTCTTGTTTCTTCTACCTCGGCAAAGCCCCTAAACTCTTTGTCTTCAGGATCAAAAAGGCCGCTGGAGTAATCAAGAGTTGTGGTTGTGAGCAGGTTATGAATGCCGGAAATCGCATTGTCTGTTTTTATTGAACTTATCACCCAGCCGTTGAAGGCTAAGTCGCTTATGTCATCTGAGCCTGTGTTGTCAAGATTAGATATCCTTTGATAATCCAACGTTACCTTACCTCCAGCAGCTCCTTTTACCTCCTTCAAAAGATACTGTTTGGAATATTTGTTCACCCAAGTCTTTCTATCGCCTGAACTTGGGGCTTTGATTACATCCGGGAGGCCATCCCCATTGATATCTGACAATTTTACACCATTGTAGTTCAGAACCACTTCCGGCGGCAGGAGCCATGCAGAATCCTCAGACCAGCCTTTGCCAGTATTTATCCAGACATTCCTCCCATTATCGTCTGCAAGAACAATGTCAGATAAGCCGTCCCAGTTTATGTCAAGTATCTCGACACCACTCGATTGGTTATCTAATACAAATGCAAGATCTGAAGGTGGCGCCCATGTGTTGTCCAGTATCCAGGAGCCGCCAGTATTCAGCCACGCCTTTCTTACACTGTCTTTTGCTTTGAGCAAATCAGGCAGGCCGTCGCCGTTGACGTCTACTATACGGCCACCTCCATCTTTATCGTCTTCAACGAACCGGAAGTCATGAGGTAAGATCCAATCTTGTGTTTCTAACCATTGGCCGTTTTCCCTCAACCAAATTTTGGTGTCGTTGTTCCCGGCCTTTACTAAATCCGGTTCCATATCTCCGTTTATATCCAAAACCCTTAAACCAGTGTCTAAGGGGTAGTCTTCAAGCAAACATTCTGTATCAAATATATGCCAGATGACTGGAGCCGCAAAAACAGTGATTGATGCTGCCACCTCCTGATAATCGCGCACATCATCTCCATCGCAGTCGTCCTCCCATGCCCTTAATATAAAATCTGTGGCTTCGATGCCACCACCTAAACTATCCACCCAACAATCAGTTCTGCAATGCTCTGTTTCGCCGCAATCAGCTCCGCTTGGAAGGCAGAAGCTATAATCAACACGATCACAGCGCCAGTTGGAATCATCATATTCATCCTCAGTACAACCAGAGACAAGACTGTAAAGATGAGAACGTAAATAATAGCTCTGAGCATCGATCTTTGATTCTGCATTTGCACCACAGCCAACATGCGTAGACTGATAACAATACTCTTGTTCGTCACTGCAGCTGTAACCACCCCATCTTACGCCGCTGCCGCAAAATTTGAACGAATCTGTCGACACAGAACATCTATGGGAAGTGCACCAATTAGCGTAAGTGTTATCCCAAATAGGGCTCCAAGAATCTGAACAGCCCGCAAATGCCTTACAAGTCCTTGTGCATTTGACTGAATCACATCCGCTCAATATTTCCTTGTAACCGGAGGGGCAAAGGGCAGGCTCACATGAATCAACCCGAGTCTTGAGAGCAAAACTCTGGCCTGAAGGGAGCCTTTTTTCACTGGTTGAAAACCCATCTCCAGTATTTACTATAGCGCCTTCGATTTGTTGTACACCAGACAGGTCTTGGAGGAAATCTATTTTCATGTCTGAGTTAATATCAAGGGCCCTGACCGCCTTGTCATGGCCGATATCATCTACAAAACCTCCAGACATGAACCCTTGTAGGGTTTGCATCGTTCCAAAACCATTGTTGGTGTTGTACCATACTTTGTGGTCAGAAGATTTGGCTTTTAAAATATCGGTGAGGCCGTCGCCGTTCACATCAAGAAGCCTCACACCTTCATCGATTTCCGAACCAAGATAGGCATCCGAAGGTAGGGCCCATATACTTTCCTCCGACCAACCCTTGCTGTTCAGATAGTACGCAAATTCAACTGGCTGTAGCTCTGAAGTACCGTCGTTGCCGACATAACGTATTCTTTTCAGCAGCTTTTCACCGTCAACAGCATCATAGTCGAATTTATACTGGCGAACAAGGGCACCGTTGTTTCTGATCTCTATATTGTCCAGAAGGGTCGTTTGTGTTATTCTGGCCCCATGGGAATAACCGTTGAAACCATTTTGAACATCATGGATGTAATTGAAGATTATCTCGTTGACCCCATAGGTGATTCTATCAAGATAGACTGATGAATCTGACGCAGGATTCTTAATGTAGGTGTATTCTATAGTGTTATCGTGTGTGTCGTTTATTGACTCTAGATACCAGATGCTTGTGTAATTCTGCAGCTCAGACACGTGTCTTGTGCTTGGATTTGAACCAAAGATGTATGTTGTGCCATCCTTTGCCCGCACTTTCCAGAATTCCCCTTCATCATCCTGGGTGGGTGACGAACCAAACCCCGAACCTCCACTACCTCCGCCTCCACCCCACTTGTAGAAGGAGATGTCAAGGTAGCTCTCTTGTTTTGTATGGTATTTTTCGGTGTCGTCATTGTAGACAAGTCTTGAACCTGCGCCGTTCAGATTCATTGAGTAAATATCGTCCCAAGTGTTTGAAAGTGTCCCATTTATTTCTCTGGATATCTGGCTCACAGACAAAGACCAGCCATTGCCCAGTATTCCCGGTGATGCCGAAGCGTGACTGTTATAGGCTATTGATAACGGAGGTGAAAGGCCGTTCACACCAGGGGGCACATCTATATTGTATGAATATCCTGCAGAACCAGAAAACAGGTCGTTGTAAAAGGCCCCTTCAGGAGTGAATTTATTTAGGGCGTTCTTCGGCAATGCCCCGACAGGTGCAAGATAATTCTGTAGCGGTTCAGTGCACAATGGAGAAGATAGAGGAGTCATCCTCGCGACAGTCTTCTGAGGGGTGAATAAAATAGGCTCAACCTCGGGGAGTGTGTCTTTTGGTAGTGCCGTCCTTTGCGCAAAAGCCAGAGGGCTTAAGCTGAGTATGAGGATTATGAAGGCTGTTGATGCTTTTGTTAGGTTTGTTGCTTTCATTTTTTTAATGGTGTTAAAACTACTTCTCTGATATCCCCAAATACTGTTACCTGAGAACCCAAGCCACCACCATATTCAGGAAAGAATGCATTGTAAGGATCTAAGAATCCGTCCCTTACTGTATTGTGTATTTTTCTGAACTGGCTTGTCGGGAACTCGCCCCTATAAGTTTTTATATTCGGTTGGTTGTTAGAAGTCAATTTACTGATCTGTAAACGATCATGCACTACTCTGGTGCTATCATATTTGTCAAAAGATATGTCCCTCCCCTTATTATGCCAAGCCGAACGTGCAACCATCTTGGTTCTCTGTGCAGCAATGGCTTGTTTTTTAGTCAAGTAGATATATGCTTTTTTGGGCGCCACTCCTTTTGTATAAAAAGGGTTGGGAGATACTTTTATGTTAGGAACAGTCTTTATTCTTCCTTTCAACAAACTGGAAACCCCTTTTGCAAGCGCACCGGTAGCCACCCCAAACATTATATCCTGTGCTCTGTCTCCGGTATTCAAGACGCCATTAGTAAGTGACTCTCCATTGATCGCGTTTGATACTACTTGACTAGCTACCCCTGCTGTAAAGCTTGAAACTGCACCGGCGGCCATAAAACCCCCAAGACTGCCACCATAAGCATAAAGTCCTGCACCGAAGGTTGCTGCACCTACTGCGCCTGCAGCAGCACCAATTAAAGCCGCGTTTCCAATCGCGCCTAAATCAGTTATCTCGCCGTATTCCATATACTGACCAACAGCGGATGCTACTCCCCCCATTAGGGCGCCAATAGCTGCACCCCCAAGTATGTGCCAAACATGCCCGCTATCATCAGCATACTTAACCGGGTTATTCCTTGCGTAACTATATCGGTTCAGTGATTGGGGATCATAAATATCCTGTAGGACAGCGTCAGGCTGCGTGAAATGGCGCAGGAAGGGGCTGTAATAACGGGCGTTGTAGTACATTAATCCTGTTTCTTTGTCGTTTTCCTGGCCTGTGAAGAGGTAGCGGGAATCGCCGCCTTCCAGAACTGTGCCAAAAGGCAGGTATTTTGTTTCCTCTATGACCTGTCCTGATGCATCCGTGACTATATCCGTACTTCCAAGATGATTCGGGTGGTAGAAATACATTTCGCCGTCAGGATCTTTTCTTGCGACTAAAGAGTCATGATGATAGTAAATAGTGTCGTGTGCGCCAGAGTCATCGACTCCCCTCACAAAATACTGGTTGACATAGTATGTTGTCTTTTGGCTGTTGTTTTCAAAGTATTCTGTCTTCTTTATACGCTGGCCTGATTCGTCGTAAGAGTATTCTGAGATAATTTCTCCAGTCGGGGTGGAATCACGCACTCTCACGAGATTATTCAAAGAGTTATACTCATAATAGTATTCGTTGTCCTGAATTAAGTTGCCGTTGGCATCATACTGCAAATCAAAGGCAAAACCAACGGGTACTGACGCTAAAACAAACAGCAGGGTGACTGACAAAACCGAAAACCTGCGGAGATTCCAGAAGCGTCTGTTCATAATCACGAGTCCCCCAATTGAACGCATATTTTGAGGTGAAACAGATATAAACGGTTTACTCCCGCTTCTTCGGTTTCATGGCGACGAGTGCACTTCCAGTGAAGAGCTCGCCCTTCATTCCAGGAGAGATTGTTCCGGGCTCAGGGTATACGGGCGCATAGAGTCCGTTGATAAAAGAGTGTGCAGGGGCGTTGATAAACTTCGCCCTCTCGTCCTCATGTATTTGGGTTATCAGCTCGCTAAAATCCCGATGGCGGGACTCTTGGGGGAACAACCCGTGCACGCTTAAAAAATTATTAAAACGGACTTCGAAACCGTGTTCTTCCAAACCTTGGGACAATGACTTTGAAAATCTCGAATGGGCCCTTGCAAGCGAGGACCTTATATTGCCTGGCTTTAACATGAGGGTCCCGGAATTTCGTTTTATTTGTTCGTTCGCATAGATTTTCGGAACCGAATCCTGGAAGTGAATAAGCCTGCCTCCCGGTTTGAGGACCCTGTGGGCCTCCTTTAGTATTATTTTATGTGCTTCCGGCGGAACAAGACCAAGAACTGAAGAAGCGACGATTACGTCCATCGACGCTTTCTTAAAAGGAAGGGATAAAGCAGAGGCGCCGACTTTGTTTTTGCCTCCAGACCTCTTAAGAAACTCGATTGCAACATCAGATTCTATCCAATTCTTCTTTAATTCATCAGGCACTATTTTTTCACCCAGCCAACCCATACCTGCACCAAGCTCGAGAACATGCTCCCCGGGTTGGATATGTTTGTTTAAGATAGAACGATAAGCCTTGCCCTGCGCTCCGAGCGTCGGGTTTCTTTGTTTTAGAACTTTAGTGCGGCGGCGAAGTTCACTAGCGCGCTCTTTGGATGGGTCGCGACGAGTGTTCTTTTTTCTGCGAGGAGGCATATTAATTTAATGCCTAAAGGCTTAAAAGGAGTAGGGCTCATGGCTGTTTCTTTGGTTTTTCTGCTAAATGCGATTAACAGGATGAAAAAGGCCTCCCATTAAATCTGATTCTTGAGTTTTCTCGCTAAGCTCTGCAATTCTGCTTGGTGGCGGGGCTCTATGCGAAAGAAACGGGTTGGAAGAAATAGAGGGCCCGGTGTCCTACGCACACCGGGGCCAACCAGGCTTATGCCTGCTTTGGGGGGTGGTAAATGTAATCCCGAGATTTTCACGGTTCCCGGGATTCCGTGGGTCGTGCTTGGGGGGGTTGCTCTCCTCATGTGTCAATAATCATGATACTGGCATGTAGTACACTGTCCTTCCTGCGTGCTCCTTGCGCAACAGCTTAAGAGTGAATAACTTGTTTAAACGTGCGGATGCTGCGTGCTTGCCCTTGTATTCGAAGTGTTCCTGGAGGTCTTCAGCGCAGACTCTGCCCCGGGACTGGACATACTTGAATATCTCTTTGTCCCTGGGGCTAAGAGTCCGAGCTTCCGCGGGTTGGGCTTGGGCAGTTGGCACGGATCGTGATTGTTCAATTGATGCTACTCTAGTGTCAAGAGCCTTAAGTGTCTTGTTCAATTCTAATAGAAGACCATTGAAATTATCCATAGCAGTTTTTAGACCTAAGAACATATTGGCCAACGCCAACGGGTTCTTGACAAGGCTCTGGAACTTCTCGAAGTCATCGTTCATAGTCTTGAGCTGACTTCCGAGATCCAGCGAGTATTTGTCAGGATTGAATTGAGGAATGTTCGCGAAGCCTTGATTCAAGGCCTCATCCGTTGAATGCTGCGGAGGCTTTTGGTTTTCCATTTTATTAACCTTCTATAATCGTGATTATATCACGACTCAGTCTATATAAATACGACTCATTTTATCCTTGATACAGAATAATAGAGTTGTTAAAAACATGTTTTTTAGAACAATAATGTGGGTTATTTACGTATTGTTTTTATATGTCAAGCCCTTAGATTTGCGCTAAAGTTGCTGGGAAGATGACTGGTTTTGCGCTGAAGGGAGCGATAAGGTACCTGAGAGAGGAATACGGGGAAGGCGAAATAGAAAGCATACAGGAGATATGCACGAGTATAACCTCGGATCTATCGAAGAGGAAGGGCTATTTGCACCCGAGAGCCCTTGCTGCCGCGTCCTCGCACATATACAACAGCCGCAGGGGCACCACGGTCACTCTGGAGCATACTTCTTCAAAGTTCAGGATATCGACTGCCACATTGCGTGAGTACCTCCGAGCATACAAAGTCAAGGAAAACATAGACGATACTCTTGGCAATATAATCGAAAGAGTCATGAACAATCCCGACACATCGAGAATAGTCGAGGTGTGCAAAAGACTTAAGAACGACATGAATCAGCGGAGCATGGTGAACAGCAGGGCACTGGCTGCCGCCGGGACATACCTCTACTACTACAACTCTGGGAAGCGCGTCTCCCTGACACAGATAGCAAGACGGTACAGGGTCTCGGTATCCACGATAAGGGAATACATAAACATGACGGATGCTGAGACAGACAAAGTCGGAAGGGCGAAGATACTCGTGTCACGATACCCCGGAGTGTCAGACAAAGACGCAGTCCACAAGGTACTCGAACGCATAGAAAACGAGAGCGAGATAGGCACCGCCAGGATACTCGCTGCTTTGGCAGTCTACATATACAAAATAGAACAACAGGAATACGTGGCAATAGAAAGCGTAGCAAGGGTCTTCAACGTCTCGGTACCGGCGTTAAGGTCATATATCATGCCATATGTCCAAGACATAAAGGACAGGATGCTGCTTTACAAGAAAGGCGATGCAAAAGACCCGGGCTCCTTTATAGCGAAAATGAATGAAAGCGAGAAAGAGATGCTGGAGCTCATATATTCAAATTACGACCTCGATACATTCGCGATTATGGACCTTTTCAGCATTCGGGGCGTTCCAAAAGGCAGGTGGCAGCTGTTTATAAGAAAGATGATGAAGGCGGGACTCATAGACGTTTACAAGAAACCTCTGGACTCAAAACAATATTTCTCCTTAGTAGGGGGCATGAAGAACTATCTCGAAAAACCCCGAAAACTGGACAAATGGATAAATTGACCTCCGGTTTCGATAACTTAGCCGAGCTATGAGATAACACCGAAGCCTATCAGACGCCATTTCATGTCTATTTTTTTTGCTATTGCAAACCTGCTTTTCTTGTTCGCAACCACGGGAAGTTTTAGAGAAAGATTATATTCCAGCTTGCCCAATTGTTTGGAGACGATACCTACTGTCGTAGTCGTTCCAAGGTTTATCATCAGGGGCTCGTTGACCTTCGGGACCATGTCAGACTCTTTAAGCCCCAAATCAAGAAGATGGACTTTGCAGTCAATCTCATTTAACACCGAAGGCAGAGTGCCGGGAGTGCCTGCAACGCCTCCTATCAGGGCATCGGACTTGGTCAGGGAGGGGTCGAGTTCAGTGCGTATGGCTAAAAGGCCGCCGGAATGCGCCTCCCCCAATTCTTCTTCACCCTCGTTTATAGAGATGACTTTCGTTTTTATCGGATTCCAATGAGGCTTGTTCTGGCGTATAGTCTTTAAACCGGGTTTTATCTCTACAGTGTCGCCGATTTTCAGAGTGCCCTTGCTTATCGAACCGCCGATTACTCCCCCCTTTAACTCTGATATCTTGAAACCTGGCTTGTTGATGTCGAATGAACGAGCAACGTACATCATGAAGCCCTTCTCGGAAGAGCGCTTCGGCGTAGGCATGAACTCCTGTATGGCTGCTATAAGAACGTCCTTATTTGCGTCGAAGTTGGCAGCAATAGGTATTATCATCGCCGATATGCCCATCGATTTTAAAAACGTCTCTATCTGCTTCTTGTTCTCCAAAGCTTTCTCCTTTGGGACTATATCGACCTTGTTTTGTATGACTATGACGTTTTTTATGCCGAGTATGCTGGCCGCCATCAGGTGCTCCTTTGTCTGCGGCTGTGGGCACTCTTCGTCTGCAGCTATTACGAGCATCAAGGCATCCATTATAGCAGCTCCCGAAAGCATCGTAGCTATCAGAGTCTCGTGGCCGGGGGCATCTACAAAAGAGACCTTGCGTAAAAACTCTGCTTTGCCGCCGCATTTGGTGCATTTGGGCTCCGAGGTGTAGCACTCAGGTTCGGGGCATTTAGGACATTTATAGAAAGTGCAGTTCGCGTACCCCATACGTATGGATATACCCCTCTTTATCTCCTCGCTGTGGCGATCAGTCCACACACCAGAAAGTGATTTCGTGAGCGTTGTTTTTCCATGGTCCACGTGGCCAACTAGGCCGATGTTTATGTCTGACTGTGCCAATTTATAAATCAGAATTACTCGGATTTCTCTTCCTTCGGGGCCTCAGGCTTTTCTTCCTTTGCGGGCTCTGTCTTTTCCTGTTTCGGGGCCTCAGCGGGGGCTTCCGAAGTCTCGGACTTTTCCTCGCCTTCACCCTCTTTCGAGAGAAGCTTGTCTATCTTCTGGGTGCCCTCTTTTACAACCTGAGCGTTTATCTGGGAAACGTTTTCAGTGATTGTATTTGCGACTATTGTCCTGCGCTCCCTCACTCCCCGGGCCTTCTGCTTATAGCCTACGGTCCTTGAAGATGCAAGTATCTTTGCACGGCCCTGCCCATCCACGTCTTTCCTCATCGGAAATCCGGAGGAGTCGGAGCCGCCGGTTATCTTGAGCTGATAGCCCTTCAAACCCAGCATAGAGCCGTCTACTGTGTCACCTATCTTCTTTCCAAGGAAAACCCTTGCCTCGTCTTTCGCCTCGACGGAATAAGACTTGCCGTCTTTGGTCCCTATAATGACTTTACATTCCACTTTCGCTTGCGTTTAAGATTTAGGAGTGTTTATTAGAACGTCAAGAATAAAAAGCGCTCACTCTGTTTGCTCTTTTATTGTTTCGTCAGGCAAAAGGGCCCATAAACAATAAGGAGTATGGGTCTTTATGGTCCTAAGTGGCATGGGTCTTTATGGTCCTAAGTGGCATGGGTCTTTATGGTCCTAAGTGGCATGGGTCTTTTTATGGCCCTAAGCGTTGATTTAGTAGAATGTCCAGAAGGCGGTCAAAACTACTGGAGCATGCAATAGAGCACGCTACGGAGACAAAAGACGAGTTTGGACTGGGCAGAGACCCGGCAGCAGACCCGCATGGAACCAGCATATTCAGCAAGGGAGACAAGAACAAGCCCAAGATGGACATACACAGTATGGTAAAGAAGTACGGCATAGAAAGGACCATGCAACTGCTGAAAGGCAAGAACGAGTAGAACTTCAGGTTTTTCTGACTATGTCCAGAACGAGTAGAACTTCAGGTTTTTCTGACTATGTTCAATATCTCCTTCAGCAGCTCCATCTCATCCGCCTTAAGGAACTTCCGACCTTTCTTCATTATAGTTTCATAAGCCGAAGGCGTTACAAGGGTGTATAGCGTGTCTCCTTCGTCGATGTTTCTTCCTACCAGAGGGCCGGATACTGAGATGGCTACTTTCTCTCCTTTCGCGGCTTCCTCGATCTTTTCCCCCTCAGACTGGATGGATTCTATCTTTCCTACTCTCGAGCCGTTGGTCTTCATAAGGGTGTAGCCCGTGCGTATCTTGCCCTTGATGACCTCCACCCCTATGACTGCCGGACCACTTCTGCGGAACGTGCAGTCAGGTAAAAACTT
>Ga0272442_10008694_pt1 | contig 12811 bp, 11 predicted proteins | sample SSMForm2O_FD_200262 | JGI IMG/M metagenome (GOLD analysis project Ga0272442, IMG submission 200262) | Marine sediment archaeal communities from Little Sippewissett salt marsh, Falmouth, MA, United States - SSM-Form-2O | ecosystem: Environmental > Aquatic > Marine > Wetlands > Sediment ... | reverse complement strand
ATAAGACGGAGAGACTCCTCAAGATCATGGATGGTTTGGAAATAAGCTAATTCAGAATCCTGGGGAGTCTCTCAACTTTTCTTACGACTATTATGGTGGCTATGGAGGATGTAAAAGAAGTGGTCGGAGATGCTGATTTAAAGGCTATGGTAATGATTGGAGGTACCTCTGTTACACATAAATTTGGCGATAAAATAGGGGCTGATACAGATATACCAGATGCACCATCTGCCGCCCGAAAGGCAAAGCACCTGGTCAAAAGTTAAACAGAGGGACGGTAGATTCCAACACGGAATAAACCGGAAAATCTTAACTTGTGGAGGCTTACAAAAGAGCGAGTAGACCAAGAATAGACTTTCTCTCACACCATGAATTGGATGTTATTCATAATGCTTCCCTGGAAGTCCTGGAGAACACCAGTATTAGAGTTACGAATGAGGGCGTTCTGGATATTTTGAAGAAAGCGGGAGCGGGAGTCGCCTTTCCTAAAATGCTCAAGCCACAGCAGTATCTTATAGGCAGCAGGTTGTATGCTATTTCTAGCACATCAAGTAACTGAAAGTAAGGGCCAAGTTCAACAGGTCCTGAAAGACCCGAGTTAGCGCAGCCATCAACTACAACGTTCTCCGCTCCACGAGTCGGTTTAGCACCAATCTTCTGAAGGTCTATAGCCCTCGTCCGATGGACAGAGTAAGGGAGTTCACCCCTATCCAGATTTTCCCACACTCTCTCGGAGACCAGGATTCGGTAGTCTCGCCAAACTAATTCTCTTCGAATTCGCTACCCCATCCCCATTTGTACATCGGTGTATTAGCTAATCGTTTATCCATTTTCTCTCCCTTAACTAAATTAGCACTTTCAGATAACACAAGCATCGAGGCTTTATAGAGTGCAAGTATACCAAGTATCTAAAAGACGAGTCCAAAAGAAGAAAACAAAGCTCACGTGTCCGACAATTTTAATTACTTGAATCTATAAAAAGGATGCATTTTACTATGCAACAACATAAAATCCATCTGGCCTGAGGTCTAATGGCTTCTCTTAGTCAAGCAAACCTTGGCAGCCCCATAATTCCAAATAGAATGATGACTCAACCCCGAGGTCAATGGCTTTATTCAATCAGTCCTAATTTACGCCTTTCCAACTCTGAAGTGTCATATCACCACACTTCTTGCAGACAACAAAGCCATAGCCTTTCTCTCTCAAACAGTCCGGACAAACTTTGGTGCAACCTCACGGGCAGGACTTTAAGATATTTGCGACTTTGCCACATTCCCTGCAGACATCACCCATTCTTCTAAGGTCGCTTCCGTTAAGATATCTACCCATCACTTACACTCCTAGGTAAACATTATATAATACATGTATTATTTCTGTGAGCAGAGGCTCAAATTTCATCAACATAGTATAGCATTCCATATGAATGGCACAGATCGTGTGAACATAAGACCGGGCTTGCGGGTTTCGATAGTATTGAAGACAGACCAGCAGTCTGGAAAATTAACCAAAGGGATAGTCAAAGACATTTTGACCAAATCTCCTGTTCACCCCCATGGTATCAAAGTCCGTTTAGAAGACGGTCAGGTTGGCCGAGTTAAAGAGATAAAACCCTGAAATCGACCTCCGCCGAGCAGTACCGAACAACTTGACGGTTTGTTTAATCAGTGCCGCTAACATCTGTTGTTAAACTTGTGACTGAACACAGCAATCATTTACTAAGGATAGCATGCTAGCCCGGTCACAACCTTTTATCAGATGTTACTATTTGGAGGGCCCATTCAGGACTTTCACTGGCTGTGCTAAGAGTTCACCCCCCACATACGTAGAGAGCACTTTATCTTTTACCCACAACCATTGGCCTAAAAATTCACTTCCTTTTAGAATTGTATAACCCCCCTTAGAGAGCATCCAGCCAAAACATGGATGCCTTTTTATAACTACTCCGCTTTTTCTTTTAACCCATTCTGCAGGAGTATAATTACGGGCAATGGAAATTTCAGTTTCAGTAGCAAAAAGAGGGGAAGACCACCAGTTAATTAGATTTCCAAAAATAATCACTCCCCAGCTTCTAAATGTTTCTAAAATAGCCCAATCTTTAGTGCACTGCTTAATTTTTTCAAATACCTCGGGGTGTTCTTCAATGGTATGCTCCCTGGAATGAAGAAACCAGACCAAATCCAGCCTGAAACCAGAGTTGAAAAGAGTGTGAAAATATTCTGAGCTGGCTGGAACAAAATAGACCAACGGCTGCTGCACTTTCTGAGCCTGCGCGCTCAGTTTGTCAATATCAATTTTAGAATTGCCGGTTTGAAAGCCAGTCATTATTTTTTTCTTTTCCATTCTTTTTTTTGCTTTTAAAATCAGGGCTTCGTTGATATCGGTAGAAATAATCACTGCGGGCAGCTTATTTTTGTTGCAATATCTGGCGATTTTTTCTTCAAAGCGAGCTAAGCCACAGCCAATGCTTGCCCCCATAAAAATTCCTCGTCTTTGAATATTATGATAAATAACTGCTTTAATTGGAGGAAGAAAAGAATTAAGAAGAATAGGCATTAAAATCTCATACAGGCTCATCATCCTGCCCAGGTGCTCTTTTATCCACTGAGGACCTAAATCAGCCAACTCATGAGAGTTAGTAAATTTTAACCCTGACTTCTTGCCCAATCCCATTTTCTTAATCAAATAAATAAAAGCAGTAATTAAACTTCGCTTAGCTTCTATTTGAGGAATTTTTTCTTTCAATTCATGGTTATCTTGCTGAGAAATTTCTTTAATTGCTTTATCAATCAATCTTTGTCTCCGAATTTCCAAAAATAAAAGACCAACTCCAATGCTTAAAAATAGCACCAGCTTATCTGTTCCCAGGTAGGAGTAGATTAACATTCCACTTAAAATTACTATCCCTACAAAAAAAACTTTCCCCCAAAAGCCAAATGATTTCAAAAAATGCATGTTCATAATGACCGCCCCTTCATCTTCCTCATTTTACTTTCTAAGATAATCAATAGCATCCTCCGTGCAAACCTCTCTACACCTGTTACACAGGTAACATTCCCGTTGTAAATCGCCTCCGCCGGCTTCACCGGTTGGACAGGTTTCCTCACACTTGCTGCACTCGTTGCATTTACCATTTCGGCTCAGCTTAAATACACTTTTAATAGCAGCACAGCAACTACCAAGGGTAAAAGAGAACCACGTCCGCCAGCCTTTCCGAGAACAACCATCTGCAACTGATGCGGCATCATAGGCGCAAATACTCAGAAATCCCGAAAAGTAGAGAGGAGAAGAAATAGATATCCAATTCTTTTGTCAATTTTACCCTTGCGAAACAGATATACCAGAATAAGCAGAGCAATTATACCATAGATCATTCCAACCAATTTCATCTCAAGGCCATGTGCCATATCTACATCTCTCCTGGATTATTATTACCCTGTCATTATAACTAACCGGGTCCACCAAACTAACCCATGAATGTTAGCCATGTATATCAGGCTCCGCAGAATCTGCTGTCAGCAGATAAAACAGGGGCAGGGTCATCTTGCGTTGGAAAGTGATACCCTCTTCAGGCGCTTGCCTATCTTAGCCCTCTGTTACTCATGTGCTCAACCAGGACACCTGTTTTATTAACATACAATTAGACGTGTATAATGCACTTGATCAAGAAGAAATTTAGACAATAAGGAGGTAACGAATATGAAAGTAGTTTGTTTAGGAGGAGCAGGAGGCATGGCTTCTTCGTGTGTGTACGACCTGCATAAAACAAGTGATTTTGATGAGATAGTTATTGCAGATTTTGATGAAGGAAAGGCAAGGCAGGTTATAAACTTGATGGATGGCGACAAGAGGTTTTCGTATGTTAAGCTCGACGCCTCTAAGAAAGACGAAATAGTCAAAGTATTGAAAGGCGCTGAATATGTTGTCGATGGCTTGCCTGATCAATATACGTACAACTTCATGGATGCAGCAACGGAAGTGGGAATAAACGGTGTGAGCCTGAGCATGATGAATACGGATAAGGCAGCATATTACTCCTCCGCTCTGGAGAAAAAGGGCAAGACTATTCTCATAGGGAATGGAGGGTGTGCAACTACATGCGAAATGGCTATGCTGGGATGTGAGGAGATGGATGAGATAGATGATATTGATATCTATTGGGGTATGTGGAGGCCACCCACTTATGGTACTGTTGGCCTTGCATATTCCGTCGTTCCCCAATTTGATCCCAGGTCAGATGCAAGAGTTTACTGGGAAAAAGGCAAAATCATCCGTAATCTTCCTCCTTTTGCTTTGGCCAAGGAGTTTGAATTCCCAGAACCTATAGGCAAACAAGAACCGCATATCATAATGCATTGGGAACCTGCGACTCTTCCTTTAGTCCCCATAATAAAAGAGAAGCGAGTGAAGCGAGTCGTAGTCAGAGGAATATGGCATTACGGGTGGACGACACTCATAAGAGCTTTGCTGGAGAACGGCATCTTCGAAGCAGAACCAATTGAGATTAACGGCGTTAAAGTATCACCCTTTGAAGTTGTTATGGAACACATAAAACGGCGAAGTGCAGAGAAGTGGGAAGATCCCTATAAACTGGCAGGGAAAATTGGATTCAACCCTCAGTGTATATTGTCCGTAGAGATAACCGGATATAAGAATGGTATGGGTAAAAGAAGCGTATATCATAGCCAGATGCCTTATCCATTCTTTGATGGCAAGCCCATAACCGCTTCAATGGAAGTTGGATCGTATGTAGGTTTGGCATTGTCTGTATCGCTTCAAATGTTAGAGCACGGAGAGATATCCAAGAAGGGAGCAGTCACAATTGAAACAACCAGTGTGTCTCCAAAGAAATATCTTGATGAATTTGGTAAGAGAGGGGCCAGGTTTAGCAGGCAAGAATTGCCTGCTGGTGGAGACATCATGTAAGACAGGCCTTCGGTACCCTGAAGCATCAGAGAATATGGGTCACGGAGCCTGCAGCCGTAGTTGAAATACCCTGATATTGGTTGCCGTGGGGAACCTCCTTACCCACTCCAAGCTCTTCTCTGCCTTACCCTTGCAGGCTATATTGAAGGGGGACTAGCCAAAACCCACAGCCAAGTGTTACCTGTGTATCCCAACCAGTCAAAAATACCAGTTTATCTTACTTACCAGGATTCAAAAGGATACTCCCCACGTGCCACATCCAACATAGCGCCATGGACACCACCCATCCAAATACGGATGATTGGCAAATCTCGGAGGTATTTTTCGACATGGGCGCCTGTTGAGTAACCGTAAGATCCCATTAATCCCATAGCTTGCCTGCAAACCCACTCAGCTACCTCGGTTGCAAAATTCTTACAAGCAGACGCTCTCGCTACCTGTTGAAGTGATATCGAGTCTCCATATATCTCAGGATGGTCAAACATATAAGCAACGTTCAAGTAGTAACTCCTGGCCGCTTGAATTTTCATAGCCATTTCGCCAATCGTAGCAGCAATAAGCGATCTATCTCTCACCGGTTTGCCCACAATATACCTGTCCTTTAAGTAGTCTGTTGCAATTTCGAGACAGGCCTGGGCTGGACCTAGCGCTTCAGCAGCACTATCAAAACGTGCGGATACCATCTGCTTAAGAATCCATGCCCCCTGCCCTCCAGGCGCCCCACTACAATATTCTCTGGGGACTCTTACGTCATCATAGAAAATGCTGCCATTCTTTGCTGTACATACTCTTCCCATAAGTTCTTCCGGTTTACTGAATGATAATCCCGGCGTATCTTTGGGGACGTCGATAACGACTATTCCATCATCTCCCTTTTCAGGGTCTATAGTACAAGCTGTACTATAAATTATAGAGTCGATAATAGGACCAGGCCATAGCTTTTGCCCATTTACCACCCATTCGTCGCCCTTGAGTTCAGCTCTCGTTTGAATGGTGCGTCCATGCTGACAATAAACATCTTCGACATTACAACCGCCAGCAGGTTCCGTCATGGCAAAACAACCATCGCAAACCTCATTACCACAGAAGATAGGAGCAAACCTCTTCAATACTGTCTCATTATTCACGAGCATAGCTGCTTGAAGACCCCATACAGCCGTTCCAAAAAGTTCAGCTATATCCGGATCTCCTCGAGACAGCTCCTCTGTGAAAATAGCATAAGTCACGCTGGAATCCATCTCCAGCCCGCCATATTTCTTTGGGAACCATGCTCTTTGCCACCCAAGATCCACGAGCTTCTTCCTGATTTCGTAAAGGGTCCTTTCGGCCAACTCTCGATCGCGGTGAAAACCACCATCCAAATCCAGGCGACGAGGCATGATTTCCTTGTCTACGAACTTATGCACCGCTTCTGCTATCGCTAAATCTTCCTCAGTGGCAAATGCTTTACTATACTTTTGAACAGGGTCCCTCAAGTCCACACTAGCTGGGTATTCCATTTAATAACCTCCTTATATGTCAATTTTTTCGTACATACGGTTAAGTTAACTCGTGCGTGGTTTTGTAACTTATATTTCTTCTCCCCCGTAAGGATAGCATTATATAAAACATCAGTATAGAATATTCATACGAACGGAGAATAAACAAAAGATAAGGTATCTGTGTTTCTATTACACCTGTTTGATATATCAATAACTGCTGCTCCGGGTTCATTCTGTATTTGAAGAGATTGTCTCTTGTCTATCTTAATGAAGAAAAACTAGAATTTGAAATTCAACCCATAACCAGTCAGCTCTTCCTTAGCTTTTTCATATAACTCTACATACCTGCTACTCGGTTCCAGAGTCTTTATGTTGTAACAGTCCTGATATCTTTTTCCTTGAGGAGGATTATCAATATTGCCTTCGTATTTCAACAAAAGCCTTTTTACTATCTCATTCGCCTCATCCCTCTTCATACCCGGTACTGCATGAGCAACTTCTGCAGTCCACTTGGATATCATGGGGCTAACATGGTCCGTAACAGCGTTTTTAGCACCACCAGGCGATTCCACACCAGCACTACCAGAAACTACTGTTCCGATTACACAAGCAGCATTTTCATAAAACTCCATCTCAGTCTCAGGACCTGAACCTATAATAGAAATATTAAATAACGGAAAGTGGCTATTCCTGGTTATTCCTTGACTACTCGCATTTATTACCCACAAAGTTGCCCTATCCGTGCTGCAAGAAGTTCTAAGATGAATGGGAAAACTATCATGGCAGGAGCCACGAAATACAAGTATTGCCTGTACATGATAAGCCACGGCAGTCACTGCAGCTCCTTCAGGGCCACCACAATATCCGCCTAGCATAGGAGAGGCATCTACCACAACATGCCCACCCAAACTGGTAACATAGGCGATCTCATTCAATCTCTCAAAATTAACCTTCATCTCAGCCATTGGCCCAATAAGCCAGCCGTCCGATGGCCTGAGCCCAAATTGGCTGCCGGCAATCTTTCCCTGGTCCGATACCGCTGTGGCTATGGAATTCATCACAGGCAACCCGGGCCTCCCTGCTTTCTCAAGCGCCTCTCTCAATAAAACTACACTTTTAATACAGGCTAGTATCTCTAACGGCGAGCCTGCCTGCACTGCGGTACCATTCAATGTAGCTAAAGACGGAGCGGTAATTGAATCTGCAAGGGGAATTTCACCATAACCCTGTACAATACTTACAAATATCTCTTCGCTAGAAACCGCAACTCCGCAGGCTCCAAGGAAACACCATGGAGCAGTATTGCTTTCCGGCTTGCGCGCTACCAGCGCTTTCGCGTCTTTCCCTTCGCCGAATACCGGGGCCGAAGGCGCTCCCGCCAACGCTTCCCGAATCTCTGCCTCTGTAAACTGAATGATACGTTGCGTGTCAACGCAGTATGTGCCCACACTGGCATAAAGTTCTACTCCCGCTTTAAATATCCTGTCAGCTAAATCATCATCACAAGGTACAACGTTTTCGGGATCACACTTGATTTTATATTTCTTTACTATTTCTCTTAATTTCGGCACAAATACCTTTAAATTATAATCCTTCTCGGAATAATAAGGCCCTGTCCATGCCCGATTAATAACATCTATGAAACTAACCATTTTCCCCCTCCTTTTATGCTCCCTTCTTAGATATGAGCTTCAAAGCCACTGAAACCGCTTCTTTTGCTGTTACTCCATATCCGTCAGCTCCTATCTTATCAGCCCAATCCTGCGACGCAGGCCCACCTCCTACCATAACCATATACCTATCTCTCTTCCCTATCTCTTTTAGTAAATCTATGAGGTCCTTCTGACCTAATAGAGTAGTAGTTAGCAAAGCTGATACACCTATAATATCTGCCTTAGCCTTCTCTGCTTCTTGTAAGAAAGTGGCTGTAGATACATCCTTGCCTAAATCGTGCACTTCAAATCCTGCTGTCTTTAACAGCATCGCTACTATATCCTTGCCTATTTCATGGATATCCCCTTTCGCTGTCCCCAGCACTATAGTCCCTTTCTTCGCCACACTCTTGCCCCTGGCCATGATTTCAGGTTCCAATACCTCCATTGCCGCATTGAAAACATCCCCGGCCATTATCAGATCCGGCAGATAAATTTCAAACTTCTCAAACCGCTCTCCTATAACATCCATTCCCTTCGACAACCCCTTATTTACCCCTTCCAAGGGATCAATCTTCCCCTTCACAAGCTCGTTTGCAGCTTCCATCGCCTTCTCCTCATCTACTTCTACAATAGCCCTGAACAACTCTTCAAATATCGCCTCTTTATTCATAAAAACCTCCCTTATTCTGTTCCTATTTCAGCGGCATAGCTGAACTATGCTCCTGGCTATTTCGCCTTAACTACACTTCCCGATCTAGAACCCAGTTATCCCTCCTCACAACCTCAAGTGCCTAGCAGCCCTTGCTTCCTACGGCAGAGCCATCCGTTTACGAGATAGCTACATCCTTCGAAAGCGTCTCGTGGAACTTAACAGGCCACCCCATATCGGCCATCAGCTTCAGGAATTTCATTGGATTAAGCTGTTCTGCGACAGTTACTCCCCTTCTCGCCTCGCCGCTCATACACATCTTCGCCCCCGCAACTGCCGGTAATGCAACTGAAACTCTTGTTGTTCCAAATTTTCCATATACCTCTAGCTTTTCCTCCGCACTTTCAAAAAGGTCAAATGGCCACCATACCTTGTATTTCCTATGCTCTCCTGATTTCTCGCCCGTTATCTCCGCAACATAAGGGTGAGCAGATTGAGGAGGTACTTTGGCAGAGCTCTCATCTTCCGTAAAGAATGTGTTAACCGGATGGGGCGCAAGTTTCATTAAAACATCCCGCGAGATAATTCGGGTACCCTTCACGTCTATGGGGTCTGGGTCTGCAAATCCCAATTTGACCAGGGCACCTACTATTGGGTCTACTGTGTATTTGAACCCCACGTATTTTGTGCCTTTACCTATGAAATGTGGCAGAGTGATTGTTTCCTGGTGCTGATGATAAGAAATCAGAATTGGTCCGACCGGGTCCGGGAAATTATATACTTCCCCACCACTAAAGATAGGGTACTTTTTGTATTTCCCATCTTCGAATATTGTAGGCTCGACTGCATAACCCCAGAGAATTCTAAAAGGAGACCATGTTGGTTGCCATCCACTGACTAGTTCCTTGGGTTTATCCAGTAGTCTATAACCAGTTCTAATACATATTTCGTCCACACGATCCAGTTTGTCACAAATGTATTTTGTTAATACGTTGCTGATTCCGGGCGCTCCACCACTACCAAGCAGAGCTGTCAAACCACTTTGTTCGAACTCACTATCAAGCTCAAGTGGTCTGCCCTCTATTATCTGAGCCAGAATATTGTCCCTGGCGCGTATGTCCAGCAGACTTGGTTCCCCAAAAGACGTATCAACATAATGTGCTCCGCTCTTTAGAGCAGCTCTCATGATATTCGAGTTAAAAGCTGTCACCGTCAGGTTGATAATGACATCTGCACCTCTGGCTGCTCTCTCGATATCTTCGATTTTCCCAGCGTCAACTTTCACCGGGGTGATTTTAGCGCTCTTTATTTTCTGTTTGACCTTGTTGGCTAAATCCAGGTCTATGTCACCCAAGACTATTTCCGATACGTCTTTGTCTCTGGCCAGGATCGAAGCACATGGTGCCCCCTGTCCTCCAGCTCCTACTACCAATACCTTCATCATAATTATTATTACTCTCCTTCCACTAAAATTTGAACTCCATCTATACTGTCCTCTCTATTTATTCTCACATGGGCAAACCCTTCCATATGTAGAAAGGAAGACTAAGAACAGTTTTCTTCCTTACACGACCATTCCTAATCAAATTTTCGATATTCGTGGACTCGCTCGTGAACCTGGATGCCTCTCTTCTTAAGTTCTACGAAGAATTCCACCGGGTCATACACCTCGTAAGCAGAATGGCAGCCTCTATCAACTTTGATTTTGCCTTTGGCTATAAGTTGAGTGCCTATAGACATGGGAATGGCCACGTTCTTCGCATAAGCCCTTGTTCCTCCCCACTTCTCGAAAGCCGGATGAGAGGTGCTCAGGACACATTCTATGTTCCTATTACCTCTTTCACCTATTACCTCTACTCGCAATGCGTATCCCCACAGGGGGTTCTCGTGCCCCTCGGCAATTGGGTCAGCATATCTCCCAGAATTTCCAGTGTATTGTATTTCTGCCCTTTATGTTCTATCGTTTTCTTCTCAAAAACGCCAAAATCAATTAGTTGTTTCAATACCTCCACCTCTATGGGTAGCCACTTAGCCATTTGCGCAACTTACATTCATAGCGCTTATGGGAAGAGCATACCTCAACAATTGGCAGCGCCTCGCGACGTTATACTACCATAAAGAAGGAAAACACGGCACAAATATGATAAACCAGGAAAGGGTATTGGTAATGGTATGAACTGAGTTTACCACCATTGCGAAACCCAAAGAATGCCCAAGACAGCTCACTGCGAGCCGATATTCAAAACTTCCAGGTAGAAATATTGCAGAGCCTGTAATCTATTCGAAGCATACATGAAGAAAGTTCCTGTGTGGAACATCTTTGAAGATATTATATATCGACAACGGTGAAAATAGATGATATATTGCCATTAAGCAGTCGACGGTAGCCTGGAATACAAGCAAAACAAGGGAAAGGAGAAGCAATATGAAAGACAGAAAGGTACTGGTAATAGGAGCTGGCGCGCAGGGCGGTCCCTGTGCTTCGATTTTAGCCAGGCAGGAAGATGTCTCCAGGATTGTGCTGGGTGACATAGATATAGATTTAGCCACCAGGGTAAAAGAGAAAATCAAAAGCGACAAAGTCACTGTTGTGAAACTCAACGCCAGCAAAATAAGGGAGATTGAACAAGCTGCCACTGGAGCGGATGTCATTATCAACCTGACATTGCCTGAATTTAACGAGAACACAATAGAAGCTGCCCTGAACACGGGTTCGCATTATGTCGACGCTGCCGGGTTTTTTGACAGCGAAAGTGAATTTGAGAAAACCGATAACGAATTCAAGAAGGCTGGCTTAACTGCGTTTACCTGCTGCGGAGCCTCGCCGGGAATCACCAATGTGATGGCACGATATGCCTGTGACAAGCTGGATAAAGTGGATGAGATTCGAATCAGGCTTTGCGGCAGAGCTCTGGAGAAACCCAGAGAGATAGTCAGCGGATGGGAGCCAACATGGTCTCCTGAGATAGCACTTACCGATTACGCCGATAAACCGACAGTGTTCGAGAACGGAGAATACAAGCAATATCCCCCCTTTAGCGGCTCTGAGGAATATCCCTTCCCCCAACCGATTGGACCATCCTCGGTTGCCTACCACTCACACGAAGAACCCTCAACCCTACCCCGCTTCATCGGCAAAGGCATCAGGTACTGCGACTTCAAATATCCCATAGACCCCATAGCAGGCGCACTTGTGAAAATGGGGTTCGCCAGCTATAAGCCGATAGATGTAAAGGGAAACAAAATAGCACCAATACACGTGTTAATGAAACTGGTGCGACAGCCGGTAGGTACATTCCTTAGCGAAAGCGAAGAAACCGCCAGGCTCCTTGCCTCTGCGCACGCCTACAGCATCGTAATAGAGGTGAAAGGAACCAGCTCTGGAGAAAAAGTGAACTACACATTATCGATGCCCTCCATGACTGCTGATCAAAACGCATACCTGTTCAAGAAGTTCGGCACTGCCGAGATTATGATAGCCCTGCCATCGGTCATAGCTGCAAAGATGTGCCTGAGCAGAGAAGCGCCGCATGGGGTAATCGCCCCTGAGTGCGTTGACCCTGTAAGATTTCTCAAGATCAGTGCCGACATGGGCGCTCCGTTGAAGTTCCACGAGGTATCGTCAAGAGAAATATCTATCTCGTAGTTTATCGTTACCATGCTAATCAGAGCGCGCTAATAGAAGGGAATATGCTACAATAAGAGCCATGTCACAAACCTCAGACAGAAACTGTACACAGCCTGCACTGGCATGCAGGCTGTGTAAATTAAATACAAAAAGGAGCAATGATGATTAAACCCAGAATGAGATTTCTACCTGAAGACAAAATAGAGGCTATTCATGCTGCCTCACTAAAGGTCCTGGAGAACACAGGCATCAAGGTCGAGAGCAAACAGGCTCTTGATACTCTGAAGGAGGCAGGTGCGAAGGTCGACTATACAAATCACCATGTGACTATCCCCCGAAGCCTGGTTCAAGAGGCATTGAACAGGGCACCGAAAACCATCAAATATGCCGCCAGGAACCCGAAAAATGATTTTATGCTGGATAAAAAGGAGCCGCATTTTTGTGCCGACGGAGGCTCACCATTTACGCTGGACTG
>Ga0272442_10008693_pt1 | contig 12813 bp, 10 predicted proteins | sample SSMForm2O_FD_200262 | JGI IMG/M metagenome (GOLD analysis project Ga0272442, IMG submission 200262) | Marine sediment archaeal communities from Little Sippewissett salt marsh, Falmouth, MA, United States - SSM-Form-2O | ecosystem: Environmental > Aquatic > Marine > Wetlands > Sediment ... | reverse complement strand
ATTTTTGCAGTATTATTATGCAGAATTTTATTCTCACGATATTTAAGCCAGGAAAACCCCTGCAACCGTCCTCAATCCCACAATAGAGGTCGATTCCCCATCCACCATGAAGGTCCTTTCAAGTTTCCGGAAAGGAAGTTCCTCTTCTTCAGTTCGGGTATAGTTTTCAATGCACATGAGTCCGCATATGAAACTGTATAAAAGGATTAGAGGCTCGAATGCAATCAATCCTTTAATTAGCGCAACTCCGAGTACCAGGTGTGAAATAAAGTGAAGCGTGATAAGAAGGTTGCGAGTACTTTGTTCCCCCAGGGCAACCGGAAGGGTCCTGATGCCCGCGAGGGTATCTCCCGTGACATCCTTGAAGTCATAGATTGCAGAGTTAATGAAGAGTTTGATTCCGAAGAAGGCAAAGACCAGAAAAACAGGCAGCATACGAGCGCAATCTCCTCCGGCAAGTCCGGCGATGAAAGCACCCCAGGTAACCCCTACAACAAGGTTCTTGACCCCGAGCCCGCCCTTGAGTTTCAGGGAAAACTTTCCGACTTTTATACCTTTACTGTAAAGGTAGCCGGTTATAAAAGGCAAAAAAGCAAGTAAACACAGCCCTTCTTTGGCAAGGATAAGAGCGCCTATTGCAAAAGCCAGAAGAGAAACAGCAAGTGCGACCTCCCGCTTTGAACCGTTTAATTCCTTCCGGTTAACAGAATCTTCTGCAGACTCCAGGGCCCGGTCCAGAGTGTAGACAGTGTAAATTACAAGACCACCTGCAAAGCAGGTCAGCAGGCTGGACTGTATATGCAATAATAGAAAAGCTAGATGAATCCGAAGCGCCCCGGAAAAAGCAACGAGTACGGAGCTTTTTAAAAGCTCAAGGGTAGCATTTTGCTCCCTGTACTCAGGCGTGGTCATCTTCCTGTGCCTTAAAGCCTTTTCAAAACTTCCCAAAAATATATTAGAGTCCATGAAACTAATACTGCATCGCTATACGATATTATTAATCGAATAGAATATTTGAAGATCAGTATAACATGTTGAGAATAGACAAAACAATAAAGGACCTGGATAACGGTTATAACAATAGTATAAGAAATATTATTACACAGTTTTGACATAGAAAACAGACTAAGCGTTATATCAATAAGCTAACAACAGATAAATAATGAGCGGTTTTTTCAATTTTTTTGACCTGCCAATTTTCAGAAAAAGGTGGCAGGCAATCAGTCAAAAAAATAACCACGGATTAAATAAAATATTCCGAAAGTTTTATCTTCGACAACGTCTTATTTCAGAGAGCACATAACGAAAAAAGTTAAGTCGTGTTCCATATTTCATGCAATGTTACTTAGCCCCATCATAAAAAACATCCGCCACAAAGACCGTAATAAAAAGAACCCAAAAAAAGTAAATAAAGAACCCCAAAAAGAACCCACCCCCGAGATAACCCCAAGAAAACCCATGACTGAGATTTTTGAAAAATTGGAGAACTATCTTGGCAGGAAGAAATACGGGTAAAACTTCGAAAACATCTTCCAAAAAAATATTGAAAGCCAGGTGGTAGAAAGTATTGAATTCGGGAAAACTTACGGAGAGGAGGCCATCTCCTGCAGGCAGTAAGAAATTCCTGCGGGAAATTGCAATGAACTATGAAGAGGGCCAGATTTTCCAGACGGCAATAGAACTTGGAATTTTCACGAAATTGATAGAACCCAGAACTGTGGAAAACCTTGCAGAAGAACTTGGAACTGACTCCCGGCTCACGGCCAGGATCCTGGACGTGCTGGTCTCCCTAGAAGTTCTTAAAAAAAGAGAGAAAATATACACCACGGACCCCATGCTTGCCCCCTTCCTGCTGGAAGGCAGCCCTGCTTCACCCCGGAGTTTGAGTAATTCACACGAGGAGGGGAGCTGGTTCAAAAGTAAAAACCTGTTTGAAGAAAAAAACTGCATACCAGCCGGGAAAACCAGCATAGAAGCTCAGTCCCCGAATTAAATTGAAAAGCTACCGGCCCGGGGATGGAATGCAAGCCTTCAAACAAAACGCAAACCTGCGAACAGAATGGGAAAGCCACGGATAAAAAACTAAAACATCAGAGCATCTACTCCCTTAACCCATGTTTTTCCACCACAATTTCACCCTTGTGCTCCAGCCCCTGTGCACAAGCTTTCCGTTTTCTTTTTCAAGTATCTCATCAAGATAGGCCCTGAGAATCCCTTCCTGTTCTTCCGACATTATGGCATAATTGGGCTTGAAGTTCTCAACAGCTTCATCCAGGCTTGCAAAGCTCTGTATGTATTCAAAGGGGAAAACCTTCATATTGGGATGGATACCCAGCCCATAGAGCACATTGTAAAGGACATCAACTTTGGGGCCCTGCGGGTATTCACAGTCGTGCAGAGATGGCCAGAGCTTTCTGGAGTGCATGTCCCAGGAAGTTTCCCCTGCAAACCAGTAGAGATAGATGTATCCCGAAGAGACTTCCATCATTTTCCGGATTGAAGCACGGATATCCTTCATCCCGAGGGAGTAGGAAGCAAAAACCACGTCATAAGGACCATAGAGGTCCGTTTCGGAATCAACGGCTTCCCAGTCTTTGTGTACACAATTTATATTCTCAATTCCGTAAGCTTCGATATTCTCCCTGAGGACGCTCACCATCCCGTCAGCAGGTTCCACTGCAGTGACATGAGCAACCTTTTCTGCAAGAGGGATTGCAAGAGTGCCGGGACCCGCTCCTATGTCAAGAACCCTGGAGTCGGGAGTCAAGGCCATCCCCTGTATACATTTTTCCATCCGGACCCAATTTTTTAACGACATTTCCCAGAAACGCCTTGCACTTTCTTTTTCCTGCCAGATACTCCCGGCCCCGGTACTGGGGCAAGCTCTCTTCTGGGCGTCCATCTTTTCTTTCCATACTTCATTCCAATCAATGTTCTCGATGTCCATTTTCATTCCTCATTCGTTTTCTCCGAAATGCACCCACGTAATACAAAAATACGGATAAGTATTAAAGGATAAATAATTTTCCAAAAAAGATTTCAACAAATTCTAAAAAATGTGGCAAATTTAAAAATGAATATAAAAAAGCGTGTGGGAAACAATGAAAAAAAATAAAAAATCATGAGAAGAATGGAAAAAACAATGGAAGAAAAACAATGGAAAAAAACAATGGAAAAAAACAATGGAAAAAAGATCCGGGCATAAAGCCCGAAAAAATTGATTCATAAAAGGTAATGGTGTTTTTAGAGGGGAATCATCTTTTTCCCGTACATTTCGTTCAGCACCTGGCCGAGGGCGGCATAAATAGCTGTAAAGCCACAGAAGATCCCCTCAAATCCGGCAATTCTGAGTATTGCCGCACTGCCCAGGTAGTTGCCGGCGGCAAGCAGGAAAAACAGAATTGTAAGGGTCAGGAAAACAACCTGCAGTGCCCTGTTAGCTTTCAGAGTGCCTATGAACATGAAGAAAGTGAACAGGCCCCACATAAAGAGGTAGGCTGCAAAAGCAGTTGAAGCAGGAGCCAGACCTGCAAAACCCGCCCCAAAAGCCTCAAACTTAGGGAGCAAGACAATTCCAACAAGGGTGAGCCAGAAAAGCCCGTAAGATGTAAAAGCCGTAGCCCCAAATGTGTTACCTTTCCTCCATTCCTCAATCCCTGCAATTACCTGAGCCAACCCACCGTAAAAGAAGCCCATGGAAAGAATCATTGCTCCGAGATTATAGTAACCCGCATTGTGTATGTTCAAAAGCACAGTTGTCATTCCGAAACCCATCAGCCCCAGGGGAGCCGGGTTCGCAGTAAAGTCCTGGACTTTTACATGCGTAATATTCATAATGTCTTGAATTTCTTCACTCATAAGTGTCAATCCTCCTTGCCTGTTACCCGGAGATACAGTTTAATTTTTAGATAGATGTCAGGTGATACTCTATAAGAAATTTTTTTAAATATCTGTTTTACCTTTTGGAGGACTATGTAATTATTAATACTTATATTTAGGGACTTATTATATATTTTCAACACAATATAAATATATTACATATATTTTCATAACAAGCTTTTTATTAACGGATGCGGAAATTCCCTGCATATGAATCAAACAAGACGACCTCTCATGCTCATGATCCTGGACGGCTGGGGATACCTGCCCGACGGGGAAGGAAACGCAGTCCTGGCAGCCAGGACCCCGAACCTTGACCGCCTGGTAGAAGAATACCCGTCCTGTTTTTTTGAAGCCTCAGGGGAAGCCGTGGGACTGCCCGAAGGGCAGATGGGGAATTCGGAAGTAGGACACCTTAACATCGGGGCAGGGCGCATCGTATACCAGGACCTTACCCGCATCAACCTTTCTATCAGGGAGGGGGACTTTTTCGAAAATAACGTGCTTCTGGATGCAATAGAGAAAGCTAAAGACCATGGCTCGGCCCTGCACCTGATGGGGCTTGTATCCTACGGAGGCGTGCACAGCCATATGACGCACCTGAAAGCCCTTATCCGGCTTGCAAAAGAAAAAGGGCTCCGAAAAGTGTATATACATGCATTCCTGGACGGGCGGGACGTGCCCCCCAGAGCAGCCCTGGAAGACCTCAAAGAACTCGAAGCCTTCTGCCTCGAAAGCGGGGTTGCAAAAATAGCAACCGTGTCAGGGCGTTACTATGCAATGGACCGGGACAGGCGCTGGGACAGGACAAAACTCGCCTATGATGCCCTTACCCTGGGACTTGCACCCTATGATGCCACTGATGCAGTTGCCGCAGTTTCCGAAGCATACTCAAGGGACGAGTCCGACGAGTTTGTAAAACCGACAATTATCACTGATGCGGCAGGGAAACCGACGGTCACCGTCCGGGACAACGATTCCGTAATCTTCTTTAATTTCAGGCCCGACAGGGCCAGGCAGCTCACCTGGGCCTTCGTAAACGAAGACTTCGAAGACTTCCCCAGAAAAAACACCCCTAAAGTGCACTACGTCTGCATGGCCCAGTATGACGAGAACCTGGACCTGCCAATCGCTTATCCCCCCGAAAAACTGGAAAACGTACTTGGGAAAGTGCTGAGCAACGCAGGCATGAAACAGCTCCGTATAGCGGAAACAGAGAAATATGCCCATGTGACCTTCTTCCTGAACGGGGGAGTCGAGAAGTGCTATGAGGGAGAAGACCGCTGCCTGATCCCGTCCCCGAAAGTCGCTACCTACGACCTGCAGCCCGAGATGAGCGCCTACGAAGTAACAGCCGAGGTTGTCAAAAGGATCGAGTCCGGGAAATACGACGTAATTATCCTGAACTTCGCCAACATGGACATGGTCGGGCACACGGGGATATTCGATGCCGCAGTTGCCGCAGTGGAAGCCGTAGACAGCTGCGTTGGAAAAATTATCGAAACCCTGCAAAAAGCCGGCGGCGTGGCAATAGTCACCGCGGACCACGGGAACGCAGAGCAGATGAAAAGCAAGGAAAACGGAGAGGCCCATACGGCACATACCTCAAACCCTGTGCGCTGCATCTACGTGGGCAACGACGAAGTAGAAGCACTTAAAGACGGGAAACTCTGCGACCTTGCCCCGACCCTCCTTGAGCTGCTGAGAACCCCAAAACCTGCAGAGATGACCGGAGAGTCAGTAATCATAAGGAAAGGAAGCAAGCTCTGAACCGGTTATTTTTCCTTTCTTTATTCACATTTTTTTCTAGCCGCACAGATTCAAACATTGAATAACAATGTAATTCTCTTTCTTCACCTACCCTTCCATTTATATCACAATGTAATCCCCATTCTTCATCTGCACTCCCATTTCATTACAATGTAATTCTCTTTCTTCACCTACCCTTCCATTTATATCACAATGTAATCCCCATTCTTCACATCTCTTTTCAATTAGTTATCAGGTAATTATCGTAACAATTTATATTTTTTAATATTTTAATTCACAAAAGAGATATTATTTACTTTCACTGTATTTCCATTCGATTTCCATTTAATTTTCATCATATACACACATATTTTCACATTTATTCATTCTTGTCTATTTTTTTCATGCCATTCTCACAGTCTGTTATGACAGACACCATGCCGGAGTTAAACTATTTATATAATTATAGATATAAGTTCAAAAAAAAATAATAATGAGATTATAGTTTCAGCATTTTAGATATGAAGCAAAGTTTAATCTCCTCAAAAAGTGAAAATTTATTAAAAATACATTGGAAGTTTCACCAAAAGAGATATAAATTTTTATAGACAGATTATATCCATAATATGTAAAATTATTTTGATTTAGGGGTACAGGTCAAAGTGGGATGAATCTCAATGGATGATAAAAACGAGAATCTCTCAGAAAGCATTTTAAGCTCAAATCAGAGCAAGGATGAAACGGAAGAAGAAAAAGACCTCCAGGCTAAAAAAGCCAATGAAGGGGAGGTTCCGGATGAAAATTCGGCGGTTCGGCAGAGCAAGGATGAAAAGGACTCTGAAGAGAATTCTTCCGAAGGGAAGGACGAAGAAATTCTTCTGACCGGAGAAGCTGCCGATGACAGGGAGTTTGAGGGGGACATTTCAGAAGAAGGTAAGGAGAAAACCGGAGAAGGGGAAACTGACAACGAAGTTCTGGTTGCTGATTCGGGAGAGGGGAGTTTCCGAAGTTCCGAAGAATTTCCGGAGCAGCAAAAAGATGAAAGTCCGAATGGAGAAGAGGGTACTCCCGATTCCGGAATTGAAAATAAGGATGAAGAACCATTATCCAACATTTCCAGGGAAGATATCGATTCGGAAAAAGAATCAACAATTTCCGAAAATTCAAGCCTTGGAATAGAAGTCGGGCTTGTTATAGAAACCGAGAAAAAAGGCATCTTTCCACCTGCGTATGAGCCAGAAATCGGAAGTAAGAAGCTTCACGAAGAAAAAACAAAGGTTGGTACACCAAACGTTGATACATCAAAAGTCGATACATCAAAAGTCGATACATCAAAAGTCGATACACCAAACGTTGATACACCAAACGTTGATACACCAAACGTTGATACACCAAACTTTGATACATCAAAAGTTATAAGCGGGAAAAAGAACGTAGCCGGTTCCGAGATACCGGGAAAATCCCCTGAAAAAGAGAAGGAAGAGGCGGAAGAGAAAGGGGAAGAAAAAGGGAAAGGGAAAAGGAAAAAGAAAGGAAAAAAGAAGGGGAAAGGAAAAAAACCCGGGTCATCGGTTAGCTTCAAAGAACTGGTATATGATATTGCGGGAGTAAGGGGAGACGAAAAGCTCGGAGATAAAGTAAAGGAATTCCTGGAGGAAGTCAAGACTCCTGAAGGGGCAAAAAAGAAGTTTGCCGAAATCATGAGTAAATTGAGGGAAGAGGAGATCAGGACCCTTCCTCCTTACGACCCTGAAACCTATGGCCCTCTTCTGGAATACGAAATTCCTGTAGGTTTTACCGAAGTAGAGCGCTACTGGGCGGAAGAACCCTATGCTTTTGTGAGCATTATCGAAAACAGAGAAATGAAGTATTACAACGTGGTCGAACCCACCCTTTCTGCATATGAAAAAGCCATTCTTGAACGTGTCCGGGACAACCTTGAAGATACCCTGACCCAGGAAGACATGGGGATTGGAAGGGAAAAGGAAGTCATACTCACAAACAAGGCTCTGCGCCTTTTTGACCAGTATTACAACACCCTTGAGCTGCCTTCTCTCCATAAGATTATGTACTTCCTACGGCGGAATTTTATAGGGTACGAGCGGATCAACGCCCTGGTTATGGACCCGAATATCGAAGACATCTCCTGTTCAGGTATTCAAATTCCCATTTACCTCTACCACCGGAAGCACAATAACATCGTGACAAACATTATTTTCGGGGAGAAAGAACTCGATTCTCTCGTGGTCAAGCTCTGCCAGCGCAGCGGGAAGCATATTTCTATCGGGGAGCCGATTGTGGACGCTACTCTTCCTGACGGGTCCAGGATCCAGGCAACCCTTGGAAAGGAGGTCACCACAAGGGGCAGTTCCTACACCATTCGAAAGTTCAAGGGAGACCCGATTACCCCGATCGACCTTATCAACTACAGCACCTGCAGTATTGAAATGATGGCTTACTACTGGCTTGCAATCGAAAATAATACCAGTGTGCTTCTTGCAGGAGGGACGGCGTCCGGGAAAACCTCACTCATGAATGCGATTTCCCTCTTCATCCCCAGGCTTGCCAAGATCGTATCCATCGAAGATACCCGGGAAATTATGCTTCACCACGAAAACTGGATTGCAGGCGCTACCCGGAAGTCCTTTACAGTGGGAGGCACCGGGGAAGTTTCCATGTACGAACTCCTGAAAGCTGCCCTCCGGCAGCGTCCTGAGTACATCATTGTAGGAGAGGTCAGAGGAAAGGAAGCCCTTACGTTATTCCAGGCCATGTCCACGGGGCACACTACCTATTCCACCATGCACGCAAGTGACGTGCAGACGGTTGTTAACAGGCTTGAAAACGAACCCATCAACGTCCCGCACGTGATGATGCAAGCCCTTGGAGTCATTTCTATCCAGATGCAGACCTATGTGGACGAGGTGAGGGTCCGGAGGACAAAGACCATTGTCGAAATTACAGGGCTTGATGCGAGGACAGGCAGTCTCCGCATCAACGAACTCTACACCTGGAATCCCCTGCATGACAATTTCAAGAGAGCAGGGGATTCCTATGTGCTAAACGAGATCATGAGAGCAAGGGGCTGGAGCCCGGATAAACTCTTTAAGGAATTCCAGGACCGGGAAAAGATCCTTGCATATATGGCTGAGAATAATATGCGGGATTATGTAAGTGTCTCTTTGATCGTGCACATGTACGCCACCAATCCCAGGATTGTAATGGAAGGGGTTGAAAATGATAACTTGCTGGATATGGTCCTGCACAGGGAATGAGTCGGGGTGGTGGTATGAGCGCTATTGATACCTTTGCCTTCCGGGTTTTCGGGGAAAAGATCCTCGAGTATGAAGACCGTTTCTCTATGATGAGGGTTAAGCTAAGGCAGGCACAAATCCCCCTCCCTGTGGAGCAGTACGTATCTACAGCGGTCCTGTATTCTCTGCTTGCGGGTTTTATTGGAGGGTTTATAGGCCTTTTTCTGGGCAGGCTACTGTTCAGGGGCATAACTCCCGAATCCATAGTTTCCACTCTGCATATTTCTTCGAGGGTTACCCGGGCTGTTGAAACTCCAGGAGTTATTGAAGCTCATCTCCCCCTGATCCTCACTTTTGTAGGGGGAATTTTGCTATTTCTGATGCTTGCTGCCTTTACCTACGGGCTAATCATGAGTTACCCCCCCATGAAAGCTGACAACAGGAAAAGGGCAATCAATGACGTTATGCCTCATGCGACCGCCTTCCTCTATGTTCTGCAGCGTGGGGGTGGGATGACGATTTTCGATATCATGAAATCCCTGGCGGAGCATGCCCACCTTTACGGGAACACCTCCCGAGAGTTCGGAAACATTATCCGTGACATGGAGTATTTCGGAAAGGACCTGCAGGACGCCCTCTGGGATGCGGCCGACAGGACACCTTCCGAGCATTTCAAGGACCTGGTCGACGGGCTGATTTCCATCGTGTCCAGTGGAGGAGACGTTACCCTTTATTTGAAAAACAAGACCGAACATTACAAATCCGAAGCCAACAAAGCCCACAAACGTTTCCTTGAAACCCTGGGGTTGCTGGCTGAGGTATACATCACCGTGTTTGTAGTGGGCCCCCTTTTCCTTATGATAATTCTTGTGGTGATGAACCTGATTGATAACGGGGGCCCCACCAAACTCTACCTCCTGGTGTATGGGGCAATTCCCTTCGGGACAGCCGTTTTCCTTATTTTTCTGGACATGCTTACCGGGGATGCCGAAAAACTGCCGGAAGAAATAATTACCCGGACCAAACCCGATTCATACAGTGACGTCAGGGTAAAACCGGAAACAGAACATGACCTTGAGGTGATGAAGAAAATAGAGTTTTATGAAAAGCTCTTCCGGGTCAAAAACACCCTCTTTCACCCTATCCGGGCAATGATCCAGAAACCCCTGTATGCTTTTGTCGTGAGCGCACCCCTCGCTTTTGGGTATTTTATCTCCGCCTACCTGAAAAACAGGCCCTACTACGGAGGGTTCATTGAAATTGCTTCAACCCTTGACGACCACATCTATTTCAGCCTTCTAATGCTCTTTATTCCCTTCATCATCTTCCACGAACTTGAAGTCAGGAAGATCAGGCAGATCGAAGAGCAGGTGCCGGAGTTTCTCAAAAGGCTTGCAAGCATCAACGGGACTGGAATTTTGCTGGCGGACGCCATTGCCATTACCGCCCAGTCAAATATGGGCCGTCTAAAACCCGAGATTAAAAGGATGGTTGAAGATATCCGCTGGAACTCAAATATGGTGAATGCCCTGAAGCGCTTCGAGTCCCGCATCCGGACCAATCTTACCCGCCGCTGCATGACTCTCATTGCCCAGGCCAGTGAATCTACAGGAGATATCCATGAAGTAATAAGCATCGTTGCGGAAGATTCCGATGTCCAGAAAAACCTGAAAAAAGAACGTTCTGCCGAGATGTTCATCTATGTTTTCATCATCTTCGTGACCTTCTTTGTCTTCCTGGTCATCGTATACGTGCTTGCGGCTTTCTTCCTCCCTGCCCTGGACGGTTCCAGCAACCCGGCAATGTCAATGGGTGGCTTCGACCTGAACGAATACACCATGCTCTTCTTCCACGCAGCCCTCCTCCAGGGCTTCGGATCAGGGCTTGTAGCCGGAAAAATGGGATCAGGCAGCCTTCCATCAGGGCTCAAGTACTCCCTTGCTATGATGAGCTTTGCATATGTACTGTTCATCGTGTTTCTCTGAAACTCCGGAACTTTTCCGGAGTTTTTATTTTTACGCGTTTTTAATTCGGTAGATGGAATCTCTTCTTGTCCACTACTTTTTTAAAAAATGAGATTCTAACTAAAAGAGTATGGGAGAAGATGCAAACACAAAAAAAATACTTTTTGCCGTGCTCATACTGGCAGTAGTTCTGTCTTCCTTTTTCGTGCTGGACTTTAAGGCTGCAAAGAGCGAAACCAGCGTAAATTCCCACGCATCGGCTTATTCTACGGGAGAGCCGCAAATAGATTTTCCGGGCAGGATCCACCTCTATGTGGAAGGGGACGAAGCCCTTTCGGGATTTATCCGGGAAAAAGTCAAGGCAGAACTGGAAAAAGCAGGAATGGATGTGGAGGAGGCCGAAACCTTCAAGGAAAAGTATGATTCCCAGGCCCTGCTGGTAAATGTAAGGGACTCCGAAGGAATGTATACGCCAGTTTATGCGTCCTCAAACCTTGAAATTATGTATTTCTACACCTCCAACGGAGAAGACACCCAGTATTTTGAAAAATTTAAGGAAGGAAACGTTACCGTAGCATTCAGAAATACCGGATCAGGAGAAGGAAAAAAACTGGTTGACGGGGAACTTGAACTGCAGGATACCACGAAAGGCATCGTATCCATAAAAGCCTACAGGAAGCACCTTGCCGAAGAAACGGCAAAGAATGTTGCCGACCAGCTTGAAAATCAGATACGAAACATCCCCTGAAAAGCTTCCTGCCAAAGTTCTAGATTTATTTACCCGGACAGGCCATTTTCCGAACCGTATCATTTCAGCCTTAATCATTTCCAGACTTCAACCACTTATCGGATGTGAACCATTTAGAGGAAATTAACCATTTCAGGACCTCATTATTTACCGGAGCAGTTTGCACCAGATGTTCATGTCCTCAAACCCTTCCATGATCTTACAGTTGTTTACAAGCCTGCCGGTATAGGCATAACCCAGGGAAGAAAAAGCCCCGTTGATTCCGGGAGATGTAGCCCTGCACAGAGTGTAAAGGCTCTTGAAGTTTCGGGCCGCAAGTTCGTCCTCAAGGCCCAGGATAAGCTTTTTAATGAAACCTTTTCCCCTTTCTTCCGGAACTGTCAGGCAGTCGGTTACCTCGGCGTTTTCCAGTTCAGGTTCCTTTTCCGCAGATGCCAGGCTCACGATTTTTCCATCTTTTTCGATCACCAGGTAAAAGACGCCCATTCCCATGGTCTCCAGGAGGTAGCTTTCCTTATGAAGGGGGCTCGGGTATAGCTGAAATCCACGGGAATACAGGGCAGCCATTGCAGGGACATCGGCCTCATCTGCGGGCCTGAGGACATAGCCTTCGGGAAGGGTGTTTATTTTTGTGTTCATGCCCCTGCGTTCCCCATTTTTTTCCCGGGATCCGGATTTTTTAAGGCATTCTTCTACTATCCGGTCTTTTTTTTTGGGAAAGGAAGATTCCTTTCTGGATTTTTCCGGAAATGTAGAAAAGATGTGACAGTCCTCCCCGGCAAAATAACCTGTAATCATCCCTTCTTTTTTGTACCCGCAAGCTTTGAGAGCACATACTTCTCTTGAAGGGGCGTATACGATTATTTTCCCGGCCTTTTCCAGGGCTGCAAGTTCTTTAAGGAAAGGGCCAAGAACCTTGAAAGGTCCCCTGAAATTCATTACTTTTATTCTTTTGCTGTAATAATCAATCACAAGGTCTGCTGAAAGCCCGGGCATTTTAAGTATTGCTTTTTTCCAGTATCCCGGAAGTTCTTCTTCCTTGTTGAGGGTTAAAGGCATTTGTTTTTCGATAAAAATTCCTCCTCGGATTGGCGGCTGGTGAATCTTGAAGCCGGCGTTTTTGATAAAAGATATATGCAAAAATTAAATATTTCAAAAGTCGGGCGCCCAGGTAACTGAGCATTTCAAAAGGTATCAAAAGTTAAGTTCCTCTGTAACC
>Ga0272442_10008692_pt1 | contig 12815 bp, 13 predicted proteins | sample SSMForm2O_FD_200262 | JGI IMG/M metagenome (GOLD analysis project Ga0272442, IMG submission 200262) | Marine sediment archaeal communities from Little Sippewissett salt marsh, Falmouth, MA, United States - SSM-Form-2O | ecosystem: Environmental > Aquatic > Marine > Wetlands > Sediment ... | reverse complement strand
AGGTGGCGATCTTGTCTACGCGTCTCGGATCAGCACCCAACTGGAAGACCATGTTCAAAAACGAGCCCGAACCGTAATTGCCAAGAGCAATGAAGGCCAGAGGGCGGTAGGTATCCCATCGTCTGCGTCTAAGCCATAGGTAGAACAGAGACGCGAACCCCCAGGGCCAAACGACCAGGATAGCGAACGGCGCTCCAACTTCTACGGCCACGAACGGCGTCACGACAAGTACGGGGTAGAACGCCACCCCCAGGCACACCTGCCAGACGGTCCCTGGTCGACCGTCGGCGAAGAACGGCGCCCTGCCCGGCAGCTTGGCGCCCAGTAGCAGCAGACCCACGATCGTGGCCACAAACGCCGTGAAGTATCCCCAGTCGGCATATTGGGCATTGAACTTCAGGAAGCCCAGCACACCAGCCGGCACCCACACCACAAGGAACGCCAAACGCACAGGAACGCTCAGCCAGGATTCTTCGCGCACTTCCGGAAAGAGGGCTGAGACCAGCGCAATGGGGAAGACGACCGCATGGAGTGCGTGCCACGTGGTGATAAAGACCATCCACACGACATGGATCTCGCCCAGGAAGAACGTGTCGTAGTCGGTCATCCCGCCGCCGGGGGGACCGAAGAACAATGTCTTGGCGATTATGCCTTCGTTGAAGATCGAGTAAGCGAGTCCCATCAGAAACAGCCCGGGCAGCCCGACACGTGCGCGGACGGCCAGTTCGCGGATCAGCAACACGGGCACGCCGTAGGCGAGGAACTGGAGCAGGAACCCTATGGGGTGCAGAACCTCCGCCGGTCCCATGTTGGCCGAGAAGAGTTCGGTGAGAACCGGCGTGATCACCGCAAGCGTAAGCGCCGCCTTCGCCCGTGCTCTGGTCGATTGAACGTCTACCGTCATCGTCATCTTACGTCAGGGTCAGGTGCTGCGAATCCGACGCGGCTGTAAGTCGTTGCCGGCATCCGTCGCTGGCGGGGTACTACCCCATGCGAGTCTACTCTTCGCCCTCTCGCTCAACCCTATTCTGGCTTTCTACACTGAACCGTTATTACACCAGACTCTCCGCTCGGCGGATTGTCGGTCAGCCAGTGTGTCGCTTTTATGTCTCTGAATCCTGTTGATCTGGCGTACCCCACTGCCTCATCAACTGTGAAGAAACGACCGCTTCTCTCATTTGCCTCCGTTTCGACGAGACAGCCGCGCACAAACTTCTCCACAACAAACAGTCTTTCCCATACATGAGTAGTGGCATTGTACTTGCTCCTGTTTCGCCACGCGATGATCACATCATCAGGTCCGGTCACCCAGTCACCGGTCCATCCGCTGTCATCCTCGTTCGTCTTGCCTCCGCTGGGCACATGTTCAAACTCGTAGACGAACAGACCGCCCGGCTTCAAATGCGCCATCACTCGTTCGAAGGTTGAATGTATGTCTCTATCGCGGACGAAAAGGCCGAGTCCGCCTGAATCCAGAAAGATCAACCCACATTCGCGAGGAAGATCGAATTCCACCATCGATTGGTGGTGCACTTCCGCCTTCAGGCCCTTTGCCTCGCACGCGGCGAGACACCTTGCGATCATGTCCGCCGATGTATCGATTCCAACGATGTCAAAGCCTCGTTCAAGAAGGGGAACAAGAACCCTGCCCGTGCCGCTGCCGAGCTCCAGGACGGGCTCGCCTGATGCTGTAATGCATTTTACCCAAAACTCGATCTCTGTGCTGTGATCCTTGCTGCCGGAGACCAGTTCGTACCATTCGGCATGCAGCTTCCGATACTCCTTATGGTTCATGATCAACTCCCTTGACGACGTTTCATTTGGTCTCCGGGAAGTCTGCCGCATAGCATGGCATGTCAGTACCCGTAACGCCGCCCTCTACTCGCTCTTTGCTTGCGTCACCAGATCCATCACCCTCGCATCGGGCTGCACGGCGAATCCCAGTCGAGCGAAGAACGATTCGCGGCCCGGCACCGGCAGCAGTTGAACGAAGGACAGCCCCAGCGGCTCGAGTCTGCCAAGCGCCTTGCGCATCAGCAACGTTCCGATTCCTCGCCCACGATACTCCGGATGCACGACGACATCGTCTATCACTGCGAAGTTGACACCGTCCGACCATACGGCCAGCGTGCCGACAGCCGCGGCGCCGTCCCATGCAGTAACCACCAGGTGTGCGTAGTCGAGCGCCGCTCGGGCGTTCCGTGCGGTCCACCAGTGGTTGTAATGCGATGTCTTGAACAGCTCCAGCCACTCAGGGACCCCGAAGCCCTTGTCGAAGCGATATGTGATCTTCTCGCCCATCGTGGATGCTCGCTTTATGTTGGCGTACGGCGCAGTTACCCAACCCAAGATGCCCCTGGCATCGGGCTCATGGACGCGCCGCCTGTTGGCGGTCGTCTCTGTCCAGCATTGCTCCCACCGCCTTCGCGCCGAGCTCACGGCAGGCCGCCAGAACGTCTGGCATGTCCCTGACCCTCTTTTTCTGGTAGACCGACGCGTGTACGTCACCGATGTATGTCCCATGCAATACCTCCACGGTGAGTTTCATGGGTTCGGTCACCCAGTTGCCGTGTCGCGCCTCAGGACGGCCATACGCGCAGACGACCACGTGTCCTTTGCCCCTGAAACGCTCGCGGTAGCCCGGGTGGTTGAAATAGGACGACATGCGATCGAGGAAGCATTTCATCTGGGCGGACGCACCTTGCCAGTACACAGGAGTTGACCACACCACGATGTCGGCCTCGAGGAACCGCTCGAGGAGCCCTGGGAAATCGTCGTCTTTCCGGGGGTCATCTCTTGCGCGGCTGTCGTCGGCCACTTCTCCAATAGGGCGAACATTGTGATCGTCAAGATAGACCTTCGAGGCAAGGCCCCCCATCGACTTGGCGCCTTCCAGCACCTCGTCGGCCATGATGTCGGTGTTCCCTTGCTTGCGGGGACTGGCTATCAACGCGAGGATTTCCATTCTCTCGTTCCCCATCTTTGGCCCGGCCGCGTCTTCGCGTGGTTAGCTGCCACCCTCCATCTGAGTCAGCATCTGCTCCAGTGCCGTCTGGTCGGGAGCGACGGCAGGGGGCGAGGCAGGGACCTTCGCGAGCAGCTGAAGTAACTGCTCGGTCTTCCCTCGCGCGGGTGGCAGGTGTCCCGACAGAATCATTTTCGGGGCCATCTGACGAAGTGTCTCCAGCGAACGGCTGAAGTCTGTCGGTTGAACCATATGAACCCATGGGCTGTCCAAGCCGGCCCAGCCGATCATGCCTTGAGCCAGGTCCTCCTCGGCGACGTCATCGGTATCTTGCGCCGGCGACGGGATGACGGCACCGAAACAGTCGGCCGAGAAATAGGCTTCCGATTGGCTGTCGTAGAGGCCGATGGTAGTGGGGTTATCGAACAGGGGCGGTCGGACGGCCGTCAGCTTACGGTCGCCCGCCATGATGCTGTCTCCCGAGTTCAGCCAGTACACCCGATTCATGGGCACCGGCCAGGCCGTGCTCATCCTCAGCACGGCCAGCGAGTTCGCCACCAGTCGCGCGCCGGGTGCTGCTGCAAGAACCTTCTGAACGTTGCCGGTATGATCGGCGTCATCATGCGTAATCCAGACCCACCTCAAGTCCCGCGGATCAATGATCGATTCCAGAGCCTTCATGAACTCCTCGCTGTCAATTCCCATTCCGGTGTCAACGAGGACCGGCTCGGCGGCCTTGATCACGAAGGCATTCACCGGAAGCGACCCCGCGCCGGGGAGCGAAAAATGCGCAGGAAGGACCGCCACATCCGGCATCACGCTATAGGGTGTATCCATTGAAATTTCCTCCGGCCAAGCTCGTCTGCTCGGGCTCTTCTGTCATGACGATAATCAAAATGAGCGGCACAATCCAGCTTCTGACGCACGTTGCCCGACGATGTGGGTCACCCCGTGACGGGGCCGCCGGAGGGACCGAGTACAGTGCTCTGCCCAACCATCAAAAAGAGCCGGCTGCGGCCCTGGCGGTCCATAGACCCTCGACGCTGCACGCTGCATGCGACCTAACGCCTCCTACGTTCCGTTTCGCGGATGACTGCCCGGCACTTCTTGCAGGTGACAGCCTGCGGGTCCGCTGTGGCGATACCCTCCATCTCGGCACGGTGTGCGGCTTCACGGTCGCGGGGATTGCAGGCCACCATGCCGTCTTTGTCCAGGAAATGTAGGTCTCGATTCGGACGCTGTCGCCGGCTACGTGTCATGTCGCTTGCCACACCATCGGCAGCATGCGCAGGTTGGTTAGCATTCGAGTGTATGGCCGCACGTCGGGGTATCGTGCTTCGGCTCTGCCCTTTACGTCGCCCATCGCGAGAAGTCCAGTTCGACAAACGGGACGTCGTGCTCGAAGTTACTCTTCATCCAGGCGAATTTCCTGTCATGCCGGCCGACGCTTGCGAAGTCCTCCGTCGCACAAGGCGACGTCGCGAGCATCGAGAGCTCTCTCGCCTTCAAAAGGAGCGGCAGGGCGTCTACCCATCCTCGGTTCAACACGTGTTCCTGGTGGTAACCTTCCATGAACGCATCGAGGAACGCCGCGGCCCGCTGGGCACAGTCGCGCGGCTGGCTGTCAGGGGTCTTCCAGACCGAGAAGAAAAGGGCCGAGGCGATCTCCGACGCGAGCGGCGCGTAGTGGGCGCATTCAAAGTCGATCGCCACCGGCCCGTCGGCCGATACCAGAACGTTGCCGCCGTGCAGGTCGTCATGTACTGGACCGTTGTCGACGGCAGGCAGCCTCTCCAGGGCCTCGCTCAGTTCGATGGACCTGACTATCACACGAGGCATCGACGAGTGTATAGGGTCCGCAGGCGACTTGAACCACGGCATGTCCGACCACGTGCTCAGTTCCGCACCGGCCGCGGCAGGCGAGTAGCCGACGGAAACGCGATGCATCCTGCCCGCCAGTCGCCCGACCGGCCCAATGAGCTCGTGACCATTCGTGCAATCCTGCCACAGCCGACCCTCGATCCTCTCAAGGCAGTAGGCGCTGAAGTGCCACTCATCGGCGGCCTGTGACTCGACCAGGTTCGCGTTGAGCGATCGGCATGGTCGCGGAACCGCCACGCCGCCGGCGTGAAGATGCGCCATCCAGTCTAGCTCGCCAAGCAGCAGGGCGTGGCGCGACTCGGCAGACGGAAGCACCTTGAATATGACCTCACCCGTCGGCGCCGGCGATCTGTAGACGAAGTTCCGGTGATCTTGTATCGGCGCAAGCGATCCGGTAGCCAGACCGAAGCGTTCAGCCAGTTCAGGCAACACACGCGTCAGAAAAACCTGTCTCGATCTATCGTCCATGAGGCCTCGCAATGTGGTGACTTCCCATATCTGTGTCAAGAACCGCGAACATCGGCCAGTAGAAGCTCAAGAAATCGCTCCATTGGGCTACCGATGCCGCCTCGCCCGGGCCACGATCGAAGAGCCCCTTTAGAAACGACGCGAACCTTGCGGCCGTTGCGCAAAGGAGCCAGTCCCGCAATTGCGCTGCATCGACCTTGGTACAGAGGTCCGACGCCTCGGTAAATGCCTCCAGGTTGACGGCGGAAAGCAACAGATAAGGTGCGAGGTCGTATAGGAAAGGCCCGTCACCGTAGGACGATCCCCAGTCAACCACGACCTGCGGTGGACCGGTCAGGATGTTGTTCGGGTAGAAATCGTGGTGAAGTCTCGCAAACGGCATGCCGGCGAAGATATCTGCCACCTTCGACTTGCCGACCTCTACGGCCGAAAAGACCCTTTCGTAGTCCGAGAATTCCGGGACGGGCGTGCTCCGCGCCAATGCGTGCAGGCACTCGGCAGCGCGATCGAAGCACACCATCACTCGGGTCCTGCAGTGCTCTCGCGCTTTATTGTCGTCTTGCCCGTTGTCGGAGCAACGGTTTTGGATCACGGCCATTTCGCGCGTAAGATCGGTATCCAATGCCAGGTCCTGAATGGCGCCGCCGGGAACGAAGTCCGTGACGAGGACCATCGCATCCAGCAAGCGGGGCAACAGGATGCGCGGTACGTGCCTCAGTTCCATGCGCGACAATCGACGCAGCATTTCCCGTTCATGCGGCTCGACTTCCTTGGCGAACAAGTCCCTTGCTCCGACCCTGATTCGGCATGGATGGGAACGCTTTCCTGGCTCGAGCCATTCAATCTGGCCGGATCGCAAGTCCGAAAGCAGCGAGTCGGTTGCCAGGACGGACACAAGCTCGTCACGTGTCATGTAAGCGTATCCTCTGGAGGACGTTCGTCGGAATCGCGGATCGGCCTTGCCATTCTACCAACACCGCCGCTTACACCAAGCCGTCAGTCTTCGCCGGAGATGGATCGCGGCCCGGTTTCTCGGCGGCCAGAGTCAGCCATACCGGCAGCCCGGCGCGCGGATTCCTCCTCCAATCAAGCAGGCCGTCGTCGGTCCCCGGCAGGTACGACGAATCCTGCCAGAAGCGCGAGTCTCTTGCAGGCGTCTCGGCCATTCTGCGAAGCACCAGTCCTGAGTCCGACAGTGCATTGACGATGTCACTCAGGATCCAGTGGAACTCGTACGTTGGCCCCGTCGGCCCGTCCGACTTGAATGGGCCTGTCTGAAAGTACGGCTTGGCCATCTCGATCGGCGATGTCTGGTCTTTCCACGGCCGCAAGAAAGGATGGACATCGTACAGGACGCAGTATCCCCCCGGCTTGAGGACGCCGTGAACGGCCGAGAATACCCGGGCCGGCTCGGCGATCCACACGAAGAACCCATTGGTGGAGCACACCAGATCGAATTCAGCTTCGGCGAGGGATCGCAGATCGGTCGCATCAGCTCGAACGAATCTGATATCCAGGCCCAGTTCCTCTGCTCGACGTGCCGCCACGTGGAGCTGCCTTTCCGAAATGTCCGTCGACGTGACGATGGCTCCCATGCCGGCCAGCGCGAACGCGGCGTAGTTGTCGCCGCTCCCGATCACGCAGACCCGCTTGTCCACCAGATCCCCGACGAACTTCCGAATCACATCCAGCGCACCTCCGTCAAAGGCGAGCCCCGGCTGCTCGGGGCACCTGCGCCAAAGCTCGTCCCCTTCGCGCAACTCCTCCCAACTGTCAGCTGCCGAATCCCAGTGCCGGCGGTTGGCCTCGTGGACTTCGTTCATGAAGTGCTCCTGCATATCACATCGCCTAACGTTATGAGTCAAGCGCGGATTCATCCGTCGCCTTCAGCTCGCTGTTCTGCTCCTGTCTGTGGTCCTTCTCTTGGGGCCTCAACGAACTCAACCCCCGCCTACTGCGCGAGAATTCGCCCGAGCCAGTGACTCTTCTCATACGGCTGTCGGTAGATGAGTGCGATTGTTCTGTCACCTTCAACCTCCAGCCCCCAGCTCGGAAAGCTGTCTTCATCCTTGCCCCCGTCCCTCACTTGGATGAACCGCCGCACGCTTTCCTTCGGAATGGCCTTGCGCCACTGGAGACCGAGGACGTTCGTCTCCATGACCAGGCTGTCGCGATCGACCCGGAACACCGTGCTGCAGAAGAGCAGGTATGTAAGCAGGCAGAAAGCGAGGACCTCACCTGCCCAGAAGGCCAACACAAACCACAGGGGGATGGGATCTCCATCCTCCATGGTACCGGCATTGAGATACTTACGAAGAAGAAGCACACAGCCCAGAGTCCAAATAGTCAGCCAAATGACGAGGAAAGCGGTCAAGCACCCCACGCCCATTCGCTCGTGATGGATCGTGAAGCTGTCGCCTCCAGAGGGCAAAAGAATGAACCCCTGCGGAATCGGCTCCTCTGAAGCATTCATGCCTCGACTCGTGGCTGCCTTGTTCTCCTGTACAGCGACGGAGATCACGGAACGCTCTCCGGCGCGCCGGACCGAAACGCTCTGCTGCATGGCCTTCCCAAACGCTCCACTCACGTACAGGACGTCACAAACACTCCCGTATCCTCGCCGCGTGCGACTCTCGTGTTGCGCGATCGGAACTGGGCGGCTTCCCCGGATAGACTCGCAGGAACCCGTCAGCCGTCGTCCGGGGATGAACATGTATGTGCAGATGCGGAACCTCCTGAAACGCCGCCGGTCCAATTGAGTGCCAAAGGCTGATGCCTTCGCTCGGGAAGGCCGCGTCCACAGCGCGAGTGATGCGTGTGATTGCTGCCATGAGCGCCGCGCCCGTGGTGGCGTCAAGGTCTCGGACGTCGGGAATGTGGCGCCGAGGAATGACCAAAGTGTGGCCGGGATGGAACTGGCGAAGATCCATGAAAGCCATCGTCAGATCGTCTTCGTAAACAATGCTGGCCGGCCGTGTTCGTTGCACGATCTCACAAAAGACACAGGGATTATTGTTTGTGTTCATCGTTGTTCTGCATCCAACTACGTCTTGTAAGGTTTCCCGACAGCACCTCTGGGTGGCGCGCTTGCCACATAGTACCTCGTTTCGACACAGGCGTTGGCGTAGTACGTGCCGCCTCCAACGCAAGGCTAGCTCTGCCATCTGTTGCCATCGGATGGTCCCCCGTTCCAGACAGCCCCATCGTCCAGCTGCGGCCTAGGTCTACCACCGGCCTCCCAAATGTATTCGGTCCGAGAGCCAAATGCAATGGCCTTCGCGCGGTCTGAAGGGCTTGTTGATGCAGTTGCCAAGTGGCTCACCGGTCGCGCACCATCGGCGGTTCGCCCGGACGGCAATAATCCACCACCGTCTTGGCCAGTTGCTCGTCGACGGCCGAGCCGCCGAGTGATGTTACCCAAGACCCCACGCTGTCGGTCGCGGTATCGAGGCGGACATACGTGGATTGCTCAGGCGCTGCTGCTATACTGGGGTTTGATGAGCCCGGGATTGTGGTCGGGCAACGGTCAAATGGGAAATGTCGCGTGAGGGGAACTAGATTGCGGCGACGCTAGCCGTGCGCACGTGTAGAGCGTGCTGGCGGTAGGCGAGGAGTTGTTGGCATGGCGTCGAAGCTGACGGTGCACATGATCGGCAATGGCCACCTGGACCCGGTGTGGATGTGGACGTGGCCGTTTGGGATGGACGAGGCGATCAACACCAGCCGGACGATGTGCACGCTGCTGGATGAGTATCCCGAACTGGTGGTCACGCGTGGCGAGGCATGGGTCTACGAGCAGCTTCGCCGTCTGACGCCGGACTTGTTCGAGCGGATCAAGGCGTTCGTGACGGCCGGGCGATGGAGCGTGGTCAACGGGTGGTGGATTCAGCCCGATACCGACCATCCAACGGCCGAGTCGTTCGTCAAGCAGGGCAGGATCGGCAAGGCGTGGTTCGCCAAGCACCTGGGCGTCGACGTTCGCACGGGCTATCAGGTCGACAGCTTCGGCCAGGCGGCGATGATCCCGGCCTTCCTGAAGGCCGTTGGGATGCCGTACTATCTCTTCGGACGGCCGTTTCGGCGTCAGTGCGAGCTGCCGGCCGAGCTGTTCATCTGGCAGGCACCGACGGGCGAGCGCGTAATCGCCCAACGCACACCGCGTTCGTATTGCGCCCGGAGTATCGAGGACGTTGAAGCCGGTCTAGCCGACGCGATTGAGCATGCCAACCGCGAGGTCGGTCATGCGGTGAGCTTCTTCGGGATCGGTGATCACGGTGGGGGACCGTCGCGCGAGCAGATCGAATGGATCATCGAGCACCGCCGGTACGCCGACGATGTCGAGTTGGTATTCAGCAATCTCGACGCGTATTTTGACGCGGTGGCCGAATCGGGCGTCGAGCTGCCGGTCCACTCGGACGAGCTGGCGTCGTCATTGCACGGCTGTCATTCCGTTCAGCATGATTTCCGTCAGCAGCATCGACTCGCCGAGACGCTGGTCAGCCAGGCGGAAGCGCTGGTCGCCGCCAAACCCAAGATCGCCCCAAGCGATGCCGCCGAGCAACTCGAGCGAGCGTGGACGCTGATCCTGTTCAATCAGTTCCACGATATTTTGGCCGGCACATCGGTCGAGGCGGCGTACGAGCATGCACGTGACGAGCTTGGCTCTGCAAAGATGACGGCCCGATCCATTATCGCGGACATGACTCGGCGTGAGACCGTCACGCTTGGATCGTGCCTGCGTCAGCGGCTCCTGCTGCACAACATTACCGACACGCCGTTCAGCGGGTGGGTCGAGACCGAGCCTTGGCTGGGCCACGACGCGCCGACGCTGCCGGTGTGCTTCACCGACGCGACCGGTCAAGCGATGCCGATCCAGAAACTCGCCGGCCAAGCGGCAGAGCGGAAAATGTGGCGGTATCTGGTGCATGCGTCGGTGCTGCCGCACAAGCGAGTCGTGATCGAGGTCGATAATGAGACAAGTTCGGTCGCCGACACCGGGCCGGTGTCTGTAGACACCGAAGCATTGAGCAACGGCAGCGTCCGGGTGGCCATGGGGCGGACGGGGATCGCGTCGATCACGCACAAGGACGTCGAGTTGATTGGTCCGTTGGGGATTCGAGTGATCAGCGTGGACGATCCCACCGACACCTGGGGTGGTGGCTTGCCCAACCGACGGTTCGACGGAACGGTGCTGGCGACCGCCGAGTCAGCCGAGCCGTGGCGTGTCATCGACGGCGGGCCGTTGCGCGGGCGACTCTCGAACGAAATGCGCCTAGGCCGAAGCAGTCTGATCTGGCAGGTCTGGCTCGACGGCGACGAACCGATCGTTCGGGTCCGACTCCGGCTTAACGTTCAGGCTGAACACGAGATCATCAAACTGGTGGTTCCGCCGGCGTTCGACGTGCTGCGCTACATCGCCGGCACGCCGGGCACACGAATCGAGCGCCCAATGCTCGGCGATGACCGGGCCGTCATGAACGAAATGTCGCTTCATGGCGCCGACGCGTCGCTGTCGGTCGTCTCGGCCGACACCTATGCCGGCGACGTCCAGCCGTGCGGGACCATGCGCGTAACGCTGACGCGATGCCCGAACTACGTCCACAACGGCAACTTCCCGCAGGATCCCCCCGACAAGCACGCCTACCCGCTGACCGACCAAGGCGAACACGTGTACGAGCTGGCGATCATGCCCGGCGCCGCCGACGCCGCCGTCGACGCGGAGATCCATCGGCAAACCCGTCCGATCTGGATAAGCGAGACGACCGACGGCATGCCACCGCGCCACCATCTCGGTAAGCGCAAGGCGAACTGACGTTGCTACCCGTGGTTCGTGGGGCCGTAGACCGATCGGCCGTACAGCCAGAACGCCGCCCCCACGGTTCCCGCCGACAGCAGCAGCAAGACCGTGCGTGTGTTCGGCTCGCCGAAGACCCGCTTCCATGCCAACTGTGGAAGCCAGTCCAGCGCCGCACGCCACCACACGGCACCGGCCGCACCGGACTTCGGCAGGGGGGCAGCCGCCGAAACCCCGGCCCCGACCGAAATCTCGGGAACGACCTTCACCCGCCGCTCGCCCGGACGGCGATAATTGAGCACCGTCTTGGCCAGTTGCTCGTTTACCGCCGGGTCGCTGCGGATGGCCCCGATTGCTTGCTGTGTCTGAGCGAGCTCCCCGTCGAGCCGGGCAAGCTCGGCTCGCATCAGCTCTTCCTGCACCAGAAGCCGCTCGTGCTGCTGCGCGATAGGGACAAGAATGCACGCGGCAAACGTCGCCCCAGCCATGCCCAGCAGCACCCAGAACATCAGCACCTCGCCCATCGGCTGTGGCCTTGCACCCTCGGTGGGCGCGCGCGATACCACCGCACGACGAAGTCCCGCGGTCATACTGCCCTTGTGCCGGTTGCCGGTCACTACTTGTTCCAGTATCGCCCGCCGTAGACGGCGTCCTCGCCGAGCTCTTCTTCAATCCGCAGCAGGCGGTTGTACTTGGCGATGCGGTCGGTGCGGCAGGCGCTGCCGGTCTTGATCTGGCCGGCATTGGCCGCCACGGCCACGTCGGCAATCGTCGTGTCCTCGGTCTCCCCGCTGCGATGCGAGATAACAGCCGTCCACCCGTTGCGCATCGCCAGGTCGACGGCGGCGAACGTCTCGGTCAACGTACCGATTTGGTTGAGCTTGATCAGAATGCTGTTGGCCGCCCGCAGCTCCAGGCCGCGAGCCAGCCGCTCGGTATTGGTCACAAACAGGTCGTCGCCCACCACCTGCACCTGCCGGCCGAGTTTTGCGGTCAGCTTGACCCAGCCGTCCCAGTCGTCCTCGGCCAGGCCGTCCTCAATCGAACGAATCGGGTACTTGTCGCACCAGCCCGCCCAGTGGGCCACCATGTCATCACTGCTGACCAATCTGGCCGGATCGCTTTTGAAGAAGCGGTACTTGCCCGCCTTGCCGTCGAACATCTCGCTGGCGGCCGGATCGAGCGCGACAAAGATCTGCTCGCCGAGCTTGTAGCCAGCCTTGCCCACCGCCTGCTCAATAACCTCCAACGCCTCCTGGTTGCTCGACAGGTTCGGCGCGAAGCCTCCCTCGTCGCCCACGTTGGTGTTGTAGCCCTTGTCCGAGAGCACCTTCTTGAGCGAGTGGAAACACTCCGTCGCCCACCGCAGCGCCTCGCGGAACGAGCTGGCTCCCCACGGCTGGATCATGAACTCCTGGAAGTCGACGTTGTTGTCCGCGTGCTTGCCGCCGTTGAGAATGTTCAACATAGGTACCGGCAGCACGTGCGCCTTGGCCCCGCCCAGGTAGCGGTACAGCGGCAACCCGCACGAGTTGGCCGCCGCCTTCGCCGCCGCCAGCGACACCGACAGAATGGCGTTAGCGCCCAGCTTGCCCTTGTTGTCCGTGCCGTCGGCCTCGATCATCGTGCGGTCGATCATCTCCTGGTCGGCCGCATCGAGTCCTAGGACGGCCTCAGCGATCACCGTGTTGACGTTTTTGACGGCGT
>Ga0272442_10008691_pt1 | contig 12815 bp, 14 predicted proteins | sample SSMForm2O_FD_200262 | JGI IMG/M metagenome (GOLD analysis project Ga0272442, IMG submission 200262) | Marine sediment archaeal communities from Little Sippewissett salt marsh, Falmouth, MA, United States - SSM-Form-2O | ecosystem: Environmental > Aquatic > Marine > Wetlands > Sediment ... | reverse complement strand
ATGCGGTCCAGGCGTTCGCTTCCCGTCTTCGCGGACATGCGGGCTCCTCTCGGATCTGTTGGGTTCTGCGCGAGATCTTGCCCCGGGCGGGCGGAGGTCACAACACGAGGATTCTCGGGAGGTCGGAGCTCAGGTCGAGGCTTGCGGTGACGAGCATGAAAGAGGTCTACGAGTCGTCCTCAACGGGGGGTGTGGATCCCGCGGTCCGATCGCGCCTGCGCCACGGCCGGCCGAGGAGAAAGCCGACGATCACGCCGACTGCGAGGGTGAGAGCGAGAAGGATGATGCGTGACATCTGAAGGTTCCAGAACAGCAGCTGCACGGAGACGACCTCCGTGTTCTGCGCGACGACGACCAGAGACAGCAAGAGGAGGACCAGGATGGCAACGGCTCGTACTCTCATCGTTTCTCACTCCTTGTCAGGCGATCGTTGGGCTCCCAGCGAGCCCTTCCCTTCCTCCGTCTGCCGGAAAATGCGGGATGTTCTGTAGGCGAAGTCGATCGACGGCTCGGCGGCGAAGGCCACAAGGACCGCTTCGCAGATGGTTTGGGTGCTGATCCTGCGCGATCTCGCCTCGCAGACGTGGCGCAGAGTCAGCTCGACTCCGTCGGCGACGATGCGCGTGTAGACGACGGGCGCGACGCTCGCGGAGCGGATGAGGAACTTCCTCGATGCCTCTCGGATGAACCGGGACGCGTCATCGGTGACCGCCACGACATGCTCGTTCAGGACGCCCTCGAGGATGGCTTTCGCCTTGTGCCAATCCGATTCGAACGTCACGGTGATCGGGATCTCGTTCCACACGTAGTTGAACCCTTGAGTGATGTTGGTCAGGGGTTCGACGAAGACCTTGCCGTTCGGTACGTGCACGATTCGGCCGGTCGTCTGCTCGCCGAGATCGGGCGCGGCGACCTCGAGAACGGAGAACGTGGAGACGCCGATGTCGATCACGTCTCCGCGCAGGCCCCCGATCTCGATTCGATCGCCCACCGTGAACGGCCTGCGCCCCGCGATGAACAGCCATCCGAACCAGTTGACGATCGGGTCGCGCAGGGCGATGGCAATTCCCGCGGACACGAGTCCGAGGTACGTGACAAGCGACTGAACGCCCTCCAGCCAGACGCGGCCGACGAGGATCAGCCCCACGATCGTCAGCGAGTACGTCGCCGTCTTCCGCCACCTGTAGCGCGCTTTCGGATCGTCCGTTCTTCGGTTGATGATAGCGACGAATCCCCAGCGGATCAGCCACAGGACGATGACGACACCCGCAGTGAGGAGGAGCTTCGCGACCGGCTCGCTCCCGAGACCAGTGACTTGTCCGAGCCAGTCAAGCGCGCGCTGCACGATTCACCCTTTCGTGTGCGCTGCCGGACCGGATCTGAATCGTGCCTCCTTCGAGGCGACGAGACGTCACAGCCACCTCCTTCGTCGGAAGAAGAGGAGCATGCCGACGCCGGCGGCGAGCATGACGCCCAGTACGGCGAAGTACCCGTACTTCCAGTGAAGCTCAGGCATGAAGTCGAAGTTCATTCCGTACAGACCTGCAATGAACGAGAGCGGGATGAAGATCGTGGCGATGATCGTCAGGACCTTCATCACCTCGTTCATCCGGTTGCTCACGCTGGAGAGGTACAGGTCCATCAGGCCCGAGACCATGTCGCGAAGCGTTTCCACGGTATCGATGATTTGGATGGTGTGGTCGTAGACGTCGCGCAGGTACGGGCTCGTGGCCTCGCCGACCAGGTCGCTCTCCTCGCGTTGAATGCCGGCGAGCACTTCGCGGAGGGGCCAGATCGACTTGCGCATGAACAGGAGTTCTCGCTTCAGGTGTCTGATCGCATCGAGATCGGCATGCTTTGGGTTCTCAGTCATGTACTCCCCGAGGTCCTCGACGCGTTCCCCAAGGATCTCGAGGACGGCGAAGTAGTGGTCGACCACCGCGTCGATCAGGGAGTAGACCAAGTAGTCGGCGCCGAGCCTGCGGATCCGGCCGCGGTTGGAGAGGAGGCGGCCACGAATCGGCTCGAACACGTCCCCCTCCCGTTCCTGGAACGACAGGACCCAGGAGGGTCCGAGGACGAGGCTCACCTGTTCGTCGTCGATCTCGTCCGCCTCATCGTTCCATCGAAGCATCCGAAGCACGATGAACAGACTCGATCCGTACTCCTCGATCTTCGGTCGTTGGCCGGTGTGCGCGATGTCCTCGATGACGAGAGGGTGCAGGTCGAAACCTTCGCCGACGGACTGGATCTTCTCGATGTCGTGGACGCCGTCGACGTTGATCCAGGAGACCTTGCCGGTTGTCCGAGCAGAGGACGCCGCATCGGGCGAAGAGAGGATGTCTCGCGAGACGTCCTCCTCGTCGTACTCGAACCGCGAGATGACGACGTCCGCTTCCCTCGCTTCGCCGACGTACGTGACCGTGCCCGGCGTCTCGCCGGCCTTCTGGGAGCCTCTACGCGTGAATCGAGCCATCTCTCACCTCGGCGAACGTAGCGGATGTGGCGGGGATGGTCAACCACGTCGGCGCGTTCGGTCAGCGACGTCGGGGATCGCTCCGTCGACGTGACCAGCGCCAGAGTCCGATCACGAGATTCCACTGGGGGACCCGCTCCATGTACTCCTGATAGGGCGCTCCGAACTTCCGAACGAGATCCCGGTCCGCCCTGCGCATCGTGATGTGGTTCGATGCGATCCCGATCAACCCCAAGGCAAGCGTGCTCCAATGCTGTGTGATGCACATCACGGCAGCGGCCAACAGGTCGGAGGCGAAATACTGCGGATGACGAACGACGGCGTAGATGCCGGACGTGACGAGTTGCGTCGTGTGGATGTAGCTCTTGCCCTTGGAGACCCGCCCGTGCCGACGGAACACCAAGATCGGGAGCCAGCCGAGCAGGGCGGAGAGTGCGAACAGCGCCCAGCCGGCGTGGATGAGCCACCGAACTCTCCCCCCGGGCAGCAGGAAGAGAAGACAGAGCAGAGCGACCATCACAGCGCTGTAGATGATGTAGAGAACGATCCAGCCAGCGTTGCCGCGTTCGGTCTTTTCCTCGTTCATGGGCACCTCCCTGATCTCTCTTGTCGATGGAGAACGCGGCTCTCCGAACGAACGACAAACGCTTCACAGTAGTCCTCGGATGTTCGCTCGGACAAGTCGCCCCCGACCTCACTGGCGTACCATGGGTGGCGCGAATCAGCTCTTCGAGGAGGTCGCGTGGCCGAGAAGTGGTCCATAGCGGACATGCCCGATCTGTCCGGGCGGGTGGCGGTCGTGACGGGAGCGAACGCCGGGATCGGGTTCGAGGTTTCGAGAGAGCTCGTGAAAGCGGGCGCGACGGTCGTCTTCGCCTGCCGGAGCGAGCGCCGAGGCCGTGCCGCGATCGAGGTTGTCCGATCGGAGAATCCTGCGGCAAGAGCAGATCTGATATCGCTCGACCTCGCAAGTCTCGCGTCGGTCCGGCGATTCGCAGAGACGTTCAAAGCTCGGCACGGTCGCCTGGACCTCTTGATCGCCAACGCCGGCGTCATGCTTGTCTCCTGCGACACGACGGAGGATGGCTTCGAGCGGCATTTCGGCGTCAATCATCTCGGTCACTTCGCCCTGACGGGACGTCTGATCGACCGCCTGGTGGCGACAGGTGGGGCGAGGATCGTAGCGGTGAGCAGCGCGGCGCACGGCATCGGGCGGATCGACTTCGACGACCTGACGTACGAACGAGGCCGCCGATACTCGGCGTTGCGCGCGTACGCCGACTCGAAGCTGGCGGGGCTGCTCTTCACGTACGAGCTTCAGCGCCGCCTCACCGGCTCGAGCACGATCGCCGTCGCTGCACATCCAGGGGGAGCGGCGACGAATCTCGGACGGCGAATGAGCGATCGGAGATGGTACAGGGCCGTGCTCCCCGTGCTGGAACGGCTGAGCCAGAGCGCGGCCGAGGCAGCGAGGCCGATCCTGCGGGCGGCGACCGACCCGGACGCGGTCGGCGGGGAGTTCTTCGGGCCGAGTGGTCTTCTCGGGATGCGCGGGCATCCCATCGTGGTGAAGACCGCTCGGCGCTCGTACGACGCGCACGAGGCGGAGAGGTTGTGGGAGATCTCCGAAGAGCTAACCGGTGTGCAATTCCCGTAGACGTTGCGCGGTCTCCTCAGCCTCGAAATCGACGTCGCGTCCGCTTGCGCCACCTCAACGGGCGGTCTGAAGCAGTATCGGTCGCCGTCTCGCCTGACGAGCCGTCTTCGTGACGGCGAGCGATGACGGAATCAATGATGCTGGCGGGAACGACGCATCGGCTCTCGGGGGACGCCCGGGACGAAACCCATTCAACACCTCCGCGTCGTGCACGCTGACGGTCCGGGGTGGCTACATCTTCATCGACGCAAACGGCGACGGCCTCGACATCAACGGGCCGATCACGATGAGCGGTGGGACTGTCATCGTCAACGGGCCCACGGAGAACATGAACTGCGCAATCGACGGCTCGGGATCGTTCGAGTTGACGAGCGGCGTCCTGATTGCAGTAAGCAGCGCTGGCATGGCACAGGTGCCGACCAACTCGCTCTCACAGAGCAGCGCGGCTCTTCGGCTGGGGTCGGCGGTTCCGGCGGGCGCTCTCGTCCACATCGAGAGTACCGATGGAGAGGATCTCTTGACCTTCCTGCCAACGAAGGCCTACCAATCCATCGTCTTGTCGACGGCGGAGCCTTCTAGGCGGCACGACGTACGACGTCTACGTTGGCGGTGACGCGAGCGGCACCGGTACCGACGGGCTGTACACGTCGGGGAGCTACGCGCCCGGGACGCTGCTGGGGTTGTTCACGCTCTGATCTCCGGAAGATCGGTCCGTAGAGACGGGGAGGTTCCGCCAGGGGTTTGACGCGCCTTCAGCGCCTTCCGCGGTGCACGCCTCCAGGAAGGCGGCGACTTCCGCGCGAACCTCCTCGTCGTGTCCGAGCATCATGTGGCTGCTGTCTGCGATTGCCACAAGCACGGCGTCGGAGAGTTGCTCAGCCATCGCCTTCGAGTTTCGATAGAACCCAAGTTGGCAGCTCGCGACACGTGCGTACGCGGTTGCATCGCCGACCGAAGCAGGACAGGATCAGCATGACGCGGAGGTGCTCCAAGTGCGAGGCGGGCTGTTCACGACGATTTCGGCAGCGGCAGGACTGGTGGCATTCGTCGGCGACTACGTCATCCCGTTCGTCTTGGGCCACTGGGTTCCGGGTTACAGCCACCTGAGACACGTCCAGAGCGAGTTGGGGACGGTGGAAAGTTCTGTTCGCAGGTGGATCAACGCCTGGTGGATCCTGTTCGGGGGGTTCTGCGTCTGGTTCGGCGTCGGGTATGCCGCGGCCTTCGGCGGCCACGGAGCCCCTGCGTCCGCGGCGACTTCACTGATCGTGCTGTTCGGCCTCGGAGCAGGTGTCGGAGGCGGGCTCTTCCCGCAGGAGCCTGGAGGCACCGAAACCACGGCCGGAGGCAAGCTGCACGGAATCTTCGCCGGCACCGGAGAGATCGCGATCATCGTGGTCCCGCTACTCAATCTGTGGGTCTTCTCCCCAGTTACATCTCCACTCCTATGGTGGGCGTCTCTCGCGGGATTCGTCCCCACAGCGACGACGTTCGGCATGTTCCTCGGGGGGAAGCGCGCAAGACCCGACGGAGTCCTGTCGTATGTGGGGTTCTGGCAGAGAGCCTACTTCCTGTTCCTCTACCTCTACCTCGGGCTGATCGCGGTCGAGATGATCCGAGCGTGAAGCGGCAGGAGGGCGCGATGAGTCGAGTGACCGTCGCGAGAAGTCGTTACCCGGCGGCTGAGAGGTTCGCGAAGTCGATCTCCGCGGGCTTTGCAGACGCGCTCTTCCGGTTCGGATAGCTCAGCCAGTCCATGACGACGTTCAGCTCGCGAATGATGTCTTCCGCTGGGGCCAGGGTTCCGACTGGTCAGGGGCTCCCAAACGAGGTGTTCACGCGTTGCTTCTCGATCCTGTTGGACTGCGCTATGATGCGGGGATGTGTGTGGGGTTCACAAGACGAATCACGGGACGTGTCCCGCGAATCACCACCGTCCCCATGCCAGGGGGACCGGCGGACGCGACGAGGAAGGTGCGACGCCAGCCCATCTTGCGAGGCGATGCGGCCGAGCCTCCGCGGACTGCGGTTCTCTACGAGGAGGAGCACGATGCATCCCGAGGGCAGCAAGCGCAGGAAGGTCTGGCTGACACTCTGTCTTCTCTTCTCTCTGGTCGTTTGGGGCGGCGCGGCCCTTCTCGGCGATCAGGAGGAGGAACCGATCCTCTCGTCTGCTTTGGTCGCAGATCTTGAGCGACGCTGCGACCCGGATGAGATCTACGAGAAGGCGTGGGAGGGGACACTTCAGCGCCTCCGTCACGATGAGGTGGATACCTTCGACTTCGGCCGGCTCGGCGCGGAGGTGATGCAGATTCTTGTCGGCTGCTTCGAAAAGAAGCTTGCCGAGTTCGACTGCGAGAGTCTGGCGTGCGGCGACGTCCGGGACGCGCTCCCGCGGCTGAAGGGGCTCTACGTCAAGTACTTCCGGTTCTTCGAGGACGAGCGGTACGCCGGCATCAACACGAGCGCCCTGTATCCGAGCGAGGGTGTCCCGGCGTGGGACAAGTACCAGGAGAAGATGGATGCCTGCTACAGGAGCGTGTTCGAGGCCTGCGATTGCGACCTCGACTCCCTCCTTGCGCTGTGGGCCGATCTGGCGCTCGATGATCTGAATTGGGCTCCGAGAGGGGCGGAGCTCGCAGACGAGATCCTCGCCAAGTACGAGGAGTGCTTGATCGAGAGAATCGCTTCGATGACGGACGTCGAGGCGATGGGCGATCTCGTTCTGGAACGGGATCCTGAGACCTGGTTCCGGTATCTCGGCGAGCGAGAAGGCACCTTCTACAACAACCAGACGGTCGCATGCGCCGTCCTCAAGCGGTTGATCGAGCTCTACCGGCTCGATGAGAAGGATGTCGTCGATCGCGACCACAGTCTCGACGAGGAGGACGTCGAGCGGTACATCTGCTCATCGTGCTGCGATACCGTCTGGCTGCTCCAGTGGATGCTGGGTCTGATGAGAAGCTACGCGATCTGGAAATGCCCGGAGACGGGATGGCAGGAAGGTCCGGGCTGCGACCTATCGGGCTTGCGGATCTTCCGGTGGGAAGCGATCGCAAGGCAGGACCTGTATGCGCTGTGCAGGAAACAGCAACTCAACACACTCACGGCAGACTGCGATCCGAACGCGTTCTGCAGGCTGCTGGCGTGCAAGGCGCACGGAGTTGCCGGGTATGAGGAGGCTCTCGAAGCTCAGCTGGATGATCCGCGCGAAGCGGAGTTCCTCCGGGCGTTCAAGGAGCGTCTCGAGGAATGCTTGGGTGAGAGCGCCGAGCTAGAAGACGTCGTCGAGTGGTGCGTGAAGATCCCGTCCAACAAGACCTGGGACGGCCTGAGGCAGGCGACCGGCGACGACTCCGCGGCAACTGCCGAGACCGGGTCGATCGCGTTCTTGGAGATTCCGGACCTGGGCGCGAGCAGCGGACTGACCGTCACACCAGTGGTTCCATCGACTTCAGTGGACGTCCCGCAGGAGATCTCGAGCTTCGCTCGTATGTTGGCTTGGAAGGGTGCGCAATTCGGCCTGAGCGATCCCACACAGCGCTGGGACGCCAGCGAGGAGCATCCAGGGGAGTACTGCGAGCCGTGCGGACACACGCCGATGTGCGCAGTTTGCATGGAGTGGGACCTTCAGGAGTGGCAGACGACACGCAGCAAATCGATTACCGATCTCATGGCGCTGATGGCCGTCTTCTCCTATCTCGCTCAGGTCGCGGGGAGCGACGAGTACGAGGCGATCGCATCCCTCTACTGGGACGCGCACTGGGACGGTTGGCACAACCGAAACCGACCTTGGTGAGTGAGGCGAGAGCGACAGGTCGAAGGCGGTCGCTATGCGCTGTCTGAAAGGCCGGCGAAGTCGATCTCCGCGAGCTTTGCAGACGCGCTCTTCCGGTTCGGATAGCTCAGCCAGTCCATGACGACGTTCAGCTCGTGGATGACGCTTCCCGCCGGGATCGTCGATCCGTCCTCGGCGTCCATGTCGGCCGTCGTGTGGGCATCCTCGATCAAGGTCAGATCGTAGCCGCGATCCAGGGCGCCGTACGCGGTGGCACGGATGCACCAGCTCGTCGCCGCTCCGCCGAGGACGATGTGGGTTGCGCCGAGCTCGGCGAGGACCCGGTCAAGCGTCGTTTCCTCGAACGCCGAGTTGTAGTCCTTGTCGATGACGTGCTCGCCCTCCGCCGGAACGAGCTGTGGAACGAGCTGCCACTCGGGACTGCCCTCGGGCAGATAGGATGCCGTGTGGCGAATCCAGACGATCGGTACGCTTTGCGCGCGGGCTTGTGCCACGGCGCGGGACAGGTTCTCGATGACCTTGGCTGACTCCCACAGCTGGCTCATCACGCCGACCTGCACGTCGACGACCAGCAGAACGCTCCTGGTCCCCTCTCGGACGGTCGCCACCGTTCGCTCCTTCCGTGTGTTTCGCCGCGCAAGCATACCGCGACTCGGTGGGTACGGGGCAAGCCCGGAGTGCCTCGCGGACCGTTCGTTCGGGGGCGAGGCGGCGGCCGCGAAGGCGGTTGGCAGTTTCGTCGTGCCGCGGGGGGAGCGACGCGAGGGCGATGCGTCCAGGTTCAGAATCCGACGATGCGGTGAACATGGTCGATGCTCTCCGCGACGTACGTTGGAGGCTCGGCGAGCGTGCCTATCTCTTCCCGTCCGCTTACGCCGGTCAAGACCAGGGCGGAGTCGATGCCGAGGGCCTGCGCGCCCAACACATCGGCGTCGACACGATCTCCGATCAAGAGGCAATCCGGGCCGGGCTCGAACCCGCGACGCTCGAACGCCGCGCGCATCGCGCAGGGGTCAGGCTTTCCGCACATGCGGTTCGGGGCGAACCCCATTGCGGCGATCGCACCGACGAACGCGCCAGCCGCGGGCCGTGGCCCCTCGTGTGTCGGGTACGTCGCATCGGCATTCGCACCGATCAGGGCGGCGCCGGCCAGCAAGGCCTTCAAGGCGTGTGCCAGCTTGTCGTATGTGATGCTGGCATCGACGCCGGCAACGACGGCGTCCGCGCGGCCGCTCGTCACGACCCGGTGCCCGGCCTCCTCCAGTGCGCCGTCGAGGTCCCCGGAGCTTATGGTCAGGATACGCAGACTGCTTCCGAGATCATTCACTGCCTCGACGATGAGATCGAGCGAACAGACGAGTTCCCCGTCTCGAACGTCGAAGCCCATGCCGCGGAGCCGCCGAACCAGCCGTTCACTCGTCTGGTTCCCGTTGTTCGACAGACACAGGATCGAGCAGGTCTCTCGGAACCGAGCGACCGCCTCGATCGCCCCGGGAATCGGGTTCGGCCCGCGATACAGTGTCCCGTCGAGATCGAGGATCAGCTTCGAGTAGCGCGTCATGTGGAGAGACTCCTGCCGAACTCGGTGAGGAAGAGGGGCGACAGCGCTAGGCTGCTTCCGGGTTCAGAACGTTCGGCGGCATCTTGCCGTCCACCAGAACGTCGATCACGGTCTGAGCGCACAGTCGATCCATGGTTTGCATGGCTTCGTACGTATACGCGGCGATGTGCGGGGTCGCGACGACGTTGTCGAGCGTGAGCAGAGGGCTGTCCTGGGGGGGTTCCGTCGCGAACACGTCGACCGCCGCGGCGGCAATTCCGCCGGAGCTCAACGCATCGAACAGAGCAGCTTCGTCCACGAGTTCGCCGCGAGCGCAATTGACGAGGAACGCCGTCTCCTTCATGGATCGGAGCTGCTCGCGGCCGATCATCCCGGCCGTTTGCGGCATGAGCGGGGCGTGCAAGGTCACGACGTCCGCCTGCTCCAGAAGCTCGTTCAGAGTTGCGTATCGCAGCCCGAGCGACGAGACGAGCTCGTCGTTCTGGACGACGTCGTAGCCGAGGAGATTCGCGCCGAATCCGTGAACGCGACGCGCAACCGAGGCTCCGATCCTCCCGGTCCCAACGATCCCGACCGTGAGGGCGCCGAGCTCGCGGCCCATGTAGCGTGACCATTCGCCGCTCCGTGTCGTCTCGTTCGCGGGGCAGATGCGTCGCAGCAGCGAGAGGATCAAGCCGACCGTCAAGTCTGCGACGGCTTCGGCATTCGTGCCCGGGGCGTTCGCCACGAGGATCCTACGGGAGGTCGCGGCGCCGAGGTCGATGTTGTCAACCCCGACGCCGTGCTTCATGATCATGCGCAGGCTGTCGGATGCTGCAAGTACGGACTCCGGCAGCGGTTCCGCTCCTGGGATGAGCACTTCCGGGTGCTCGCGGGAAACGATGGAAGCGAGCTTCGCGTCGTCCAGTGGGCGTTCCTCCTCACGTACCCTGAGTACCGTGAACCCTGCGTCTTGGAGGAGGTCGTTGCCTATGGTGACTACGTTTCCGAAGGAGCGAGAGCCGACAAGCACCGTTCGCATGATGTCCTCCCGGTTCCTAGAGCGATGCGCCGAGCGCCTTGAAGCCTTCCATCGCCTTGTCGACGAGCTCCTTCTCCGGAGCCATGAACGGCAGGCGAGGGTATCCGGCATTGACGCCTCTTCGGTGAAGCACCGCCTGGATCATCGTCAGCGTGGGCCCCAAGTGCATGACGTCACGCATTGCGGAGACCGTCTTCTGCAGCGGGCGAGCCTTGTCGAGGTCTCCGGCCTTCACGGCACCGAACAGCTCGACGACCGGCTCGGGAATCGCGTTCGCCAGTCCGGAGACCGAGGCGAAGGCACCCATTGAGACGGCAGGAAGAATCAGCGCCTCTGTCCCGATGACGGGGATGAAGTCCTTGCGCTCGACCTTCCAGAGATAGTTGTAGAAGACCATGATGTCGAAGCTCGAGTCTTTGACCCCGCGGACGCCGAGTGCGGCCAGCTTGTTGAGGAAGCCGGCCGAGATCGAGACGCCGGTCGTCTTCGGATTGTTGTAGACGAAGACCGGAATGTCGACGGCGTCAACCAGTGCCTTGAAGTGGCGCTCGACCTCCGGCTCCTTGAAGCCGTAGTAGATCGGCGGCACGGACGCGACAGCTACGGCTCCGGCCTTCTCTGCGTGCTTCGCCAGATCGACGGCGAAACGAGTCGTTGGGCCGCCGACGTGGAGGATCACCGGCACGCGGCCGTTGACCTCGTCGATGACGACCTCGGCGACCCGCTTTCGCTCCTCGACGCTCATCAGCGGACCGGATCCGTACGTTCCGCAGGGATAGAAGCCCTGCACTTTGTCGACGAGGAAGGAGACGATCTCACGCTGTGCCTTCTCGTCGAACGCGCCGTTCTTGTCGAACGCCGTCAGTAGAGGTGGGACGATTCCCGCAATCTTCGGTTCCATCAGTTCCTCCTTGGGGTGTTTGATGTTTGCTGTCAAGTGGGGCGTTACGAGACCCCTTGTGCTTCCGCCGCCAGAAATCCGAGGTCGAGCTCCCTGAGCCGTTCCGGCGTCGGCGTGCCCGTCTTCGGATTCCAGCCGCGCTCTTCGTAGTAGTCGTCAAGGATGCGATCGGTGTCCTCTTTGGTGAGGGTCTTCGTCTGGTAGTAGTCCTGCATCTCGATCGTTCCCTCCGGCGATTCCATCGGGCGGAACCAGACCTCGGGGACGGCGTCGTCGACACGACGGAATCCCTCGCGTACGTTCATCATCTTGGCGACGTTGCTGATCCGTTCGCCGCACTCGACCATGCCGAGCGCGGTCATCGCCTGTCCTGTTGCCGCCGAGTACAGCTCGGCGATGTCGTTTCCGAACAGCAGTCCCTGGTACGTGTAGATCGTGCAAAGGCCGATGGCGTTCTTGACGCGCATCATGTCCTCCATGTAACGGGTGTATCGGCCGACGTTGAACTTCCCGCTGTAGTCCGACTCGGTGAAGATCCGATCGATCGTCTCTTGCGCCAAGCCCCAACGTTCGACCTGCTCACGAATCTCCACGATTGTCTTGTTGCGGCTGTTCGTGCGCGTGTGCGAGCCGCCGTGGTGCGGTCGCGGTCGCGTCGTGAAGGTCATCATCAGGGGATGGAAGTTCGACGGCCTGGCATCGTAGATGAAATCTACGCCCTTGCAGATCCCGGCGTACCAGTACTCCTGCGGGTCGAGACCGTACTCTCGCTTGAGCCGCATCCAACCGTCGGCCAGGACGTCGCCGAAGCCTTCTCGGTTGACGGTCATCTCGTAGAGTTTCTCGTAGGTTTCGTAGTCCCGGGAGAGCTCCATCCCGCCGGTCTGCGCCTTCGTCAACCGGCCGATTTCGTACATCTTGGTGACGAAGTCGATCAGGCGCATCGCGGTGTAGAAGTCGAGGCCCGTCCTCGAGTTGGCGTCGGCGACGAAGTGGATCACCTTGCGGAAATCCTCGATCCCGAGCAGCATCCCGGAGGTTGCGCTCTTGCTGAACGGTGAACCGAAGCCGACCTCGCGGTCGAACTCGCCTCCCTTCGTCGTCCAACGCAGCCGGCAGCCGAGAATGCACGAGTTGCAGCCGATGACGTCCTCGACCGTTTCCATCCGCGTTTCTTCCCCGTACAACTCGTCCCAGCGATCCTTCGACCAGATGCCGGGGTACTGCGTGTGCTTGAAGGTGCTCCAGCCGGCAGCGAGTCCGAGGTCGATCCAGTGCTCCCTGCGGGGCCACTGCATCACGGCCTCTCGCATCCGCTCGGAGCCCGCGATGAACGCCTCCGGATCGGCCAGCTCGACGCCGCCGGTCCCGTTCACCACGATCGCCTTCAAGTTCTTCGA
>Ga0272442_10008690_pt1 | contig 12815 bp, 13 predicted proteins | sample SSMForm2O_FD_200262 | JGI IMG/M metagenome (GOLD analysis project Ga0272442, IMG submission 200262) | Marine sediment archaeal communities from Little Sippewissett salt marsh, Falmouth, MA, United States - SSM-Form-2O | ecosystem: Environmental > Aquatic > Marine > Wetlands > Sediment ... | reverse complement strand
GCATAAGCGGCCCTAACAGCAAAAGGAATCTTCCTTACAACATAAGCCGCCACTATCACAATGGCAGGATTAGTAGAAGGAAATATTGATGTTCCATAATAAACAACGAAAAGACCGATCCCAAGAACGATCCCTGGGATGGCCAATGGCATGGTCACGAGCATATCCAGGGCAAATATGCCAGGAAGCTTCTTTCTGGATATGATGTAAGCAGCCATGGTGCCTATAATAATTATTACAAATACAGAAAGAAATGAGTATATCAGGCTATTTTGTATAGGTGTATACATATGAACATTTGAGAACATATATGAATAATTGGCTAAGGTAAAGTTAGCAAATCCCCCTCTGGTGAAAGATAATTTCAATATTCCAATGTGGGGCATCAGTGCCAATGACAGCAACACGATGATGAATGTAAGTATCATCGCGAACTGTTTTCGCGAAGCCTTGATCGTCACAGGTTGCCAAGTTCCTCCCTTTGACATCATTGCATATTTCTTCAAACTGATGTATTTCCTAATTATTATAAAACAGACCAATGCTATGATCAGCAATATCACGCAAAGCGCCATCACCTTGTAATCCCATTGGCCAATATACTGCGGAGACCAATTCTTCAATATATAAAGCGTCATGGTGTGTTGCGCAGGTTTGCTGTAAGCGCCTTGAGAGAATATTATGGGTGTCCCTAAGTCTTCTAACGACAAAATGAAAGTTAGGATAGCTCCGGCCTCAATTCCGGGCATTGCCAATGGCAGTGTCACGGACCTGAACTTGAAAAATCCCCTGGCGCCCATGTTCTCTGCCTGTTCCTCAAGGCTTGGATCAATGTTCACAAATGAAGAGTAGGCATTGAGGTATACAAGGGTGTAGAAGTGCAAAGATTCAACAAGTACGATGGCTGGTATCCCGGTTATCCAAATGGCCTTTGGCAGGATATGTAGACTATCATAAAATATTTGATTTATGATCCCGCTTTGCCCTATGAACTCCCTGACGCCAAGGGCGCCTACAAATGGGGGCGCTATCAATGGGACAAGGATAATGGCCTTTAACAACGTCTTGTACCTGAAATCGTACTTGTACATCACATATGCCAACATTACGCCAATAATTGTAGAGAACAAAGTAGTGAACACGGCTATGAACAACGAGTTGAATATTGCGCCGCAATCAGTAAGCCCGATAATAAAGAATCTTTCAGTGCTCTTGGTAAGGGTCAACTCCCATTGCCCTGGCCATCGCCATAGGTCCGGGTCATTGAATACGGAAGTTATGTATTTTGTTGTGAAACCATCATCCCAGAACGCCCCGCCTATGATGGACATCAGGGGCCAAATCATAAAGAAGAAGAAAACGATGAGAATAAGAGCAAGTTGAATAGTAGTGAGCTTATCAAGCTCATGTTTCAATAGCCTGAACAAGCTCGAGAATCTGTTCTGCTCTTCCATTCCATCCCTGCCCCAAAATAAAAAGATTCTACCATAATGGTAGAATAAAAAGTTTTAAAGGTTTTCTATCTCGTCCTTGACATCTTGGTATACCTGCTCCTTGGCATTTGCCCACTCAACTGTCTTTTCGTTCGAAAAAGCAGAATCCTTGAGCATGGACTCATTGATGTCCTGGGCCGTCTCCATATCTATCAACGGCTCACCAAGCTTGTTGACAAAGTAGTCCCACTGGGTCTGGTCTATCTTTCCCGAATCCCATGCATCTATAAGCGCTGCCCAAGCATCGACAAGATAATTGTGTGGCCTGTCGAGTACTGCTGCCCAGTATGGGACAACGGTGCCTTCATACGAGATGGCCAGGTCATCTGAGAACTCAATGCCCTGATTGGATATTGTAAGGTCATAAAGGTTCTTTAGATTCTCTCTTGTCATGCCAAATTCTGTATCAAAGGCTTCCGCCTTAACAGGCATCCTATTGATTGTGTCTATGAGCCATATTGCCTGGCCTTCAGGCGAAAGAACGAAATTAATGAATGCTAAACCGGCATCCCTGTTCTCTGTCCCCTTAACAACAGCTATTGGATCCCCATTGAGAAGCGACTGCCCTGTTGGAATGACATACTCAGTCCATGTGTATTCTTCCATCGAAGAGTACCCGTAAAAGTCAATTGTGGTCCCGATGGCAATATTGCCTGTCTCTACCGCGCTCAATACGTCGACAGACCCATAATAGATTCCTGAGTTTGCAGCTATCTCAGTTAGTTTAACCCAACCAAGCTCCCAACCATAGTTTTGGAGTATAATCTCGTATATCCTGGTATTGGATGTGGTATCTGGTGCATTTCCTATTCCAATTACAGGCGGGTCCTTGAAGTAAGTTGGGTCTGCAAGGTCGTCCCATGTTTCAGGTTTTTCTAGGCCATAGGAGTCCAAGACATTGTGATTGACCGTGAAACCAAATGAGGATATGGCTGCCGCCACCCATACGATATCCCCATCACTGAATCTTTTCATTGGCGCCCCTCCAATGTTATCTTGAATTGTTTCCATCTGGGGTAAATCCTCGTTCGTAACTGGTTCTAGATATTCAAGATCCACCAATTGGTCAAACAAGGTCGGGCCTCCCCCCCAAGCGACATCTATGCCGCCGTTCTCGATCGCTGTAGGCCATAGGCCAGACACGGGTTGCATGTATCTAACCTTATTGATATTTGCATCCTCTGCGTAAGAGGACTCCAAGAATGCCTCTTCAAAAGCCTCTTGGATCGAAGTGTCATGCCTCGTTATAATGGTAATTGTAACGCCTTCGCCATCTACACCATTGTCATTGGTACCATTGCTGCCACCCCCAATGCAGCCACTGGATAGTATTATCAAAAAAATCAAAAACATACCTGAAGTATACCTCAACAATGATTTATTAGAATAGTATGGATTTTTTTTCATGGAAACCACAATTTGAAATACTCATCAGTTCTTATATAATTTTTGGGTTTATCAGATATACAAGCATATGATAATCATTAAAATGAAAAATTATTTAAAATGTAAATTGTGTTATAATATGAGATGTTATTTATATCTCAATAGAGGTGAATACACTTGAACAGGAAATGTTTGACATCTTTGATAGTTCTGTTTGCACTACTCGTCTCATCAGCCGCATCTATGTATGCCGCAGATGGCGATGCAGTAAAAATTGTAATAGACGCCGCTCATGAGACCAGGCATGATGGCGATTTAGAAGATTTGCCAGGTAAATTAGAGGCATGGGGTTATGCTGTCGAGGTCGTGACGGATGAGATTACAGCCGATGTTTTGGAAGGAGCCAAAATTCTAATAGTCCCAATCCCACAAGGCCTTGAGTACACTACAGCAGAGATGAACGCCATAGAAACATGGTTCAACGCAGGCGAGGCTGCAATATGGGTGGCTGGAGACAGTGACTATGACGGACTACCAAGGTGCAATGCCATACTTTCCAAGGTAGGATCATCTATAATGATGGAAAACGCCAGTGTCGAGGAGCCAGACGCTGAGTACAACGATGGATCCGCCTACAGGGTGGTAATAGCAGACTGGAATGCAAATAGCCCACTCGCTGAGGGTGTCAGCAAAGAGGTTTTCCATGGGCCAACATTCCTTTACGGTCTTAAGGATGGGGAACCAGTAAATCTTGCAACAACCGAAATAGACAATGTTGAATGGGTTGGAAAGTCCAGCTCTAACGCTGTTATTGTCTCTCCACACCTGTCACCAATAATGACACCCGGACTTATGGAAGGGGATAACGGGCCATTCGTATTGATGGCAGCACAATCTAAAGCTGGTGAAGATAAGTCATCGAAGATAGTTGTCACGACTGAAGCCATATTTTCTTCATACAAGTTCATGAACGCTGATGGAATGTCAGAAAAGGGAAATCACGAGATCCAGGGTGAGACCCTACTCAAGAACACGATCGAATGGATGGAAGTTACAGAGAGGGCATCTTCATCTAACACTATGCTCTATGTCGGTGTTGGAATAGTTGTTATCATCATTATAGCAGCTGCAGCCATGTTGACTAGGAAATAGACCAAAATCTTTTTTTTCTTTTATTTCTATTTTATTTATGAATCTATCAATAATTCTTAATGATATCTCCAATAAGGATATCGAGAACATCTATGATTCAATACGGGGCAGGACCTCACTAGAATCCGGTTTGATGGAAATTGAAAAGATCAAGTCAATATTTTATACATTCAGAAGCCAGTTCCTTTCAAAAAATGATGATCCCAGCATGCATAGGACCTTTGTATCATTATATAAAAAGATGGAAGACCAGGCCCAGGAACTTGAAACATACATTCGACATAGGATGGAGTTTGACATCTCTTCAATGGAAGAGGACAAAGCAATGGAAAAAATGGCAAACATACATCTATTGATAAATTCCCTGAGATCATTTGCAGGCAGCATTGATAAAAGAACGTGATAATTTGGACAGAAAAGAGGCACTGAGAGAGGCCCTAAATCTTGGATTCGAGGACGATGTCTTCATAACTGAAGACGACAGGATATTCATTGTTGAGAGAAAGAAGTCCCCGGGCGTATATGGGTTTTGCAATAGCATACCTGATGTGATGGAGGTGTACATGGTAGTTACAAAAAGTGAACTGAGCCATTCAGAGCTCTATGACAGAAAACCTGACCACATCGAGGGGGAGTATCTGATATTCAAGGAATAATGAATTCAAAGTCCGCTCGAGTTCCAAAATATCTCCAAAAATGAATTTACGAATCTGACAATGCCATCCCTGTCCTTGAAATTTTCATTCCTTAATTCCCTGACGGGCAGCCTGAGGATCCTTTTTTCAAATACCTTCTTCTTTCCTGGCATCTTGAGCTTCATCTCATATCCTTCCATATTCAACAAGGATATAGAAAAATAATTATTATCCGCTGCATCCCCAAATAGATCAAGATATGACGATATAATCCTTACAATATCTTTTTGAAAATCAACTATATCTAGATTCTTCTTGCCTTTCCTGTTGGGGAGCATCTTAAAAGTATCCACGGCCTCTAGATACCCCTCCTCGGTCAAATGAACATATGAATAATCACCAAAATATCCAAGATGACCATCCAGGGTCGGCATCCATTCCGCACACCACTCAAGTCCTTTGAAAGAATCTGAAACATCATCGATTGATAGCTTCTTGATAAGTGGGGGCCATTTTGGTACTATGTTGACCATGAGCTTCCCAGAACCTATCAGAGGTATAACGCCCCTTCCATCAGAAACAGCTTGCGCCCTTGTGTCGATGTACCTGTACATGCTTCTTGCATAGGGTTTTTTTGACATCTCATCCTTTATGGACGCCACGTCAAGGGCAATGTTCTCATTATCCCTCTTGAGGAACAGAAGGGAACCATTCTCGCCCCTTACTGCATATAGGGCATCTGGTGTATGCCCAACTTTGAACAGTATTAGGGAATTGCCGCCCTCAACTGGTATTGCCTTGAAAGAGTAGGTCTCCTCTGGGGGCGAAGGGTCTATGTTAGAGCATATTTCTGATTTTATCTTTTTAAGGAATGACTGTAATTCACTGACCTCAATGCCCACCACAGGCGATCTTGGGTTGTTGGAGATCCCCATGATTATATGGCCCCCGTCTGAGTTCAGAAGAGATACAAAATTCATCAATAACTCATTGACACTATCCTTGGAGTTAATATCAAAAGTACCCATTAGTATGCTTTTATGATCGAATCGGAAGTTTAGTTTTGCTAGCCTCTCAAGTTTGGAAGTTATATCCTCATCAGGAGTAGGGGAAGTCATAAGGACATCTATAAAAAATAATACGTATAAATCTTGCCTTAATATTCAGTTTCTCCAAGTACTGTCCAGCACCCTGATAGCCCTTCTTAGCTCGATTTCCTCTTTTCTTCTCTCAATGTAACCTGAAAATAGAACTGCAAGTGACTTTAATAAATGCTCATCCTTAGAGCCCCACTTCTTCATTTTCCTGATGCTATCCACATATACAAAACCCAAGAGCGAACCACCATCATTGAAAATGGGCATTGCAACGATGGACATGACATTTTGGGAGTCAAGTATGGCCTTTTCCATCTCAGCCTCTCTTGGCAATATGCCAGTATCATGATAATTTATCGAGTGTTCCTCAACAAGCTTGTCCATCCACCAGGACAGTTCCTTAGTATCAAAATCCTGCAGTATGTTGCAGTCAGGTTGAATTCCTTCCTTGCACCACTCCACGAAGCTTTCTATCTTTTTTACTCCCCTGCACCCATTATTTTTCAGCAAAAAGATATATGACCTATCGGCATCCATAGTATCCCCAACAACGCATAATGCCGATCTTAGATCAACATCCAGGGCAGGGTGGTTAAAAATAACCGATATCTCTTCCCCAGCTTCCTTAATTCTCTTTCCATACGGTGTCTTTTTCCTTGGCATGTGCACACTTAAATTAATGATTGAGACAATTATGTCCAAGTGCAATATAAAGAAAACGGACCTGAGGTAAGTAACAAAAGTCAGTTTATTACATTAATTCACAAAACGATACTTCTTTATATCGTCATTATGCCTTTATCGCCATGGACGAGAGAGCTAAACATAGAAAGAACATAATTCCTGGGCTAAAGGTTACTATATGCCTTAATGAGGACAGGTCGAAATTTATTGACGGCAATGTCAAACAATTGCTCACAAGAAGTGCTTTTCATCCCCACGGCATAAAAGTAAGGCTAGTAAACGGCAGTGTCGGAAGAGTGAAAAACATCCTTTCTTGAATTATTTCGGTATTCTCACACCCACCATTCGCCGATGAAAAATATTCGATCATCATTAATTGAGAATATTGGCGTATGGCAAAGAAAATCATCTGGGTAGTAGTCAGGGGTAATGTTCCTCATGTCGTTCCCGTCCTTTCCCATCATGTAAATGTCATATTTACCATCTGTTCCTATGGCGGATACGATGAACACGATTTCCTCTCCAGAATGCGACCAGCTTGCGAATCCTTGGCTGTAATAGGTATCTGTGAGGCGCCTCTCGCCAGATCCGTCAAGTTCTATCATGTAGATATTGTAGTTTCCGTGGGGGCTATCGTCCCCTTCCAATCTCTCAAAAATCACCTTGGTTCCTGAAGGGTCCAATCTGGGGTCGTAATCACCAAAAGGCAGATTGGCATTGCCCCATTCTCCAGCTTTGTCAGGTGATGTCACCTTCATGACATTGGCCCCATCCTCATCCATCATGTAAATGCAGCTTTTTGATGTGAAGACTATACTTCCATTTGACCAATGGATATCTGCATCGTGATGGCCAGAATCATACAAAATCGCTTCATTTTCTCCATCTTTATCGATCAGATAAATATCCAGGTTCCCATTCCTCCCTGATAGAAAAGCCACTTTACTGCCATCATAGGCCCAGGTTGGATAAAGGTCCCAGTGCTCATTGTTAGTTATGATTTTGAAATCATTGCCTGAAATAGAAACAGCGCATATCTCCTCATTGATGTCTTCATTGCCATTTATCCTCATCGAAAAAACAAGCGTGTCACCGGACGGATTCAAGCTTAGATTTGATGCCTGGTCGTCAAGGGAAAATAACAGTGTTGTCTCCCATGTATTGGTATCAAGGCTATATATCCCCCACTGTCCCTCATATGGAACATCTAAATCGTTGCCATTTATGCACCCAGAAAACAGGAATGCGATTGAAACAACGACTGCAATTATCATCACTTTGGTCTTATTCATGATCCACCTATCATGCTGTATTAAAAGCTAATAAACAATGAATTAGAAAATATATTAATTTAATTGTAAATAAACAACCATCCAAGTTGTTTTAGTATTGATGCTCTTATCGACATTTATTATTCCTAAATCAAAAAATCCAATATGCCATTGGGAAATGCCCCCCCAGGGCGAATGGGAACAGGCATGCCTTACTGGATATTTGATTCACCCATGTTTTCTGAGGATCCTACCAGGCAGTTTTGGACGTGGAAATGTATGCGTAGCTTATGGGGCATTATCACATAGGCACTACAGAGCACGATGATGAATGCAACCTGGGTTATTGATTATGTGCGTCTAATGATAAGAATATGCATTATTTTCGCCCCTATATTTCCCTTGGAAACTAACTAAAGTATATAAGAACATAAGTATTGCAATATATTAAGGATCATTTGTATTTATCGTCTTGTTCAAAGTAATTGGTTTCCAGATTAAAATCAGAATCCTCCAAACGCACCGGCTTGAAAGTCATGTCACTGACCATTTGGGCACGTATCTCATCCCCAAACTTATCGTGATGGCACATTAGATTTCCACATTTTGGGCAGTAATAGTACATGAATCCATCAAGGGCTGGGTCTTCAATTGATTTTACACATTCCATTCCAACGATAATGTCACAATCGGGACAGTATGCCAATATGTCCTCTTTTTTGTAATATGGCACATCGATCATCTTTCCACAGATGGAACACTTCATGCATTCACTGCATGCAAAGAAGTTATCTGACTCTTGAAAGTACATATGGCCCTTACAGATGTTAGGTCTTTTGCATATCCTACAAAGATATACCTCAGTGTTTGATGAATTGTCCCTCCCGCAGATCGGGCAGTTTTTATCCTCCATTTTAGGTGTATCGTTATATTGGGGCGACGGAGGGAATTCCTTAATCTTCTCGAATTTTTGTTCACAGTACGTGCAAACGTATATCCCGTCCATTACGTGAATGACGTTCTTGGATCCACAGTGGGGGCATTTAATCTTTTCAAAGGCCATATATATTTTTCATATCCATTATATAAATAATTATATTCAATGCCCATGGTACCTCAAGAGGACAATATCACTGTTGATTATGTCCAAGCGGGATTTATGGAAAAAAGAGCCAATATGAATAAATAGGTATCATATCCATCCCATTTGCCAAATTGCCACCAAAGCAATGACAATTGCCACAATCAGCCAGCCTGATAAGCTATCTGGCGTGAATCCCATACCATATTTTCTTTTTTTGAACATATTTCATAATTCATATCTACATATATAATCTTATCTTAAATCAAGATCCAAGGAAAAAATCCCATATGCATCGCTCATCGTTATGTATGAAACGTCTTGAGTGCCTAAGTAATCTAATAGGGATGAAAGTTGAGTATATGTATATTCGCCACATGGGCGCTCATGAAAGAATAAAATAGGGAAAAAATCCTGTTCTATCAGTTCCCAAGGATACACCCCTATTACTATAAGCTTTATTGCATTTTCTTCCTGCGAGCATAAGGCTTCTTTGTATAAACTAACCCAAGGCATGGGATATGTGTTCGCTGGATAAAAAATAGTATTATTTCTGGTGACAGGCACATGGAGTATTTTCATATTTCCCTGAGTTAAGAAATCTTCTTCTGAAGGGTGGTATGGCATATTGGGCCCGTTATATGCGGATGCTTCGATCAGATATCCCAATTCCCCCAATATGGCATTCATAGGATATCTTGTCTCTTCCGGTACACCATTCCCTGAAACTTAGCGACGATATCCCCGTCGTCATCCCTTATCCAAACATCATATGTGGCCAGCTTGGGGTTAATGGATACTTCCTTTGCTTCGGCAATCAGCCTACCCCTCAACGCAGGTTTCATGTAATGGATATTACAGCTAATTGCCATTGAAAGCTTGCCATGTGAATTTGAAGCGGCGCCAAGTGCCATGTCCGCAAGGGTGAAAATGGCCCCTCCGTGCACCGTTCCAAAGAAATTCAGGTGATCTTCATTTATCACCATGCTGACCTTTGCATAACCATCAGATGCATCAACCATTTTCATTTTACAATGCCTTGAGAAGTTATCATTGTTCATAAGGTCCATCAATTTGTATATTTTATCATCTTTTTTTGGATCCATCAATCAAAATAGCATTATGGCATTATAGATTTTATTGAGATTGCACCTTTAATGGGTAGATTAGAAAAATGTGCATCAATATGAACTGATCATGGAAGTTCATAATACGACTAGAATTCTAAAAGATAACAAATATTAAAACAATCAATTTGGGAAAACCGTATTTGATTTAGTACTATCAAGAATTATGACTCATTTAAAAAAAAGAAAAATAAAAATTAGAAAATAATCAATAATCTGATTAGTATTTCCTATGTTTCTGGTAACAGTCACGGCAGTAAACTGGTCTGTCCTCTGACGGCTTGAACGGAACTTCACACTCTTCGCCGCAATCTGCGCAAACTGCTTTGTGCATCTCACGTGGTCCAGAATCTCTTCGTGGCCTTCGATCGTCGTATCCCATGGATTTTCACCTCTTTCTAATTATAATCCCATCTAAATCACGTGAATTTCCAAAGGTTTGACTCTTAGATATACACATTGCTTTATCTATGGGGTGTATATGCTATGTTACGGATTATATAAAGCTTTGCTATAAACTATCCCTCTACTTGAACACGCTCATTTTACAAAGAATTATTTTTAAGTGAAATCATTTAAATGAGCTTTTATAAACAAAATGATACAAACAGCAGATTTTCCTTATTTCAAATCACTACAAAACAGAGTATCAAGAACTGGATTAGTTGTATCATATTGTATAAATCTCGCGAAAATTAACAAAAAAAAATATTAAATTTAAAATAATCTTGAGAAGCCTATAAAACGACTTTATAATTCTAGACGATAAAAAATATTAAAACAATCGGTTGAGAAAAAACCCGGTTTATTTTTGTGTGATTTTATAAATCTAAATTAGGGGATAAAACGGTAGTGTTTTGTTGAGAATTATTTCAGATCCCTATCCAATATACCAATTAGCATAACAAGGTAAAAAAGTAATCATGAAATAAAAAAAGAAAATATATCTAATTCCTTATGAAGGAATGTAGATACACCCAAAGTACCACAAGCATTTGACAAGAAGGCTTATAATACTCATAGCTTTTAGGGATGGCTACGCATCATCGAGGGACTTGGTTCTTGGGAGTATTTCTTTAGCAAAAAAGGTGGTTACATTAATGACATATATTAAACAGAAAAGAAGGAAATGTATCTGTTCCCATATCAAGGAATAGATACACAAAGTTCATTGCAGTCCTTTATAAGTACATCTGAATACTGGGATTGATGGGTAAGGTTCTCATTCAATATGTAATACTGGTATCCTATTTCCGCATCATGATAGTCCGGCAGAAAAGCTACAAACACTCCAAAAGTCGTGTTGAGTTCCTCTTGGACATCTTGGCCGGCAATACCATCCTCTATGAGGTCTCTGGTGATATTGAAGTAATTGCCAAATTCTTGTGCCCACATGTTGAGCAATCCAAATGATATCATGTTTATTTCAGGTTCATCGAAAGGCAGCATATCCTTGTTCAGTGCCATCAAGTCGTCTTCTATTGGAGTTGTGTACTTAAGCAGTATCGATACATTATAGTAGTCTCGCAATATGGATCTGTAGTCCAATATGGTATCATTGCATTGATTAAACGTAGAGTACAGTTCTGTATAGTCTGGTTCTGGGGCATCTATCATGGTTTGCACTAGATCAAGCATATCCTGAAGCTCTACCTCTTCAGATTCATATGATATCTGAAGCTCTGTCATGGCCGCCATTGCTTCTGACGCAAGTAAAGGTGTTGTGTCCACACTAGAGGGAACGGTTGTTGATGGTGTTTCTTCACCGTCAGATATGCAACCACTACACAGTATGCCAGATAACACCAATACCACTATGATAATACTCCAAAATTCCATATCTATTGCATCTCTATGAGTTCTCCTTACGTATTTTATGATTTGAAAAAGTTCTGATCTGCTCCAACATCACAGGCAAAACATGTCCCGCAGTGTGTATTGCACCATTCATCTAATCCGTCACAGCATACTAGCCAGTTATCGTTCACCTCAAAGACATAATTCCCATTTGAGGGGGTACTTGACCCATCATATGAAGCGCCGTATGTCCAAGCAACTCCGTCTGTGAATGTTATCATGGCCCCACCAACATTATAGGACCCGTTAAGATTGTATAGGGGCCTGTTGCCTTCGTATATGGCATTATGCTTTTTTCCATCTTTATATGTGGTGAAGAAGTACTTTACTTGGACAGATTTTGTACTAAGACTAATGTGAAGTATGGTGTATGCAAGGTGCATGTTCAAAATTTTTTGATAAACCTTTCCAAATCGGTTAGGTTTATCAAAAAACTCTATAATTAGAATATCATTTTCTTGAGTGTTTTCTATACTTCTTAGGTAATTTTATCAGATTGGGCCATATGGCACCTTATGACAGAAAGATTTGTAAACTTTTAGCGGGTTGTGTATCTCTAGGAGGATATTTTTAATGGATGATAATTCAGACAAAGGGTTTTCCATACCCCCAAAAAGAGGCATTGGCTTGAACATGCCACTGATAATAATAGTTTCTATCGTTGCTATTGTAGTATTTGCGGCCATAAGCTCCGCATATACGGTCCCTGCTGGCAGTGTTGGCGTCATATCCACATTTGGAGATGTTGAGGAAGCTGAATCATACCCCGGCCTTCACTTTAAGATGCCCTTTATCCAAACGGTCGATGTCTATTCCACAAAGAACAACGAATACACCATGAGCAGCATTTCATCAGAGGGCAGCGTGCAGGGAAATGACACCAATCCCACACTAACACTTGAAGGATTGGAGGTTGGAATCGACCTGACGGTGATATACAGAATAAATCCTGCTAAGGCAAGTGACATTCACCAGACCATAGAGAAAGGCGATTATGTACAAGTGTATGTAAGGCCATATACCAGGGCGATC
>Ga0272442_10008688_pt1 | contig 12816 bp, 6 predicted proteins | sample SSMForm2O_FD_200262 | JGI IMG/M metagenome (GOLD analysis project Ga0272442, IMG submission 200262) | Marine sediment archaeal communities from Little Sippewissett salt marsh, Falmouth, MA, United States - SSM-Form-2O | ecosystem: Environmental > Aquatic > Marine > Wetlands > Sediment ... | reverse complement strand
GTTCCAACGCTGGGGCCTCCTTGCCATGGTGGTTGTGTCAACCGAATCATAGCAGGGATCCGCCCCAGCGTCTTCCCCTTTTTGGCGAAAGTCGAGCTAAACTCTAAACCCTAAATCCTAAACAGATGCGAAGCTCCAAGCCCCAATGCTCGAAACGGGGCCGAGGCCTGGCGGCCTTCCTTACCTCTGGAATCCGTCTGGAGCCTGAGAGGCTCGCAGGGACCAGCCCAGGGCACCGCCCTGGGTACACGAGGCCACCCCATTGCCCAGCCCTGAAGGGGCGGCAGAGGGGGCAAGCTATCTCGCGCTGTCGGGGCTGGCCGTATGGTATCCTCGATTCCCAGGGCTTCGCCCTGGGCTGGTCCCTCTCAGCCCTTCGGGCTGAAGAACACGGGCCGAGGCTCTTCCTGTCCGAACCCTACCCCCGATTCCTGGCTTCACTCGCGCTCATCCGCGTGTTCTGCGTGTTCCGCGGGCAGACCTTTGCCTGTCTTCTCCGTGTCCTCCGTGCCTCCGTGGTGAAGTCCCGATCCAGGATCGAGATCGAGGGTGGGAGACCTCCGCCCCCCCTGCGGGAGGGCCAAAAAAAACTGAGAAAAATCCGAAAAAGATTCAATCTTTTGGGGGGTTCATGCGTCTAAGGAGTTGGAGGCACAGGAAACGTGCGCGCCGTGGGGCTGCCGATGGTGTATAGTGTGTATAGTTGTGTATATCTTCCGGCAATTTAAAGCCCGGGGGGACACGAACCGTCGGCAATTCGGCCGTAAACAGGGCGTAAGTATATACTCCGCATGCGGTTACGCGGAGATTGCCTATGCGCGTTCCTTTAACATTGTTAAAGCCGGGTTTAACAAAATGAAAGACATGTGTGGGCCTCAAGCTGCAAGCCAGGAAGAAGCTCCGAGCTGCGAGCCGCGAGCTTCGAGCCAGGAAAAGACAAGGCGGATGAGGAGGCAAGGCAGGAAAGGGCTGCCAGCCAGGGGGCCGGGGCTCCCCGGGCGACGGCACGCCCAAACGAGTCTGGGCGTGGCAACCTTCGTGTGGCGCGGGGCATTCCTGAAGGCTTGGGGCTCCTGTAGGCTTCTGAAGCCTTTCCGGCAATTTAAAGCCCGAGGGGACACGGGCCGCCGGAAAATCGGCCGCAAGCAGGGCGTACGTATATAGCTACCAGACGGTTACGCGGACATGGCCTATGCGGTTTCCTTTAACATTGTTGCCGCTTCACGGTTCTTTGTGGGTAGCCCCCAGATATTGTGTTGAGCCTGTTGCCGTCGCTACGGCAGGGTAAAGGTCGAGGCCTCCGCAATGGAAGTAGATGGCCGTCTTGTAGTGCTCGCGGTTGCGGAAGCCGCAGGCCATCTTCTTGATGGTCTCGATCTTGCTGTTGAGTCCCTCGACACAGGCGTTGGTGATCCGGTACCGCAATGACCGCAGAATGCCACCCATGTGGTGCTTGAGCGTCCGAGCCGCCTTCGCCACCGGCACCAGCCGCGAACGGCTCGCCCATCCATACCATCGCTTGAAGAAGCTCCGCCCCTCTTCCTCCGAGCCGCATGCCCAGAGCTCCCGAAGGTTCTCCTTGATCGCCCACGCCCGCCCTACCTTCAAGTCCTTCTTCCGCAGGGCATCAAACTCCGCCTGCCGCCATTCGGGAATCTTCTCCTGGTTCCACAGCCACAGGTACCGCGTGCCCTTGAGCGTCTCGTCGCCCCGGCTCCGCAACTCCTTGTGCTCCTGGCGCCGCACCGTGTCCACCGCCTTCGAGACGTGTCCCATCACGTGGAACCGGTCGAAGACGATCTTCTCCTCGCCCCCCGGCACCGAGGCCCGCACCGCCGCGATGTACGGGTCCCACATGTCCATCGCGATGGCGATGACCCGGGCCCGGGCCGCCTCGGTGAACCCCGAGAAATAGGCGGCCAGGGTCGCCTCTTTCCGCTCATCTCCCACGTACTCCACGGTCCCCTTCTTGAGGTCGCAGACCAGCGTCTCATACTTGTGCCGCTTGGCAAACGACTTCTCGTCCACCCCCAGATAGCGGGGAAGGCGATGCGCCTTGCGGTCCCGGCCCCGGGCTACGGCACGTTCCAGGATCCCCCAGAGCACCCCCCAACCGAGGCCAGTCAGCCGCCCCGCTCCCTCCAGGTCGCATTCCAGCAACACGTCAATGCAACGGCTCTCCATCGCCACGGTGGCCCGGCCGTCGTCCTCGGCCCACGGGGCCTTCACCTGCACCACGCCGTGCTTCGGGCACTTCACCCGAGGCAGGCGCGCGTGGAGGAACGTCCGATACTCACACGTGTCCAGATGCCGCCACACGCGCTCCGGCACGTGGTCGTAGACCGCCAGGGCCCCTGGGCAATACGGGCAGTTCCACCGCACCCCGCCCAGGTGGGCCAGCCACACGTCCACTCGAGCCGCCCCCTTGTCGAGAACGACGCGTTCCACGTGCCAAGGTTGCGCCAGCCCCAGCAGCTCCTCGTAGAACTCCTCCTTCGTCATCTGCGTCTCTCCACGCCCAGGGAAAGGGTCGGGAGATGCTCCGTGCCGAGGTCGCGGGTCGTCAAGGGTGAAGACGTTGCCCCCTCTGGTTCAGAGCATCTCCCATGTCTATGCTGAGGGAGGTAAAAGGGTTCTTCTGACCACTACATATTGTAGCTACCCACAAGGAACCCGGAAGAGCCACATTGTTAAAGCTGAGTTTAACAACGTGAAAGGCATGTGTGGGCCTCAAGCTGCAAGTCAGGAAGAGGCTTCGAGCTGCAAGCCGCGAGCTTCGAGCCAGTAAAAGAGAAGGCGGATGAGAAGGCAAGGCAGGAGAGCGCTGCGAGCCAGGGGGCCGGGGCTTCCCGGGCGACGGCACGCCTAAACGAGTTTGGGCGTGGCACCCGGGGGCCTGGGCGCGGGCGGGCACGGGGGCCCGCCCCTACGACGAACCAGGATGCCACGAGGCCGTAGTGCATAGACCGTGGCTGCGCCGAGGCGGGCTCGGCGGGGGCCGGATGTTGATCACGCGTCACGCGTCACGAAGGCGTAGTGGAAGAACCTCGGCTCCACCGACCGCGCGCGCCGAGGCGATCTCGGTAGGGGCCGGGTGCCGTGCCGTGTGGGCGGGTCAGGCGAGATTGTGGCGGGCGAACTCGACAGCGTTGCGGAAGAGGGCGAGGCCCTGCCCTTCGGGCGGTGGGTCGCCGGCCATGGCGTCGCGGTGCCAGTGGGGGTGGTTCCATGGGAAGATGTAGGCCTCGGGGTGGGGCATCATGCCGAAGATGCGGCCTGTGGGGTCGCAGATGCCTGCGATGGCGGCGACCGATCCGTTGGGGTTGAGGGGGTAGCGGCTGGTGGGCTCGCCGGTGTGGGGGTCGGCGTAGCGGAGGGCCACGAGGTGCTCGTCTTCGAGGCGCTGGAGAATTCTGTCGTCGAGGGTGAGGAACTTGCCTTCGCCGTGGCGGACGGGCAGGTCGAGCGGGGCCACGCCGCGGGTGAAGATGCTCGGGCACTCGCGCTCGACGGTGAGGTGGACCCAAGCGTCGCGGAACACGCCGGTGTCGTTCCAGGTGAGTGTGACGGTCTGGGAGCGGTAGTCGGCGTCGAGTCCTGGGAGTATGCCGAGCTTGGCCATGGTCTGGAAGCCGTTGCAGATGCCGATGATGAGCTTGCCGTCGGCGATGAAGCGCTGGATGGGCTCGTTGAGGCGGTGCTTGAGTCGGTTTGCGAGGACTCGTCCGGATGCGATGTGGTCGCCGAAGGAGAAGCCGCCGATGAAGGCGAGGATGTGGAATTCGTCGAGTGAGCGGAGGCCGTGGAGGAGGTCGCTGAGGTGGACTTGTTCGGGGCAGGCGCCGGCGAGCTCGAAGGCTCTGGCGGTCTCGGCTTCGCAGTTGAGTCCGAAGCCGGTCATGACGAGGGCGCGGACCTCAGATGGCATCGAAGGTGGCCTTCCATAGGGACTTGAGCCGGAGGACATTGGCGTCGACGGTCTGGAAGCCGTCGAGGCCTGTGAGATGGAGGGACGGCTCGGCGGTGGCTTCGCCGATGCAGGCGCAGGGCACGCCGGCCATGATGCGTTCGAACACGGTGCGTCGGGCGGGTGCGATGGTCGCGATGTAGCGGCTGGCGGACTCCGAGAACAGGAGGACGTCGTCGGCGTGGACGCCGGGGGCGGGCACGCGAGAGAGCACGGCGCGGATGCCCAGTTCGCCGGCGAATGCGACCTTTGCGAGGCCGACGCCGAGTCCGCCCTTGCCGAGTGCGTGGGCGGAGTGGACGATGCCGTCGGCGATGGCGTCGCTCATGGCCTGGGCGACGGCGAGGGCCTGCTTGATGTCCACTGCGGGTGCGGCTCCGCCGATGCGTTCGGGGTGTCCGGAGCGTTCGGCGAGGAAGCGGGCGTATTCGGAGGCGCCAAGCTCGGGGCGGGTCTGTCCGACCACGTAGACGAGGTCGCCGGCGAACTTGGCGTCCATGGTCACGGAGCGGCGGACGTCGTCGATCCGGGCGATGAGCGAGAAGAGGAGCGTGGGCGGGATGCTGATCTTCACACCGCCTCGGGTCGAGTCGTTCTTCATGCTGTCCTTGCCCGAGATGAGGGGGATGCCGAAGGCGGTGGTGGTGTCGTAGAGGGCCTTGTTGGCGCGGACGAGCTGAGCGAGCTTGTAGTGGCCGTCGGGCGTCTTGGGGCTCTGGACGGGGTCGCACCAGCAGAAGTTGTCGAGGCCGGCCATGTGGTCGAGTCGGGCTCCTGTGCCGACGGCTCGTCGCATGGCGAGGTCGACGATCCATGCGGCCATGTGGTAGGTATCGAGGTCGGAGAGGTGGGGGTTGATCCCGTCGGTGAGGACGATGCCTTCGGTGCTTTCGTGGTCGATGAGGAAGATGGATGCGTCGGACGGCACGTCGTCTTGGACGCCGACGAAGGGCTTGATGACGGAGAGGCCTTTGACCTCGTGGTCGTATTGGCGGGCTTTCTTCTCGATGGAGCAGAGGTTGAGGCTGGCCAGCATGCCGGTGAGGGCTTCTTCGACGGGCGGTGCGGCCTCGAGGTCGGGCTCGGGGTGCTGCGGGGGTTGCCAGACGGCCTGGAGGTGCATGCGGGGCAGGCCGTCGTGGAGGAAATCGAGGTCGATGCAGGCTACGGTGCGGTCGGCGTAGCGGGCGACGAAGGTGCCGGAGTCGGTGAAGCGGCCGAGGACGTTGGCCTCGACCTCGCGTCGGCGAGCCAGGTCGAGGAAGGCGTCGATCTTGTCGGGCGGGACGGCGAGTGTCATGCGTTCCTGGGCTTCGGAGAGGAGGATTTCCCAGGGGTCGAGGCCTTCGTACTTGAGGGGGGCTTTGGCGAGGTCGAGTTCGGCTCCGCCGGCGCTGATGCACATTTCGCCGACGCTTGAGGAGAGGCCGCCGGCCCCGTTGTCGGTGATGCAGGGGTAGAGGCCGAGGTCGCGGGCCTCGAGGAGCATGTCGGTGAGCTTTTTCTGCGTGATGGGGTCGCCGATTTGGACGGCCTGGGCGGGCGATTCCTTGCGGAGTTCTTCGGAGGAGAATGTGGCGCCGTGGATGCCGTCCTTTCCAATGCGTCCGCCGGCCATGACGATGAGGTCGCCGGGGCTGGCTTTCTTGAGTTCGGAGGGCTCCCCGCACACGGTGCGCGGGAGAATGCCGAGGGTGCCGCAGTAGACGAGGGGCTTGCCGATGTAGCGGGGGTCGAAGATTTCCCAGCCTCGTGCATAGGGGATGCCGCTCTGGTTTCCGCCGTCGATGACGCCCTTGTGCACGCCGTCGCGGATGCGTCGGGGGTGGAGCAGCCCCTCGGGCAGTTCGCCGCGGTGGAAGGGGGAGCCGAGGCAGTAGCCCCAGACGTTGATGTGGAGGCGGGCGCCGCGGCCGGTGCCGAAGGGGTCGCGGTTGACGCCGACGATGCCCGTGATGGCGCCGCCGTAGGGGTCGAGTGCGGAGGGGCTGTTGTGCGTTTCGACCTTGTAGGCGAGGCTCCAGCGGTCGTTGAAGGCGATGACGCCCGCGTTGTCGTGGAAGACGCTGAGGAGCCAGGGGCATCGGGCGCGGAGCTCTTCGGTGGAGCGCTGGATGTAGCTCTTGAAGAGAGAGTCGATGGTCTCGTGGCGATCGCCGTCCGTGTAGTCGATGACGGCGTTGAAGATTTTGTGCTTGCAGTGCTCGCTCCAGGTTTGAGCGATCATCTCGAGTTCGGCGTCGGTGGGGTTGGGTCCGAGGCCGAGCTGTGCGCGCGCCTCGCTGCGGGCGGGGTCTGCGAAGTGGTTTCGGATGGCGTGCATTTCTTCGAGGGAGAGGGAGAGGATGCCCTCGGAGCTGATTCGGAGGAGCTCGTCGTCGGGCACCTGGAGGTCGTATTCGCGGACGCGCCGGCTGGGCTCGCCCTCGATGATGGGGATGGAGAGGTCGGGCTCGGCGGCCCGCCACTCGTCGACGCTCTGGACGCGGATGGTCTCGATGAGCTCGTTGGCGAGCAGGTCGGCACCGATGTGGTGCACGTCGTCGCGGCCGAGGGTGGGGGCGACGAGGAAGTATTGGGTCTCGGTGTAGACGGCGGCTCCGTGGGGGAGCTTGCGGCCGAGGATATCCTCGATGGCCGTCTTGGAGGTGCGTCCCACGTTGTCCGTTACGCCCGGGCCGAAGCCGATGGTGAGGAGCCAATGGAAGGGGGGTGCATCGAGGCGTCCGACGGCGGAGCGCTCGATCACGGGGTCGGTGAGCTCGCGGCGGACCTGCTCGACCTCGGCGGGCTCGAGTTCGGCGTGGACTTTGTAGACCGTGCGCGTTCGCACGGACTCGACGTCGAGGCCGAGGAATGTGGCGATGTTTCCGGCGGCGCCGTCGCCGCGTGCGTCCTTCACGCCCGGCCGGGTCTCGATCTCGATGCGATGGACCATCGTGAGGGGCCTCCTGGCTGTGCCGCCTGAAGTATAGCGCTTTCGGCCCCGAGCGCAAGTGGCCTGTGCGGCAGAACCGGGTGAGGAGAGAGTCCGGTGGGGCACACATCAGGTTGCATCGGCGCGGAGGTTGCCCTATTATGGAGGCCGGGAATAGCGGGCCGGAGCACCCTGAGGCCAATTCGCGTAAGGAGAGGGCCAGGTCATGAGCAACGGCGGACTGTTCCAGGTGTCGGAAGTCGTCCAGATGGCCATCGAGGAGGAGCACAACGGGGTGCTCTTCTACACCGCACTGAGCGAGTGTGCGGAGCACGAGACACTCAAGGAGGCGGCGAAGCGCCTGGCCGCGCAGGAGCAGGGCCACGAGAAGCGGTTCATCGAGCTCCGCGACGAGCTCGGGGGCCATGCGGCGCCCGAGTCGTATCCCGGCGAGTATGCGAACTACATGAGCGCCCTGCTCCAGGGCAAGACGTTCCCGAACGAAGAGGCGGCGGTGAAGCTGGCGCAGCAGGCGGGCGGGGACGTGGCGGCCATCGACACCGCGCTGCTCTTCGAGAAGAACACGCTGCTCTTCCTGAGCGAGATGCGCAAGCTGGTTGCCGACCGCCACAAGGACAGCGTGGACGTTCTGATCGACGAGGAGCGCCAGCACCTTGTGGATCTGAGCAACATCCGCACGCTGCTCACCACGTAGCCCGCATTCTTGACCAGCTCTGGCCGCCGGTGGCTCCGTCACACCTGCGCGGGGGCCTGGCCGCCGCGGCGCACGCCGAGCGCCTGAACGACCAGCACCAGCGCCAGGACGAGTAGCACGATGGCGGTGACGCCGAGGGTGTAGTTGTGCTCCTCGGCGGTGATCAGGTGTGTGTAGGCCTGCCAGAGCAGAGCCGCCACGGTGGTGACGAGCATGAAGATGGCGGGCAGGAGCGTGTAGACGGTGGGCTTGCCGCGCCGCAGCAGGTAGGCGGAGATGACCAAGAGCGCGAGCGCGCCGATGAGCTGGTTTGCCGCGCCGAACATCGGCCAGATGCTCTTGAACGCCCCAGGCATGAGTGCCAGCAGGTAGGCGGGCACGGCGGCGGCGAGCGAGGCGACGAGGCGGTTGCGGAAGAGCGGCACCCGGCGGCCCACGAGCTCGCTTGTGATGAAGCGGGCCAGCCGCACCGCGGTGTCGAGGGTGGTCATCACGAAGGCATTCACCATCGTCATGCCCACGATCATGCCGAGGCCCACGACGCCGAGCCAGGTGGCCACGGGCGAGAGCAGGGGCTCGGTGAGGACCTGGAAGCCGCGGCCGAACGCGGCGATCGGCCCCCCACCGCCCTTGTCCAGGAAGGCATGGAGAGCTGCCCCTCCCTCACCGGCCTCCGCCTGCTCAGCAGTGAAGTACATGCCTGCGCCCACGGCGATGAGGGCCAGAATGGCAAGCGCTCCCTCCACCAGCATCGAGCCGTAGCCGATCAGCAGCCCCTGCCGCTCGCTGCCAAGCTGCTTGGACGTGGTGCCGCCGGCCACGAGGCAGTGGAATCCGCTGACCGCTCCACACGCCACGATGATGAAGAGCATCGGCCACACGGGGCCTTTGGCCGTCATCGGCGCGGTGAAGGCGGGGGCGTGCATCGTGGGGTGCACGAGCGCCACGCCCACGATGCCCAGCGTCATTCCCACGATCAGAATCCACGTGGCGATGTAGTCGCGCGGCTGGAGGAGCACCCACACCGGCAGCACGGAGGCGATGACGCCGTAGACGATCAGCGCGCCCAGCCACACGTGCTTCACATAGTCTGCGGGCACGCCGAGGTTCTCGAGGCGGACCGGCACCCTGAACCCCAGCCAGATCACGAAGGCCAGCAGCGCCAGGGCGATGGCGGTGCTGACCGCCGTGTTGAGCTTCACCCGGTAGGTGAGGAAGCCGAAGAGCACGGCGATGAGCATGAGCGAGAAGGTGGGGAGCACAATCTCGGGGGCCTTCATGAACGTGCCGGCGGCAGCGTTGCAGAAGGCGGTGATCACCAGCACCAGGCCAATCCACACGAAGATGAGGAAGAGGACTCGCGCCGAGGGGCTGATGGCCTTCTCCGCCACGTCGGGCAGCGAGGAGCCGCCGTTGCGCACGGAGATCATCAGGGCCATGTAGTCGTGAGCCGCGCCGATGAGGACGACGCCGAGGAGAATCCAGAGCGCGGTGGCGCCCCAGCCGAAGAAGGCCACGGCCAGCACCGGGCCGAGGATCGGCCCCGCACCGGCAATCGACGCGAAGTGGTGGCCGAAGAGCACCACCGGCTTGGCCGGGTAGAAGTCCACCCCGTCCGTCTTGCTATGTGCGGGGGTCGGCTCGTCGGTGGGCTGCACCACCCGGCGTTCGAGGCGGCGCCCGTAGAGGTAGTAGGCGCCGATCAGCCACACCACGGTCACGGCCATCAGCGCCAGGCTGTTCGAGTACCACGGCCCGGCAGCCACCACGAAGCACGTCGCGTAGGCAGACACGGCTTCTCTTCCTCCAGCCCAGAGCCTCGCACGATGCTCACAATCACAAGGGTACGGGATACCAGAACGGTGCGCGCTTGTCAAACCAGCGCGGGCTCAGGGCCTGGCCGCAGCGAGGCGGATTTGGCCCACGTAGAGGTTGCGGTCGCCGCGAATCCCGTCGCTGACGAACTCGACCGCCACCTCCCACACCCCCGCGGGGGCGGCGACGGGAATCGAGTAGGTCTTGAGCTCCTTCGTGGCCACCTCGATGGGGCCGAAGCGCCTCGGCCCGACGTGCACGACCATCTGCGCTCCGTGGCCCTCGAACAGGTCGGCCCTCGCACACACGGTCATGGTGTGGGCGCCCGCGCGCTCGAAGCGGACGTGTTCGCCCAGCCGCCCGTAGTGCCACAGGTTCCACTGATCGCGGTCGGCGCCGCCCACGGTGTGGATGGAGACCTGTGTGGCCAGGAGCACGAGCGGGCGCCCGTCGGCGGGCACAACGGGGAAGCCCCCCTCCCCTCCTCCCGCGCCCGTGCGCACACGGGCGAATCCCTGGCGGGCGACGACCCAGTCGAGTCCCCGACGCGCATCCGCCACGCGCTCCTTGACGAACCACTGCCGCGCCCGCCGCTCCGCCTCGCCCAGGTGCCCCTCCATGCGCTCCACGATGTGGAGGGGGAACGAGCCGGGGGTGAGCGCGTAGTGCAGGTTGTCGCCCAGCCCGATGTCGTTCTCGATCAGGTGGCGCTCGAGGGTGGTGTAGGTGCGGAGCATGGGCTCGGCCGCCTCGTGGTAGTAGCCGGTGAAGAACTCGCGGAGGATTTGCTCGGGGGGCTCGTGGGCGTTCCAGGCGAGGCGCGCGTAGGCGTAGAAGTTCCACGGGTTCTGCCGCCAGATCGGGGCCACGGGCGAGCCCTCGGTGCCGATGCTGCGCACGCCGAGGCCGTGGGCATAGGCCACCTTGTCCGCGAGTGCGGAGACGAGCGGGATGGGCATCGGGTTCTTGCCCGGGAGCAGGAGCGCCCAGTCGTATATGGCGTGGTGTGGCTTCGCCGGCCAGATGCGCGCCCAGCCGTCCAGCCGCTCCTTGAGCCAGGCGTTCCGCTTCGACGCGGTGAGCGGCAGGGTGTAGTGGCCGTACCACAGGAAGTCGATCACCACGTTCTCGGGCAGGCGGGCGATGCGGCTCGGCGGCTGGTGATAGGATTCGTAGGCGAGCGTGCCGATGGCCAGGTTCGGCGCCCCCTCGCGCACCCGCTCGGCCACCTGGCGGATGAACGTGGAGTGGCGGTTGGACTTCGATCGCTCGTAGCGGGTGCGGCGCTCGAACTGATCGGGGTCGTCGAGCGCCAGGCACGTGTCGCACTCGCACCAGCAGCTTGCGTCCATCGGGATCACCCAGGCGGTGTCGTGGAGCGTGTGGGGTTGGCACTTCTCGAGAATCCGCTTCGCCACGTAGTCCGCCACGCCCGGCCCCGTGGTGCAGAAGTTCATCCCGTAGGTGGTGCCGTAGGGGATGCGGTGGCCGAGCTTATCCTTGCCGATGCGCTCGGTCCACTTCGGGTCGCGCAGGAGGGGGAACCAGTCCGGGTGCTCCTTGAACGCCTCGCCGGGAACCAGCGCGTTGAACGAATGGGGGAAGCCGAAGCTCGGGCGCTTCTCGGGTCGGGGGAAGCCGGGATTCTCGGTGAGCGCGTTGCCCCACGAGAGGTTCCAGCGGGTGCGGAGGAACCAGCGATACCACGGGTGGCCGACGTAGCGCTGGACGTTGAAGTTGGCGTGGCGGACGGCGAAGCTCGGCTCCTCGTCGATGGGCAGGAGCCCGAGGTCGATGCCCCGGCGGCGCGGCACCCAGTCGCCCATCGGGCCGGGATAGACCCAGCGGACGCCCTGCTTCTCGAGGAACACGGCCACGGCGTCGAAGGTGGCACGGGTGGAGAGCCCGCTGAAGCGGACTTCGCGTCCCTCGTGGCGGATGCTCACGCGGTGGCGGTGTGGGAAGCGGGGGTCTGCGATGAGTTGCTCGTAGCTCCCGAAGGTCGGCGGCGACACGACGCGGTAGACCGTGCCGGGATAGCCCGCGGCCTGGTCGGGTGCCACGAGCGGGATCGGGCGGCCCGAGAGCTCGCCCACGTAGTAGCGCAGATCCTCGGCGGCCATGCGGAGCAGGCCGGGCGCATCAGGGTCCGCCACCACGCAGTCGCGCGGGGTCAAGGCACGTGGTTCGGCCGAGCCGAAGACCCTGAGCTCCGCCACCGACCAGGGGTAGCCGGCGCCCTCGCCCGCAATCTCGAGCGTCACCAGGCGGCCGACGGCGGGATTGAATCGCACGTCGGTCTCCACCGTGCGGGGCAGTTCCCGCTCGGCCACCACGGCCATCCGGCCCGCCTCGCCCACCGAGACGCGGAGGCCGCGGGGATACTGCGAGCGGGTGCCCGGGTGCAGGTACACGCGGTGGACGATGCACGGGCGGCCCAGGTCGACCGTGAGGGCCATGCCCGCGCGCTGCGGCCCACGGCTCGTCCACGCGGTGGCCAGGTCGTCGTCCGTGGCAGCACTGGTGGTCGCACCCTCGGGTGTGAGGACTACCCAGCTCGATGGGACGAGCGATGGGGCGCGGCAGCCGGCCACCGCCAGCAGCAGTGCGCCGAGGAGCAGAAGGTCACGGCTTCGTGGAAGCATCGGCAGCCTCCGCGCGATACAGGCCGAAATGTCGGATGGCCAAGGCATGGTAGCTCACAGGATGTGCAAACACGGTGAAACGCACCCGCTTCGTGGTCACCGGCGCGAAGCGGTGGAGGGAGACGGGCGACCGGTGGTCGCGCTCCTCGAGGAGCAGGCGGTAGCCGCCCTGGGCGGCGTCCCAGTACTCCAGGCCGTAGTGGGTCGCAAACGTCTTCTCGTCGTGCCACCTCGCCAGGACGGTGTCGAGTGTCACCGGCTCCGGCCACACGAGCACGAGGTCGTGGGGCGGCACCCGGTGGCGCTGATGGGGCTTGCCACGGAACACGTCGTGGATGTAGCGCAGGCTGCCCTCGGTCTTCAGGCCCTTCGCGAGGCACAGGCTGGGGAGGGCCTCCACGCGGCGGGCCTCGGCCTCGCGTGCCTCGCGCGAGAGGGCCGCCTGCTGAAGGCGTGGGCGTGCGGCGGCGAACTCGCGGTTCAGCGTGCGGGCAGCAGCGTGCGCCTCGGGCGGGGTGAGGCGGTCGCCCAGGAAGCGGACGGCGGCGAACTCGTCGAACAGATGCCAGTGGACGCGGGGCAGCCGCGCCCAACAGGTGAAGCAGTCGTGGCGGGCCTTCGGGATTCGCATGTTACGGCACAGGTTGAACCGCCACACGACGCCCGGCTTCGGAGCCGGGCCGAAGACGGCAAGCGGCACCTTGAGCTCGGCCGTCCATGCCTTCGGGCCGATGGCCGCCGCACTCGCACACGCCGC
>Ga0272442_10008687_pt1 | contig 12817 bp, 9 predicted proteins | sample SSMForm2O_FD_200262 | JGI IMG/M metagenome (GOLD analysis project Ga0272442, IMG submission 200262) | Marine sediment archaeal communities from Little Sippewissett salt marsh, Falmouth, MA, United States - SSM-Form-2O | ecosystem: Environmental > Aquatic > Marine > Wetlands > Sediment ... | reverse complement strand
ATCAACAACACCGAAATCAATACGCGCCTCGGCTGGTACTCGGCGTCGGTCACGACGGCGACGGAGGATGCGGCGGTTGCAGAGGAAGAGCAGGCAACGGCAAAGGCAGACGGCGGCTGGAACGAGGCCACGCCCTTTCCCTTCATCCAGGGTACCGACTGTTGCGGCCGTGTCGTTGCCGTCGGGCCCGGCGGCGATGCAGGCACCATCGGTTCGCGTGTACTGGTCAGATCATGCATGCGGCCGGCGGGATTCGAGTCCATGGAAAATATCTGGATGGCCTCCGATTTCGACGGCGCCTTCGCCCAGTATGTCACGGTACCGGCCGGTGAAGTCTTTGCGGTGCATTGCGACTGGAGCGATGCCGAACTGGGCACCATACCCTGTGCCTATGGAACTGCGGAAAACATGGTACACCGTGCCGGCGTCGGCAGGGGAGACCATGTCCTCGTCCCCGGCGCGTCGGGGGGAGTGGGTTCCGCCGTTGTGCAGCTGGTAAAGCGCCGCGGCGCCACGGTGACTGCCATCGCTGGCAGGGAAAAGATGGAGCAGGTGCGGGCCATTGGAGCGGACCATGTCATTGCCCGCGGCGACGATATCATCACCCGTCTCGGCACGGAGTCTGTCGACGTGGTCATTGACAACGTGGCGGGTCCCTCCTTCGGCGACCTCCTGGAGGTCATGAAGCGGGGGGGAAGATACGCATCGTCGGGTGCCATCGGCGGTCCCCTGGTGACGATGGACATGCGCACCTTCTATCTGAAAGACCTAACGCTCATCGGCTGCACCGCCTGGGACGAACCGGTGTTTCCAAACCTCATCTCCTACATCGAAAAGGGTGAAGTGCGCCCCCTTTTGGCAAAGACCTTTCCCCTGTCTGAGATCGTGGCGGCACAGCAGGAATTTCTCGAAAAGAGACACTGCGGCAAGTTCGTCCTCATACCTCCTCCACCCGACGATGCTCCGGATTTTCAGGGATAAAGCGGAGGCATCCATGATCGTCGCCCATCGCGGTGCATCACGCCATGCACCCGAGAATACCATTCCCGCCTTCCTGCTGGCCTGGGAGAGCGGCGCCGATGCCATCGAGGGAGATTTCCGCCTCACAAAAGATGGGGCCATCGTCTGTATCCACGACAAGACCACCGCCAGGGTCGCCGGCAGGGACCTGGTCGTCAGGGATACCGATCTGGCCACACTCCGCCGGCTCGACGTGGGGACATGGTTTGGGAAGGCATGGACCGGCACGACTATCCCCGTCATTGCAGAGGTCTTCCATACCATCCCCCCGGGGAAGAAGCTATACTGCGAAATAAAATGCGGCACCGAGATCATCCCGCCACTGCTCGAAGAAATCGAACAATCGGGACTGGAGACAATGCAGGTCGTTGTCATTTCCTTCAAAAAAGCGGTGATCAGGGCACTGAAATCCGCTGCACCGCAGTACAGGGCCTTCTGGCTCTCTGATTTCAAGGGTGACACTTCGGGAGGGGTGGTTCCCTCCCTTTCCGCCATAGTGGATACACTGGCATGGACCGGGGCCGATGGACTCAGCTCCAGCTACCGATTGATAGACGAATCAACCATTGCGGCTATCAGGGCGGAAGGGTATGAATATCACGTCTGGACCATCGATGACGTGGTCCGGGCACGGACATTCATGCAGTGGGGGGCCCAATCCATAACGACCAACGATCCCGGCCGTCTGAAACAACATATGGGCCGGTGACATCCTCCGGCAAGGATGGCAGTGTTCATGACCCGTGGTTGCTCGTGACCCGTGGTTGCTCGTGACCCGTGGTTGCTCGTGACCCGTGGTTGCTCGTGACCTGTGGTTGCTCGTGACCTGTGGTTGCTCGTGACCTGTGGTTGCTCGTGACCTGTGGTTGCTCGTAACCCGTGGTCGCTCCGTGATCCGTGAGTGCCTCGTAATCCTCGATTGCCCCGTGATCCTCGATTGCCCCGTGATCCTCGATTGCTTCGTAATCCCCGGAAGACCTTCGGCGCTTGTCTCCACCGTCACATGACCGACCTGAAGAGTGTCTGCCTGATCCGTTGCAGCAGGGTGGGCACCGCTTCGGGATGGCGGATGGGGGTCACGGGGCGCCAGGTGCGCCAGTCTCCCAGTATGTCGTCATAGAGAATGCCACAGGCACGGGAGATGACAATCTCTCCCCCCGTCTCCACGGCGGGCAGACAGCGCCTGAGCTCCCCTTCGATCCTGTCTCTCTCCGCTTCGGTGTCGGTGTGAAAGACGACGACCCGTGTCTCCGAACCGGGCCGGCCGCTGCCGAATTTCCCATAGACGTGCCCCCCGGCAGACTGTCTCTCGAACTCGGCAAGGAGGGCAAGGCATGCATCGATTCCCCCGACCACGGCCGTTACCTTCCAGCAGTGAAAGGCCTGTCCCAGGGTGATCTCGCTGCGCCCCTCCTGCAACTGGCTATAGAGATTCTCTATGCAGGGGAGGCACCTGCCGTAGATATTCTCCCTCGTCTTCTGCAGGCGGGGGTCGCTCTCGAAACTGACCCAGAAGGTGTCCCTTTCACTGTAGGGAATTTCACCCAGAAAGATACGGAAAGGCATTCGGCTCATTCGTATAACATAGCAAAACCAGAGCGAGAACTCAACGAAGACGTCACGAGAGGTATGACCGGTATCACCATATGTTTTCCATCATTCCGGCACAACAAATTCGGGGGAAAAATCTCTTGACAAGGATTTCCATCTATACTAGGTTTTCGATGAGTTTTTGGGTTTTTTATGGGACTGTGACTGTTACCGGTGTTCCTTTCATGCTGTAGCGTGTGCGAGAAGAACATTGACACCTGTTCCCCTGAATTTTTGCCGGAATATGCGGCAAAGGGGAATCACATAACAGAAACAGGATTGCACTAAGGAGGTGCGTAATACGCAACGGCAGACAGTGGCGGTGCGCGTTGCGCCGGGAAGTTAACCGATCAACAAGATGAAGGATAAAGGATATGGAAATTCGTATAAACAAGGAGTTTTGCAAGGGTTGCGGCTACTGCATCGAGTATTGTCCACAGAAGGTATACGAACTGTCTGATGAATTGAATGGCAAGGGTTACAGGATTCCCTGTGTCGCACGGCCTGATGATTGTGTCGACTGCGGCCTCTGTGAGCTCTATTGCCCCGAGTTCGCTATAATTCTGGACAAGACAGCTTAACACAAAGAGACAACAATCTAACACTGTACTGTAATCTGCGCGGAATGTGATGGCAGATAGATCAGTTCAGCAGAAACGAATGAAAGTAGGAGGATGAGCCGTGTCGAAGGCTATTAAAAGAAAAGATTTCGTCCAAGGAGATGAGGCTATTGCAGAAGGCGCCATCGCGGCGGGCTGCAGATATTTTGCGGGATATCCCATAACACCGGCCTCTGAGATATCGGAATGTCTCGCGCGGAGGCTCCCCGAGGTAGGGGGTGTCGCCATGCAGATGGAAGATGAACTGGCTTCCATCCATTCCATTGGTGGCGCGTCGGTGGCCGGGATGAAGGCACTGACCGTATCGTCCGGCCCGGGGATCAGCCTGAAGCTGGAAGGTCTCGGCTGGGGAATCAAAAACGAACTCCCCTACGTCGTGGTTGACGTACAGCGGGCCGGTCCCAGCAATGGCGTTGCCACACGTGTTGGTCAGGGCGACCTGTATACGGTTAAGTACGGTTCTGCCGGTGGAAACAATTCCATTATTGCACTGTCGCCGAAGAGCGTCCAGGAGGCATTCGATCTCACCATCGAGTGTTTCAACCTGGCCGAGATATTCCGTACCCCCGTCTTTCTTCTCGCAGATGAAACGGTGGGTCACACGAGAGAACTCCTGGAAATCCCGGAAGACAGTGAGATAGAACGGGTGGAACGAAAGAAACCGACGGTACCGCCCGAGGAGTTCCACATGTACCCCTTCGATACCCCCGAGGCAATCAACTACCCCTATCCCAATATCGGTGATGGATACGGTATCTGCGTGTCTCCATACACGCACACATCCCGCGGGTATGCCACCGAGGGAATGAAGGATCAGGACCGGATGGTACAGCGCATCGTAAAGAAGGTCACCGCCCATCAGGATATGCTGACGCGGTGCGAGGAAGAGCTGATGGACGACGCAGAGTATGCCATCATCGCATACGGATGCGAGGCGCGTCCGTCACTGGAAGCGGCCAAGATGGCCAGGGCGGCCGGTATCAAGGCGGGATTCATGAGACCCATCTTCGTATGGCCCTTCCCTGACGAGCCCGTCTTCAAGATCGCCTCCAAGGTAAAGAAGATACTCGTGCCCGAGTTGAACAGGGACGGTCAGTTCTCGAGAGAGGTAAGCCGCGCAGCCAAGGGACAGGCCGAGGTATATCACCTCGGTTCGGGTGGCGTCGAGACACACCTGCCGGAAGAGATTTTTGAAGAGTTCAAACGAATAATCAAATAGGTATCTGGTACCACGGAATATATTGTGGAAACACCGATATGGATATTTATACAGAGATTTAGAGGAGGATACTTCAGATATGAAGACTCAAGAAGATATGGCAGGGTTGATGCATCCCCTGGCCGCAAAGTACCTGAGGCCCGAAAGGTTGCCTCACAAGGCGTGCCCCGGTTGTGGCATCGGTCATGTAGTCCATTGTACACTGAACGTCTGTGAAGAACTCGACCTGACTCCCGACAACACCGTATGGGTACAGGGTGTGGGTTGCTCGAGCAGGATCAGTTATACCCTCTGGAAGGGGGACAACATCGACGCCCATCACGGCAGGATCTTTACCGTGGCGACGGGCATGAAGATGTCGCGACCGGACCTCAATTTCATCTGCTTTACGGGAGACGGCGACTGCGCCTCCATCGGCGGCAACCATTTCCTGCATGCCTGCAGGCGGAACCTCGATGTGACGGCCCTCATGTTCAACAATTCGATCTACGGTATGACGGGAGGCCAGGTGGCACCCACCTCGCCCGTCGGCGCAAAGACGCAGACGACACCCTACGGAAACCTGGAAGATCCCATGGATGCGTGCAAAGTAGCCATGGCAGCCGGTGCATCCTATGTGGCCCGCTGGCGCTCCACGGACTTCAAACAGCTCACCAATTCCATCAAGAAGGGCATTCAGACCAAGGGACTGAGCTTCATCGAGATCCTGGTCCCCTGCCCCACACAGTTCGGTCGATACGTCCTGAATATGACCGATACCGTGGAGATCGTCGAGTGGTATAAGGAGAACTCGGTAACACTGAAGAAGGCGGAAAAGATGTCACCTGAAGAGCTGGAAGGCAAATTCCTCCTTGGCGAGTTCGCTCACAACGAGGATCGAACCGGCATCGTAGAGCGATACTGGGATGCGGTAGAAAAGATTCAAGAGGGGAGGAAATAAGTCATGGCAAGAACGGAAATACGATTTGCTGGATTCGGAGGCCAGGGATTGCTCCTGGCAGGGATCATGCTGGGCAAGGCCGCCTGCATGCTCGCCGGGAAGTATGCCTCACAGACACAGACCTATGGATCAGCGGCCCGCGGCGGCGCGAGCCAGTGTAACGTTGTTATCGATGATGTGCCCCTCACCTATGTGGGTGTTGTCCATCCCGACGCCTACCTCTGCATGAGCCAGGAGGCCTACGACATGTTTATCGATGACCTGAAAGAGGGCGGCAAGGTCTTTTATGACAAGGACCTGGTAAAGATCAAGGATATCCCCGGTGCGACACAGTATCCCATCCCGGCAACCACGGAAGCCATAAATATCTTTGGCAAGAAGATCGTGGCCAACATGGTCATCCTGGGAGCCCTCGTTGAAGGCACGGGCGTGCTGGAAACTGACATCGTCAAACAATGCATACGGGAAAACGTCCCCAAGGGAACGGAAGACCTTAACATCCAGGCCTTCGATGAAGGAAGAAGACTGTACAAGGAAGTAGCCTGATCGTTATCAGGAACCGGAAGACAGATAACACATGAAGACATCCCCCGCAGTCTCGCTGCGGGGGATGTCTTGTTTGAGGTCACTGCAAGGCGGTGCGAGGAATGCCCCCGCTGTTCAGTGCAAGGTCGTACCGCTACTGGATGCCCTCCCGCCGTCTTTCCCTCTCCCACAGACCTCTGAGTCGAAGCGAATTGGTCACCACCGATACGGAACTGAAGGCCATCGCCGCCGCCGCGAACATGGGATTGAGCAGTATGCCGAAAAAGGGATAGAGGATCCCCGCCGCTATGGGGATCCCCAGGCTGTTGTAGAAAAAGGCCCAGAAGAGGTTCTGCCTGATAGTTTTCATGGTCAGAGACGACAGTCTGATTGCCGACGATACCAGCGTCAGGTCATCGGTGACCAGTGTGATGTCGCCGGCCTCCTTGGCTATGTCGCTACCCGTGCCGATGGAAATCCCCACATCTGCCTCTGCCAGGGCGGGGGCATCGTTGATCCCGTCACCCACCATGGCCACGACACCGCCCCGCTCCCGGAGCCTCCTGATCTCCCGTGATTTATCCCGGGGGAGGACCTCCGCCACGATGGTTGCAATACCCGTCTGACGCCCGATGGCGGCGGCCGTCGCTTCGTGGTCACCCGTAATCATGACAACATCGATCCCCGACCCTCTCAGTCGACTCACCGCCCCGTGGGCCGATCCCTTGACACGGTCTGAAAGGGCGATGACCCCGTCGAGGATACCGTCGGAGGCCACAAAGGCCAGTGTCTTCCCTGCCGATATGAGCCCTTCCACCTTTTCACTCATCCTATCGATGGCGATATCCTCCTCCGTCATCAGCTTCATATTCCCGAGGATAACAGGAACCCCCTCCATGACACCGCGAACGCCCTTCCCGGGGATGGCGGTAAAGTCCGCTATGTCACGGGGTTCAATCCCCTCTTCACGGCCCCGCTCCAGTATGGCGGCGGCCAGGGGGTGTTCCGATACGGCCTCCAGCGACACGGCCCTTCTCAGGAGGTCGTCACTGCTTCTCCCCTCGGAGGGGATGACATCGGTCACATGGGGGGTACCCTGTGTCAGGGTGCCCGTCTTGTCGAAGACGACGGTGTCGAGGCGATGTGCCCGTTCCAGGACCTCCCCCCCCTTGATGAGGATGCCCTGCTCCGCACCGAGACCGGTCCCCACCATGACCGCCGTGGGTGTGGCCAGCCCCATGGCACAGGGGCAGGCGATGATGAGGACGGAGACGAAGTTGAGCAGTGCCCTGCTGAAGACCGGTTCGGGGACGATGTAATACCAGATCGCGAAGGTTGCCACGGCAATGACGATGACGATGGGGACAAAGATGGATGCCACCCTGTCGGCGAAGCGCTGTATGGGGGCCTTCGATCCCTGGGCCTCCTCGACGAGCCTGATGATCTGGGACAGCATCGTCTCCCGTCCCACCTTCGTCGTTTCATAGACGATGCTGCCGCTCTGGTTGATCGTACCGGCAAAGACGCTGCCTGTTTCATATTTTTCCACGGGGACACTCTCACCCGTCAGCATGGATTCATCGACGGCCGATCTCCCCCTGATCACGGTCCCGTCCGTGGGGATCCGTTCTCCCGGACGGACGAGGATCCGGTCTCCCGCAACGACGGCCTTCAGGGGGACATCATGTTCCTCCCCGTCCTGCAGGACATGGGCGATGGCCGGACGCAGCGTGGCGAGCTTCCGGATGGCCTCCGATGTCTTCCCCTTTGCCCGTGCCTCAAGCAGTCTCCCCAGGAGTACCAGGGTAACGATCATGGCGGCACCGTCGAAGTAGACATGGGGGGCCATGCCGGCATCGGCAAAGAAGGACGGCCATATCACGGCGGCGGCCGAATAGGTATAGGCCGACAGCGATCCCAGTGCCACCAGCGTATTCATGTCGGCCGTCCCCTGGCGGAGGGCCTTCAGCGCCCCCTTCATGAAACGGCTCCCCACCCAGAAGACGACGGGTGTCGTCAGCACCAGGAGTATAGCAAGCATGACCTGACGGGGAATGAAGGCAAGAAAGGGGAACCAGTGCTGCATGCTCCCCATGAAGGTCAGCACGCTCAGGACTGCCCCCACACCGACACGGAGGGTCAGGTCCCGTGTCTCCTCCCGGCGGGCCGCCTCGACGGGATCGGTGTCATCGTCGCCCTGTTGTCCCAGAAATTCATAGCCCGATGTGCGAATGACATCGGCAATGTCCGAAACAGTGACGCCCTTCCCGTCGTAGATGACCGTGGCACGGGACGTGGCCAGGTTGACCCGGGCATCCCTGACGCCATCGATCTTCTGCAGGGAGCGTTCCACACGTCTCACGCAGGCGGCACAGGTCATCCCCCCCACCATGACGGTCATCGTTCCCCTGCCGTCCCCTGCCCCGGGAACGGTATAGCCCATGTCTTCGATGGCACGGGTAATATCCCGCTCCGTCAGGACGTCGGGATCGAAGCGGACGGTGGCCTTTTCCGTCGCCAGATTGACAGACGCACCGGTGACGCCCTCGAGTTTCGTGAGCCCCTTTTCCACACGGCCGACGCAGGCGGCACAGGTCATGCCGCCGATGGGTACGGTCTGTTCAGAGGACTTCGTATCCTTCATCTTCGATCCTCTCTCTGATTATGTCTGGATCTACCGGCATTGTCTCTTCAAAGGTGGCCTCTTTCGCCTCCAGATCCACCGAGACGTTATCGATGCCCTCTATATCATGCAGGGCCTTCGTCACGGCCGCCACACAGTGCTGGCAGGACATGCCTTCTATCCTGATCGTCTTCAATGCTGTCACCCCCATCTCCATCAGTGACCACCGGGTTTCCCCCTCCGGCCTGTCATGACGACACAGAATGGGGGGGGATCACTGTGGATTCATTTGGTATGTATAACCTAATAATGAATAACCTGCAGTCAATGACTTTTGCCATCTGCCGCCGGAGGGTTGTCGTAGAGACCGCCCATTGCCGACACGGTACCGGGACAGGAAAGACTGTGGTGAGGAAAATGTGATGATCGGACTATGGGGATACTAGATCGGGGAGAGAAGATGTGGGTGGGTGAGGCCGATATGCCATCGGCCCCACCCGGTTTATTGTTATTCGGCTGCCGCCATGCTCTTGTAGAGCTGATATCTCTCTTTCATATCCTGTTCGGCCTTTTCGAAGAGCTTATCGGCACTCTCGGGGAAGATCCTCGTCAGGCTGGAATAGCGGACCTCGCCCATGATGAACTCCCTGAAATTACCCTTGGGCTCCTTGGAATCGAGGATGAAGGGATTCTTCCCTTCCGCCTTGAGCATGGGATTGTAGCGATAGAGTGACCAGTATCCCGACTCAACTGCCCGTTTTTCCTCTTCCTGACTCAATCCCATATTGATACCATGGTTGATACAGGGTGCATAGGCAATGATCAGTGAGGGTCCCGGATAGCTCTCCGCTTCAACGAGGGCCTTCATGAACTGATTCTTATTGGCCCCCATGGCCACCGATGCCACGTAGACATACCCGTAGGATGCAGCCATCAGGCCCAGGTCCTTCTTCCGCGTCGGCTTGCCGCCGGCGGCAAACTTGGCAACGGCCCCGGTGGGCGTCGATTTCGACGACTGACCGCCCGTATTGGAATAGACCTCCGTATCCATGACGAGGACGTTGATGTCGTGGTTCATGGCAAGGACGTGATCGAGGCCGCCGTAGCCGATATCATAGGCCCAGCCGTCACCGCCAAAGACCCAGATGGACTTCTTGGTCAGGTAGTCGCTCCTGTCGAGAATGGCACAGAGCTTCGGGATGACGGCATCATCGGCGTCTTCCAGCTCTTCCTCGATGAGATCGACGATCTGGTTACCGTATTCCTTTGACTTGGCCGCATCCTTCATGTTGGCGAGCCATCCCTCGAAGGCGCCGGCCAGTGCTGCGGAGACCTTCATCTCCAGGGCCTCTTTCATGAGATCGGCCAGCTTGCTGCGTATCTGGGACACACCCAGTTCCATACCGAATCCATACTCGGCATTGTCCTCGAAGAGGGAATTTGCCCAGGCAGGCCCGTGGCCGTCTTCATTGACGGTGTAGGGGCAGCTCGGTGCCGACCCGCCGTAGATGGATGAACAGCCCGTGGCGTTGGCAACCATCATGCGGTCACCGAAGAGCTGTGTCACGAGCTTGACGTAGGGGGTCTCACCGCAGCCGGGGCATGCACCGGAAAATTCGAAGAGGGGCTGCTTGAACTGGCTCCCCTTCACCGAGGTGGCTGACATGAGATCGTCCCTGATGGGAAGGGTCGTTGAGAAGACGTGATTGGGCACCTGCTTCTCCGTCTGGGTCCCCAGGGGTTTCATAACGAGTGCCTTCTCCTTGGCGGGGCAGACCTGGACACAGTTTCCGCATCCCGTACAGTCGAGGGTACTGACCTGTATCCGGTATTTGAGACCCTTCAGTTCCTTTCCGGTGGCATCGATAACCTCGAATCCCTCGGGTGCATCCTGCATCTCTTCATCCGACACCAGCACCGGCCTGATGGCGGCGTGGGGACAGATGAATGAGCACTGGTTGCACTGGATACAGTTTTCCGCCTGCCATTCGGGGACATTGATGGCGACACCACGTTTTTCGTACTTGGTCGTCGCCGTGGGGAAGATTCCGTCGGGCGTCATGGCGCTCACCGGCAGCGTGTCTCCCTGCTGGGCCAGCATGGTCCGCATCACCGTCTTGACAAATTCAGGTTCGTCTCTGGTGATGTATGCCTCCTGTCCCGCCCTGTCCCACGACTTCGGATAGTCGATCTTTTCCAGGGCGCCGACGGCCTTGTCGACGGCATCGTAGTTCATCTGGACGATCTTCTGTCCCTTTTTCCCGTAGGTCTTCTTGATGGCGTCCTTCATATACTTGAAGGCCTCCTTGGGAGGAATGACATCGGCAATCTGGAAGAAGGCGGCCTGCATGATCATATTGATCCTGGCACCCAGTCCCAGTTCGGCGCCGATCTTGACGGCATCGATGTTGTAGAAATTTACCTTTTTCTGGGCGATGATCCGCTTGACGCGATCGGGGAGCCTGTCTTCCATGTCCTTCAGACTCCAGGGAGAGTTGAGGAGAAAGGTCCCTTCAGGCCGTATCCCTTCAAGGATCTCATAGTCGTTGACAAAGGCCGGATTGTGACAGGCGATAAAGTCGGATGTCTTCAACAGGTAGGGAGACTGGATCTTGTGGGGAGAAAATCTCAGGTGAGACATGGTGATTCCCCCCGATTTCTTGGCGTCGTAGGCAAAGTATGCCTGGGCGAACATGTCGGTATTCTCACCGATGATCTTGATGGCATTCTTGTTTGCCCCGACAGTGCCGTCCGCTCCCAGTCCCCAGAATTTACAGCGTACCGTTCCCGAGGGTGAGGGATCGATCTCTTCACCAAGGGCCAGTGACGTGAAGGTCACGTCATCGGTGATACCGACGGTGAAGTGGTTCTTCGGTGCCCGTGCCCGGAGATTGTCGTATACGGCCTTGACCATGGTGGGGGTAAAATCCTTGCTCCCCAGGCCATATCGACCGCCGACGATGACGGGGACATCGCCCTTTTCCTGGAAGGCCGTGCACACATCCTGGTAGAGGGGTTCGCCTACACCGCCCGGTGCCTTGGTCCGGTCGAGTACACAGATACTATCGGCCGTGGCGGGCATGGTCCTGAAGAAGTGTTCCCTCGAGAAGGGATTGTAGAGGCGTACCTTGATCAGTCCGACCCGTTCTCCCTGACTGTTGAGGTAATTGACGGTCTCTTCGATGGTGTCACAGCCCGATGCCATGGCGACAACGACACGGTCCGCCTCGGGATCACCGACATAGTCGAAGAGATTGTAGCGGCGCCCCGTGAGATCTCCCACCTTGTCCATCTCTTCCTGGACTATGTTGGGCAGTGCGTCGTAGAACAGATTCGCCGCTTCACGCCCCTGGAAATAGATGTCGGGATTCTGTGCCGTTCCCCTCATCTGGGGGTGTTCGGGATTGAGGGCCCTGCTTCTGAATTTCTCGATGGCGTCCCAGTCGACAAGCTTGGCCATGTCGTCATAGTCTATGAGCTCTATCTTCTGGATCTCCTGTGATGTCCTGAAGCCGTCGAAGAAATGGACGAAGGGGAGGCTGGCACGGATACTGGAGAGATGGGCCACCAGGGCCAGGTCCATGACCTCCTGGACCGATGCCGATGCCAGCAATCCGAAACCCGACTGCTTGACGGCGTTGATGTCGGAATGGTCTCCGAAGATCGAAAGGGCGTGGGCCGCCAGTGCCCGGGCGGACACGTGGAACACGGCAGGCATAACCTCTCCCGATATCTTGTACATGTTGGGAATCATCAGCAGCAATCCCTGGGAGGCGGTAAAGGTGGTGGACAGCGCACCGGCAGTCGAGGCACCGTGAACGGCACCGGCGGCACCGGCCTCGGACTGCATCTCCACAACCTTCAGGACCTGTCCGAATATATTCTTTCGTCCGTGGGCAGCCCATTCATCTGCATATTCACCCATGTTACTGGACGGCGTAATCGGGTAAATGGCAGCCACGTCACTCATTGCATAGGCAACATGAGAGGCCGCTTCGTTTCCTTCGATCGTTTTCTTTATACTCATTTCAATTTTCCTTTCTTCCTGCGATTTATTATGCCCTCAGTATGGTTACCCTCACACCTGCCCTGCCCCGGGACAAGCCACTCCACTGATACAGAATCTCTTTGGGTGCGATAAAAGGGTAAGAATGCGACTGGTTGTATAAGACTGACGGGAATAAACAACGATAGTACTTCTCTGTATTAACGAAAAGATAATTTTTTTGGCTCCCCAGCGCGGACTCGAACCACGGACCCGATGGTTAACAGCCATCTGT
>Ga0272442_10008684_pt1 | contig 12819 bp, 7 predicted proteins | sample SSMForm2O_FD_200262 | JGI IMG/M metagenome (GOLD analysis project Ga0272442, IMG submission 200262) | Marine sediment archaeal communities from Little Sippewissett salt marsh, Falmouth, MA, United States - SSM-Form-2O | ecosystem: Environmental > Aquatic > Marine > Wetlands > Sediment ... | reverse complement strand
ACAAGGGACTGGAGATCATGGAGGCGCGGTGGCTGTTCGACGTGCCCGTGGACAAGATCGAGGTTGTGGTGCACCCTGAGAGTATAGTACATTCCATGGTGGAATTCGTGGACGGGAACATCATGGCGCAACTGAGCATCCCGGACATGAGGTTCGCCATCCAGTACGCGCTGACCTACCCGGAGCGATGCGACGGCGGGCTGCCGGCGACCGATATTGTTGAGGTCGGGCCGCTCCATTTCGGGCATCCGGACACGGACCGGTTCCCGTGCCTGGCGCTTGCGAGGCGCGCCGCGGGCACGGGTGGAACCATGCCGGCGGTCCTGAATGCCGCGAACGAGGTGGCGGTGAGCAGGTTCCTCGACGGTGACATTTCTTTTCCGGATATTTGGCGAGTTGTAAACACGGTAATGGACGATCATGACGCGGTGCAGGACCCCGGCCTGGAGACGATACTCCAGGCCGACTCCTGGGCGAGGGATGTGGCACGGGCGCGCGTCCTGCAGTGAGCTGTGCTCTACTGCAGGGTTTCGCCCGTAGCCGTGGATTAGCTTATGTTGCATTTCATCGAGAACGCTTATGACATCGTGGTGCTTGTGGTGCTGTTCGGCGTCACGATTTTCGTGCACGAGTTCGGCCATTTTCTTGCGGCGCTGAAACTGGGATTCGTGGTTGAGACATTCTCGATAGGGTTCGGGCCCGCGATCTGGAAAAAGAAGGTCAAGGGCATAACCTACAAGATCGGCTGGATACCGTTCGGCGGCTACGTTGCGCTGCCGCAGCTGGATCCCGCGGGTATGTCGGTAATCCAGGGGGAGCCCGACGAGAACGGGCAGGTCCAGGACGGGCCGCCGGACGTGCCGCCGTGGAAGAAGGTCGTGGTTTCCGTGTCCGGACCGATGGGGAACGTTCTGTTCGGCGTGTTGCTGGCCTGGGTGATCTTCGTCAGCCCGGATGCCCAGGTGGGCGCGAGCAGCACGCGCGTAGGGTTCGTGGGCACGAACAGCGTGGCATGGGCGCGCGGCCTGCGGCCGGGCGACAGTATTGTCGCGGTGAACGGTGACTCGGTAGGCACCTGGTACCGTTTCAGCGAGGAATGCGTTCTCCAGGCCGGTGAATCGAGGGAAGTGACCTTGACGGTTCAGTACCTGGGCGAGACGCGCGACATAGTGGTCCCCGTGGAGAAGGGCGTACGCTCGCAGGTAATCGATACGGTTGACAGGGCGGAGCCCTGCCTGTTCGGCGATGTTCCGCCGGGGAGCGCCGCGGAAGCGGCCGGGATACGGGTGGGTGACGTGCTCAAGGAGGTCGACGGGGTTGCCGTGGTGAGCCGTCAGCATCTCGACCGTATTGCCGCTGACAGGCACGGGGAGACGGTGCCTGTTTCCGTTGCGCGCGGCGAAGAGACCATAAGCGTCAGCCTTGAGCTTCCCGTTGAGGGTATCGAATCGGCGGAGCCGTGCATCATAGGACGCGTTCTTGATGACCGGCCGGCCAAGCGGGCGGGTTTTGAAACCGGGGACATCGTCAAGGAATTCGGCGGCGTCAAGATCGTCGGCTGGATGCATTTCCTGCGAACGGTGGGGTCGAGCAGCAGCAACGCGACTGCCGTCGTTGTTCAGCGGAAGGATGAGACAGTCAGGCTGAGCGTTACCCCCGAATACAACGAAAGATTCCGGCGGATGATGATCGGGGTTACGCAGGGGATAGTGCCCGTGGTGCCGTGGATGCGCTACAAGGAGCCGGGTGCGCAGGTCAGGGGGGATGCCAGTGCCATATTCCGTATCCTGGCTGCGCTCACCACGCCGGGCCAGGCTGGGAACGCTGCGAAGGCGATTGGCGGTCCCGTAATGATCATGCTGGCTCTCTGGTCTTCCATGCAGACCAGCATGCTCAGCGCGGTGGGTTTCCTGCGTTTCCTCAATATCAACCTTGCGATACTTAACCTGTTGCCCATACCGGTGTTGGACGGCGGGCACATCGTGATTGCGTTGTGGGAGGCGATAATGGGACGGAAACCGCCCGCTAAGCTGGTCAACGCCGTAACCAATGTCTGCGCGGTTCTCCTGATACTTATTATGCTGTTGATAACGTTCAGGGATATTCATCGTTTCGTGCCGCTGCCCAAGTGGCTGCAGAGGAAGCCGCCGGCTGAATCAGTCGAAGAGGAAGAGCCCTGATGGAAATAGCGCGCAGGGCGACCCGCGAGATCCGCCTGGGCCGCGTAGTGATAGGCGGCGGCGCCCCCGTCAGCGTTCAGACAATGACCAAGACGGCGACGTCGGACGTCGATGCCACGGTTGCCCAGATCCGCGAGGTCGAGTTGCTCGGGTGTGGCATCGTGCGGGTAGCCGTTCCCGACGAAGCCGCGGCGAGCGCGCTGGCCTCCATATGCGGGCAGGTCGATATACCCCTGGTGGCCGACATCCACTTCGACCACAAGCTTGCGATCATGGCACTCGAGGCCGGGGTGGACGGCTTGAGGATCAACCCCGGCAATATCGGCGGCAAGGACAAGGTGCAGGAACTCGTTGCGGCGGCACGGGCTCGCCGAGCGCCGATCAGGGTTGGTGTGAACAGTGGATCCGTGGAGGCCGACATCCGCGCGGCGCATGGCGGGGCAACGCCGGCGGCGCTGGTGGAGAGCGCCATGCGGCACATTCGCATGATCGAGGATGCCGGGTACGATCAACTGAAGATATCCGTCAAGGCCTCGGACGTGGGGCGTACCGTGGCGGCCTATCGGCTTCTATCCGGGCAGACCGACTACCCGCTGCATCTTGGGGTAACGGAGGCCGGCACGCTGGTGGCCGGCACGATAAGGTCATCGGTGGCGATGGGGATTCTCCTGTCGGAGGGGATAGGGGATACCATACGGGTATCGCTGACGGACACGCCCGCGCGCGAGGTGAAGGTCGGCCTCGAGCTGCTGAGGAGCCTTGGCCTGCGCGAGCCGGGCCCGAATGTTATTTCGTGCCCAACGTGCGGCCGAGTGGGCGTGGACGTTTTGTCGGTCACAAGCCGGGTCGAAGACGAGCTGGAGGCCTACTACCTGGCCAATCCGGATGCCCCGAGACCCGTGGTTGCGGTCATGGGCTGCATGGTGAACGGTCCGGGCGAAGCCAAAGAGGCCGACATCGCGCTGGCCGGCGGAGACGGCAAGTTCGCTTTGTACCTGCGAGGCAAGCACCATTCGACGGTGGATGAATCTTCGGCGGTGGATGCCCTGATGGTTCTCGTCCGCGGGTTCTCGTGACGAACCGGAACCAGGCAGATTTGACGTCTGACCCCGGTGGGCGCTACAGCCAATTGGTCATTTCGGCGAGCAGGCGGCCGAAGTGGACGTAGTTCGGCCAGGAGATGTCGAAGGGCACGCCGTGATCGCAGCCGGGGATGAAGCCGCCGTCGGCGGCCACGGGCGCGATTCGCGTCATTTCCGCTTCTATGACGGCGCCGCCTTTCGCCATGCAACGTTTATCCACGCCCTGGCGGTAGGCGATGCTCTTGCCGAAGATGCGGCGGTACTCGTTGATATCGTTGCCGGCGGCCACTTCGATGGGGTCGCAGACGTTGATGCCGGCCTCGATCCAGATCGGGATCAGCTCGTCGACCTTCCCGTCTGAGTCCATGTCAACGATTAGGGTGCCGGCTTCCTTCGCTTCGCGTGCCCAGCGTTCCCATGCCGGCAGGAGGAATTCGCGGGTCATGGCGGGGCTGACCATGCTCTTTTCCTTGTAGGCCATGTCCTCGCTCATCTGGATCCTGTCGAGGACGGCTGCGTCCAGGAGTGGAGCCATGGTTTTTGAGACGAATTCGGTCCAGAACTCGGCCATGTGCCGGACAAAATCGGGGTTGTCCAGCAGAAGGATGCAGAGCGGCTCGAATCCGCACCATTCCCGGAGCTGCCAGAACGGGCCGGGGAACGTTATGGTTGTGATGTAGTCGCGTTCCCGCATGTTCTTGACGCGGTCCTCGAAATCCCGCGGATAGCGCGTGGGGTCGTCCGGGTTGTAGCGTTTCTTCATTTCCTCGAAGTCTTCCGGGTTTTCCACGGGGAACTTGTGCCACTTCCGTGTCACGAAGTCCTTGGCGCTCCGGATATACGTGTAGTCGTATTCGTCCGAGATCTCGGTGATATTGCCCATCCAGTCCTGGACGATGTAGTGACCGTCCTTGTGCTCCAGCACTTTTTCCTCGAACCGGGGGTTCATGCGGAAGTCGATGCCGGGCTGGACCTGTTTCTGAGTGGTTTCCGACTCAATGCCCAGCTCTTCCCGGAGCACGTCCATGAAGAAGCGTCCGTCGGGCAGTCCTTCGGTGTGCCAGCGTGCCAGGGTCTTCTCCCTTGGCCAACCCGGTTCGAATGGGATTCTGTCCGGCGTGCCGAAAAGCACGGTCTCGAGGTAGCGTTCACGGGGTGTCATACGCATTTCCCTTTGTTTTGGGGGCTGATATTGGCTCAACAGGGCTGTCAGGGCAACAGAAATCCCGTGAAAAAAGGCTATTTTACCCCTTGCGGCCGGTGGGCCGGTTGTGTAGCCTTACGCACTTTGGTGTCAGGAAGTCGTGCGGTGCCCCGTCTCGGGGCGGGGAACAGCGCCGCCAGTTTGTCAACTCAGGTCCGGATTCCGGGCCGCAACAGCCTGAAATTGGAAAAGAAACCAACAAAATGGAACAGTTGAAGCAAAAGAAACACGTACACTTCGATCTGACCCAGTTCAGTGGCGATGACCATGCTGAAGTGGCGAAGATGTATGAAGAGACTCTGAAAAACTTCGTCGAGGGGTCGATCGTGGCCGGCAAGGTCCTCGAAGTGAGAAACAACGAGGTCCTGATAGATATCGGCTACAAGTCGGAAGGCGCAGTAGCGGCGTCCGAGTTCGAGGACATATCGACCGTCAAGACGGGTGATGAGTTCAGCGTACTACTGGACCAGATAGAGGATGACGACGGGATGGTCGTCCTGAGCAAGGAGAAAGCCGACCAGAAAATCCGCTGGGACCGGGTTCTTTCCGACTACAATGAAGGGTCCGTGATAGAAGGCGTGGTGAAGAACCGCGTGCGCGGTGGATTGATAGTGAATATCAACGGCGTGGAAGCGTTCCTTCCGGGGTCGCAGATTGACGTCATGCCCGTTCACAACACGGATTCCTATGTCGGCAAGCAGTTCGAATTCAAGATCATAAAGATCAATCCCGAGCGCAGGAACATAATCCTCTCGCGACGCGAACTCATCGAGGAGCGCCTGAAGCATAAGCGGAAAGATCTCCTTGCATCCATCGCCGTCGGCCAGATGCGTGCGGGCGTGGTGAAGAATATCACCGATTTCGGGGTATTCGTGGATCTGGACGGCCTGGACGGTCTGCTGCACATCACGGACATGAGCTGGGGCAGGATACGGCACCCCTCGGAGATGGTGAACGTGGGCGAGGATATCGAGGTCGTGATTCTTGACATCGACCTGGAAAGAGAGCGTGTATCGCTTGGCCTCAAGCAGAAGGTGGCCAACCCCTGGGAAGGCATCGAGGAGAAGTATCCTGTTGGGAGCCGTCTGCGTGGAAAGGTGGTGAATCTTGTTCCGTACGGCGCCTTCGTGGAGCTGGAACAGGGCGTCGAGGGGCTGGTGCACGTATCGGAGATCTCCTGGACGCGCCGGATTGCACGCGCCTCAGACGTGTTGTCGGTTGGTGACGAGGTGGACGTGGCCGTGCTCTCGGTCAACAAGGAAGAGCAGAAGATTGCCCTGGGCATACGGCAGACGGAAGCCAATCCGTGGGACACGGTTCACGAGCGCTACCCGGTCGGATCGCGGATAGGCGGAACAGTGCGTAATTTCACTTCGTACGGCGTATTCGTGGAGCTCGAGGATGGGATCGACGGGATGATCCACGTTTCGGACATGTCCTGGACCAGGAAGGTGAACCACCCGTCCGAAATCCTGGAGAAAGGCGCGAGCGTTGATGCCGTGGTCCTGGAGGTCGATTCCCAGAACAAGCGAATCAGCCTGGGCCTGAAACAAGCCCAGGAAGACCCGTGGAACACGATCGTCTCGCGCTACAACATTGGACAACGCGTCAGCGGCACGGTTTCGAAGCTCACATCCTTCGGTGCCTTCGTGGAGATCGAGGAGGGGGTAGACGGCCTGGTGCATATCTCGCAAATCAGCGAGCAGCACGTGGAGAAAGTGCAGGATGCGCTGTCCGTGGGCCAGCAGGTCGAAGCCAGGATCGTGAAGATCGACCGATCGGAACGGCGCATAGGCCTGAGCATAAAGGCTGCTCAGCTGCCTGACGAGGACTTCGAGCGTCAGCAGGACGACATCCTGGAAGGTCTCAAGCCGGGCGAGCACATGGTTGACCTGGCGGGCGCCTTTGACGAGGCGCTGGGCCTCAGCGGCGACAAGGGCGAAGGAGAAGAGTGGCGACCGGGCGAACGTGACGAAGGCTAGTGATGCAGGACGTCATCGAGACCCTCAAGACGCGCCTTCTCTTCGACGACATAACGAGCCCGGATATACAGGAATGCGCCAAGTCGCAGCAGACCGTGTATGCCGGGTTTGATCCGTCGTCGGACAGCCTGGGTGTCGGGAACCTCGTAACCATACTCGCGCTTGCGCATTTCCAGCGTTGCGGCCACAAGGTCATAGCCTTGGTCGGCGGGGCGACCGGCATGATAGGTGACCCGTCGGGAAAGAGCTCGGAACGGGCCCTGCTCAGTGCCGTGGAAATAGAGGAGAACACGGCAGGCATCAAGCGTGACCTGGCGTGCCTGCTGGACTTCGACAGTCCGACGGCCGGCGTCAAGATGGTCAACAACGCCGACTGGCTCGGCAGCATATCGGTCCTGGACTTCCTTCGCGATACCGGCAAGCACTTTCGCATGGGGACCATGCTGGGGAAGGAAAGTGTGCGGGGGCGGATGGAGAGCGACGAGGGGATGAGCTTCACGGAGTTCAGCTACCAGATACTGCAGGCGTATGACTTCCTCCATCTCCATGACAGCGCCGGCTGTTCAATCCAGATCGGCGGCTCGGATCAGTGGGGGAACATCACGGCGGGAGTTGAGCTGATCCGCAAGCTGCGCGGCGCGGAGGCATACGGCCTCACGTTCCCGCTGGTGTGCGACTCGTCGGGCGTGAAGTTCGGGAAGACCGAGGGCAACACGGTATTCCTGTCGGCGGACAAGACTTCTTACTACGATTTCTACCAGTTCTTCTTCCGGGTCGAAGACGCGGATGCGGCACGGTTCCTCAAGATATTCACGTTTGTGCCGTTGGATGAAGTCGCGGCGCTCGAGGAGTCGCTCGCCCGTGAGCCTGAGAAGAGGCAGGCCCAGAAGCGGCTCGCCGAGGAAGTGACGCGGATGGTGCACGGCGAGGACGGGCTGCAGGTGGCCCTGCGTACGAGTTCGGTGCTGTTTGGCGAGTCTATGGAGGGGCTGAATGCGGCTGATCTCCGTTCGATCTTCGCGAACGCGCCGTCAACGGAGCTGGCTTCTGACCGGGCCCGGGGTGCTGATTGGCCCAGCGTTGCCGCAGCTTCAGGGCTCTGCAAGAGCAAGGGCGAGGCCAGGCGATTGATTCAAAGCGGTGGATTCTACGTCAACAACCGGCGTATCCAGGACATAGGCGCACAGGTGCGGGATTCCGACATTATCGACGGCGAGATCATCGTGCTACGCTCAGGCAAGAAGAACATCCGGTTGATCAAGGTTGTCTGATTAAGCCGACAAGGCGGCCGGTGGCCACAACCAAGGAAGACCGGCCGCCAGTGAAAGTGCCAGGTGAAAGTGAAGGTAAGATACTCTCACGCTCTCAATAATGACTCCGCCTTCCGCTGCACCTGCACCTTCGACCTGTCACCTTCACTGCTGACCGTGTCTGGTCGCACTCAAGATTATCTTGTTTTTCATCGCAGCTCTTTCTGATTAAGTCGCTAAGAACCGGATCGGCTCTGACGTTCTAACTAAAGTATGCCGTACTCGCAACGAACTGCAGGGCTTCTTGTTCTGATGCTGGCTTCCTGTCTCACGGCGTGGCCGGCGTACGCCCTGCGCCGGCCCATCCTGGGCAAGACGGCGAAGGAGATATCCGAGCACTACGAACCCGTTGATTCCGGCAAGCCGGTAACGCTGCTCGATGCCCGAGGGAAGGAGCGGCAGATGGAATGGCACGTTCTGGCGCCCGGCCTCGGGGTCGTCAGCTCGAAAATGTACTGGCTGGAGAAATCCGAGAACCGGAAGATGCGGGTCGAGTTCGACTCGAGCCCGCCGCGCTACATGACCGTGGGTTTCAACAGGAAGGGGAAGGCATGTTGCGCGGTTCCGAACTTTTCCCGCCCTGCGGAGTTCACCCGTTTCCTTGAGAACCAGGGACTGTGGCGGAAGTGCTCGCAGAGCCATCCACTCCAGGAGGTCTTCCCCGGCGTAAAGGCCCGGGAGATACGCAAGATAACGATTCCCAATCTTGGACGGGACGAGAACAACAGGCTGATTCTTGTTCATCCGCACCACGTGGAGAAGACCGAGCAGGAACGAGCGAGAATCACGTGCCATGTCAGGTACACCTCGATGGAGCGGGCCTACGCTATGTACATAGAGAAAGAGGACACGTGGGAGAGAACTTACCGGCAGGTGTATGAGCCGATACTCAGGGCGGACGCCGTACGGCGTGGCCGCAGGTTCTTCCAGGAAACGCCGAAGCCGCCCGAGATCGAGGAGTGCATGGTCGCCGACGCGGACACCTTCTGGGCGTGGACGCTTTCGGTGCTGATCGACCGGTTCGGGAGCAGCCTGACTGCACCAAAGGACCTATCGCGTCATGAGGGGACCTACCTGCGCGATCTTTCCTACGAGGACGCGGTGCTTCAGCAGCTTGGCGGCGCGGGCATCAAGCCTCGCCTGGACGCGGCCATCACCGCGGCCCTGCGCAACAGGAATGTCACCCTGGATACTCTCGAGCACTACATCCTGTCCGCGGGCAGGCACGAGAATGCTGGGGTAATCACACTGCTGACCAGCCTGGTGGACAGGCTTCCCTACAAGGCACGCGACCGCGGGCTGTGGGTACTGGGCATTGTCAAGGGGGCCAGTTCGGCCCAGGCGAAGGCGATACCGGAGTCCGTCAGGCAGCGGATCACCGAGTTGCAGCGGCGGTTCGACATTGACGGCGATGGCAAGCTCGCCACCGCGGAGGCGCGCAACGCCCGCTCGTACCTCTCCAAGTAACCCCTTCTCCTACTTCCCACTTGCCGGTCAGGACCGGTTCTCCTATGATTCCGGGTTCGGCGCAACGGGTCTATCGCAACATGGGTAACGGTCACAACATTTTCATCGCGGGCGCGTGCGAGCACAATCTCCAGGATATCACGGTGGAGATTCCCCGCGACAGGCTCACGGTAGTAACGGGCTTGAGCGGCTCGGGAAAGTCGTCCCTGGCATTTGACACCCTTTACGCGGAGGGCCAGCGCCGGTACGTGGAGAGCCTGTCGGCCTACGCGCGGCAGTTCCTGGGCCAGATGCAGAAACCGAGGGTGGACCACATCGAGGGGCTCTCGCCCGCGATATCCATCGAGCAACGCACGGCCGGCTCAAATCCACGGTCGATCGTGGCGACAGCCACGGAGATCCACGACTATTTGCGGCTTCTCTACGCGAATATCGGCAAGCCGCATTGCCCCGAGTGCGGGCGTCCCGTGCAGCGCCAGAGCGCCGAACAGATCGTGGAGCACATGATGAAGCTTGCGAACCGAACGAGGGTCGTCCTTATGGCTCCCCTCGTTCGGGGCCGGAAGGGCGAGCATGAAGGGGTGCTGGAGTCGGCCAGGAAAGGCGGGTTCGTGCGGGTACGGGTCGACGGCGAGGTCCACGAGGTGGACGAGGTCCCGAAGCTGGACAAGAAGCTGGCGCACACGATCGAGCTGGTGGTGGACCGCCTCATCATAACGAAGAAGATCCGGTCGCGCCTCACGGATTCCGTTGAGATTGCGCTCAAACACGGGCAGGGCACCCTCGTGGCGGAGATACAGCCGCCGGGTGACGAGAAGGCGGAGAAGCTGTTTTCGGAGAAGAACGCTTGCCCGGACTGTGGCATCAGCTTTCCTGCGCTCACGCCGCGCTGTTTCTCCTTCAACAGCCCGTATGGCGCCTGTCAGACCTGCTCGGGCCTGGGGACGAGGCTTGTGTTCGACGAGGATCTTATTATACCGGACAGGGCCGTTTCGGTCGCCGACGGCGCAATCCAGGCCTGGCGGCGGGGAGGACGCAGGCTGATACTCTACTACAAGCATCTCCTGAGGGGAGTGGCGAAGCACTACAAGTTCAGCCAGGACAAGCCGTTCGGCAAGCTTACGGCCAGGATCAGGAAGATACTGCTATACGGTTCAGGCGACGAGACGGTGGAGTTCGGCTACTGGCGGGGCGGGGCCTACAGGAAGTACAAGAAGCCTTTCGAAGGAGTGATACCGAACCTGAAGCGACGGCTTGAAACGACGGAAAGCGATTATGTGAAGCAACGGTTGCGTGGTTACATGACCCGCCGGCACTGTCCGGACTGCGATGGCGCCAGGCTCAGGCGCGAATCCATAGCCTGCACGGTTGGCGAGGCATCGATAGTCGATGTTACGCGCATGTGCATCACGGACGCTGCGCGTTTTCTCGACGGCCTGAAGCTTTCCGGGCAGGAGCAGCAGGTGGCCGGCGAGGTGTTGAAGGAGATCAGGCGGCGTCTCCGGTTCCTCGAGGAAGTGGGGCTGAACTATCTTACACTTGACCGTGAGAGCGGGACCCTTTCGGGCGGCGAAAGCCAGAGGATTCGTCTGGCGACTCAGATAGGATCCGGGTTGGTGGGTGTGCTCTACGTGCTTGACGAGCCGACTATCGGACTGCATGTCCGGGACAACCTGCGCTTGATCAAGATGCTCAAGGCGCTGCGTGATGTCGGCAATACGGTCGTCGTAGTGGAACATGACGAGGCGATGATTCGTGCGGCGGACCACGTGATAGATCTGGGGCCGGGCGCGGGACGCCACGGCGGGCGCGTGGTATGTTCCGGCAGCGTTAAGGACCTGCTGTCGTGCAAAGAGTCGCTTACGGCCCGCTACCTGAACAGGTCCAGTCACATCCAGATCCCTACCAAGCGGACGAAACCGGGTAAGGCTAAGCTGAGGGTGTCGGGCGCGGCGGAGAACAATCTGAAGAACATCAACGTCGCGATCCCGCTCGGCCTGTTCGTGTGTGTCACCGGTGTGTCGGGCAGCGGCAAGAGCACGCTGGTGGACGACATCCTCAGGCGTGCGCTGTTCAGGCACTTCTACGGCTCGAAGGACCAGCCGGGAAAGCATCGGAAGATACTGGGGATGGACAAGCTGGACAAGGTGATTGTAATCGACCAGTCACCGATCGGCCGGACGCCGCGAAGCAATCCGGCGACGTATACCGGTGCGTTCGCGGACATCAGGAAGCTGTTCTCGCAGACGCCGGCATCGAAGGTTCGTGGGTACGCGCCGGGCCGGTACAGTTTCAACGTGAAGGGCGGTCGGTGCGAGGTCTGCAAAGGTGATGGAATACTGAAGCTGGAGATGCATTTTCTTCCTGATGTCTACGTAACGTGCGAACAGTGCCGGGGTACGCGGTACAACAGGGAGACTCTCGAGGTTCGCTATGCGGGAAGGAATATAGCGGATGTGCTGGGAATGACCATTGACGAGGCGCTTGAATTCTTCGCGAATATCCCGGCCATCGAACGGAAACTGCGCACGCTTTCCGAGGTGGGGCTTGGCTACTTGCAATTGGGTCAATCAGCCACTACTCTGTCGGGAGGCGAAGCGCAACGAGTCAAGCTGTCGGCCGAACTGAGCAAGAAGGCCACCGGTATGACGCTCTACCTGCTGGATGAGCCGACGACCGGTCTCCATTTCGCGGACACCTGCAGGCTATTGCAGGTGTTGTCGCGGCTGCGCGACGCCGGGAACACGGTGGTGGTGATCGAGCACAACCTGGACGTAGTAAAGACGGCCGATTACGTGATTGACCTCGGTCCGGAGGGCGGCGATGCCGGCGGCGAGCTGGTCGTGTGCGGTACCCCGGAAGAGGTGGCTGACTGCGACGCTTCACACACCGGCAGGTTCTTGCGAGAGGTTTTGTGAGGAGTGATATGAATCGCCTGGGTGCAATCCTGGTGCTGCTCGTTGCGTGCGCTTCATCCGCCGCCGCCGACAAGGCTGCTGTGCTTTTCACTGAGGGCAAGGCTGCCCTGGAGGACGACCTGTTCGAGATCGCCGAAGGCAAGATGGCCGCCTACCTTGGTGCGGCGGGCACCGGCTCGCCTGAGGCCACGCGGGCCGAGGCGGCGGGGCTGCTGGCACGTGCTCTCTTCGAACAGGGCAAGTTCGCGCGGATACTGGAGGTGCTGGGTGACAAGAAAGGGTGGAGCAAGGCCGTCATGGCCGGGCCCGCCTTCTCGTTCTGGCGCGCGATGGCTCACTCGGGCATGGGGAAGCTGCCGGAGGCCCTGGCCGAGTTGAAGGACTTCGAGAGGCGGCACCAGGGGAGCGGGTACGTCGGCCGCGCGCTGCGGCTCCGCGCATCGGTCCTGCTAAGGGCGGGCAGGCGCGAGGAGGCGCTGGTCGCCTTTGCGGCGTTTGACGCCGGGTACGGCGGGTCACCGGAAGCGGCGAGCAACCTGCTGGAGTGGGCGCGGACGCTCGTTGAAGCGGGGCGGAACAGCGATGCAAGGAAAGTGTTCGAGCGGCTCGTGAAGTTTCCCGCCGATAAGGCGGCAGTACAGGAGGGGCAGTACCGGTATGGGCGGTTGCTCGTGGA
>Ga0272442_10008683_pt1 | contig 12821 bp, 11 predicted proteins | sample SSMForm2O_FD_200262 | JGI IMG/M metagenome (GOLD analysis project Ga0272442, IMG submission 200262) | Marine sediment archaeal communities from Little Sippewissett salt marsh, Falmouth, MA, United States - SSM-Form-2O | ecosystem: Environmental > Aquatic > Marine > Wetlands > Sediment ... | reverse complement strand
ATCAAGCACTTGCCTGTATTGATCATGATGACCCAGACATGATGTACCTTGTGCTGATGAACATGGATCTCGCTGGTCATGCTTATGGAGCATTTATCATAAAGGAAGGCGATGAGAATGATGATAACCTGAGTCTCTTTCGGAATCCTCAAGCAACCAAGGACCAACTCTTTCTCACTGATGCGCAAATCCAACGGTTCATTCATCATCTCCAAGTCAAAGGCCTTTATGATGATGCTCGAATCATTATTACTTCAGATCATGGGATGAGTACGATGAAGGCATTGTTTTCAGCTGAGACGCGCCAAGAGTTTCTGAACTGGATGACTAGTCGCGTTGATGCGTTAACTGATCCTTCTATTATTTCTTATACAGAACCTTTTTCACAACGAGAACGACTTGACATTGATATCCGTCAAATCCTTGAAGACAATGGAATTCATATGAGAGCTAGTATGGGAAGACTCCTGCATCGATATAATCCACAAGGGCACTATGATTGGTGTATCTCCGAGGGGCCCAATGCCTATATTTATAATGCTGAACCATCAGTACAGGAGGAAATTAAACAGATACTGTTAGATTATACCATCCAGGAAAATGAGCAAGAAGAGCACCCTATTTGGAAGGTGCTGACGCAAGATGAACAAGATACAACAATTAATGAACACACAGGTGAATCCTTCAACCTAGGAAAAGGCAATTACGCTGATGTCATCTGGCCAAGTGTGATGATCTTTTGTCATCCTCATTACATGGTTCCCATGTATAATGATCAACTCCAGTCAGCCTTAATGCCACTCATGATTAAGATGAAACTCCCAGGGTTTATTGATGTTCGTACTGCGATGGGTGCTCATGGGACCTACCAAGAGCAACATGTTCCCTTAATACTTGTTTCACCTAGTGAACCCATGGTTCCAGAGAATGTCATCTCCTATAAACAGGTGTCCCTGATTGATATTGCTCCCACGATTACCTCATTAAATGAATGGGCTCTTCCACCATCATTCCAAGGGGAATCCTTAGTATAAGTAAGGTTATTCTTCTTGTTTTTGAAGACGTTTTTTTTCTCGTTGCAGTTTCTTTCTTTTAATGTAATATGCAGGGTAGATGATACGGATGAGAAGTACTAGTAAAATCAATAGAAGTAATCCTGCAAAGAGACCTAAAAGTAGAGAAAAACTATGCTCCTGAAGGAATGGTTGCTGATGGATAATACCTTGAAACATGGAGGAGTCAACAAGATACTCCTCACCCTGGATAGTAACATAGAGTTGGGTTTCAATGACAAATTCTTTGAGATCCTGATCAGCTGCTCGTAATGAACAGGGGATTTCAAGTGTTTCAGTGGAATCTGCAACAATTGTGATTGATGAGCTTCTCCCAAGTTCTTTTCTTTCTGATCCAAGACCCCCAATGCTGGTAATTGATTCTAGTTCAGGAAGCATTGCTGGTTTCTGAACAAGGTCAACTCGTGCTGATATTGTATAATCATATGTCGCTTGGTTTTCAATGGTAACATTGACAGGAAAAAGTGTTGTTTCTTCATTGAGAATCTCAGGTGCCACTATCGATGTGATATGAACTTTCTCTTTTTCTGTAAACGCTGTCTGAACATGAATCCCTTGAACAGAGGACTGACTTACTTGCGTCCATCCTAACAAGAATCGTTTCTGATAGGCAAAGACCTGGATGTTATATTCTTCTTTATACCAGTCAACATCGCCCTTTCGTATAAGACATTCAATCTCATAGGTTTGGGTTGAGCGACGGGGAATTCGGACACTCGCGTTTGAACTGATATCCTTTTGAATGGTTTCAAGGAGACCATCGAGTAGTGAAATATCTAATGAGAGATCTTTAGGCAAGAAACAATCATTAGTTACCTCAACATCAACAATGAATGGTTCACCTGCTTTCATGGTATTAGGTGCTTGAAAAGTTGAGATGTATATTCTCCCTGAAATAAGTGATTTAAAAGGAGTGGCAGTAACTGATGACCCAAGTATGAAAAGAGAGACAAGGCAGCTAAACAGAACAATTTTTTTATTCATAATCCCTTGAGGATATAACGTTGAATTATAAATATTTTATTTATATATTTTAATATTTTTTATTATAATAATAAGGTAAGACTTGTACATGAAGGTTTAAATATCCTTACGTGAACAAAAAAAATAGGTGTAATAGAATGCATCACCGTCTCTTCATAGTACTCTCAATAGTAATTACAGCATGTATGACACTCCCATCTATTGCAGGGACAACACCAGTTCCAACTTATGCCGAAGGAGTCGCTTTTTCTGAAGAAGGAGAGAATGAACTTTTTAATTTCAATGAAGAAGAGATGCGATCATTTCGAAATATCCTTGATTCTGTGATCGGATCAGTTGAAGACGACCCCTCCATTTTTGGTTTATGGGAAACATTACAAACTCTTTTAACAGAAATCAAGGATCCCACATTACGAGATCGCATCCTTGATCTATTACAGGGACTAACCTCAAATGATGGTGAGAGACAAGGAAAACGCGTTATCGTTTTTAGTCATGGACGGACACTGCTTCAAAACCCATTGAAAAAATTTAAGATGCATCTGATAAAACCTTCTACCTTTTTTTGGTATTACTCAGGTGATTTTGATAAAAAAGTCTCAAGTAAAACCTTTATCATAGATCCCAGACCAATGGATGTCAAAGTCCTTGATGGTCGTCAAGTGGGTCTTATGAGACGGTTTGTAGGTATTTATTTGTATGTTCCAGTACCATCAATGCATCAGTGTAATGTCTTCTTTTTAGGCTATGCCTATCAAGCAGTTGGTCTTGATCTCTCTCCGGCTACTCGATAGACTATCCAAGAGTGTACTATCCTGAATAAGTACCTGGACTATTACCTGTATATACAGATACGCTACTAGATGCGAACAATGGTAATAAAGGCTGGTGTATATTCCGTTTATAGGATGGGATGCAGTGGATGAAAGTAATTAGCTACCTGCGGAAAATATCTCATACCAATGCCTCTATAGGCATTGGGGCTATGATTGTATTCATAGCGATGGTATTAGTCGCAGGTATTGCTGCTTCTGTGTTGATTCAAACAAGTACCCAGCTTGAAGCTCAGGCTATGAATACAGGTAGACAAACTGTTAATGAAGTATCTGGTGGCCTAGCTGTTATTGATGTTGTAGGTCATGTGAGTACAGATATTGATGGGCTTGGTATTACTATTCGTTCTCGTGCGGGTTCACCTGATATTGATCTTAATCATTCAATCATTATTCTTACAGATAGTTCGAAAAAGGTTGTTCTTCGTTATAATTATTCAAATGTAGCACATTATAATGATTCTGTCTCAACAACAGATGGAAGTGTATTTGGATTTGCATATACAAATCTGACGAATGAAAAATATGGGATCATTGTTGCCTCTGATCCAGATTCAAGTTTAAGTCGATTTACACCAGTCATTAATGCAGGAGATAAGGTCATATTAATGATTGATACAGATGCCTGTTTTAGTACAATAGGAGAACGAATTGATGTTTTTGGATGGGTTTATCCTGAGCATGGATCTGCAGGGGTAATTTCTTTCACAAGCCCAAAGCTGTTTATTGATACTATTGTTGATTTAGAATAAAGAAAATATTTAATTTACTTGCATTTTTAACAATTCCTTGCATCAAGCAGCATGATTTTTTTCCGAATGAGACTAATACTGACAATAACAAAGAGGAATGCTAGTACCAATCCTGTAATGACTCCAGGCAATTCAAAGGACACAGTGAGATTATAGAGCCCATGGACTATCATTGCAAGAATAAAATAGGGGATAATACGGAGGACTGACGTGTGTTTTAAGAGTGTCTTCCCATAACCATATCCTGTGAGTGCTGTTGCTGATGCATGGAGCAAACACCCACCTATGCTTCGTAAGCCGATGAGTAAAATAAAATAAAGGAATCCTTCTGTGAGGAACGAATATCCGTAAAGAAGGTTTTCCGTAGCTGAAAAACCAAGTCCAGCAACTGCCCCATAAATCAACCCATCCTCGAGTTCAGTAATGTGTTTTTTTACACCTTTTAACCGCAGACCCAATGGTTTTGCGATCTCTTCAGCAATGGGAGCAATAACAACAACAGCAAATAATGGCCCCATAGTAACTTCTTCAAAGGAGATGGCAAACGAGATTTCAAGGATCATATGTAGGATGATTGCTGCGATAACAGCAATGGTTGCACCCCAGAGAAAACAAAGAAGGATACTACCCCAGGTTTGTCGATGACATCGTTCAGTGTTTCTAATCCACACAGCATAAATCAAGGGTGGGATGAATGATGCAAGTAAGAGAATAATCCATTCAACAATGGTGAACATATAAAAGAAGAAGTGAGTGTGGGTTTTTGTAGTTTATTATACACTATAGTAGTATTCCTGATGATCTCGTTGTTGTCTATCCATATAGGAACCTGGTTTGTTGACACGTGGTCTTTTGGTGTCTTCATCACGTCTAAAAGTGATATCAACTTCCTTGAGGAATCGATTCATGCCCTCATGAAGACTAAACGGGCCATTAGCAGTACCTTGTTTTCCAGGCGTTCCATCAAAGACGATGAGAGCGTCGCTGATTAAATCAATAAAGTAGACATCATGGTCTACAACCATTGCTGATTTCCCTGTTTTTTCAATGATACGCCGAATCGTTCGTGACACCACCATACGTTGTTCACTATCAAGATATGCAGAGGGTTCATCAATAAGATAGATATCAGCTTCTTGCAAAAGACAATACGCAACTGATACGCGTTGCAATTCTCCACCAGAGAGGGTTGTCATCTCTTTGTCAAGCAGATGTTTCAGATGTAATGGTTCAAAGATTTCAGCTTTAAAAAATGAATCGGTGAATAATTGCTGCGCATTCTCTTCGAAAAAAAATCTGACTGTCCCATCGAATTCTGGTGAGATATATTGTGGTTTGTAACTTATGGCGATATCAGTGTCAACGGTTCCATTGGTTGGCGTGGTTGCTCCTGCTAGGAGCTTGACAAAGGTGGTTTTGCCAATAGCATTTGGACCAACAATACCAATAATTTCTCCTTGTCGAATAATCCCTGCGTTCACTTCAAGAGTAAAATCCTCATATTTTTTTTGGAGAGTATTATAGGTTACAAGGATGCGTAGATCCTGTCTGCGTTTTGGTGGGTGATTATAGAATTGTATTTGTTCACCAAAGCGTATGTTTTCCTCTTTGAGATATCCTGATAGATAGGTATTAATCGCATGGCGAACTCCTCGTGGATGAGTGACAACGCCATAGGCGCCTTCATCTCCATACATGAGATGGACATGATCACAGAGGAAATCAAGCACTGCGAGATCATGTTCGACGACCATGACTTTTTTTGTTTGTGCTAAGTCTCTGATTATATGGCTGATTTTTAATCGCTGGTGGATATCAAGATACGAAGAAGGTTCATCAAAGAAATAGATATCAACATCTTTCAACAGGGCAGCAGCAAGTGAGACAAGTTGTAATTCCCCACCGGAGATAGTGCGTTCATTAATGTTTTTATCAAGAACATTTTCTAGACCTAGTTGAGCGACAAGATCATCCATATTCCCTTGGGTATCAGTTTTTTCAAGTATCTTTCGAATAGACCCTTTTAAAATTTTAGGGATCCTATCCACATATTGTGGTTTCACCACTGATGTGAGATCTGAGGTTGCTAGATGTTTAAAATGTTCTTGAAGCTCAGTTCCTCCGTAATATTCAATGACCTCGTCCCAAGTTATTTGTTTTTCATAGTCTCCTAGATTAGGGATGATTTGTCCTGATAAGATTTTAACTGCTGTGGTTTTACCAATGCCATTGGGCCCGAGTATACCCATACAGCTTCCTTTTTTTGGTACTGGGAGACGAAAAAGACGAAACCCATTTTTATCAAATTGATGCACAAGATCAGTGGCAAGTTCTTCTTTGAGTCCAATGATTTTTAATGCTTCATAGGGACATTTATGCACACAGATACCACAGCCAACACAGAGTTCTTCGGAGACTTCAGGTTTGCCATCTTCTCCTTTGATAATGGTTTCATCGCCAGCGCGTACTCTAGGACAAAACTTGATGCATTCGTAACTACAATTTTTTGGTTTGCAGCGATCCTTAAGAAGAACAGCTATTCGCATACGTTATCTATGGGGGAGAAGAAGATGTATTTTAAAAGATTTGTCTTCTCCCTACATAGTAGCGTAGACGTTATCCATATCCAAATGGAACAAGATTTCATCGAGTCGTCGTTTATCAAACTGACTGATGGATCTTGCTTTCAAGGCCGTTTTCTGATCTTCTACTTCTTTTAGTAGACCATGCGTTTTTTCATAGATTTGCCATTCTTCAATGACACCCTGCAAGGTCTTATGGATGGCGCATTGGTAGATGTGTTTACAGAGTAAAATCCCATCTTCAAAGGTTAAGTTCTCTCCTTCAGGTATAAACTTACACCTCCCCACTCAAAGTAGTAATCTATTATGTGCTTATAAATATTATTATATTATTAAAAAACCTAGATTTGAATCATGGCTGATTAAGTTAGGTCATTTGTTCAGTGCAATGTTTTTTAAGAGAACAATGAACGCATTTAGTTTGAGAGGAATGATTCCGTGGGAGGATCTGTTTTTTACATGATACTCTCATAGAATATATACATTGTTCAAGTTGGAAGCGGAGATCAGGTGTAAAAGGAATGGTGAACTGCCCTGATGGATAAATTAAGATTCCATAGGGGACAAAACTGTTGTACGTTTCTTCGACAAGATGACAGTACGCTGCAAGTTGCATGATATGATGTTGTTGAGGTTGCTGGTAGGATCCTGTTTTTACTTCAACAGGTATATACTGTTGGTCCTTTTGTATGATATAGTCTGGTTTCCCCGTGAGTAGTAACTGTTTTGAAAACAAGGGTCGAGCAGGAACATCAAGATCTGTGTAGGTTATCGTCCCTTGTGGTATTTGATAGTGATTTTGTGTTTTTGTAGCTTTTTTTGAATAGAATACAGATACAAGTAACAATCCTGCAGCTACTAAAAGTACAATGAATCCTACGGTGAAGAGAATCATTGGAGGAACCACCCTGCAAAGAGAAGAGCCAAAGCGAGTAATGATAAAAGTATACTGATTGTTAAGTAATATTTGCTTTTTCTTTTCTTTTGTTGGTAGAAATAGACTTGTTTTCCAAGATGCTGATGAGCCTGTGTTCCTTTTTGTAGCAGATAAGGATCTGGAGTATATCCTTGACGTTGCAATAACCATGAACATGAACAATATGTATATTGTCCGAGTTCTGAAGCCGTGATAATAGAGCTCATCTTTTGTTTAGGAGCCACTTGGGTCCTCATTAGACAAGAAAAGAATGCTGGAGTCTTTTTATCTTTTGTAGGGAGATGTGAAACTATTTAAATAAAAAAAGAAAGAAGGATATTATTCGTGTTGTTTTTGGAATTCTTGGAGGAAGGTTGCTAGTGTTTGAACACCTTTAAGGGTCATAGCATTGTAGATACTTGCTCGCATCCCACCGATGCTTCGATGACCTTTTAGTCCGATGAGTCCCTTGTTTTTCCCTTCTTCAACACATTGTGCTTCTAATTCTGGTGTTGGAAGATTAAACGTGACATTCATAAGAGATCTGCTGTCTTTTTGTGCATGTCCTTTATAAAATCCATTGGAATTATCGATTACTTTGTATAGGGTGTCTGCTTTTTTTCTGTTGATTTTTTCAATTCCTGGTACTCCGCCTTGTTGTTTTAGGTGTTCAAGGGCGAGTTTGCACATATAAATTGACCAGCAGGGTGGTGTATTGAATAAGGAGTCTTTTGCTACATGGGTACTCCATTTTTGCATCGTTGGTGTATTGTCAGGTACTCGATTAATGAGATCCTCTCGAACAATAAGTAGTGTGACTCCTGCAGGGCCAATATTTTTTTGTGCACCTGCATAGATCACGCCGTAGTCTTTAACGTTGATGACTTTATCCATGATGTTACTGCTCATGTCGCAGGCAAGGGGTACATCTGATGGTGTTTTTGGTGTAGTATGATATTCAGTACCATAAATCGTATTATTTCCTGTGATATGGGCATAGGATGCATCCTTGTGAAACGTTATATCCTGAGGGATATAGGAAAATGTTGTATCTTCAGAGGAAGCAACAACATTGACATCACCGTAAAGTTGTGCTTCTTTGATTGCTTTTTTTGACCATACACCTGTGTTGACATAGTCCATTGATTTTCCTTTGACATGGATGTTTTGAGGGACCATGTAGAACTGAGTGCTTGCTCCTCCTTGAACCCAGAGGATATGATAGTCATTTGGTATCTTCATAAGTGTTCGAACAAGATCTGTTGCATCATGATGAATAGCATCATATTCCTTGGATCTATGAGAAAGTTCCATGACAGACATGCCAGAGTTATTATAATTAAGTAGGTCTTTTTGTGCTTGTTCAAGAGCTGGAAGAGGAAGAGTAGCAGGCCCTGCATAGAAATTAAAGACACGTTTTGTCATACTATTTCACCTGTTGAGCACTGGAATATTCAAGTATCATTTAAAGCATTCGGCAGAAAAAAAATGAAAAGAAAAAAAATGTGATTATTTTTTCTTCTTGGTATCAACTTCCTCAAAGTACAGTCGTCCTGATTTAAAGAGCCAGAAGACGACAAGAAGGATTATGATAATTACTACGATAACAGCAATAATCAGTGTCCATGGTAGTGGTTGTGTTGGTTCTTCACCTGTGTCAACAGTGTAGGTTGCAGTGTCTGTTCTCTGATTACCATCGGCATCCTCTACCGTGATACTGAAGGTGTATGTTCCGTCTGCTAGATCAGAGGTTGGAGTGAAATTGAAGGTTCGTTGATCTGTTGTAGTTACATCATCTATAACGACTGCTGAATTTAAGGTTGCTGTGATAAGTGTGACATCTTCTTGATAGGTAATTTCAATACTTGGTCGCTTGACGCTAAATTCTGTACCATCTGGCGGTGTAAAGCTAGCATCAAAGGTTGTTCCACTAGGTGGATCAAATTGTGGTGGTAGAATATCATAGTAATAAACAAAGACATATTGTGTATCTGGGTCATCAAGAACATAGATATTTCCGTCTTCACGCCAGATCATATCAGATGAGATCACGCGTCCATCTGATGTTTTCACAACCAGGGTGTAATCTGGGAAGTCCTCTGGCGGATATTGATCAGTAACATCGATGTAAATATAATCTGTTTTATCGACATTCACGACAATGGTCACTGTTTCTTCTACTTCATCAATATAACTATCAGCTACTTCTCCTGTTTGAGAAGAGACAGGTGTAACTGTATCTGAATTACTATTCCAGAAGAATTCCGGTTTGTCATCTCCATCTGTTGAAATCAGGAAGGTTTGGTTTTCTCCCATAGTAAATCCGCGAACATTGGATAAAACACCATTTGGATCATAGAATTCATCAACCAGGCCATCGCCATCTGAATCAGTAGCATAGAAAGGATCTTCAAGAGTAACTCCAAATTGACTTTCAACATCATCAAGGGTGTCTTGGGAAGTTGTTGTCGTTTCTGGTCCTGGTGGCTCTATGACTGTGCCACCACCGCCATCGTCATCATCTCCTCCTCCACCTGATGCTGCACTTACGGTGAAGGTTACTGTTTCATCTGAAACATAATCATGTGAGGTTGAATTAACCGTTAATTTTGCGTAAAAAGTCCCTATTTTATGTGTTGTATAGACAATATCATAAAGGAAGGTAATGTCGCCTGTACTAGTTCCGTTATAGCCATATCCATATCCTGTATAAGTACTCTCATTCCATCCAGTTCTCTCATCATAACCATAAGTGTCATACCCATAACCATACCAGTCATCATCGATCACTGTTGTGTTTGTCACTGTGAATTTCCCTGATGGGTGATCATCTATTTCGGTACCATTAATATAAAAAATAACATAAGCCTGAACGCTATCATCTGAATTTTTGTAAACAGTAAATGTAAGATTATTTACAGGTATTTTTTCAGCATTTCGAATAGTAAGATTCACATCCTCAAAGGTTATTGTATTTGTTTTGGTTACTGTCCTGTCATCTGGTGTTCCTGCAGATACATAGACTGCTGTTGCTGGTGGAATGAGTACAAGAAAAATAAGTGCAACTAATAAAAACGCTATTCCTACGCCTACTGCCTTCTGTATCGTTTCTCTCTTCACCATCGAATTAGCCACCTTTCCGCCTAGTGGACGTATTAAAGTATTTATGTTCTATATAGTATTAAAAGATTTCTTTTTTTCAGACGTTGAAGAGTATAACGTTTATAGCCAAAATAGTGTTATTGCAACACTTGTTCTCTTTTCTTTGATTTTTATAAAATTATTAGGATTTTTAGTGGAAACATCTATGAATCACTTTCTGTTACCTGGTTTTGCATAGTGAGGTGAACAATGCCATGGGAAACAATACAAACAAATCTTCAACAGTTCATCGACAGATTCATGGGTCCACCCTCCGAAGGTTTTACAGAAACGTGGTCTTTGGGGGAGATCATCCGGGCAGAAAGTACGCACTTCTTGTTCTCTTGTGTTGTGGGTTGGCTGGTGTTCTCATTGATCTTGACCATTTTTTCATCTTGGAAACCAACATGGTCAGACCAGCTCATCTTCAGATCTGGGTTCTTGTTTGCCTTGGCAGCATCGGTTACTACGCATATCTTCATCGACGGGTTTACAAACTGGGCTTAAAAAAAAGAAAAATAAGAGATTGAGGCCTAAAATGTATTTATCGTATTTTCTTAAAAAAGAAGAGACCTATAATCAGGAAAATAAAGATAATGCCTAGTAGCCCTATGTAGAATAACAGTGATATTGATGTCTCTATTTGAGCAAAACCTTTTGTCAAATCACCCGCGGTAAAGACTTCATAATCCTGCTGCCATTCTTCGATAAGGATGTCACCTGTTGCTTCTGAATAATAGACATCATTGTAGTACACCCACCGTTCAGTAATCGGATATTCATGATACATCCAATAAGTGTAGTCAAGCCCTTGTCTATTGACAAGTTCTTTATCATAATAAGGGCCACTTGTAGGATCAAGAGGTAGCCATTTTCCATCTTCGGTTAGGACTTCTACCCATGCATGACCACCAGCTTCTCCATTAAAGTTTACTTCTCCAAGGGCGACACGGACATTTTCAGCGGGAACACCCATCGCCCTAAAAAAGGAGACAAGAGTATTGGCTTGTTCGGAGCAATCACTAGCGATCTGACCATAGACTGGTGAGTTTTCATAGGTGGGTGTCTCAGTGAGAAACGTCCCTGGGTGTAACCATATTTCTTGTTGATCAAAGAGATCATTGTCAGAGATCCATATCCATTGGAGAGCAATTTCATATGCATCTTCAATAGTTGAACATTGCTGGGCAAGTGCTTGAACAGCTGGGTCATCTGGGGTGACGAATTGTTGATAGGGTGAGCTGTGTCCTTCTTGTGGTTCCCAGTTATCATCATTCATATATGTTTGTAATGCAGAAAGCGTAGAGACATCCTGATGAGATATATCCATTTTCAAATCCCTGATTTTCTTTGCTGCCTCTGCATCAAGAATTGATTGAGCATATTGCACGAGTGTTTCCTCATAGGCTTCATCTGCTTCACATATCTTTATTACGTCATCATTTGTAAGGAGTGTGGGGAGATTGTTTTCAATGACAAGAAATTCTGTTTCATCTGTGGAGAGAAGCCTTTCTTGATACTGAAGAGTGTGTGATTTTTGAGCTTGGATGATATAGCGATGCCGTTCTGTATTTGTTGCTCGGAGTTTTTCTACAGCGACAAGTGGTTCAACTGCGTTGGTGATACATTTCTGTACTTGTTGTTTTTCATGAGCAAGGGTAATCGTCTGCAGTTCATTATTTGATAAAACGATGAGTGTTCCATCAGTTTCTTCTTGGATAATCTCATTAGCTCTTCGCACTCGTTTTTGAACAACGGTCACTGCATTTGTTTCTGCATTCACCTGTGAGGTTACTTCAACCGTGAATGCACCATTATTATCAGTAAGCTCATAGGTCGCATCAACTTCATAGATCTCGTCCTCTGATGCTGATGTTACAGGTCGGACATCTTCCACAACTGCTTTTGCATCTCCTGTGACTGCCGTTTGACTTGCTTCGACAGAGTTAGTCACAGGCATGGCAGCAGATGGCACCGCTGCAAGAACAGGGGAGGAACCAACAGCGATCATGCCTTGGATGCCAAGCATGAGTATGATACCGCAGAGCACCAATTGTTTCTTAAGGAGGGTTACCTTTTTTTGTGGATGTACTCGGGTATATTTTTTCATATTCCATTTCTCCTTCAATCTTCCTTACTCCAAATTATATCAACCATCTTTATATACTGCTTATGGTACATAATTTTGACTAAAAAAAAGACAGATAACAAATATATAATTTATGCATTCTTATTAAGTGGTTGGACGACAATATCATCATCAAGTAAAACAGGGTAACACCGTGTCTTCCGTCCCTCTTTTTCAACCCGGATGAGCTCAGCTTGCTCAAGGACTTTGACATTATAGCTTATCACTTGGGGTTTTTTCTCAAGTTTGGTAGCAATTTCTTTTTGATTAACCCCAGGTTTCTTGGTAATATAGTCAAGGATATCAAGTTGTATATCAGTAAGACGAAAACGTTCTGCTTTTGGAAATCTCATCCCAGTAGGATAAAATGCTCGATACCGCATGCCTTCTCGTCGTGATTTAATTAACTCTG
>Ga0272442_10008682_pt1 | contig 12823 bp, 10 predicted proteins | sample SSMForm2O_FD_200262 | JGI IMG/M metagenome (GOLD analysis project Ga0272442, IMG submission 200262) | Marine sediment archaeal communities from Little Sippewissett salt marsh, Falmouth, MA, United States - SSM-Form-2O | ecosystem: Environmental > Aquatic > Marine > Wetlands > Sediment ... | reverse complement strand
CGGTGGAGACATGTGAGACCTGATCGGCAAGGCCGAGGGCGTGGATGGCGGCGGCGCTGTCGCCGCCGCCGATGACGCTGACGGCCCCCGCGGCGGTGGCTTTGGCGATGGCCTTTGCGACGGCGGCGGTGCCGGCGTCGAACGGGGGCAGTTCGAAGACACCCATCGGCCCGTTCCAGACGACGGTTTTGGCTTGCCGGATGACTTGGTCGTAGGCGTGGGCAGTTTGGGGTCCGATGTCGAGGCCGATCCAGCCGGGTTCGATATCGCCGGTGAAGGTGCAGGTGGGCGTTCCCGGCGCGACCTGCCTGCCGCAGAGGTGATCCCCGGGCAAGAGCAGTTCAGCAGTTTTTCCGGCAAGTTCATCGAGGATGCGCCGGGCGGTGGGGAGCATGTCATCCTCGACAAGGCTGTCGCCGACGGCGGCGCCGCGGGCCTTGAGGAAGGTATATGCCATGGCGCCGCCGATCAGAATGTGATCGACGCGGCCGGTGAGATTGTCGATCGCGGCGAGCTTGTCGGAAACCTTGGCCCCACCGAGGATGGCGAGGAAGGGCCGGCGGGCATCGCGGATGGTTTCGGAGAGGTATCGAAGCTCTTTCTGTAGGAGCAGTCCGCAGACGCGCGGCTTGCCCTCCATTGCGCGTGGGAGGGCCATCATTGACGCGTGGTTTCGATGGGCGGTTCCGAAGGCGTCGTTGCAATAAAGGTCGGCCATTGCGGCGAGGTTTGCGGCGAAGGTCGGATCGCCCTTCTTTTCCTCCTTGTGGAATCGGAGGTTTTCCAGGACGAGGATCTGGCCGTCACCCAACGCGGCGGCGGCGGCGGCGGCGGCCGAACCCACGCAATCATCGGGGATGAAGCGCACGGTGACGCCGTCAAGGAGCTGCGCGAGACGCTCGGCGGCGGGCTTGAGGCTCAGGCCCGGCTCAGGTCCGATGCCCTTGGGGCGGCCGAGATGGCTGATGAGGATGAGGCGTCCGCGCCGGTTGATGACGGAAGTGATCGAAGGCAGGGCCAGTCGGATTCGCCGATCGTCGGTGATGTTGCCGCGGTCATCGAGGGGTACATTGAAGTCGACGCGCATGATCACGCGCCGGGACGTCACATCCACATGATCGATCGTTGTTTTGGCCATCGCACTCGAGCTCCGTTGCGGGGAGGAATCATCGGAGAGCCGCAGGGCCGGATGATAACTTCCGCGGGTTCGCTCGCCCACGGCATTGCAGAAGGGGTCGGGAAGCGTGAGGGGGGCCGCGGCGCCGGCGATTCGCCGGTGGAGAGGTGCGAGCGCGGAGGTGGCGGTCGGCGAATCACGGGCGAGTCGCGGCGGCGTCGACGAGTCGGCGGAAGAGGTCGAGGCCCAACGGCTCGTGGGGGGTGCGCTCGGGATGCCACTGAACGCCGAGGTAGAAGGGTCGATCGGGCGCGGCGAGGGCCTCGATGAGCCCGTCATGCGCAAGGGCGACAACGCGCAAGGAGCCGGGATCGCTGACGGCCTGGCGGTGATGACTGTGCACGAGTCCCCGGCCGAGCTCGCCGGTGATCTCGTGATGTTTCGGTCCGTAATGATCGGAGGCGGAGGGCAAGATGTCGGGCAGGAACTGATGGATCATTCCGCCGGCGTGGAGGGCCATCATCTGCATGCCGAGGCAGACGGCAAGGACGGGGCGTTCGGGGCGCCGATCGAGGGCATCAAGAAGGGCCAGCTCAAACCGCTGTCGTTGGGGGGAGATGAGCTTGGCGCGGGGATGAGGTGGGACAGCCCAGTGGGAGGTGTCGGGGTCATCGCCTCCGGTGAAGAGGAAGGCGTGGCACAGGTCGAGGTAATGGTGAAGGCAATCGGTTCGGCAGGGAAGGATGAATGGCAGGCCGCCTGTGCGCGCGATGAGTTCGGCATAGGCGGTGTGGACGCGGTAACGGTCTGCGTGGATGTCGGCGGTGATCCCAATGACCGGCCGGGAAACGGACATAGGTGCATATCGAAGCGAGAAACGGGGCGTGTTGCAACGGCTCGTGGGAGACAAAAAGCACCGCAGATCGGGGGGGACGACGTTCCGGTGAGTCGTGCCGCTGCCCGATCGGCGGTCAAGCTGTGAGGGGCGGAAGTGCGTGGAGTATGTTCATCTATGGATTCGCAGATGGTGACGGGCGGTTTCGATCGGATGGTGCTGAAGGGGAAAAAGGGGTGTGGGAGGCTCAAAAGGGGGCATTTGGGTGGATGCGGCTTGCCGAAACGGGTAACGGGGCTATGCTGTGTGATTCGTCGCCCTCGGCAGCAGACGGGGGCTGCTGTTTTCGCAGCAACCATGACGCAACGGAGATCGCAGCCTTATGGCCCAGTTCAATCGCCCCGGACCGGAACGCGGGAATTTCATGAAGCAGGACAACCACGGCCGGTATTACGTGGACTACAAGGCGGTGGATGATCTGCGGCGGCTGATGACACCGAACGGCAAGATCTACTCGCGGAAGCGACTGGGGCTGTCGGCGCGGAACCAGCGCATGGTTGCTCAGGCGATCAAGCGGGCGCGTTACATGGCGCTGTTGCCGTATACCAGCGCTACGCTGTAGCCGGCGGGTCGGGGTCGGATGACAAGTTGAGGGTGAGGGGGGCGCAGCGGGCGTCGCTGCCGGTGTTTGATGAGGTAGAGGCGAGGGGATCAGGTCCGGCGTCGAAAGACCTTGGCGAGGGACGAGCGGATCCAGGCCAACCAGAGCCGGATTCGCAGTCGCCGGAGGCCGTCGTCGTGACGGTTGACGCGCAGACCGCGGGCAATCCAACCGGCGGCGACGCGGAGTTGACCGGCATGCAGGGCGGCGAGGGCGAGATTGTGGATTGAGGCGGTGGAGGCGGGGTCGAGGCGGAGCGCGCGTCGGCTGGCGGTGACGCCGCCGTCGATGTCGCCGTGCCGGAAACGAGCAAGGGCGAGCTTGCGGAGCAGGCCGGGGCTTTCCCCACCGGAGCGGACGGCGCGCTGGCACATTCGGGCGGCTTCGTCGGGAAGGCCGACTTCGAGAAGGAGGGTGCCGAAACGCTCCAGCTCCCCTGCGGTGCGGGTGGTCTCTTCATCGCGGGCCCAGGCATCGAGTTCGTCTCGGAGGCACTGGAGCGCCATTTTTGCGTAGCCGCGCTTCAAGAGGGCCTGGCTGACGGCAAGTCGGATGGAGGGGAACTGGGGGTCGAGCTTGAGGACGAGCTCGAACTCGAGATGAGCCTGCTCAAACCGTCGGGAGGCCATGGCGATCTGGCCGAGCTGGTAATGGGCATCGACATTGGCGGGTTCGAGCTCGAGGACGCGGCGGAACTTCTCGGCGGCCTCGGGGAAGCGTCCGAGATCGATGAGCAGCTCCCCGTAGTCCAGGAGGGTGTCGATGTTTCCGGGGTCGTCGCGCAGATCACGGAGATACATCTGGAGGGCGCGCTGGGGTTTTCCCGTGGCGGCGAGGACGGCGGCAAGGCGAGCGCGTAGTCGAGGCACGCGAGGCTCGAGCTTGAGGGCCTCGCGGAGGCACCAACCGGCGCGGTTGTATTCCTTTCGTTCGATAAGGCTCTCGGCAATGGCGGAGAGACAGGGAGCGCTGGGGGCGTCGAGGGCGTGCTGTGCCATGTAGAAGACGGCCTCGGCCTCGTCATGGTCACCGAGCCAGACGAGGGCGGCGATCTTCTGGGCGTAAGCATTCTCACTGGCCGGGGAGAGTGTTAAGGCCCGATCGAGCCAGGCAAGGGCCTGTTTGAATCGTTGGAGGCGGTTGCAGACCGCGCCGGCGGCAACGAGGGGTTCGATCTGATCGGGGGCGAGTTCGGAGGCGCGTTCGTAGCTGCCGAGGGCTTCGAGGTCTCGACCGGCGGCTTCGAGAGTGAGGGCGAGGTTGTAGTGCCATTCGGGCTGATCGGGATTAAGGGAGAGGGCGTGGCGGAGCTCCTGCTCGGCCTCGGCCCAGCGGCCGCGCTCATACATCTCCGAGGCCCGGTCAGCGTGCGCTTCGGCGTCCAGCCAGTCGGTCATGCGAGTTTGCTCCCACCCGCTGCAACATTCATGGGCAGTTCCGGGCAATTGTAGCCGAACGAATGTCGGGACGTCCGTATGATGTGGGCAAAGAGTTTGGGTGCGATGCGAGGACATCACGGATCAGCCTGCCGAGGTCGGATGACAGGGCGAGCGGGAGCCGCCGCGTGGATGGCGGCGATGCTGTCGTTGCCGGCGTGCGCCGGATCGGCGATGGTTGGGGTGCCGGTGGAGACGCAGGACGTCGGGGTGCGCGTGGCTGAGCTGACGGCTCGGCAGGAGAACGATCTGCGTTATCACGCGTCGATTCTGCGGAACGAGGCCAACGATCTTCCGACGCGTGCGGGGGCGGCGGAACGGCTGCTTCGGCTTCACGTGCCGCAGGCGATCGCGGTGCTGGAGGAGATGCTCCGGAGCGGGAATCCGGCGATGATGCTGCCGGTGATTCGGGCGATGGGCCAGTCTCCGGAGCCGATTCCGGGGCTTCGGGAGAGCGCGGTTGAAGCGTTGCGGACGGCGCCACAGGGGATACTGGACCAGTTGGTCATCGTGGTGGCGAAATACGAGGAAGCGGCGTTTGGGCGGGTGTCGGATTTGGCGGGGGACCGGTCGGGTGCGGACGCGCAGCGCCTGGGTCCGATCATCGCGTTGGGGTCATTCCCGACGCGGAAGAGCGGGGACCTGCTGATGGAGCTGGCGGATCCGCAGCGGGGTGAGCCGGAGGCGCTTCGCGCGGCGGCGTTTGGGGCTCTTCGGCGGCTGGCGGGGCTGGATCTGGGGAACGACTACCGGCAATGGCGGGACTGGTGGGAGGAAGCGCGGGACAAATCGCGCGAGGACTGGGCGCGTGATCTCGTGCGACAGTATCAGGATCGGAATGCGGAACTGGAGCGGCTGCACGCCGAGGTGGCGCGCCGGTTCGTGGAGTTGTTGAGGGAGCTGTATCGGACGCTTCCTTTGGAGAAGCAGTTTGAGCGGCTGAACGGGGACATTGAGGATGAGCTGGCACCGGTGCGTCAGTTCGCGGTGCGGCGGATCGCGCGGCTGCTTCGTGACAGCGAGATGCCGCCGGAGGGGCTGAAACAGAAGATCGCGGCGCGCCTGGATGACAGGAGCGCGGGGATTCGACGGGAGGCGGCGGAATTACTGGATGAACTGAACGAGCCGAACGCGGCAACGATGATCGTGGATCGCCTGGAGCGTGAGACAGACCGCCAGGTGATCGGGACGTATCTGCAGGTGCTGGCGCGCCGCCCCACGGAAGCGTCGCGGGAGGCGCTGCTGCGTTGGCTGGGCGACGCGGAGCTCGGGGGTGCGGCGGGGGAAGCGTTGTGGGAGTTGCTGCCGACGGTGGAGTTGTCGGCGGAGGCGCGGGAGAAGACGGTGGCGCGTGTGCAAGAGGTGTTCGAGGCGGATCGATCTCCGCTGGCGGCGCGGTTGCTGGCGTTCATGGTGGAGGATCCGCAGCGGTCGGGAGTGGAGGGGATGCTGGATGGTCCAGAGGCGGAGTTGCGACGGGGTGTCGCGGAGGGGTTGTGCCGCCGCGGTCTTCACGAGCCGCTCGTACGGCGAGCCGGGGACGATGTGATCTATCCGTACGCGGTTCGAGCGTTGGCGGCAGGGCCGGCGGACCTGAGGACACTGGGAGCGCTGGCGTCGCTGGAGGCACCGGCATCGGGGGTGAGGGAATGGGAGGAGGCGGTGGGGGCGGTGGCGGGGCGGTTGGACCCGAAGCTGGTGATGGCGGCCGACGACCTGCTGATGGAAACCGGGCGCGCCGGGCCGGCGTTGCGGGCGATGCTGCTGTCGCGGGGCAGTGAGTTGCCGGCGGAGCAGCGCGAGGCGGTGCTGATGCGGCTGGTCCCGCTGCTGCTGGAGCAGGGCGAGGGGCTGCGGGGGCTGGAGTTGATGGAGAGCATGAACGGGGTGTCGGTATCGGAATCCTTCCTGGAGTTGAAGTTCCGGGCGGCGGTGTTCGCGGGGCGGTATGAAGCGGCGGAACAGATCCGAGGCGGAGCGGAGGCATGGGTGCGGCTGCTGGAGGAGACGGCGACGACGAATCCGGAGGTCGCGCGGTCGCTGCAAAGCCAGATCGACGCGCGATTCGGGGGTGAGCTTGAGGGTGACCTGAAGAGGGGGTACGAGGCGGCGGCGGCGAAACTGGCACCGCCGGTGGAGTCCGAGAACGGCCAGGCGCCCGAGAACGCCGAGGAGGCGGAGTCATCGGGATGATGGAGACAGCGCGCCAGTTGGTGTCGGGGGCAAGGCGGGTGGTGGCGTTTTCGGGAGCGGGGCTGAGCGCGGAATCGGGGGTGCCGACGTTCCGGGACGCGGAGACGCAGGGGTTCTGGTTGAACTACGATCCGGGGAAGCTGGCGAGTCCGGAAGGATTCGCAGCCGACCCGGAGCTGGTGTACACCTGGTACAACGAGCGTCGGCGCAACATAGCGCAGGTGCAGCCCAACGCGGCGCATCGGGCGCTGGCGGCCCGGCCGGACATCGTCAACATCACGCAAAACATCGACGATCTGCTGCACCGGGCGGGGGCGAGGGAGGTGATCCAACTGCACGGGACGCTGACAGTCGACCGGTGCGACGGGAAGTGCGGGTACGAGGAGGAGGTTGCGCTGCACGACCCGCCGGCGGCGCGTGAGTGCCCGGTATGCGGCAACTGGCTGCGTCCGGCGGTGGTGTGGTTCGGCGAAGCGCTGCCGATGGAAGCATGGACGGAGGCGGAGGAGCGGTGCAGGAGTTGCGAGGTGATGCTGGTGGTAGGTACGGCGGCGGAGGTTTATCCGGCGGCGGGTCTTATCGGGCTGTCCAAGAGTTGCGGTGCTCGGATCATCGTGGTGAACCCGCATGCGAGCCAGGCATCGGCGCTGGCGGACATCGAGTTTTGCGGGAAGGCGGGGGAGGTTCTGCCGATGCTCCTGGGGGGATAGTCTGGGGTATTGAGGTCGTGAAGAGGGGCAGAGGGGGTGGAATGGGTTCACGGCGTGGGGCGGGAGGATGTTCGCAGAAGATTCGGGTCGGGAAGCCGGCGTGGTCCAGGGTAGCGGTGGATGGGGCGTAACTTGGCGAAAAGGCGGGGGCCAGCAGGCGAAGCGAGCGTGACAGGCGGTTGAAAGGGGAGGTAAAACCTGCGAAAAAAGATTCTTGCCCCGCAGGATCATGCGGTATGCTTACCACGAAGAATTAGGAGTATCGGTGTCGCCGCGCGGGGGGAGTCCCTTGCCCGAGGCGGTCCGGTATTCATGTGGAAAGTTGATGTCGAAGACTTTGAGGAGGAATCTCAAATGACTGATCTGCGTGTGTGTACGGCCTGTGCGGCCATCGCGTCCATTGCGCTCGCGGCCGGCGCCTACGGTGATGGCGGCGACAGCTATGGAACCGCGGTAGACATCTCAGGCCAGTTCCCGGGCGATTTCACCGGCGATACGAGCGACAACACCGACAAGGGTGAGGAGTTCTGCCCGTACACCGGGACCGGCGCGCCGGACGAGTGGTACAAGTACACTGCCGCCGAGGACATGGTCTGGACGTTCGACCTGTGCGCCTCATCCTACGACACCAAGGTTTACGTTTACGACGCCGACCAGGAGTTTCTGCGGATCGGGTGCAACGACGACAGCACGAGCTGTGAAGACACAACGATGTCGAAGCTGTGGGCGGTGGAGATGGTGGCAGGTCACCACTACGTGATCGTGGTGGACGGGTACGACTCGGAGGCGTCGGGCGCGTACCTGATGAAGGTAACGGAATTCGAAGGCTGCGAGCAGACGTGTCCCCCGGAGGGGATCGAGGAAGGCGAGCCGCCGTGCGGCGACGAATATGTCGACGAGTACAACGGCGGCTGCAACAGCGACCCGCCGGTGTTCAGCGAGATTCTGTGCGGTGACACGATCTGCGGCCAAGGGGGCACGTTCCTGTTCACGCCTCCGGGTGAAGATCCGGTGCTGCAGCGTGACACGGACTGGTATGAAGTTGAGACCGACACGGGGAAGAACCTGACGTGGACGGGGATCGCGGAGTTCCCGCTGCAACTGCTGGTGATCTTCGGTGGCGACGGGAGTTGCGACGAAGGCTCGTACACGATCATCGCGTCGGGTCAGGGCGATCCGTGCAGCTCCATGGAGGTTGTGGCCGAAGAGGTGCCTCCGGGGCTGTACTGGATGTGGGCCGGTCCGTCGGTGTTCGAGGATTTCTGGGCATGCCCGCTTGACTACGTGGCCACGCTGACGTGTGAGGACGTGGAAGTCTGCGACGTGGAATGCCCGGAGGGCTCGACGCCCGAGGGCGAGCCGGTGTGCTACCCGAACTACGAGGACGTGACAAACGCGGGGTGCAACGGTTCTCCGCCGTATCCGTTCGGGTCGGTCAGTTGCGAGGAGACGATCTGCGGCACCTCCGGCACGTATACGTACATGGACGGCGAGACGCAGTACACGTATCGCGACACGGACTGGTTCGAGTTCGAGACGCAGTACGGAGGCGACTTCGACTGGGACGGCGTGGGCGAGTTCCCGCTGCTTCTCTTCATCATCGACTCGGGCGATGGGAGTTGCGTTGAGGGAAGCTACACGCAGCTTGACTCCTTCGTTGCCTCGGACGCGTGCCAGATGGCGATGACGGACGTGGACGGCGTGGGTCCGGGCGTGTACTGGTTCCTGGCGATGCCGGGGGACTGGGAGTGGTATCCGTGCGGCGTGGAGTACTACGCGACGCTGACGTGCAAGGAAGACATTCCGTGTGATCTGGATTGCGCCCCCGGCTCGACCGATGAGGGCGAGGAGCAGTGCTACACGGATTACGTCGACGAGTACAACGGCGGCTGCTACTCAGACCCGCCGGTGTTCATGCCGATCGCTCTGGACGAGACGATCTGCGGGTACACGGGCACGTTCAAGCTGGGCGGGGTTCCGTCGCGAGATTCGGACTGGTACGAGTACGAATCGCCGGGCGAGGAACTGACGTTCAGCGTGATCGCGGAGACGAAGATCTCGGCGTACATCGTGGATGCGGGCAGCGGCGACTGCAGCGACTACTCGATCGTGAAGTCGGCGACGGCCGACGAGTGCGACGTCGCCGAAGCCAAGGCCGAGGTTGAGGCAGGGACGTACTGGCTGGTGGTTCTGCCGTCGGCTTCGTCGGGGATCCCGTGCGACACGCTGTACAACGCGACGCTGACGGGTGGCGGCGGCGTGACGTGCCCGGCGGACATCACCGGCGACGGCGTGGTCGACGTGCTTGACCTGCTCGAGGTGCTCTCGCAGTGGGGCGGCAGCGGTACGGCCGACATCAACGGCGACGGCATCGTCGACGTGCTGGACCTGCTCGAAGTGCTCGGCGCGTGGGGTGAGTGCCCGTGATCCGCGGGTGAATGCCCCAAGCGGTCAGCCGCTAGCCTGTTGGCTTATCACCCCCGGTCGCCTGCGACCGGGGGTTTTTTCTTGCGCGGGGGAAGAGCGGCGTGGATGGGGCATCGCACGGGTCTCGACGGTGACGGAGGCAAGACGGGGGTTCCGCGGGGCGCGAGGCGGTGGAGCGGGCAAGCCGGTGTGGTCTGGGCAAGTTATAGGGAATGGTTGGAGCGGAGGAGGCAGATGAGGGCCGACGGGGAGAGACGGTCTTCAGCCAATCGTCCCCGGGGCCGATTTTTCACCACAGCCGGATGATCGGCGCCCACCGGCGGTGCGCCAATGGCAGGAGGACACGGATGAACATCAAGTCAGGACTCAGCCTCGTTGTCACGGCAGCCGCGGTGGTGGGACTGTCGGGCTGCTCGAGCCAGCATGCAGGGACGATGGCGAGCGAACAGACGATCCAGCTTGCCGCGGCCGACAGCGTGGGGATGCAGAGGATCGGTGGGCGGCAATTCGTACGGCTGGGGGCCGGCGACGCGTTCGGGGGCGAGGTCTACGCCTATTACCTGGCGAGCCTGAGCCGTGGGAACGAAGCGCTGGCGGAGGCTGCGACGGACCTGCCGGATCACTGAGCGGATGGCGGGGCAGGCTGAAAGACGGGCCGACGCACCGATTCCGGTAATCGGGGGCGAGGCAGTCGCGTTGTCGTCGCGTTCGTGGATGGGTTGGACAGGTTCAAGTTCGTTGTGCGCGCGGCGGACGGGGGAAGTCTGCATCGCCTAGACTACGGTCGGCAGGAAGATGCAGACGTATCTGGATTGCATACCGTGCTTTGCGCGTCAGGCGCTGGAGGCGATGCGCCGTCTGGGCCGCGACGCGGAGACAACGGAACGGCTGGTGCGGGTTGTTCTGGCGGAACTGAGCCGGCTGGAATTCAATCAGCCGCCGCCGGTGGCAGGGAAGCGCATCCACCGGCTGATACGTGAGCTGCTGGATGACGAGGATCCGTACCGGGAGTTGAAGGAACGTTTCAACCGGTACGCATTGGAGCTTTACCCGTCGCTGGCGCGCCAGGCCGGGGAATCGGCGGACCCGTTCGAGACGTCCTTGCGTCTGGCGATTGCGGGTAACAGCATCGATTTCGCGGCATTCGGCGACATTTCGGAAACGACGATCGGGGCGGTGCTGGAGCGGGCGATGCGGAGGCCGCTGGTGGGGTCGGTGAGTCGGCTTCGGCGGGAGGTGGAGGCGGCGCGGGAGATTCTGTACCTGGCCGACAACGCGGGTGAGATTGTCTTCGACCGGTTGCTGATCGAACGGCTGCCGCGTGATCGGGTGACGGTGGTGGTGCGGGGGCATCCGGTGATCAATGACGCGACCATGGAGGACGCCAAGGCGGCGGGTCTGACAGAACTGGTGGAGGTGATCGACAACGGCTCGGACGCTCCGGGGACGCTTCTGGATGATTGCTCGGCGAGTTTTCGCAGGCGGTTTGAGCGCGCCGACCTGGTGGTGGCGAAGGGGATGGGGAACTACGAGACGCTGAACGAGATGGGCGGGCGACGGATCTTCTTCCTGCTGATTGCGAAATGCCCGCTGGTGGCCGAGCATATCGGGTGCGCGGAAGGCGAGTTCGTGGTGAGCACGCTTGACGGGGCTGGCCGGGACGTTGAAGGATGAATTCGATGAGACGGACAGGAAAAGCGCGGTGCGCGCCGTGCCGGACGAAGGCGTGTCGAACGGAGGGCAAGGACTGTTTTGATGCGGCGGAGGCGCATCTGTCGTTGTACGGTGATGAACGGATCACGGCGCTTCACCGTGCGGCGACGGCGATCGAGGGGCGGCACTACTGCGAGGAGCCGCGTCTGAACGAGATCATTCTGTTCGGAAAGGAAATGGGTTTTCGGAAGATCGGGCTGGCGTTCTGCATTGGGTTGGCGGAGGAGGCGAGGACGATCGAGCGGATCCTGTCGGGGCATTTCGAGGTGGAGTCGGTGTGCTGCAAGGTTTCGGGGGTGAACAAGCAGCAACTCGATCTGGAGCAGATCGACGAGGAGGCGAATGACGAGGTGATGTGCAATCCGGCGGGTCAGGCGGAGGTGCTGAATCGTGCAGGGACGGAGTTGAACGTCATCTGCGGGCTGTGCGTGGGACACGACGCGATCTTCTCGCTGGTGTCGGAGGCGCCGATCACGACGCTGATCGCAAAGGACCGTGTGCTGGCGCACAACCCGATCGGGGCGGTGTACTGCCCGTATCTGCGGCGTCAGTTCGAGGCGGGGGCGGACGAATCGAAATGAAGCGGTCGATCGCGGTCACGGTGCTGGTGGAGAACGCGTCGGATCGAACGGATCTGGGTTCGGAGCACGGTCTGGCGTACTGGATCGAGTGGGGGGATCGGCGGGTGATGTTCGACACGGGTCAGAGCGACCTGGTGATGCGGAACGCGCGGGTGCTGGGGATTGACGTGTCGAGGGCGGAAGCAATCGTGCTCTCGCACGGTCACTACGATCACACGGGGGGTCTGGGGGCGGTGCTGGGTGAGGCGAGGGAGGCGAAGGTGTTCATACATCGGGCGGGTCTGGAAGCGAAGTACTCCCGGCACGGAGACGGCAGCCGCCACGCGGTGGGGATGCCGCAGTCGTCGCGGGATGCGTTGGCGCGTCACGTGGGGGAGCAGACGCTGATGGAGGGGCCGACGGAGATCGTCAAGGGGCTGCACGCGACGGGGGCGGTTCCTCGGGAGACGGGGTATGAGGACACGGGGGGAGCGTTTTATCTGGACGAGGCGTGCACGCGTGAGGATCCACTGCTCGACGATCAAGCGCTATACTTCTCGTGCTCGGAGGGGACGGTGGTGGTGCTGGGTTGCGCGCACGCGGGCGTGGTGAACACGCTGGAGTACGTTCAGCGTCTGACGGAGGGGGAGCCGATCTTCGCGGTGGTGGGCGGGATGCACCTGCATTCGGCGTCGGCCGGGCGTCTGAAGGCGACGGTCGAGGCAATCCGGGAGCTGAAGGTGCAGTTGATAGCCCCGGCGCATTGCACGGGCCTGGGCGCGACAACTCTGCTGCGAGAGGAATTCCTAGGGCAGTTTGCCGCGTGTCACGCGGGATCGCGTTTTGTGTTCGAAGAAGTGATGACGGGAACCACGGAACCGGATGCTGGAACATGACACGATTCGATGAGGTACGGATTTCAAAGGCGATTATGGACGCGTATCACCGGAAGGTGAGCAAGCATCTGAAGGGAGATGTGGTGATCGCGGGGGCGGGACCATCGGGGATGCTGGCGGCGGGGTTGCTGTCGCAGCGGGGATTGAAGGTGGTGGTGGTTGAGAAGCGGCTGACGCCGGGCGGGGGCGTGTGGGGCGGTGCGATGACGATGAACGAAGTGGCGATCCAGGAGGAGGCGTTGGAGATCGTCGAGGAGTTGAAGGTGAGGCACGTG
>Ga0272442_10008680_pt1 | contig 12825 bp, 9 predicted proteins | sample SSMForm2O_FD_200262 | JGI IMG/M metagenome (GOLD analysis project Ga0272442, IMG submission 200262) | Marine sediment archaeal communities from Little Sippewissett salt marsh, Falmouth, MA, United States - SSM-Form-2O | ecosystem: Environmental > Aquatic > Marine > Wetlands > Sediment ... | reverse complement strand
CGAAATAGTCGCTGATGACCTGCTGCGCACGTTTGAGATCTCGTGGCCGCACCATGATCTGCACTTCGGCAAGCCCGTCGACAGCCATGGGATAAAGGGAGGGCGGAGCGTGCATGAGGAGGTTTGCAGGAATGTCGAAGTCTTCGAGCAACCCCTTGATAAGCTGAGCCTTCGGCTCGCCCCACACCTTGTGGCATAGCACGAGATCGGCTTGCAGATCTTCGTCCCGCTGATCCAGTAGGTAGTGAACGATCGTGATTACCTGGCTCGTGTGGAGGGCCGCCGTCCCAAGTGAGACGCGTGGCAAACCTGCGAGCTTCGCCTCGTCTTCTTCATCAAATTCCATGTGGTCGGAGAGAATGAACGCCGGATTCTCCGGAAAGGCGTAGGACTGAGCCGGCTCCCCATTCTCGTGGAGCATGACGGGGGTTGCGCCCTCGTGGATCATGAGATCGAGCGTCCGGTCGAGTGAGGAGGGCGCGACAAGAATCCCCGGCGTGCTCTGGATTTCGCGATCCGTGAGAGCCTCGAGTGCTCGCCGAAGAAGCGCCGCTGTCGACCGCTCATCCGGATTGAGTCTCTTCACGTGTTCGCCCGAGATTCGGATTCGAACCGCATTCTGGAGAAGAAGAATCGTCTCCACGTCGCGTCGGATGCCGTGTGAGAGGAAGAGCGAAGCTCCGATTGCGCGGCAGAGGACGTCCAATCTGCCTGCGGCCCCGGGCAGGTCGTTCAGGTGGAAATCCGGTGTGATTGGGGCCTTGTGCCCAAGGATCAAGAAACGTCTCATGGTGCGGAGTCTACTGTCATTGCGGAAGCCACGCCAATCGTGAAGGGAGCGGAGAGCTATTGGGGGACGCGTGGAGGACGTTCGCTGGCTGATGAGGTGATCGGTTTCCCTTGGGGCGAGGTCGTACAGCGTGTGGAAGGCGGGTAGGGCGCGGTACGGTCGTCATGTGATGCGAGGAACCGTACGAATAGGGGAACTCAACGCCCGTTGCATCAAGGCGGCGATAGGCTCCAGCTTGGGGAGGAATGGATCGTGAACGCACGGCATGGCATTCTCATCGTGATTGTGCTGCTCTTCAGCGCAAGCGTTCTGGCGGCAGACGGCCTCACCGGGAGCTGGCATGCTGAGATCGCGTTGTCTCCGAATCAGACAAACGCGTTCTCGGATTTTCAATCGACGCTTGATGTCGGATTGAGTCTGAGCTTCCTGGAAGTCTCGAGTATCTCCGACTTCCTTTTTGAGGGCTGGCTTTGGCAGGAAATCGATATCTCCGCTGCACTGGCTGGCGTCACGTTCCTGGGGCAGATGTTGTTCGATCCTCAGACAGGGTCGTTCCTCTACGGACAGGCGATCCTGGCGGTGGAGCTCCCACCGATTCGCCTGAGCCTCTACGGTGCCGTGGTCGGGCCGTCAGCCTCCCAGCCGTCGAACTACGGCTACGTCTTCGACATCTACGGAGAGGTCCTGAGCGGCATGCTTAGCATTGAGAGTTCGACGTTCATCGGTGCTGATCTCAGCGGGATCACGTTCAACGCGGCGTCAACACAGACCGACTCGAGTCTGATTTCGAAGACGTTCCTCACGGATCCGACGATCGATTCGCCACCGCTCGCATTCTCTGGTCAAGAGGTCACTCTCTACGCCTCGGCGTTCGGATGTGCCGAGCTGATGAGCAAGACGACGTTCGGGAAACTCGGGTTCGACAGCCAGCAATTCCAGCTGACGTTCGAGCAGCTGTTCGGGATCCCGCTTCAGTTCTCGATTGACTTCCTTTACACGACGCAAACGAAAAGCTACGTCTTCACGCCTTCTCTTGCATCCGACTACGGTTGTCTCAGCCTCTATACGGCGCTCATTGTGGACGGAAGCAGCACGATCACGGGCGTAGAGATCTATGGGATTGGCTTTACCTGTACCTTCCCGGGGGCCACGATCGCAAGCGTCTCCAACCTCAACACGGATGATTACGTGATTACGACGCCCGGCTTCGGACTCATCGTCGAGCCTCTCGTGACCGCGGTGGCGGAAGGACATCTCTTCTACCCGCAAGACTACTGGGAGGTCGTCTCGATTGTCGTCGACATCCCGCCGGTGGGCTGTGGCTTCACGTTCTTTGCGGACACATTCTTCAGTACGACGAGCGGTCTCTTGTTCGACTGGGTCCAAAGCAGTATGGGCCTGTCGCTTTCGCTTGGAACATCCGTCACGGTGTCGAGTTCGATCACGGTCGATACGGACGGGTTCCAAGAGTGGACTGTCATGTTCGATCTCGTCTGGTAGATACGGATTCGGCAGCGGATGCATTGCTGAGACAGTCCTTCGGGTTGGAGAATCGCCGTTGGCCACGCCCAGCTTGCTCACGACGGGCAAATCGAGAAGCCCGTCGCCAACCCTACGGGGACTCGTCCCATGTGCGATCCGTTGTCCGGGTTAACGCTAACGTCAGATCCTCGGAAGGGATCGGCGGCGCATGCGCTCTTCACACCCTTGGCGTCGCTCGCAGCGCTTCTCATGTCAGCACCCGCCTCGGCTACGGCGACATGCTTCTCCGGCCGATGGTTTCTGTTAGTAGATTACGAGCGCAGCGGCGCGGGCGCTGGGGTAGATTGTCTCCTGGTCGGTCCCGTCGAGGTCGGCGCGGTGGATGCCTCCGGCATCGGCCCAGTAGAGCTTGCCGCTTTGGATGTCGACGGCGACCGGCCCGGGGGAGCTCAGACCCGAGATCAAGACGACGCGGGCTGAACCATCGATCTTGCAGCGCTCGATTTCCCCAGCTGCGGAGTTCGTCCAGTAGATGTAGCGCGCGCCCGCTGAAAGGCCGGCGTCAATCGCGAGACCCCCGACGCCTTGGCTCAGTGCCAAATTGACCCGATTGGTCGCTTCGTTGCTGAGGTTCATCCAGTAGATCCATGACGTGACGGTGACCGCTTCCGTATCGTTCGTTGCACGGGGTTGGACGCTGTAGTCGTGGTGCGTTTCGAGGTAGTAGAGCCGGTTGGCCGCGGCGTCGAACGCCACGAACTGCGCATCCTTGTCGTTTGGCTCTGACAGTATGATCCGGTTGTTGCCGCCATTTGCATCGCATCGAAGAATGCCGCCGGATCCGTAGATCGTCTGCGAGGTCCAGTAGACCTTCGAGTGGATCTCATCTACGCAGAGTCCTTCCGGGGCACCGTAGGTGTAGAAGAGAGACGTTGGTGATCCGCCATCCGTCGATGTCCGAACCAGGTTGTTCCCGTCCCACCAGTAGATCTGCCCGAGGCCGACGTCCATAGCTCTGCCGCGCGCGCCACTTGAAACGAGCGTCGCGACCGTCCCCCCTGTCGCCGGGCCACACCGGATCGCATCCGTGTTCGGGTTGAGCCAATACAGATTGCGTGTTGGGGTGGCGGTGAATCCAGAGCGCACCTCGATGCAGTCGGCCTTCTCGGCTGCCCCGGCGGCACCCGAGTCGTAGACGACGGCGAGCGTGACCGTGTATGTCCCTGCCGCGTAGTACACGTGCGAAGGAGCCTCTTCAGTCGAGGTCGAACCGTCGCCGAAATCCCACGCGTAGGTCACTGGAGCTCCGTCGAGTATGGGGGTGAAGTCGACGAGAAGCGGCTTGGAACCGGACGCAGGAGTCAACTCGAAATCGACGACGACCGGCTGAGGCCAGAGCCAGTCGCACCCCGAGAGAAGAAGCGCGATGAGAGAACCAAGAATGAGAAGGACCAGGAACCGTCGCCGCACAGCAACCACCTCCTGAAGGACTAACCACGTATCGACCGTACGACGTAACCCCGTAGGAGTCAATAGGGACGGCGGGGACATCGTTCCTGACAGATGCTTGGAGATCTTCGTCAGCGCATCGAGCACAGAGTGGTGAGCATCCGTCGTGCAAGGGTCCGGCGGTGCGAAGCCGCGGTATTCCATCTTCGCGTTGCTCTTGAACCGTGTTTGGGTGTAGCGTCCCGCGGCTTTCGAACAGAGTTTCGCGGGCACACTCAGCTGGATTACGTATAGGTGCCTATTGACGCTTGGGCCTCGAAGTGGTATAAAGCAAACGTTTGCGCGATCGATTGCGCAAACGTTTGCCACGGAAGAAAGACAGTCAAGGAGCTTCGACATGTCAACGATGAGAGAAGTGGCAGAAAAAGCAGATGTCTCTATTACCACAGTATCTCACGTCATCAATCAGTCGAGGTTCGTGAGTGCCGAATTGGCCAAGAGGGTCCAGGAGGCAATTCGGGAATTGGGGTATCAACCCGATCAGCGTGCGCGTAGCCTCAGAGTAGGCAAATCAGACACGATCGCGATGCTTGTAACCGACATTCAGAACCCATTCTTTCCGGCTGTCGTACGGGGTAGCGAAGACTGCGCTCAGGAGAACGGCTACAGCCTGATGCTCTGCAATACGGATGAGGATCCCTCGCAGGAAGAGCTGTACGTCTCCCTCATGATGGAACGACGAGTCGACGGGTTCCTGATTGCTCCGTCAAGTCAACCGGCGAGTACGCTGCAGAGTCTCGTCGAGCGGTCAGCGCCGTTGGTCATCATCGACCGGTGTTGTCCCTTCCCCGTCGATCAAATCTACTCTGACAATGAAAAGGGAGCCTACGAGGCAGTACAACACCTCATTGAATTGGGTCATACGCGCATTGGGACAATCGTCGAGCTACTAGGCGTCCCGACGTTTGACGACCGGGTTCGCGGATGGCGGCGAGCTCTAGAAGAAGCAGGGATCTCAATTGAGGATAAGTGGCTGAGGCAAGCGGGCCTTGAAGTTGAGGGTGCAGCTTCGGCAGCAGATGAGCTCCTAAGGGGCGAAGATCGAGTGTCGGCAGTCTTCGCCACCAACAACATAATGACCCTCGGCATGCTGGAATACCTGAAGGGATCGATGCTTTCCTGTCCCAAGGATGTCAGCCTTGTGGGTTTTGACGATCCAGAGTGGGCTGCGTCGTTCAATCCTGCCATTACCTCCGTCGCGCAGCAACCATATGAAATGGGATACCAGGGTATGGAGCGGCTGATTGAGAGAATCGCTGGAGACACGAGTCCGCCAAAGACAATCTGTCTTACGTGTGAGCTTCGAATACGCGAGTCAACTGCTGCAGGCAAGCTTGGGTGAGAAAGGCGAGTGATGCACCGCAACGATATGACAAGCCTTCACTACACTAGATCACGGCCAGGGAGGTGGTCACAGGGACAGCGAAGGGTACTCCATGCAGAAGCGTAGGTAAGGAGCAAGCTATACAGAAGGAGGGTGTGATGCGTAAGCTGTTACTGGTTCTTCTTGCTTGTATCATGGCCGTCGGCGTGGCGGCAATCGCTGCTGACACGTATGAGATCGCAGTAGTCCCGAAATCACTTGACAACCCCGTGTTCTTCGCGACCAAGGCTGGAGCTGAGGCCGCCGCTGCCGAACTGGGGATAGACCTGATCTATACCGGCCCCGTCTCTGACGAGGGGTATGAAGCGGCACAGGTGGTCGAAAACCTCGTGAACCGTGGTGTCGACGCCATTGCCGTATCTGTGAGTAGCGCGGATGCGATGACCCCGATCATCCAGCAGGCGGCAGACGCTGGTATTCCCGTCATCACATGGGACTCCGATTGCCCCGGCAGCCCGCGATTGATCTACTACGGTACACCTGACTTCGAGTTGGGTGAACTCGTAGCCGGCGAGCTCGCGGAAGCTATGGGGGGCGAAGGCACAGTCGCCATTTTCCAGGTGTACGTGGGACATCCGAACCTCGATGCACGATACGACGGGATGATGTCGAAGTTCGCCGAGTATCCGAATATCCAGGTTCTGGAGCGCTTCACCACAACGGCACTTGAGATAGGTCTTGCCGTGGATGCTGTGGAGAACTACATCGCTGCTCACCCAGAGGTCGATGGACTGGCCACAGCGACGGGTTTCCCATGGTGGGGTAGTGTCGGATCGATGCCGACCGTGGATCAGCGCGCCCTGGCAGGCGACCTCGTCTGCGTAGGCGTCGACCCACTCGAGAGCGCTCTCCTGTACGTGGAGGCCGGAATCCTCGAGGCCTGCATCGGACAGCGTTTCTACGACATGGGATACCACGGCGTGAACATGCTGTACGCACTGCTCAGAACGCCTGCACTTGCAGAGTACCTGAGCGAGAACCCGATCGACATGCTAAGTTCCGGCATGGACGTTATCACAGAAGACGGGCGCGGAGACAGCATCAGCGTTGAGGACTACTTCGACCTGCTTGAGGAGTGGGAAGGATAGCCCGACGGAGCTCTAACTTCAGGGGCTTGCTCTCGACTCAGGGGGCAAGTCCCTCTCTAGAAAACGGCCAACAGGGTGTGCGGTCCAGGCACAAACGAACAGTTAGGAAGGCAACGTGAATCTACTTGAGATAAAGGGGTTAGCAAAAACGTTCCCCGGCGTGCAGGCCCTCAAGGGGGTGAAACTCACTGTTGAAGCTGGAACGGCTCACGCACTCGTAGGCGAAAACGGGGCGGGGAAATCGACCCTGATCAAGGTGTGCGCTGGCATTGAGCGCAGGGACGATGGCGAGATCCTCTGGAAGGGTGAACCCATTGATGTGCGAAGTCCTCTAGATGCACGGAACGTGGGGATTGGAGTCGTTCACCAGCACTTCCCCCAATGTTCGAATCTCACTGTCGCGCAGAACATCTACCTCTCCGAACTCTCGAAGATCTCGTTACGCCCGCTCACATGGAGAGAGCGCAACGAGCGTGCGCAAGCCCTCCTCAAGCAGTTCGGTGTCAATCGACAACCTGACGAACTACTGGGCAATCTCTCCATCGGCGAGCGGCAGGTCGTGGAAATCTGCAAGGCCGTCGCGATGAACGTCGAACTCATCATTATGGACGAGCCGACATCGGCTCTCGCTCTACAAGAACTTGAGCGTTTCTTCTCACTGATCGAGACGCTGCGACAGCAAGGTATCACGATCATCTATGTGTCACACAAGCTCGATGAAGTCTTCCGTATTGCAGATGAAGTAACGATTCTGCGTGACGGGAGCGATGTCTTCACAGGGAAGATCGATGATGTAACACCGTCGAGTGTCGCAACCATGATGGCAGGACACGATGTGCATGAATTCGAGCGCCTTCGTCTGCTCTCCAAGAAAGAGACGACCCCTGTGCTGTCACTGGAGAAGTTCACGGTTGAAGACCAGGTCAAGAACGCATCGCTTTCCGTGCACCCAGGCGAGATTCTGGGGTTGGCCGGCCTCCAGGGCTCGGGAACCAGTGATCTGATGAAGGGGCTCTTCGGTCTGATGTCTGGGGTTTCTGGGACTGTGCAAATCGATGGAGAAGAGATAGAGATAAGATCGCCGCAGGATGCTATCAACGCAGGCGTTGCATATGTTCCGGCTGATCGGCACATCGAGGGGCTCTGCCTGATTCACTCGTTGGCGGAGAACACTGGAATCACCACGCTGAAGAGAATGGCCCAGAAGGGCTGTCTGCGACGCAGTGCCATTCGCAATCTGGGGGAGGAGTCGGTCCAAAAGCTATCCATTCAATCCCACTCTCCATGGCAGGTTGTGAATTACTTAAGTGGTGGGAATCAACAGAAAGTTGTGCTCGCGAAGTGGCTGGCGACCAACCCGCGGCTCCTGTTGCTGGATGATCCCACGCGTGGAGTAGACGTTGGCGCCAAAGCCGAGATCCACAGCATTCTACGCGAGCTTGCCGAGGGAGGGAAGGCTTGCGTAATGACATCGTGCGAGTTACCGGAGCTGATTGCGGTGACAAATCGGATCATCACGATCTACAAGGGCAGGATCACGGGCGAGTATCAATCAGAGAACGTTACGCAAGAGGATATCATGCGCGCAATCACGGGAGCCGAAGCCGTGGAAGAGGGACAGGGGAGCGGACGAGCCAGGGAGGCGGAGAACGATGAGTAGAGGACAGGCACTAATGGATTCCGGCAAGAAAACGCTGTTGCGCATCCTGCGAGGGCGCGAGACAGGCGTTCTGTTGGCACTAATTGTCCTCGTGGTCGCGCTGTCGTTCCTGGGACAGAACTTCCTTTCCACGCGGAATATCTTCAGCATTCTTCGCGCCGTCTCCTTTGAGGGTATTGCCGCCCTCGGCATGATGCTTGCCATGATCACGGGGGGGCTGGACCTTTCGATTGCTTCGAACATGGCTCTCTCCGGCATTGTTGTCTCCCTCTTGATGACAAGCGGAGTGCCGGTGCTCCCCGCCATTCTCATCGCTGTTCTGGCCGGGATGGCCATCGGGTTCATCAACGGATTGATCATCACGCGAATCGGTCTCGGCCCCATCATCACCACCCTTGCAATGCTGAGCGTCGTACGAGGAGTGGCATTCATGGTGACGAAGGGGCTCCCTGTCGTGAATCTTCCCGCATCCTTCACATGGCTTGGACAAGGAATGATCGGGGGAGTGATTCCCGTTCCTATCTTGTTCTTCTTAGCGACTGCGATACTGATACACCTGCTCCAACGATATACGGTCTTTGGGTACCAGTTGTATGCCACCGGCGGAAACGCGGTAGCGAGCCGCTACTCTGGAGTGCAGACGAAGAAGATCACGATGCTCGCTTACATTCTATCTGGCGCACTCGGTGCACTCGGAGGGATCCTGTTGATCGCACGACTGGGTGTCGCCCAGCCATCTATCGCATCCGGATATGAGCTTGCCATCGTTGCAGCAGTAGTCATTGGGGGCACAAGCCTTGATGGCGGCATCGGTAGTGTGCTGGGGACTGTTCTTGGAGTTCTGATTATCGGTGTGATCCGAAATGGACTTGTACTTGCGAACATCGGAGGCTACTACATCCAGTTTGCGAACGGTCTGTTGATTCTAGCGGCTGTTGTGATTAACCGCTTGCGGGGCATTCGGGACTAGCTGTGCAAGCGACATGCGGTATTGGCAAGCAGCACGGATGGCTGGACAAGTAGACGGATAAGGAAAGGAGCGGGCATGAAACCGTTGAACATCGGGCTCATTGGAGGCGGACTCATCGGGAGAACCCATACGGTGGGATTCCACATGATGAGGACGTTCTTTGCGGAAGAAACCGACGGTGTTCACCTTCGCATGATCGCGGAGCGTGATGCCGGGTTCGCAAAGGAGACGGCGGACCACCTGGGAATCCCGGAGTCTACCGGCGACTGGCGCGATCTCATCTCCAACGACGACATCGATCTTGTCTTCGTGTGTGTGCCGAACGACATGCACAAGGAGGTCGCACTGGAAACCATCGCCAACGGGAAGCACATCTTCAGTGAGAAACCACTCGCGCGAACGGCGGAGGAAGCCCAGGAGATCGTCAACGCCGTTGATCGTGCCGGCGTGAAGCACGGAATCGGCTTCAACTACCGAAGAGCCCCCGCCGTTCAGCTGATCAAGCGCTGGATCGACGAAGGGAAGCTCGGAACGATTGTCGGTTTCCGCGGCTCATTCGTGCAGGACTGGGGGCTTGATGAGTCTGGCCCCTTGAGTTGGCGCTTCGAGAAGAAGATTGCCGGAAGCGGAAGTCTTGGAGACCTGGGCTCGCACGTACTCGACATGGCTCGGTTTCTCGTTGGTGAAGTCACTGACGTTGCGGCTCTTCTCTCTACTCACGTCAAGGAGCGTCCCATCGGGGCCGGGGGACTCGGACACAAGGCAGATACGGGGAACGTCACAATGGGCAAGGTTGACGTCGATGACATTTGCGACGTTCTACTGCAGTTCAGCAACGGAGCCCAAGGAAGCCTCGTGGCAAGCAGGCTTGCCTCCGGGAAGAAGAACCACTTCGACTTCGAAGTCTACGGAATGAAGGGCGCCGTGTATTTCGATTGGGAACGTCCGAACGAGGTTCTCCTTTCCACCTTCGATACGCCGAACGAGCGCAGCGGATTCACACGGGTTCTCACCGGCGGGTTTGACCACCCGTACGGCGAGCACCTCTGGCCGATTATGGGAATGGGCATCGGCTTCGGGGAGACATTTGCAGTGCAAATGTACGAGATGGTGAAGGCTATCCGAGAGGATGGGCAGACAAGTCCGGACTTCCACGATGGTCTGAAGATCAACCAGATTCTCGATGCCATACAGAAAGCCGCCGATACGAGACAGTGGGTTGCGCTGGGATGATCAGCCGCTTGTGAGAGGATGATGGAAGAAGGCATCCGGGAACACAAAGAGACCTAGGTTCTGCGCTGCCACAAGGGCCGCCGATACGACGGAACCAGCTTCAGCGGGAGAGCGGCCCTCGGCACGCAGGCGAAGATGCACGATACGAAAGGGGTAAGAGAATGAAGCTTGGTTGCTTTACGGTGGTGTACGCGGATCGATCGCTGGAAGAAGCACTGGATGCTCTCTCCATTGTCGATCTTGACATGATCGAGCTAGGCACTGGGGGGTTCATCCCGAAGACTCACTGCAATCCCGGCGAATTGCTCAAGGATTCGGGAAAACTGAACTCACTGAAGAAGCTGATTGCTGATCGTGGTTTTGAGATCAGCGCACTCAGCTGCCATGGAAACGTCGTACACCCTGACAAGTCTGTTTCTGAACAGCATGTCCAGGACTTCAAAGAGACAGCGCAGCTCTGTGGGGAGCTCGGCATTGACCGTATCGTGGGCTTTGCCGGCTGTCCTGGCGACAGCGAGGGCGCGAAGTGCCCAAATTGGGTTACGTGCTCGTGGCCTGACTACTACGCAGAGCTGCTGAAGTGGCAATGGGAAGAGAAGCTCGTTCCCACTTGGAAGGAACTTGCAAAGCACGCATCGAAGTACGGCGTAGACAAGATCTCCCTCGAGATGCATCCAGGAGATGCCGTGTTCAATCCGGAGCGGCTTCTGAAGCTGCGAGAAGCAGTTGGCCCGACGATCGGCTCCAACTTCGATCCAAGCCATCTGTTCTGGCAAGGCATGGATCCATGCCTTGCCGCGCGCGAACTCCGCGAGTGCATCTTCCACGTGCACGCGAAAGACAGCGCCGTTGAGAAGGGTGTGGCAGAACGATTCGGCGTTCTGGAGACGAAGGATCTGAGCGCCGAAGGACGCGGGTGGAACTTCAAGACCGTTGGATACGGGCACGGTGAGGAGTTCTGGAAGGCGTTCATCTGGACCCTCAAGGAGATCGGATACGACTACGTGATCAGCATCGAGCATGAGGATCACCAGATGTCACTCGAAGAGGGGCTCAAGAAGGCAGCGCAGCTCCTCGATTCAGTCATCATCCGTGAGAAGCCTGCAGGTCTTTGGTTCGATCGGACTGACTAGTGAGAGTCGTACTGGCGCGCCGGCTTCAGACGGCTGGCGCGTCAGTCTCTCTGACAATGGGAGGGTGCCATGAGCGAGAAAGATGTTGGTTTTGTAAGTCTCTCCAAGACCATGGGTGAAGGCGCAAGTCAAGGTCCGGAGATCGGGATTGGCTTGCTCGGATATGCCTTCATGGGCAAAGCACATACAAATGCCTACAAGAAGATCCCATACGTGTTCTGGCCTCCGGCAGCCTCTCCACGTCTAGTGAATATCTGTGGTATCCCCGCAGAGGCAGCCTCTGACGCGGCCGCTCGCTATGGCTATGAACGGTCCACAGCAGACTGGAATGAACTAGTCTCGGATGGGGATGTCCAGCTGTTCGATAATGTAGGTCCCAACAGTCTTCACGCCGAACCTTGCATTGCTGCGGCAACAGCGGGGAAACACATTGTGTGTGAGAAGCCGTTGGCCCGAAGCGGGGAAGAAGCCAAACGAATGTGGGACGCTGTCCAAGCAGCGGGAGTCAAACACATGTGCGGCTTCAACTACCGTTTCGTTCCAGCTCTTCGATTGGCGAAGCAGATGATCGATGCTGGAGAGATCGGCGAGATCTACCATTTCCGAGCCAACTACTTGCAGGAATGGATTATCAGCCCCGAGTTTCCGTGGGTTTGGAGACTGGATAAGGAGACCGCGGGTTCCGGTGCATTGGGAGACCTCGGAGCGCACATCATCGACCTGAGTCGCTTCCTTGTTGGTGACGTTGCTTCGGTCGGTGCACTCGCGTCCACGTTCATAAAGGAGCGCCCGGATGCAAGCGGCCACGGGACTCACCCCGTAGAGGTCGACGATGCGTTTGAGGCAATCGTCCGATTTGAGAACGGAGCAGCGGGAACGTATGAAGCATCGCGTTTCTGTGGCGGGCGGAAGAACTACATGACTCTCGAGGTCAATGGCGCAAAGGGATCGATCGCCTTCAATCTCGAACGACTGAACGAGCTGCAGATCTGCGACGTGAGGAATGGACGCGGGAACGGCTTCCGAACGCTGTCTGTGACGGAGAGCGATCACCCCTTCTGCGAAGCCTGGTGGCCGCATGGGCACGTCCTCGGCTGGGAACATGCCCACATCCACGAGCTGTACCACATGCTCGATGCCATTGCAAACCAGAAGGAGATCGAACCGTACGGAGCGACATTTGAGGATGGATACAAGTGCGCCGTCATTTGCGACGCGATCCTGGACTCCGCCAAGAGCGGTTCGCAGGTTTCTATTCAGTATTGAGTCCACGAGCAGCAGTGGACCTCAGGACACGTTGAGGAGGCTATTGTGAGTGACAACTACACTCCAAGACCGGAGGACCGCTTCACGTTCGGGTTATGGACGGTGAACAATGTTGGGCGGGACCCGTTCGGAGAAGCTGTACGGAATCCCTTGTCCCCGGTAGCTGTCGTGCACCTCCTGGCCAAGGAAGGTGCATATGGTGTAAATTTCCACGACAACGATCTTGTGCCAATCGATGCCTCAGCAGCCGAGCGCGACAAGATCGTAGCGGCGTTCAAGAAGGCGCTCGAGGAAACCGGCCTCGCAGCTC
>Ga0272442_10008678_pt1 | contig 12828 bp, 8 predicted proteins | sample SSMForm2O_FD_200262 | JGI IMG/M metagenome (GOLD analysis project Ga0272442, IMG submission 200262) | Marine sediment archaeal communities from Little Sippewissett salt marsh, Falmouth, MA, United States - SSM-Form-2O | ecosystem: Environmental > Aquatic > Marine > Wetlands > Sediment ... | reverse complement strand
GAGAGGTGGTAGAAGAGGCCCAGGGTTATTATTAGGCTCCCCGCCATGGCGCCGTAGATCTTATCCTTGAAAACCGCGTAAGCTACTAGGAAGGCGATTATGATGGGCAGCGGGGGCGGCAGCAGCGGTATCAGCGTGAACCCCAGCGCCATGCTAACCATGGTGACAACGAAAGTGACGAGCTTCCCCGTCCTCTCGCTGAAGTCGCCGTCCATGAATAGCGCGAAACTCATATCCCTGATCCTCCATCAAGTATTAATATAATATATGGAACCGTGAACCTCGTTGACCCTAGACGACGCCGACTTAAAACTGCTTGCGAGTATCAGAGATAACATAGACTCCTTGGAGTCGATGCTTCCCGACAGAGCCGTCATCACGGTGGGACAGTACACTTTGGACGCCCTCGAGTCCCCGGGCTTCGACGAGGAGGGTCTAACAGACATTATCCGGGTGCATCATAAGAAGGATTTGGAGCATAAAACAGTATACATCGATCCCGAGTACGACGTAGAGATCGACACTCTATACGAGCCCCACTACTGGTTCGACCTGCTTGAGCACGTGGACGTCGACGACTTCTACGACCAGCTCGGTAGACGCGTCTACGACTACCACGACGAGATACTCACGCTGGTCAACCTCTCCGAGGGCAGCTCGTCTGGCCTGTACCCGCTGCTCCACCGTTTCCTCGCCAAACGCGACAAAAACATCCTCGGCGTCTCCGTAGTGCCCTCCATGAGCCACAGCTCGGACGCCCTCTTCAACTCCTTCGCGTCCACGGGCATGGTCGCCATCGACGGCTCCGCCCCGCTGCTGCTCATCGACCAGGGCAGGCTCGAGGACTACTCCGGGGTCCACCGCATGGGCGAGATGCTGAAGGACATCGACGTCTTGGACTACCTGGTGGAGCTGCTGCTGGACAAACGGGGCTTCGTCAGGGACCTATACAAGCTCTCCCGCAACTTCGACATAGGCATGTTCTCGGCTTTGATGGCCACAGGATGCAGCCTGGGCATATACGAGAGCTTCAGGAACATACTGGACGTCACCCTGGAGCAGCCCCTCATGGACTTCGACATCTCCACCGCCACCATGATCTACGTGCTCGTCAGGGCGCCCCTCTATTACAGGGACGAGTTCACCAAGGGCCAGATAGAGTACGAGGTGAGCCAGTGGCTCACCGAGTCTCTGGGCGTGGACCTCCCCCAGATATGTGAACCCATTTTTATCGATGAGTTCGGGGACAGGGTGGACGTGGTGATCCTTGTAGGCGGCTTCGACACCACCAAGATGTTCGGAGACATCTACAGGCGCATCGAACGGTTCAGCAACATGAACCTGGAGCAGGGCCTCTACGACAGAGAACTATGGGAAGAAATAAAGGGGAAGCTCCTAAGGAGCTAGGCTTACCTGTTTGGCCTCCAGCTCGCTGAGTATCTCCTCGACGGTTCCCTTGTGCTCGACCAGGAAGCTTCGGCTGAGGCCGCTCTCGAACTCGCTTGCCTTCCTGTTGAGGCGCTCCATCTCGTCGTAGGGCGCCAGGTCCTCGATGTTTCCTCGGCCCGCTATCACGACGACCCTTATCACCCAAGGGTCCCTGCACTCCACTATCCTGACCGTTATGGTCTTGGACACGTCGCCCGTCACATATGCGGCCAGCGCCGTGTACAGCTCCTGGGTCAGGTCCTCGTCCCAGAGGCCCTGCGGCGTCTGCACGGTGACCCAGAGGTAGTCGCTGCGGTACGTAGACTTCATCCCCATGATGTTGGGGGTTCTGTAGATCCTGATGATGCTCCTCATGTAGTCCTTGAAGTGGTCCACGTCGAGGATCTCCTCCAGGATGCCCTCGCGGTTGAGTTGGTCCTCCTGCTCGGCCAGTATCTTGTAGATGATCTTGCCCTGCTCGTCGCCAGTGAGCTCCGTGGTCCGCTCGTAGAACCTGTTGCTTTTGATGATTCCCTGCAGCTTCTCCTGGTAGTCCTCCGTCAGGTCCAGGACCAGGTTGAGCTTCTTCCTGTAGTCGCTTGTGACCTCCAGCTTCTTGCTGAGGTCCTGGTAGAACTCTATGAGGGTGTCGTTGTTGCCGATGTTGGAGTTGAAGTGTATCATCTCCTCGTTTATGCTTCTGAGCTCCCTCTCCAGCTCCTTGACCTTGTCCCTGGCGTACTTCTTCTTCCCGAAGAGGCTGAACCCCTTGCTCTCCTTGGCGTACTTACCGAGGTCGTACTCCATCCGCTTCTTACGTTCCTCGAGGCGGATGAGCTCGTTCTCCAGGCCCTCCCGCTTGGTGCGGAACTTGACTATGAGGGCCTGCAGGTAGGTGAGGTGCTCGTCTACCATCTTCACCTCGTCGCTGCTCTGCTTTATCATGAGCTGCAGCAGGTGGTAGATGGTGGTGAGCTCGGCCTTCATGTCCTTGAAGCTTATGTTGAGCTTGTCCTCCTCGGGCAGTATCTCGTAGCGGCGCATGATGGCGTCGGTGAGGTGCCTGTTCTCGTTGTACAGCCTCAGTATGAGGAGCGCCCTCTCCGAGATCTCCGCGAGGTTCATGAAGTCCTCCACGAGCTTCTTCTGCCTGATGGTGAGAAGCTGGCTGCTTGGGACGAGCTGCTGGAGCCGCTCGAACATGGCTGTCTTCCTCTCCGAGAACTCTGGGTGGGTGCGGCTGATGTTCCGCATCATGCCCTCCAGGCTGTCGAGGGGCATGGCGTCCTCCCTGTCGAGGATGAGCTTGTTGATGCTGTCCTCTATGGTGCCCTCCGTGGAGACGAGCCTGATGGTGTTCATGAACTGGATGGCCTCGTCTATCCATTTGTTTATCTGGTCCTCTATGCCGCGGACGTATAGGCTGTAGTCCTCCTCGAACCGGGGGCTGCTGTGGATTATCTGCTCCACCTTCTCCTCGAACTCCTCGGCGCTGTACGCGTTGGTCTTGATGAGGTAGTCCTTGTAGATCTCCGTCACCTCACCCCGTTTGAGCTCCAGGACGTTCTGCAGCTTGTCCAGCACCTCAAGCTTCTCCTTACGTATCTCGGCTAGCTGCTGCATCTTCTCCAGGTTGGATTTGAAGGCCTCGACGTAGGCGTCGACGGGGTAGTTGACCTTTACCATGCTGAGGGTGTGGATGGTGTCGTCTGTGAGGCCCACCTCTGTGCCTATGCCGCTCATGAGGTCGGCCATGTCGAAGTCCATGAGGACGTAGATCATCTCGACGATCATCTTGTCGATCTCGTCGCGGGCGCTGATGATGTTGCCCGTCTTGCTGTACGCGGGCATCAGTGGCAGGAACATTACCGTGTTGAACGGGTTCCTGTAGATATCGCCGAGGCCCTCCGTTATGACTGCGTTCTTCTCGCGGTTGATGAGGAGGCTGAGCTCGTTGATGGCGTTGAAAGCAGAGTAGCCCTTGGCTGGCGGGTCGTCCCCCGGGCAAGGCAGTATGCAGAGGCCCATTATGGGGACGCCGCTGCCCACCGCCTGGCGGAGGTGGCGGGCGAAGTCCATGACCATGCCGCTGCCGGTGCCTCCCCCCAGCCCGAACACTATGAGTACGATGGGGCTGCTTATGCTGCTGAGGGCGCTGTCCTTGAACATGTTGGTGAAGCTCTTGATTATGCCCAGCTGGTAGTAGTTCAGGTTGTAGATGGCCTTGGCCAGGCTCCTGCGCCTGCCTGCGCCTCCCGCCAGCGGCGGTATGGCCACCGTACTAGGCAGCCAAGGATTGTACTCCGTGAGCTTTATGCCGTCGTTTTGGAGGTGTTCCTTGAACTTGTTCTGGACGAAGTCGAACATGGCTTCGGCGGACGGGAACTTGACGCTCTTGGCGATGAGGTTGACCCGCTCCTGGGGTATGCCCTTCCTCCTCATCTGCTCCAGTATCCTGTTATACGTGTCGTCAAGGCTCTTTATGTCCGGGTCCGCGATGTCCATGGCGAGGAGGCTGAGCCGCGTGGCTCCGCTGTCCAGCAGCTCCATGGTCTTATCCGTCTTCAGGAATTGCTCCACCACGTTTGTTCCGGCGCCTCCCAGCCCCACCAAGTGTATTATGCTCGAATATCCTAGCTCTGACATCTAGCTTCTCTCCGCCTCCTTGAGTCTCTCGTTTATCTCGTTCAGCCTCTGGGCCAGGTTCCTGTCTATCCTGCTGGCCCGCATCCCCAGGGCCTCCATCTCCCTTATCTGGTCCTCGACTATCATCGTCACGAAGCCCAGCCTGCTTCTTGTTTTGAGGAACAGCACCGCGCTTAATATGAACAGTGCCGCGAGGCCTCCCACCGCGGGCAGGAAGTACTGCTCCCTCCAGCTTGGCCCCGTGCTCACGGGCGGCGCCTCGACCTCCAGCGTCTCAAGCAGCATTATGGCCGAGTCCACGAGGCCCAGCTGCGCCTCGTCCTTCGCCAGCTCCACGAGGTTCTCGTAGAGCTCAACGTACGCGGGGTCCACGTTGCCTGTCCTGTAGTCGTATAGCTCGTCCTGTTTCTGGCTGAGCAGGATGTTGTAGTCGTCTATCCTGGAGTCGATGACGTTCACGGTCACGCTGTCCAGCTCGGTCTCGTCGGGGCCTATGAGCCTCAGGATCTTGAGGTCCACCGGTCTGTGGATGGTGACTCCCCCGCTGCTTGACGGCGTCGTTATGTCGCTCTTGATTAGACAGAACACCGAGGCGTAGTATACTCCCTGGTTCTGGCTGAACTTTATGGTCCTCTCGGCGGGGTTGTAGTCCTCCGTGAGGTCCATGTCTGTGCTGTGTATGTCCCAGAAAACGTCCTCGGTTGTGGGCTTGTACAGGTTGGTTGACAGGCTCATCGTGAGTATGGCGAACGGTATGTTCTGCCTCACGTTGAGCTTGAAGGTGAGGTTGTACTCCTCCCCGGCGAACACCGGCGCGTTCCGGATCAAAACGTCGTCCACGACGTCGTGGCTCAGCACGAGCCTCCCGGTCGTGAGGTCCTTGATCTGGTACTCCTCTATCCATTGGGTGTCGTCGGCTCCCTCCACCACGAATGCTGGGGTGAGGAGGAGAGCAACCATTAACACTATGATTCTCTTCACTGCGCTAGCCCCTGATACTATCTCTGCCTTACCCTAGCAATTTAAATTGTGCTGTATGGTGGTCTAGCTACCAACACCCTGTCATAAATCCATTTACTAAATTTACTTTAATTTAGTGAGATCATATGGGTTAGCGGCCGTCTTTTACGCAGCCGCACAGTTCCCACCATGTTTTACGGGTTATAAGCCTCCCTCGTATCTGATCACACGTATATACATCACGACCTGGGGCAGAAAATATAGCCGTCGCCGCGTATCTACCAGGTATGGTTGATTTTCTTGTGAAGGGCGGCCTCGTCTACACCATGGACCCTGGTCGCCGTGTACTGAGCGACGGCGCCGTCGCCGTGGAGGAAGACCTGATAGTGGCCGTCGGGGAGTCCTCCGAGCTTGAGTCGAGTTACGCCGCGGATAGGGTCATCGACGCGGAGGGCATGGCCGTGCTGCCGGGCTTCGTAGACGTGCACACGCATCTGCCGAGCATCTTCGTGCGCGGGGTCTACGGCGTGGTCCGGGAGGGGCTGTACCAGGTGCTGTTCCCCGTCAAGGAGTACCTGGAGCCGGGGCACATCCACGCGCTTGGGCTGGCGAGCTGCATAGAGGCCCTCTCCTCGGGCATAACGACGGTGCAGGAGACGTACAACTACATGGCCGAGTTCGCTGGGGCCGCCCTGGAGACGGGGATCAGGGCCGACCTGGGGGAACAGATAGCGGAGGCTGACTACCAGGCCATCAAGGACGGCGTCTACCGTTACCTGCCGGGGCAGGCCGAGGCCATGATCCGGCGGGCCAAGGCGCTCAAGGAGGACTGGGGCGGGGCCGCGGGTGGCAGGTTGACGGTGAGCTGGGCGCCTCTGGCGCCCGACATGTGCACGCCGTGGGTCTATGAGGAGGTGATGAGGCTCCAAAGGCCCGGCGAGAAGGTGAGCACCCACGTCGAGCAGAGCGCGAGGGAGGTGGAGCAGGTCCGCAGGCTCTACGGCAAGACCAGCGTGGAGCACCTTGACGACATGGGCGTGCTGGGCCCTGACCTCATCGGCGCCCACTGCATCCACAACGACGACAACGACCTGAGGCTCATGAAGGAGGCCGGCGCCGGGGTTCTCCACTGCCCCCGGCCCTACCTTCTTAGGGGCTCCACGGCGCCGCTGGCCAGGTGGATGGATATGGGCTTGAAGGTGGGGCTGGGCACCGACAACGTCCGCCACACCATGTGGGAGACCATGAGGGCGGCCCTATGCGGTGCGAGGCTCAGGGAGACCCTGGGGGAGCCCCGGTGCCCCGGTTACTACGATTTCCTGGAGCTGGCCACCGTCAAGGGCGCCGAGATCATGGGCATGGGGGATATGGTGGGCAGCCTGGAGCCCGGGAAGAAGGCCGACCTGCAGCTAGTCAACCTGAGGAGCCCCAACATTATGCCCACGGCGGACTTCACGTCGAGCCTCGTCCTCTACGGCTCCACCGTGAACGTGGACACGGTGATGGTTGACGGCAAGGTGGTCAAGGAAGAGGGCCGGGTGGTGACAGTCGATGAACGCCAGAGCTTGTTGGAAGCCCAGAGCATAACGGAGGAGATATGGGGGAACCTGTACCACGACAGGCCAAGGCTCAGGGACTTGATGGACGCTTAACCACGTCCCCTTCCCATTATATTCTATCTTGCTCGCAGCACCGTGCCTTTTAGTGCGCCTGTGTGCTCGTTGTCCTCCTCCGCCAACACGCCGTTGACTATGACCTTGCTGATGCCGCTGGGGTAGACCCGGGGGTTCTTCCAGGTGGCGTTGTTCCTGATCTCTTCTGGGTCCCAGATCATTATGTCCGCGTGCTGCCCCGGCCTGATGAGGCCTCTGTCCATGACCCGCATCCTCTGGGCGGGCAGCCCCGTGCACTTCCGCACGGCGTCCTCGAGGCTCAGGGCCCGGTCCTCCCTGACCCATTTCTCGAAGAAGTAGGGGAACTGGCCGTATGCCCTGGTGACTAGCTCGCCGACGGGCTTCTCCGAGAGGGGGCCCCGCGGCGAGTCGCTGCCGGAGTCGATGGCGACGGAGCAGTTGGGGTGCAGAAGCGAGAAGTCCGTGTCCCACCTGCTGGTGATCCCCACGGCGCCCCACGCCCTCTCGTAGTCTTCTCCCTCCCTGACCAGGAGGTCTATGAGGGCGTCGAACGGGTCCTTCCCCATCCGCCGCCCAATCTGCTTGAGGTTCATGCCGTCGTACTCCGGGCTTTCCTCTAGGTGGGCGACGAGGAAACGGTCCCAGGTGTCCAGGAGCCCCCGCTTACCGGCTAGGATGGGGCCGTACTGGCGGTTGGGGAGGTCGTTTCTCAGGTACTCCACGACCTCCGGGTCCTTCAGCATCTCGTAGGTGAACTCGGCGCCCTTCTTCGTGTACTTGGAGCCTATGATTATGGGCTCTATGAGCGTGCAGCCGCACCAGCCCACCCCGTCGTCGCCCATGGTCCAGGGCACCTGGTTGAAGCCGGCGTCCAGCCCCCCCTCCCTGGCCTTGTCGAAGAGGTCCACTATGTGCTTGGTCTTGCCGTCCGAGGGGTACCTGGCGCCCCAGTGGACGCCCTCCACGATCACGCCCGACCTCTCTCCTATCGTCACCGCCTCCGCGGCCGCCTCCACCACTTTGACGTCCCTGCTCCTGATGTGGGTCGCGTAGACGCCGCCGTACTCGGCCACTACGCGGCATAGCTCGACGAGGGCGTCGGTGTCCGTCATGGACTGGGGGTCGTACTCCAGGCCCGAGGAGAGGCCGTAGGAGCCCTCCTCCATGGCCTGCCTCAGCATCTCCTTCATCGCCTCGATGTCTTCCTCGGTGGGCGGCCTGTCGTAGGCGTCCATGCCCATGGCCGAGACCAGGAGGTTGCTTAGCCCGGTGAAGGTAGCCGCGTTTATGGCGACGCCCCGGCTTTCCATCACCGAGAGGTACTCGGCCGTGGACAGCCATTCCACGGTGATGTCCCTAGCCTCCTCCATGTGTTTCTTCCATATCTCGTTCAGGGGGGCGGCGGAGTTGCCGCAGTTGCCGTTGAATACGGTTGTGACGCCCTGGCGGATGAAGCTGTCCGCCTCGGGGTTCACAAGCAGCGAGAAGTCGCTGTGGGAGTGGACGTCTATGATGCCGGGCGACACGACGAGGCCGCCGGCGTCTATGACCTCGTCGTAGTCTCCCGGGTCCAGCCTCCCGACACGCGTGATCTTTGCCCCACTGATGGCCACGTCCCCCATGAACCAGGGGCTGCCTGTGCCGTCCACCACCCTGCCGTTCCTGATCAACACTTCTTGAGCCAAACCTGCTACCACACGGGAAAGTGTCCACGTGGCTATTTAAGAGGGGGCGGCGGGGTCATCTTTTATACTGCCGTCCGAGGTTTGGTTTGATGAGTTGGGCCCTGGTTTTTAACATCGTCATAAACGTCAGCCTACTCGTAATTCTCTGCATAGGATTCACGTTCACGTACATGATGGAGAAGTTCCCCAACTTCGCTCACACCAGCTACGCCAGCATAGGCACTGTGGTGGCGTTCTACCTCGTCAGGTTCCATGGGTTCAACCCCTACCTGACGTGGCCCGTCGCGGTGCTCGTATGCGGCCTCTTGGCCGTGCTGCTCTACGTGGGCATCGTCCGCCCCATAAAGGCGCAGGGCATGAGGGAGATCACGTTGACGTTCACGTTCTACATAATGTCTCACCTCATCTCCGTGTCGCTGGCTATCTTCAGCTTCTGGCTCCTGGTGAGCAGGAGAGTGCAGTCCTCCGGGTTCATGCTCAGGAGCTACGACTTCAGGGTCAACGGCGTCTCGGGCATCGGCGTCGTGGCGCCCGTCACGGTGCTGCTTCTCGTCGCCGCGCTGAGAGTCTTCCTCTACGTCAACAAGTTCGGCATAGCCATGAGGGCCACCGCCGAGGACGAGTTCCTCGCCGCCAGCCTCGGCGTGAACATCCAGCACGTCCACGTCGCGTCCTGGTTCCTCTCGGGGGCCCTGGCGGGCCTCGCCGGCGCCATAATCCCCCTCATGACGGGCACCAGCATCAACTACAGCGACACGCTGCTGGTGAACGTCATGGCGGGCAGCGTACTAGGCGGGCTAGCCAGCATCAACGGCGCCATCGTCGGCGGCGTCATAGTGGCTCTGGCGAAGAAGACCCTCACGTATACGTTGATGACGACCCTCGGAACCTGGGTGGGCATGTACGAGGAGATGATACCCATAGTGCTGCTGTTCACGGTGCTCGCGATAGAGCCCAACGGCATCACGGCCATTAGGTGGAGGGAGGCATCCCTGCACGGCGTCAAGGATTCGCTGCGCAGGCTCGGGGAGACCCTCCGCAACCTGCTGACGGGGTGAGGACGTCACCCCGGGGCCGGCGCTGTTCATCAGTTCGTTTAAATCGGGACCCCGCGTATGTGTACTGCTATGCCCTCTATCACGTGCCCACGCTGCGGCAGAGAGCACACGGTGGAGGAGTACGAGGAGGACAGGTTCTGCAGGGCCTGCGGCAGCCTTCTAAGGGTGAAGGGGGGCAAGGGCGGAGGGGGAGGCGTCGGGTGGAGGAGGCTGTTCCCCTACGAGCCCTACCCGCCGCAGGTCGAGTTCATCGGGGACATCCAGGAGACCGCTGGCAGGGGCGGCGTCCTCGTGGCCGAGGCGTGCAACGGGTTCGGGAAGACGGTGAGCGTCCTAAGCTGCCTCCTCGCCATGGGCAAACGGGTGATCTACGGGACCAGGACCCACGAGCAAGTGCGGCAGGTGCTCCTGGAGCTCGGTAAGATCAACGAGAAGTCGGGGGAGAGCCACACGGCTGTGAATCTGGCCAGCAGGGGCCACCTCTGCGTGAACCCGGAGTGCAGGGACCTGCCGAGGAACGAGGCCCAGGAGCTCTGCAACACGCTTCGTAAGGACGACGAGTGTCCCTACGCCAGCGACCTCGACAAGCCACCCAGGGGCCTGCCCTGCATCCTGTCCAGGGAGGCGCTTGTAAGGGAGGGGCGCCGCCGGGACATCTGCCCATACTACCTCGCCCGGCGCATGATGAGGGAGTCTAGGGTGGTGGTGGCGCCCTACCCGTACATATTCAACCCCATGATCAGGCGCACCATCGGCCTCGACCTTGAGGGCCGGGTGCTGGTGCTGGACGAGGGCCACAACGTGGACCAGGTGGGCCAGGAGATACTCAGCGACACCCTGACGGAGAGGGGCCTGAGCGCCGCCGCCGAGGAGCTGAAGCTCGTCGGGGAGTCGCCCGGGTTCATAGAGCGCCTCGTCCAGCACCTCCTCAAGAGCGATGAGGGTAAGCCTCGCCTGGTCTCGGCGGAGACTCTTCAACGGGAGCTGGAGCAGGCTCTCGGGGTGGAGATAGACGCGTTCATAGACGGCCACGCCGTCCTCGTCGAGGCCATAAGGGCCAAGAAGACTCAGAGCGGGAACCCGCCGGTCAGCTACCTCAACGGGCTCCTCGGTTTCTTCGAGCTCCTCCAGACGAGCGTCAAGGAGAAGTACATCGGCGTCTACACGCGGAGCTACTACGGGGCGCCGGTGATAGAGTACCGGTGCCTGGACCCGAGTCTCGCCGTGGCGCCTCTGGTGGACGAGGCCAGCGGCGCCATAGTCATGAGCGGCACCCTCACCCCTCTGGACACGTTCAGCGAGATAATCGGCCTCGGCGACGCCGCCCAGAGGTCGTACCCCAGCATACAGAAGAGCAGAAAGATCAAGATGATGGTGGAGACGGGGGTGACCACCTCCTACCGTGAACGCACCGAGGAGATGATCGCCCGCATAGGCGACGCCGTGTCAAGGGCCGTGGACTCGGTGGACCAGGGCGTCCTCCTGTTCTTCACCCAGCGGGGCTTCATGAACAAGTGTCTGGACGTCTGGGCCTCAATGGGCAACGTGACGGGCCGCGGCGGACGGCTCTACCTGGGCGGCAAGCAGCTCTACAGGGAGGGCTCCGACGCCCGGAGCAACAGGGACGTGGTGGCGAGGTACAAGAGGATGGCGGTGGGCGTCGGCGGCGCCGTCCTCTGCTGCGTCTTCAGGGGCAGGAACAGCGAGGGAAGCAACTTCCCGGGCGACCAGGCCAGGGGCATCGTGCTTGTGGGCGTCCCCTACGCCAACTACGGCGACCCCCTGGTCAAGGCCCAGATAAGGTACTACAACGGGCTGAGGCGGGGCCTCGGGAACAGGTGGTACACCATGGACGCGTTCAGGGCCGCCAACCAGAGCCTGGGCCGAGGCATCAGGGGCAGCGACGACTGGTGCCGCTACTGGCTCCTGGACAGGCGGTACGCGGAGAACCTGGGCCTCGTGTCCCGGTGGGCGCAGGGGGACGGCGCCGACGTGCGCCGCGGCGGAAGCCCCGTACAACAGACGTTTTAAGCCGTCGGGACGCCAAAGGATCGGTGAAAACCGTGCCCGGGGGACACGTTCTAGGGGTAGACGGCGGCGGATCGGCGACGCGGTGCGTGATCATGACCACGGGGGGCGAGGCGCTAGCCACAGCCGAGGCTGGGCCGTCCAACCCTATCACCGTGGGGGCGGAGAAGGCCCTATCGAATATACTTGAGGCGGTGGACGAGGCGTCTGCCCGGTGCGGTGTACACGAGTTCCTGGCCAGCAGGCTGGGCGTCGCCGGCACGGACAGGTCTAGGCTGAGGCAGGAGCTTTTGGAGGGCATGCGCGGCTCCTTTGGGGACACCGCGATTGTCTCGGACGCGGCGTCGGCCCTCGCCGGCGGCACGGGGTGCAGGCCCGGCTTGGTCGTCATAGCCGGCACCGGCTCCATAGCGTACGGGGAGAACCCGCTGGGGGAGACGGCGCGGGCTGGCGGCTGGGGCTGGAGGCTGGGGGACGAAGGCAGCGGCTACACCATCGGCCTGAAAGCCATAATGGCGGCGCTCAGGGCCCACGACGATAGGGCGCCGGAGACCCTTCTAAAGGAGAAGATAGTCAGCCACCTGGGCCTCGACGGCATCGAGGGCATCGTAGACTGGGTCTACGAGCCGGGCCGGGAGCCCAGGGACATCGCGTACCTCGTGCCCATGGTCAGGGAGGCCGAGGCCACTGGCGACGAAGCCGCGGCGCTGGTGATGGCGGAGGCGGGCGCGGAGCTGGGGCTCGTGGCGAACGCCGTCATCAGGCGCCTGGGGCTTGAGGGCGGGTTCCCCGTGTCGCTGAACGGCGGCGTCTTCAAGCAGCCCAGCGGGTACATAATGGCCTTCGAGGAGACGGTGAGACGGGAGGCTCCCGAGTGTGCGCTCATCGAGCCGCGGATGCCGCCGCTGCTGGGCTCCGGTCTCCTCGCCCTGAAGGCCGTGGGGGTGACGGTGGACGAGGCGCTGCTCCAGAAGGTGGAGAAGAGTTACGGTAAGCTAGGTGAGGCAGATGAGTAGGGTGACTGAGGGGGTGAACCCCCGCTCGCGGGGCATCGACGCCAAGACCACGGCCGAGGTGCTCAGGATAATCAACTGTGAGGACGGCGGCGTGGCTGAGGCTGTGGCGAGGCAGCTGCCGGAGGCGGAGAGAGCCGTCGAGCTGGTGGCCTCCACGCTCAGGGGGGGTGGCCGCGTGTTTCTGGTGGGGGCCGGCACCAGCGGCCGCCTCTGCGTCCTGGAGGCCGCGGAGATACCGCCGACCTACGGGCTGGCCCCAGAGAGGTTCCAGGCAGTCATAGCCGGGGGTCGGGACGCGGTTTTCAGGTCCGTTGAGGCCGCCGAGGACGATGGAGAGGCCGCGGAAAAAGAACTGGCTCATCGAGGGCTGGGC
>Ga0272442_10008677_pt1 | contig 12828 bp, 9 predicted proteins | sample SSMForm2O_FD_200262 | JGI IMG/M metagenome (GOLD analysis project Ga0272442, IMG submission 200262) | Marine sediment archaeal communities from Little Sippewissett salt marsh, Falmouth, MA, United States - SSM-Form-2O | ecosystem: Environmental > Aquatic > Marine > Wetlands > Sediment ... | reverse complement strand
GGGTAAAACCGTTTATATCAAAGAAGGAACGTACAATGAAAGAGTCTGGGTACAACATTCAGGAATGTCCGGCAACTTCATTACCTTTACTGCGTATCCGGATCATACCGTGACTATCGATGGTAGGGGCATACCCTTTGACTGGTATGGATTATTCAATGTGAGAGACAAGAGCTATATCAAGGTTTCCGGTTTAAGGATCATAAACTCTTCTTACTGGGGAATCTACGTGGGAGGAAACTCGGATCACGTCATCATCGAGAAAAACTATACGTACAACACGGCTTCTTCCGGAATTGCGGCCTGGCGCGGATCGGAGACAGGCAGTTGCAGTGACATCATCATTAGTGGCAATGAGGTTGAGCTGGCCGTGAATGGCAATCAACAGGAATGCATATCACTTAGCGGGATAGACAGGTTTGAAGTCAGGTATAATTACGTTCACCACGGAAATCCTAACAAAACACCAGGAGGCGAGGGGATCGATACGAAGGACGGCTGTTCGAATGGGAAGGTATACAAAAATTGCGTGTATCGTACATATAACAAACTCGGTATTTATGTCGATGCCTGGGATGAAGACAGCTCGAACATCGAGGTTTTCGACAACATCGTACACGACTGTCAGACGGGTTTTGCTGTGGCGTCAGAAGCCGGCGGAGTGCTTGAAAATATCAAATTTTACAACAATCTTGCTTACAATAACGACACGTGGGGAATGTTTGTCAATGCCTGGCACGATGATTCGGTATTGAAGCGCGGTCAAGTCATCAATAACACGTTCTATCATAATTTAGGTGGGATATATATCGGTGATGAGATATTCGAGGATCTTGTCGTAAGAAACAATATATGCAGCCGGAATGAACAAGCTCAATTGGTTAACACGTCTGAAACGAAGCACAGGAATCAGCAAGACGAAATTGATGTGGACTATAATCTGATTGACGGTTTTCGGAGCTGGTGGTGTGAGATTTATGGTGTTCGATCTGTCGTTGGCGATCCTTGTTTCGAGAATCCCTCATTGGGAGATTTTCATCTAAAGCCAGATTCCCCTGCGATAGACAGGGGTTCGCCGATTGACGCACCCCGTTACGATTTTGAGGGGGATCCGCGCCCGGCCGGTTCGGGATACGATATAGGTATGGACGAGTACTGAAAATAGAAGCAAACCACGGGTCAACGCCAGGGCTGCATATCACCTTGATACTCGATCCGTGGGAGAGAAGCTTCTACGTCGTGTGCGGGATTTCGAGCTCTTTAAGGATGGTTTCCACATAGTGCGGGATTTTGTGTTCCAGCTCCTCGGACAGGCCTTGGCCGGGCGCGACTTGTCTGGGTTCGATACCGAAGATGACGATATCGTCGGGACATTCGCCCAGGGTCTGCGAGAGCCTGAGGGTATCGAGCAAATCGCCCTCGTGCAGGGAATAGCGCGTCTTTATTTTCTTCGAGAGCACCTCATCAGGTGTGAAACGGCGGATCGTGCCCGGTGCCTCACCCATGATGGCACAATCGACGAATATCACCTTCTCTTGCCCTTCAATCGCGTGCAGGACGGTCAGGCCGCTCGTTCCGAGATCGCTAACGTCAACGTCAGGATGGCCGGCCAGTCGCGATGAAAGCTCAGGCTCCAGACGGATGCCGATCCCTTCATCCCGCATCAGGGGATTGCCAAGGCAGATGATAAGGGTCGGCTTCATAAGGATTGTTGTGTTCTCTCAAAAGTTTTGCAAAATTGAAGTTAGGCATATATTATTTCAGAAAATCAGTTTCACGATTTTCTGAAAATAATTGGTTGTCGGTTCATAACATATCGGCCAATGAGATATTACAGATCGGATTTTAGAAAGAAAAAATCGAGCGACAAGATTTTTTCTTTCCAAAAGTATGCCTAACTTCAATTTTGCAAAAGTTCATTTCTATACAAATTCGACGTTTAGGTAGTGGGTCGAACAGGAAATACACGGATCGTACGAACGGACCAGCATCTCCAACATCAGGCGGATTTCGTCCTGGTCCCGGTCGATAATCTGCGGGGCGAGCGCCTCGAAGTCCTTCTGGATATTTCCGTGGTTCTGCCCGGTCGGGATGCAGATGTTCGCCTTCGTGCAGAAGCCTTTTTTATCGAAGGCATAGCGATGAAAGAGAATGCCGCGCGGCGCCTCGACGGAGCCGACGCCTTCGCCGGCCTTCGGCTCGACCTTGACGGGTTCCGGCTTGATCCCGGCCGTCAGCAATTTGTCCAGGAGCTCCAGGCCGTGCTCGACGACCTGAACACATTCCACAATCTGTGCGACGTTATTCAAATAGGGATTGCAGGCACCTTTTGTCAGGCCGAATTTCTTAGCGGTCTGAGCCGCAAGGGGCATGAGCAGCTCGGCGTTGAGATTGAAACGGGCCAGCGCGCCGACGGCGTAGGAATCGCGATGCCATTTGGTCCACTTAGCGGTGGACTGCGGTACGACGTACTCGTTCGCCACGCGTTCGAATTCCTGGACCGGCACTTTTTCATCCGTATCCGTACTGGCGATGTCGCCGTGGTAGAAAGTATAATAATCCGGGCCGCTTAACGCAATGTATTCGGTGTCACGGTCGAAGGCCGGCAGCTTGTCGGCCAGGCTGAGAACCACCTCGGCGAGGGTTTTCAGGTCCGGAACAGCCTTTTCTATCATGGCTTTCAGCTCGCGGAGCTTTTCCTCCGACGGAAGTACGGTAAAGCCGCCCGGCTTCAGCGTCACCGGGTGGGTCATGCGCCCGCCGATGATTTCCATCCATGTATTGCCGAGCCGATGCAGGCGAATAATGGTTTTGACGACGTCGGGGTGCGATTCGACTAAGGGAATTACGGATTTCTGACCTAAGAGGTCGGGAGCCACCAGGTACCCCACGTGCAGAATATGGCTTTCCATCTGCTCACCGTAATGACACAGAATCCGCAGCTTGTCGGTTTGCTCGGAGACTTTGATGTCCATGGCGTCCTCGATGCCTTTAATCGCGGCCATCGAGTGCGTGACCGAGCAGATGCCGCATATCCGGCTGACGATGGTCTGAATGTCCTCGAAACTTCGCTCGCGGACCATGGCCTCGAAGAACCGCGGCGCCTCCGGGACCTGCCACTGGACGTGTTCGACTTTGCCGTCACTGGCGCGGAGCCGGATGTTGCCGTGCCCCTCGACGCGTGTGACGTGATGTACACTGATATCCACTTTATTGGCCATTACTTCTCCTGTTCCGTTCCGAAAAGCACTATTTTGCTTTGAAGGTCTTCGATGGTTTTCCCATACTGCTCCATGACGTCCTTGGCGGCGTTGACATTGGGATTGTCCACAAAACCCCGGCAGCCAAAGCACCACATCCCGCTCGACGGGCACTTCGCCCCGCAGCCGGCCCGGGTAATCGGGCCCAGACAGATCTCGCCGTACTCGAAGCGGCAGACGTTTTCTTTCATCTTGCACTCGACACAGACGGGATAATTGGGAATCTTCGGTTCCTTGCCCATGGCGAGACACCGCACGATAGTGGCGAACTCTTCCGCGTTAATGGGGCAGCCGTGGACGTTATAGTCCACTTTGACGATCTCGCCAACCGCTTTGGTCGGATAGGTGTTCAGATGCGGCCGGCGGGCGTCGTCGCCATAGACGTACGCTTTGACGTCGTCCATCTCGAAATTATTCTTGATCTTATTGACCCCGCCGATGGTGGCGCACGCGCCGAGGGCGATAAGCGTCTTGGCCTTTTCGCGGATCTCTTTCAATTGTTTTTCATCCTCGCGACGCGTGATCGAGCCTTCGATAATGGCGACGTCGTACTCTTCGCTTTGATCGGACATCGCCTCCCGCCACTCGACCGGATGGATCAATGTCAGCAAATCGAGGATTTCCTCTTCCATATTATAGATTTGCAGTTGGCAACCTTCGCAACAGGCAAAATCGAAAAGGGCGACTTTGAGTTTAGCCATTAGAGCGCCTCCTCAATAGCGTTAATGTCGGAGAACTTGAAAACGGGACCGTCCTGGCAGACGTAAATGTTGTTCACCTGACAGTGCCCGCATTTGCCGACGCCGCACTTCATGTGCCGTTCCAGGGACAGGTAGATCTGATCCTCTCGCAGCTTGAACTTGAGCAACTCGGTAATCACAAATTTGTACATGATCGGCGGGCCGCAAATGATGGCGATGGTGCGCGTTTCATCCACTTTCACCAGCGGCATCAGCGTCGTGATAACGCCTTCCGGCCCGGACCACCCTTCGTCGCGGTGATCGACGGTTTCGAGCAAGGTCACGTTCTTGGCGCTTCGCCATTCATCGAATTCATCGGTGAAGAGCCGCTCGCGCGGTGTCTTGGCCCCGAAAAGGATCATCACGCGCCCGTAATCGTCCCGGTTGTCCAGGACGTACTGGATCGCGGAACGCACCGGAACCAGGCCGATGCCGCCGCAGATAAAGAGCAGGTCCTGTCCCTTCATGGCCTCATCCACCGGAAACGTCGTTCCGAACGGGCCGCGGATATAAACCTTGTCGCCCTCGCTCAAACGATGCAAGGCGCCGGAGACGTTGCCCACGTTGCGGACCACCATCTCGAACGATCCCTTGCGCGTCGGCGACGACGAGATCGAGATCGGCGCTTCGCCGATACCGGGAATCGAGACCTCGGCAAATTGCCCGGGCATATGCCCGAATTCCTCACCCGAATCCAGCCGGAACGAGAAAAAATGCTCCAGCGGGGTCATGGGCTTCACTTCATCTACCGTCGCCGGGACGGGCCGGTAGATGTCAACGTTAGGATCAATGGTTTGCATCTGAGTTATTTCCTCTCATGCACGAGACTGTTATACACTTCCACGGGGTTGGCGATGTTCGCCGTACAGGCGGTGATACATCGTCCGCAACCGACGCAGGCGATTTCCCCGATTTTCTCCGGGATGTATTTTCCCTTGCGGTAGTAGCGATGCCGATAGCGGTCCGCGCGATGCCGGCGGAAATTATGGCCGCCGGCCACGGCGGCAAACTCGCTGAGCAGGCAGCCGTCCCACACCCGGCGCCGTTCGCCTTTTTGCAGGGTCCAGTCCACGTCGTCTCGGACGTCGAAACAATAGCACGTCGGACAGACCAGGTTGCAGGACCCGCACGAATAACACCGTTCGGCTTTCTCTTCCCAAATCGGGTGGTCGTACGACCGCCCGAGTAGATCCGGCAAGATGTCGGGCCGAACGTCCAGCATGTGTTTCTGGAGCAGCTCGGTATTGTCCGCCCAGAGAAGCTTCCTGAGCTTGAGGCTTATATCGTCGGCATCCGGCGCGTTTTTGATGGCTTTGGCCAGGGCCTCGCCTTTTTTCGTTCGGATATCCACTAAATAATCGCCCTCGATATCCGTGACCAAAATGTCGAACCCGTCCTTGATGGTGGCCGTGCCCATACAGCCGGCAAAAACCTCCGGCGACGCCGTCTGCACGTCGCTGACGACAATCGTCGCCTGCTCGCGACGTTTCATATAGTGCGCGTCGTACTGGCCGTCGGCGAACAGCTTGTCCGTTTGCAAAATCGCCACCATGTCATACGGGTGCACCCCGAAGACGACGAACGGTTCGTCCTCGAAGACGCTCTCGAACCCTTTGTCGCGGTCGAATGTGAGCAGCGTTTCGCATGGCGGCTGAAAGTATTTCTTCGGAGGAAGCAGGGTCACGTCATAGTCCAGGCGCAGGTCCGCGGCGCGGGCCAGCGGGCCGAAGGCAAAGCGATCCCCTTTGGCCTGCACGCCGTAAACGCGCTGCTTCTTGATGCACGCCTCGACCCATGTGTCAAACGCGGCCTTGTCCAGTTTCTTAATTGGCATTGCCTTTACCTCTCAGTTCAAAACTTTACTTCTAAACAACAAATCCTATGGTTTATTCCGAATCCAATCCTTCTGAAGGCCGACACGCATGAAGGATTCATGGAAATCCCCATTCTGTTAATACCGATCGTACCTGCGAAGCATCTCGCGAAGGATATCGCGACGGCTGACGATGCCAATGACCTTTTGTCCGCTCAGGATGGGCACGCGGCGAAGATGGTGTTTCGAGAACGATTGGACCATTTCCGCCAGTTCCGCCTCCGGACTGAAGGACACGATGTCCGTCACCATCACTTCCTCGACCCGTGTGTCCCGGGCATTGCCGTCTAACGTCATGTTCACAAGGTCAATTTCGCTAATAATGCCTATTAGTGTGTTATCATCATCGACAACAGGCAGAGCGCTGATGTGCCAGCGTAGCAGTAGAGCGATGACGTCCGTCAGGACCATATCTTTTTTGGCCGTGACGACGTTCGTTGTCATGATGTCGGCTGCTTTGATTGTTTTCATACTTTTTCTTATCACATTCCTAAATACTGGGTTTCCTGGCATCAGGTTCGACGCAATTATGCCAATTTGAAAGGGGGGATGCAAGCGTTTATTTTGCAGATTTAGAATATCCGGGTTTAACGCGTTTAACATATGATTTTCCTCGGAAAACAGGTCATGCTCAATCGGGCGGAAAGATGAAACCATGTGAGGATGATCGATTCCATTAACGACCGAGTTGTTTGCCGTACCGGGTCCAGAGCTTTTGGGCCACCTGAACGCTATCTCCCTGCGGCTGGGTCGGATAGGTCTCGTGCCGATCCGACCAGCTGGCCATCCATGTCCTCAGCGTCTCTTGAAAGGCCCGGTTGTCGTAAGGTGTGTCTTCCAGAAGTGATTGAGCCAGCGCGTCCAGGAACCATTCCAATCGCTTCAGGTAGTAGCCATTGAACATGCCGGACCACTCTTTCCGCGCGTAATCGTCGATCCTTGGCCCCTGCCCCCAGAGTGTCAGCACGCGGCGAGCGTTCCATTCGAAGCGGTCACGCTCGGCGCCGGTCGTGCCCCAGCGTTTGGCGTCTTTCAGGCAGCGTCCAAGCAGGAACTCGTTGCGTTTGCTGGCCAACTCGTCTAAATCGCGAATCAGTTGCAGGAAACGGCTGGAAGCCTTCTTGAATGCCCGGAGGTCTTTCGCTTTGTAGGCGTCGGCCACTTCGCGGTGCAGTGTCGTCGCGTGGTTGCTTAAAACCTGACGCGCCAGGTTGACCAGGTCGAACCGGTACGTGTCGGCCGCGCCCAGGTTTGGGGATGCCTTAAGCAGGGCCTCCCACGCCCTGGCTAAATCGCTGTTGCTGTAGGGTAAGTCCCGGGCCGCATCGAGCGTTGGCGTCGAAGTGATGATCGAGTGCGTGCGGAACGGGGCGGTGTAAACCGTGTCCTTCAGGATTCGCCAGGCTCGGAAAGCCTCATCATCGGCCCGGCCGTAACGGTTGTGGGCGTAGTCAAGAATCCACCGGTCCAGGTCGACCGGTTCATCACGCCAGGCCGTCTCGTACATGAGATCATAGACGACCGTATTGTAACCGAGCCCCTCATTGACAAAGCCCAGACCGACCAATTGGCCGCCTTTCGCGTCGTTCCTGGACGCGTGGGGATCCTGATTGATCCGGGGTAACGCGCCGCCCCAGAACGGCGTGCAGCCGAAGTTCTGTATATTGCACCACACCCACGGTTTTCCGAAGAAGGCCTCGGTCTCGCTCCACATGGGGCGGGTTTCACAGAACAAGTCCAGCACGAGCATCTGGTCGTCGCGGACGGCCCCGAGAAACGCCTCGATTCGCGGCTGCGTCCAGAACGAACGCTGGTACGAAAACGTCCAGCCCTGAAGCACCCACACGGCGTGAGGATCGGTCCCGGCCATGCCGTCATAAATCGCGCGGCTCAGATCGGCCAGATCTTTCAGATCGCCGCTGGGCGGGGTCATTTCGATGAACGTGTCGGCCGCGTAAAGGTGGTCGGTGCCGAAGCGTCTGGTTTGCTCGGCCATGAACAGCTTTGCAATCTTTGCAAAGAGCGGATCGAGCGGGTCGAGCAGATGCGTTTGCCATTCGATCCATTCGATGCGATAGAGCTTCGCATCCGGGTGCTTTTTAGCTATCGCGGCGGGCACGTGACCGGTAAAGCCCTGCAGAACAGGCGTCATACCCAGTTCGCGCTGACGGGCGAGGATCTTCTTTTCAAGCTCTTCGTGACGGTCGATCCAGCTTTGCGGCAGCGGGCCGCCCCAGCCGTCCAGGCAGCCCATCCACTGGAACGGCAGATAGGGCGGTCCGGCGAAAAACGCAGCAATCTGCTCGTCGCTCATGCCGAGTCGTTTGCACACCGCTTGCCAGACGGCTTCCTGACCCGTCACCGAGAGCGGCGTGTTGATCCCGTTCAGGGCCATCCAGTCGATTAGTTTCTCCCACTGGGCCCAGTCGTACCACGGCAAAGAGTAGCCAAAGCAACAATAATTCAAAAAGTAACGATATCTCGCCCAACTGGTCCGGCGTACCCTCGGTTGCACGTCCGGCAGCGATTCGGGCATATTGAGTTGAATGCCGTTCCAGGAAACGTGGCAATGGCAATAATGCTTGAGATACCAGTTGAGCCCCATCGCCATGGCGACGCCATTGTTGCCGCGAATCGCAATCTTGCCGTTGTTGCTCTCGATCTCGAAGACGTCCCGGCCGTTCACGCGTGGAATGACCTCGAAGGCAAAGCGATCGAGATAGTCCGGCAACAATCGCTTAAGCAGCCAGCTCGCCGAAGCGGGCGCCTTGTCCAGCGGGCGGTAGTTCACCTTTGCCGCATCAAGCCGCTTAAGATGTTCCCTCAATCGAATAGCAAATTCATTATAATTGCGTTTCTCTCGTGGCGACCAGAGCACTTCAATGAGCGCCGCGGCCCGCGGATACGTCATATATTCGCGATGTTTCTGATTGTCGATATATTCTCCCCAAAGCTGGCCCTGACCGCCAAGGATATACCGGGCCTGTTCGGCGGTCAGTTCCGTCGGAATCGGCTCGAAGGAGTACGTTTTTTCAACCGGAATATGTCCCCCGATGGCCCGGGGCTCGTTTTCCGGAGGGCCTTGATAATAATCGAAGTAGGTATGCGAAGTGGGCGCCATGACCACATCGTGCCCGGCTTGTGCGGCGGTAATGCCGCCGGCCTGGCCCCGCCAACTCATCACCGTGGCCCCCGGCGCCAGGCCGCCCTGAATGATCTCGTCCCACCCGAGCAGCCGCCGGCCGTGCCGGGTTAGGAAGGCGTCTATCTGCCCGATGAACCAGCTATGCAGCGCGGCTTCATCTTTTGCGTTCAACTTTTGCTTCAAGGCTTGCATTTCCTCGCTTTTCGCCCAGTGGTTGGTATTCGCCTCGTCGCCGCCGATGTGAATATACCGGCTGGGGAAAAGCTCCATAATTTCCATCAGCACATCCTGCATGAAGCTAACGGTCTGTGGCCGCGGCGCCAGAACCCGCTCGTTGGCCCACCAGCGCGCCTCGGGCGCGAGGGCGCTGAGCTTTTCCGGATACAGCCCGATCCGGGGATACGACACGATGGCCGCTCCCGTATGGGCGGGCATCTCAATTTCAGGCACAATCGTCACATGGCGCTGCGCCGCGTACCGAACCAGATGCCGGATTTCGTCCTGCGTATAAAATCCGCCGGCTTTCTTGTCCGAATCCTTCTGTCGAAAGGTCGTGCAATCCATCCACGCCCCGATCTGCGTGAGTTGCGGATACTTTTTGATTTCGATACGCCAGCCCTGGTCGTCGGTAAAATGGATTTGTAGCTGGTTGAACTTATGCAAAGCCATTATGTCGATGAATCGCTCGACGTCCCGCACGGGGATGAAATGCCTGGCCGGGTCGATCAGAAGCCCGCGCCATTGAAATCGCGGATGGTCGATAATGCGCACGCAAGGTACGGCCCACCGGACGCCTTGTATCTTTTCTTGACTGAAAGCCGCCGGAGGTAATAATTGGCGCAGCGTCTGAATCCCATAGAACAATCCCGCCCCCTTGGCCGCCTGAATCCGGATGGCCTTTTGTGTTACCTCAAGCTCGTATCCCTCTTTGCCCAGCCGATCTTCGAGCGAGGAGTCGATGTGTAATTGGATGCTGTTGAGCACGCGCTTGCCTGCTTTTAGCCGGAATCCCATCGCCGGCGCCAGGGCCTCGATAAGTTTCGTCGCTTCGATAGCCGCCTCACCTTCTGCAATCACATGCGTCGATGGCTCGATGATGAATTCCCCGGCGCGCTCTTCGACGGTGACGGGCAACGGAACAACAGTCACACTCCCGGCCGCAATCCCAAAACCTGAAGTCAGACAAACGGCTATCGCTGTAATGTGTAATACGAGTCTATCCATAATGGCCTCCCGTTAAATACAATCTTTCAAAACGATTGTATTAGGTTATCAGGAAATCAGGAGACCGGGAAGGGGATATCAGGAAAAATCAGGATATCCGGTGAGTTCCGGCATCGGTCATGGCGTCACCTAAAGCTGTTGCGTGATCCTGATGGGATGCTTACAATAGCCCAATTGGAGTCGTGGAAACTATAGACACTGTTTTGAATGTGGGAAACGACTTATGGCTAAGCTGAGAGTAGGTATTGTCGGCTCGAAATTCGCCGCGACGTTGCACGCCGCATGTTACCGCCGGAACGGTAAAGTCGATATCGTCGCCGTGGCGGCCCTGGACGATCTGGAAGAATTTGCCGCAAGATTTCACATTCCGCACACGTATGAAGATTTCAACGAGATGGTGGAACGGGATGATATCGACGCGGTCAGCGTCTGCGTGCCGAATTTCCTCCATCACGATGTGACGCTTGCCGCCGCCAGGGCCAAAAAACACGTCATATGCGAAAAGGCCCTGGCGATCACCGTTCCGCAAGCGGAGGAGATAGTCGAGGTGTGCGCCGGCGAAGGGGTGAAGCTGTTCTACGCGGAAGACTGGGTGTTCGCGCCCAGTCTCAATCGAATGGAGGAAATTATCGCCAAGGGCGCTTTGGGCGAGGTTCTTTTCGTCAAGGCTAAGGAAACGCACAATGGCTCGCACTCCCCCTTCGCGAAGAAGAAGAGTACGTGCGGCGGCGGCTCGCTCATCCACCTGGCCACGCATCCCATCGGCTATATGCTGCACCTATTACAAGCAGATCAAAATCCGGTCACGGAGGTCACCGGCATGATGACGGGCGGACTCGGGGACAATTTCGTCCACAAAGATTTCGAGGGAGAGGATTGGTTCGCCGGCCTGATGACCTTTGCGGACGGCAAGCGGGCCCTTGTCGAGGGCAACTACATCACGGTCGGTGGGATGGATGATCGTGTCGAGGTGTACGGCACCGAAGGTCGCATGAACCTTGATCTGACCTTCGGCTCGAATATCAACGTTTATTCCCGCCCCGGCTACGGGTACGCCATCGAGAAGACCGATTTTACCCACGGTTGGACACGACCCGCCGTGGACGAATTCCAGAGTCTCGGCTATGTCTCGGAAATCAATTACTTTGTGGATTGTATTCTGAATAAGCGGGAGCCGAAGTTCGCCGTCAGCGGCGCCGGAGGCCTGGCTTGTATGAAGGTGGTGGAGGCTTTCTATCGCTCTACCGCCGAAGGCAAAACAATTAAAGTCAGGCAGTGATGGTCCTCATTCCCACAACAAGATACAAAGGGCTATTCTCACGCATGAAGGTGATAAACAATGTCCTTTGAAATAGCAGGACTCACGTTTCGTAACCCGTTTGTGGTCGCCTCCGGCCCCGCGACGAAGCATATCTCGCAGCTTATCGAAGCCGAGCGGTCCGGCTGGGGCGGCGCCAGCCTCAAACTCGCCATCGAACCGGCGCCGTACATCAATCTGGATCCCCGATACCGATGGTGGAACAAGGAGCACTACTTCGCCTTTTCCGCCGAGACGCGGCTGACCCTCGACGAAGCGCTCCGGCTCACCGAGCAGGGCAGGAAGCAGACCCAAGAGCTTATCCTTCTGGCGAATATCGCCTATACGGGTGACAAGGGAATGGACGGCTGGCTGGATATGGCGAGAAGATGTGTCGCCGCGGGCGCGCACGCTCTCGAACTGAACATGTGCTGTCCGAACATGTCTTTCAATTTGAAAGTTTCGGGCGAGCAGGAACGTACCGCTCAGTCCGGCGCCAGTCTCGGACAAAACGCGGAGATTGTTGGCATGGCGACGAAGATCATTGCGAACGCCGTCGATGTGCCCGTCTTCGTGAAGCTGACGCCGGAGGGGGGCAGGATCGCGGAGGTGGCCCGGGCCTGTTTCGAGAACGGGGCCGCGGTGGTCGGCACGACGGCCAATCGTCTGGCGATTCCCGAGTTCGACATCGACCATCCCGGCAGCGGCCCGTTCCGGTTTCAAGACCAGCCGTCGATGGCGTGCTTCTCAGGGGGGTGGCTCAAGCCGCTGGCGCTGCGCGATGTCTTCGAGATCCGCAAGAGAGTCGGCCCGACGCCCTGCGTCCTTGGCACCGGCGGCGTGCGCAATCATATCGATGCGATTCAGATGATGATGTGCGGCGCGGACATGATCGGCGTCTGCACCGAAGTGATGCTCCGCGGATTCGGTATCCTCCCGGCGATGCTCAAAAACATCGAGAAATTCATGGCCCGGCACGGCTACAGCTCGTACAGGGATTTTCGGGATATAATGGTCGAAGCCATCACCCCGGCCGACAACCTCACGATCACAGACGTGGTCGCGCAGGTTGAGCCGGACTTATGCGACGGCTGCGGCCGCTGCGAGCGGATCGGCCATTGTTATGCCATCACTCTAAAAGACCAAAAGGCCATCGTGAATCCGAGCCTATGCACCGGCTGCACTACCTGCCAGGACGTCTGCCACGCCGACGCCATTTCCTTTGTTCAGAGAAAATAATAATACGATTTTCCCCAACCATGTGACAATCCATGAGACGGGAGGATAAT
>Ga0272442_10008676_pt1 | contig 12830 bp, 20 predicted proteins | sample SSMForm2O_FD_200262 | JGI IMG/M metagenome (GOLD analysis project Ga0272442, IMG submission 200262) | Marine sediment archaeal communities from Little Sippewissett salt marsh, Falmouth, MA, United States - SSM-Form-2O | ecosystem: Environmental > Aquatic > Marine > Wetlands > Sediment ... | reverse complement strand
GGGCGGTTTCGGGGAGTACGAGGTTCCGGTGCGGCGGAGCGACGGGAGCCTGGCGGTGCGGCGGGTGGAGTTGGCGGTGGAGCGGGGGGAGGTGCCAATGGGGCTGCACGAGCCGTTCACGCCTCCGGCGGCCCCGACGCAATTTCGCGCGGCGCTGCCTTCGGTAGAGCGGGGCATGGCGCGTATCGGCGAGGCCGTGGCCGCGCATCGTGATACGCCGAATGCGGCGATGCAGATGGCGCTTGCGCTGGGTGATCTGATGCGGCGGTGGGTGGCGCCGATGCCGAGCGTGACGACCGGCGATCTTCTGGAGACGTCCTTGTCACGGGCGCTGCTGCGGGAGATGGCCCGGGAGCCGGCGCGGTGCGCGGAGGCGTACAACGCTGCGCTGGCGGCGCTGCCGGAGGCTGCGGCGGGGATTCGCCCGCTGCTGATCCGGGATGATTACGTGGAGCTGCCGATGTGGCGGGCGCGGCGGGACGGGCGGCGGATGCACGGGTATGACAACGATGTGCAGAGGTGGCTGGAGGATCCGGCGGGCGCGGCGCGATTGATGCCGCGGGCGCTGTACATGACGGCGCTGGTGCGGCTGGGGATGTGCGATCTGTTCGTGCACGGCACGGGCGGGGGGCGGTACGACCGCGTAATGGAGCGGTGGATTGGTGACTGGCTGGGGGTGGCGGTGGGACCGATGGCGGTGGCGTCGGCGACGCTGCGGCTGCCGCTGCGGGAGGTGGACGAGGAGCCGATGGAGGTTACGAGGGAGATCGCGGCGGCGCGTCGGGTGTGGCACGATCCCGAGCCCCCGGAACCCCCGGAACCCCCGGAACCCCCGGAACCCCCGGAACCCCCGGAAGCCCCGGAAGATGATGGGCGGCCGGGGCCGGTGAAGCGGGAGTTGCTGGAGGCGGTGGATCACGCGCCGCGGCGGTCGCCGCGGCGGCGCGCGGCGTTCTTTGCGATGCACCGCGAGTTGCAGGTGCTTCGGGGGGTGCACGGAGGGCGGGTGGAGCAGGCCCAGCGCCGCGCGGCGGATGCGCAGCGACAGGCGGTGGACGCGGCGATCGCCGACCGTCGCGACTGGCCGTTCCCGCTCTATCCGGACGAGATGCTGGATGGACTGGCGGATGCGGTGGCGAGAGCGGCGGGGTCGCGGCCGGCGGAGGAGGCGGTGCTGCCGTAGGTTGGGCACCGTGACGAGTGTCGTTGGGAAGTCCGGGGGGCGGTGAGCACTTATCGAGCTATCGAGTGAGCGCGGTGATGTTTATTTCGAGGGCGCTTCGACAGCGCAGGTGCTTGGGCGTCCGGGGGTCAACCGGCTCGACACGAGCCGGGTCAGTGCGCCTAAGCCTTATACACAACTGCGGGAAGGTGGCGCTGGGAGCCCGGTCGGAATGGAATGGTGGGCGGCGGGTGTTTCGCCCGAGTATCGCGCTACGCAGCACGCTTCGCCCTGCGGGGCGAAGCGTGGCACCCGGCTGAAATGCCGAGGATGCGGGGGCCGGGGGCATGTGGGGGAAACCTCGAGGACGACCCGGGTCGCTGGGGGTCGAGGACGAGCAGGCTCACTGCGGATGGGGCGGTTGCAGGAGGACGAGTGAGCGGCGGTTCTGTTCGCTGATGACGCCGAGGATGCGGATCTCTTCCTCGTGGGCCTGGGCGACGACGCCAAGGCCGGGGACGACCCAGTAGGTGCCGTACTTGTCGGCGTCGGCGAAGGTGAGGTCGGCGGTGAAACGGACCTCGATGCGCTTGGCGAGGAACTCACCGAGGGGGGTGGCGATGCGCTCGTCGTGGACGTACTCGATGCTGCGGACGGCGCGGCCGGCCTCGCGCTGCCGACTCGGGTCGGTCGAGCTGAGGACGCGCATCTTCGCCTGCGTCTGGCGCCGCTCGCCGGGCGGCAACTCGGCGTAAGCGATGAGCAGAGGCGGGTCGAAGACGCTCAGGGCCTGCTTCTTGTGTTCGAGCGTGGCGGGCATGACGAGGTTGCCCTGCTCGTCGCGGGCCCAGAACTCGGTGCGGGCATCACCCATGGCGTAGGCGAACTCGGCACCGTGTTCGTCGGTGAGCGAGCCGTGATGGACGATCTGCCGGCCGGGGCTGCCGATCCGGTCGGCGTAGACGATCTGCTGGACCCATTCGCCCGGGGTGAAGGGGTAGAGATCGTCACCGGCGAGGGGGCCGGCGGGGGAGAGGACTTCGAGGGTCGCGAACCGCGGGTTGTGCTCCAACTGCTCATGGGCGACTGGCGCGGGAGCCGAGCATCCCGTCAGGAGGCAGATCAGGGCCGGGGTGGCAACGCGCCGGAGCCGGTTGCGCGTGTGGCTGGCGATCATCGGCGGAGATCCTCGGTGGACAGGGCCTTGCTCTTCCACAGGCGATGAAGCGCCTCCAGGGTAATGGGCTCGGAGACTGATCCGTCGGCCCAAGTCCGGTGCAGCAGGCAGCCGTCACGATCGTAGATGGTGACGATGGCGGGGGTGTCGCTCTTGGGCTGGCTCTTGAGGACGCGGTGGTCGGAGGCGTCGTCGGCCGGCCCCCAGCGGTCGATCCGCAAGGAGAGGGTGGAGGTGGCGCCGTCGAAGCAGTAATAGCTGAAGACGCGCTCGGCGGGATCGTGGCGAGGAAGGAGCCGGCCGAGGGCCCAGCGCAGCGGCTGGGAGAGATAGACCTCGGGGGTGTGCCAGGCACTTTCGTCGCGGGTGCGGGCGGCGGTGCTGTCGATGACGGTGATGGTTCCGTGCGGATCGCTGGGGCTGGAGGGGGTTCGGACGCCGGTCTGGGCGTCGGTGCTGCTCTTCTCACCCTTCCGGGTGGTGACCTGGACCGACCATCGCTCCTCGCTCTGATCCCACGCCATCCAATAGAAGGCTTGCGAGTCGATGGTGGCGTTGGCCGGTTTGTCGATGATGTGGCCGCGGACGCGGGCCATCAGGCCGAGCCGATGATCTGCCGGGTCGTAGTTCTCCTCGGGTCGAGTCGGGCTGATCGCGCCGCGCTTTGCCTCGATGAACTCGACGTACATGCAGCCGAGCTCCCGGTCGGAGTCGGCTCCCATGATCCGGGCCGGCATGTAGTACCGCAACCACTGGCCGGGGCCGAGAAGGGTGCGGAGCCGATCTGTGGTCAGCGCGGCGAGAACCGCCTGCCCCGCATCGAGTCGGGTCTTGCGCTGCCCCGCGATCTCCGAGACCGGCCGCAGTTGGATCGTCGAGAAGCTGCTCTCCAGCACGGCTCGCGCGCGAGGGAAGTCGTCCGGGAGGATCTGCATGCCGAAGACGAGGAAGCTGCCCTCGGCAAAGGGCAGGACCTGCCAGCCGACGACCACGGCCTGGCCGTCGTCGAGGGAATGGCGGAGGTAGCAAAGCTGGCCGTCACGGCCGGCGATGCTGACGGGCGTGTTGCTGATGACGGCGTATTCGCGGCCGACGGCCTGCCATGCCTGTTGCAGTTGCTCAACCTGGCCTGCCGGCGACGGGTCGGGCAGGGTGGAGGCCATGACCTGGATACGCATCGACCACGCGGGGATTTCCGCCCCGTCCACGAGCGTCACGGTCACGGACTGGCCGACCTTCTGGACCTGGATCCGGGATCCGGCCGGGGGGTGCATGGTCAGGCCGAGCGATTCCACGGTGAGCGGCTGAGGCTCCAGGCCGGGTCGGGCCGGTTCCTGCCGCGGCGTCGAATCGGGATGCGCGATAACGGGACCGGCGAGCAGCGCGGTGGTGACGGCGAGAAGCGGAAGCGCCGTGGGGGCGGTCGCGGCAGCGTGGCGGGCTGGCCTGCGGCGGGAGCGCATCTGGCCCAGGCAGAGCGGGTGTTGCATGGCCGAAATGTACCCGACGGTTGCCGATGCGCGTGGCGAATGGGTTGCTCAAGGATGAAAAAGCCGGCGAATGGGGCGCCCGGTCGTGTTGACAGGGCCGGCAGGGCCCCTATCATGTGCGGTTTGCATCTGCTCCAGGAGGTTGGCTTTGGTGCCGCGCAGCCGGGGCGGACCGGCAGCGGCGCATATCGCTCGGGTTTTAAGTTCTGATCAGAGGCAATGACTGGCGGGAAGATTCGAATTCGGATGGAGGCCTACGACCACCAGGCGCTGGACGCGTCGGCGCGGGAGATTGTTGACCACGCCAAGCGGACGGGCGCGAAGGTGGCCGGTCCTGTTCCTCTTCCCACCCGCCGGGAGGTCTACACCGTGAACCGCTCGACCTTCATCGACAAGAAGTCTCGGGAGCAGTTCGAGATCAGGACACATAAGCGGATCATTGACATCACCGAGCCGAACGCCCGCACGGTGGAGGCCCTGAATCGTCTGGTGGTTCCCGCCGGCGTCTTCGTGAAGATCAAGGCGTAGTGCGCAGTGACGGCGATCGCCTGCGCGTGTGTGTTTTTCGTGGACTGATGTGTACACGTCATGTGGGTCGGGAACCCCGACCGGGGCCCGGCCAACCCCTGACGGAGGTTTCGGAGTCACTCCAATGCCCGCCGCGTTGCTCGGCCAGAAGATCGGCATGACCCGGTATTTCACGGAAGACGGGCGAAACATCCCCGTGACCGTGATCGAGGCCGGTCCGTGCGTCGTGACGCAGATCAAGACCACCGAGACCGACGGGTATTCGGCGGTCCAGATCGCCTACGGGGACGTCAAGCCGCGGCGCAGCAGAATGCCGATCATCGGCCACGACGCAAAGGCGGGGAGCGGGCCCAAGCGGCTTCACCGTGAATTCGGCGTGGATGGCGACGACGAGGCCCTGCGGTTTGAGCTGGGCCAGACGCTCGACGTGTCCGTCTTCGAGGACGTGCGGTTCGTGGACGTGATCGGTCAGAGCAAGGGCAAGGGGTTTCAGGGTGTCATGAAGCGACACCATTTCAAGGGCCTGGAAGCCAGTCACGGCGTGGAGCGGAAGCACCGGTCCGCGGGCTCGATCGCCGGTCACGCCACCAATCTCGGGACCGGTCCCAAGCTCAAGAGGGGCAAGCGAATGGCGGGTCACATGGGTCACGAGCGTGTGACGGTGCGGAGTCTTCACGTGGTCTCGATCGACCCCGAACGGAACCTGTTGGTCGTGAAGGGGCCGGTTCCGGGACCGAATCGGGGAGTTCTTTTTGTACGTCCGGCAACGCGTTTGAACAGGCAGAAAGCGAGGTTGCTCCACGCCGGCGAGTAGAAGCCGGCGGTCGTGAAGGCCCCGGAGCCGACCGGGACGGCCGACGATTCGGGCATGCGGTGGGATCCGCAGCGTGGCCCGGCCGGTTCGGGAACCGCACGATCGCGACAGCACGACGTATGACGACCGAGTCGACATCCCTGCCCCGGCCATCAAGTGACAGATCACAATCGGCCGCGGAGGGTGAGGCGAAAAGCGACGGCGATGCCGTCAGGTGAATGAGACGATGATCGAACTGCCTATCTATGACAAGCAAGGCAAGCAGGTTGACACGCTTGCCATTGACGAAGCGCTGCTCGGGAGCGAGGTGCGTCCGGTTCTGTTGAAGCAGGCCTACGTCATGTTTCACGCGCATCAGCGTCAGGGTTCGGCGCGGACCAAGAGCCGCGGGATGGTGGATGGATCAACACGGAAGCTTTACCGCCAGAAGGGCACGGGCCACGCCCGGATGGGCACCCGCCGGACGGTGATCCGCCGGGGCGGGGGCGTCGCTTTTGCCAAGACCAGGCCGCGCCAGGCCTTCCGGCAACACATGCCCAAGAAGATGCGGCGGCTGGCGAATCGCAACGCCCTGCTGGCCAAGCTCGTGGACAACGAAGTCAAGTGCCTGGACGACCTCGCCTTCGAGGCGCCGAAAACGTCGGCCTTGAAGAACACGCTGCACGCCTTGGGCGTGGACCGCACGTGCCTGATCGCGCTGGATGCGTCGAACCGCAATGCGGCTCTTTCGGCGCGCAATCTTCCCAGCGTGAACACCATTCGCATTGAGCAACTGAACGCGTTCGAGTTGCTGAATCACCGGTATCTGGTGGTCGATCGGGTGTCGCTCGAGGCCTTCCTCGACGGCAGCGTGTGGAAGAAGGAGGCCGCCTGATGGAAGCAACGACGATCATCCGCCGGCCGTTGATCACCGAGAAAACGACGTTCGCCTCGTCGGAGTTCAATCGTTATTCGTTCGAAGTCGATCGGCGGGCGACGAAGCCGCAGATCAAGCGTGCGGTGGAGGAGCTTTACAGCGTGCGTGTCGTCAGCGTCGCCACCCAGCACCGCAAGGGTCAGTTGCGACGGAGCAAATACGGGTACTGGCGGAGCAAAGCGATCAAGCGCGCGATCGTGAAGCTCCATCCGGACGATCGGATCGACTTGTTCTGAATCCAGTGAGGCGGCCTTGAGCCGTTTGTGTGCCGAGTCAGAAGTCATGGCCATTCGCGTCTACAAACCGATTACCAACGGGCGGCGGAACATGTCCGTCAACCTTCATGCGGAGGTGACGAAGAAAGCGCCGGAGAAGTCGCTCCTGCGCCCGCTCAAGCGGACGGGCGGCCGCAACAATCAGGGCAAAATCACGGTGCGGGGCCGGGGCGGCGGGCACAAGCGTCGCTATCGCGTGATCGACTTCCGGCGGTGCAAGGAGGACATGTCGGCGAAGGTGATCGGGATCGAGTACGACCCCAACCGCTCGTGCCACATCGCGCTGCTGGAGTATGCCGACGGCGTGCGGCGTTACATTCTTGCGCCGCAGGCCTTGAAGGACGGCGATGTGGTGGAGAGCTCGGTCGGCGTCATCGAGCCGAAGCCGGGCAACTGCATGCCGCTGAAGCACATTCCGACGGGTCTGACGGTGCATAACATCGAGTTTGAACCGGGCAAGGGGGGCAAGCTCTGCCGTTCCGCCGGGTCGGGGGCGAGGCTTTCGAACAAGGAAGGACGCTGGGCCACGCTGGTGCTGCCTTCCGGGGAAATCCGACAGGTGGCCATCGAGTGCCGCGCGACCATCGGTCAGCTCGGCAACACCGATCACCAGAACATCAAGCTCGGTAAGGCCGGGCGGAACCGGTGGCTGGGGCGCAAGCCGAAGGTTCGCGGGGTGGCGAAGGACCACGCATGCCACCCGCTGGGCGGCGGGGAGGGCCGCTCGAAGGGCGGTCGGGAGCCGGCCAGCGCCTCGGGCACCAAGTCCAAGGGCGGGCGCACGCGGTCACGGGGAAAGTGGACCGACGGCCGCATCCTCCGCCGGCGCAAGAGCAAGCGTTATGGGCAGTTGAAGCTGTGATGATGAGGAGAACGTCATGGGACGGTCACTGAAAAAAGGCCCGTTCGTGAGCGAGAAGCTCTACCGCAAGGTGGAGCGTCTGAACGAGGGCGGGCTGCGCGAACCCCTCAAGACGTGGGCGAGGGGTTGCACGATCGTGCCCGAATTCGTCGGGCATACGTTCCAGGTTCATAATGGCCGCGCGTTCATCGAGGTTTTCGTGACCGAGGACATGGTCGGTCACAAGCTGGGCGAGTTCAGTCACACGCGGATGTTCCGCGGGCACACGAACAAGAAAGAGGGCGTGCGGACCAGACGTTGAGTTGAGTGGATCGGCGGGTCGCCCCGCCGGAGATACCGGTGAAAGCCATGCCTTATCAAGCCGTCCATCGATACGCTCGCATTGCCCCGCGCAAGGCGCGGCTCATCGCGGAGTTGATTCGCGGTCTGCCGATTGACGAGGCGATGACCGCGTTGGAGTTCTCGAAGCGTCGTGCCGCCTGGTATTACAAGGCGGTTCTCAAGAGCGCGATCGCCAACGCGGAGGAGAACGACGCGGACGTCTCGGCGCTGTTCGTGCGGGAATCGCGTGCCGACGAGGGACCGACGATCAAGCGCTGGCGTCCGAAGGACCGCGGGCGCGCCCACCCGATCATGAAGCGGACGAGTCACCTTCGCGTTGTCCTGGATGAGAGGATGTCAGGCTGATGGGACAGAAGACGCATCCATTCGGTTTCCGGGTGGGCATCACTGAGGCCCACAAATCACGGTGGTATGCCCCCAAGGCGCTTTTTGCGGAGTTGCTGGTGGAGGACTATCACATTCGGCGGTACGTGGACCGGCGCCTGAACCGCACCCCGCCGTTTGCCGCCGTGTCGGACATTCTCATTGAGCGGACGCGCGAGGAGTTGACGGTGATCGTGAAGACGGCGCGCCCGGGTCTGGTGATCGGCCCGAAGGGCGCGGAGATCGACCGCCTGACGCAGGATCTGATGGCGTTGACGGGTCGGAAGGTTTCGATCAAGATCATCGAGATCCGGAATCCGGACACCAACGCCTTTCTGATCGCCGAGGCCATTGCCGAACAGATGAAGAAGCGGGCGAATTTCCGGCGTTTGTTGAAGCAGCGTTGTGAGGCGGCGATTCAGAACGGGGCCAAGGGGGTGAAGGTCCAGGTGGCGGGGCGTCTGGGCGGGGCCGAGATGAGCCGCAAGTTCGGGACGCGGCTGGGGTCGATCCCGCTGTCGACGCTTCAGGCGAACGTGGACTACGCGTGCGTGCCGAGCCACACGACCTACGGGACGATCGGGGTGAAGGTGTGGGTTTACAAAGGCATGTACACGGACGCCGAGGAGGATCAGGACGAATCACGGGCCGCCGGCGCCCGCGCGCGGGCGCGAGGCCGGAGGTGAGCGGAGGCGAGTGCGACGGGAGCGGGTTGTTTTCCCGGTGAGCCGGGATCAGCGAATGAGGAGTTCATCCGATGCCTCGGATGCCCAAGCGAATCAAGTTTCGCAAGCAGATGCGGGGGAAGCTGCGCGGGAACGCGACGCGGGGCAACTACGTCGCGTTCGGCGAGTTCGGCCTGCAGTCATTGGAAGCGCACTGGGTTTCGGCGCGGCAGATTGAAGCCGGCCGGATTGCCGCGCAGCACTTTCTGCGGCGTCAGGGCAAGGTGTACATCCGCATCTTCCCCGACAAGCCGATCAGCAAGAAGCCGCTGGAGACGCGTATGGGCAAGGGCAAGGCGGATACGGATTACTGGGCCGCCCGGGTGAAGCCCGGGACGATGCTTTACGAGATTGCCGGCGTGGAGGAGAGCGTCGCCAAGCAGGCGTTGGCCCGGGTGGCGCACAAGATGCCCGTTCGCTGCCGGTTTGTCGGCCGGCGGGTCGCCGTGTGAGTGGAGGTTCCGTGCAACCATGAAGGCCAAGGAAGTTCACAAGCTGAGCAACGAAGAACTGGACGTCGAAGTGCAGCGGCTTCGTCGCAAGATGTTCGAGCTCCGTACTCAGGCGGTGACGGAGAAGATCCAGGACGCCTCGCAGTTCAGCAACGTCCGCCGGGACATCGCGCGTCTTTTGACCGAGAAAAACATGCGCCGGAAGGCGACATCCGTTTCCTAAGTGAGAACAGGTAGGCTCAGCCGTGACTCGACTCAAAGACATCCAGGTTCCCGACCGTGCGCCCCGGAAGGTCGGCGTGGTGGAGTCCGACAGGCGCGACAAGACGCGTCGGGTGGTGATTCAGTACAGCGCCAAGCACCCCAAGTACGGGAAGTACGTCAGGCAGCGCACGGTCCTGCACGTGCATGATGAGCAGAACGTCTCGAAGGCGGGCGACACGGTGGAGGTTGCCGAGTGCCGGCCGATCTCGAAGTCCAAAAGCTGGGTGCTCCTGCGCGTGCTGAAGGAGTCGGGGAAGTGATGAGCGGCGTCGAGACTGGCCCGTGCCGAGAGAGTGAACGATGATCCAGAAGGAATCCAAACTGGAAGTGGCCGACAACAGCGGGGCGAAAGTCGTGCAAGTGATCGGCATCCTGGGGGGATCGACGGCGCGGGGGAAGTACACCCGCCGGACCGCGGGGATCGGCGACCGCGTCGTCTGCTCCGTGAAGAAGGCGCTGCCGAACGCGGACATCAAGACCGGAGACAAGGTCAGGGCGGTCGTCGTGCGCACCCGCTACCCCACCCGGCGGGACGACGGGTCGTACGTGCGGTTCGACTCGAACGCCTGCGTGCTCATCGGAGAGGATCGCAACCCGAAGGGGACGCGCATCTTCGGTGCCGTGGCCCGGGAGTTGCGGGAGAAGAACTACATGAAGATCGTTTCACTGGCCTCGGAGGTGATCTGACATGGCGCTTCATATTCACAAGGGCGACATCGTGATCGTCACCGCGGGCAACGACAAGGGAATGACCGGCGAGGTCTTGCGTGTTCTGCCCAAGGCGAACCGCGTGGTCGTCCAGGGCGTGAACATGCGGTCCAAGCACCTCAAGCCTACCGAGAACAATCCGCAGGGCGGGATTCTGCGGCGGGAGATGCCCATCCACATGAGCAACGTGAGCCCCGTCGTCGACAACAAGCCGACGCGCGTCCGCTTCGAGACCAAAAAGGACGGGTCGAAAGTCCGGGTGGCGGTGCGGAACGGCAAGGAACTGCACGCGTTGCGCGGCCCGCGCAAGAAGTGACGCGCGCTCAAGGATACGGTTCGACTGAAGGATCGCAGTGATGGTAGCCCAACGAGAACTTCCCCGGCTTCAGAAAGCCTACCAGGAGACCGTCGCGCCGAAGCTGATGGAGAAGTACAGCCTGCGCAACCGGCATCAGTTGCCGAAGATCGCCAAGGTCGTGGTCAACTGCGGCGTGGGGCGGTTCCTGGAGAATCAGAAGCTGAAGCCGGAGATCCGCGACACCGTCTTCGACACGTTGTCGGCGATCACGGGTCAGCGCCCGATTCTGATCAAGGCCAGGCGTTCGGTGTCGAACTTCAAGGTCCGCGCGGGGGCCCCGTCGGCGGTGATGGTGACGTTGCGTCGCGATCGGATGTGGCATTTCCTCGATCGGCTGATCAATCTCGCGATCCCGCGCATCAAGGATTTCCGCGGATTGAAGGATTCGTCGTTCGATCGGGGCGGATGCTACTCGATGGGCCTGTCGGAGCAGGCGGTGTGGCCGGAGATCAACGTGACCAACCTCCAGTTCACCCACGGGATGCACATCAACATCTCGCTGGAGCATTCAAACCCCGAGGTGAGCAGGTTTCTATTGACGGAGCTCGGCATGCCGTTCGTCTCGAAGGAGAAGTGACGAATTCGACTTCTTGCCGGGCGCCTGTGGCGGCGTGTCGGCGACACGGAAGCCTCCGAAGAGGATCAGATGCTTATGGCCAGCAAGAAAGTGTTTGCCAGGATGAATGAGAAGCCGAAGTTCTCGACGCGCAAGCGGAACCGGTGTGCCATCACCGGCCGGTCGCGCGGGATCTATCGGAAGTTCGGCGTGAGCCGCATCGTGCTGCGCGAATTGGCGCTGCGGGGCATGGTGCCCGGGATGCGGAAGGCAAGCTGGTAAGGAGAGGCGATCGGCGCCGGGCGAGGCCGCCCGCGACGGCCATGTCGGCCCGACGCCCGACTTTGGAGCACGTCATGTCTCAGCAAGACATCACCGCTGACATGCTGACTCGGATTCGCAACGCGGTTCGCAACCACGCGAAGCACGTGCGGTGTCTCAACTGCAAGCTGAACCGTGGGGTGGCCCAGGTTCTTGAGGACGAGGGCTACATCGAGGGGTTCGACGTGATTGACGACGGCCGGCAGGGTGTCCTTCAGGTGCATCTGAAGTACGGGACGCACGGCGAGCAGCTCATCAACGCGTTGGATCGCATCTCGAAGCCCGGCTGCCGCGTCTACAAGCGGGCCAAGGAGCTGCCGCGTCCGTTGCAGGGCCTGGGCATCGCGATCGTGTCGACCAGCCGCGGCGTGATGAGTGATCGCCGATGCCGCAAGGAAAACGTTGGAGGAGAGGTTGTCGCGATCGTCACGTGATGCCGGTGTCAGATTGTTCGCGATGACGAATGGACCCAGTCATGTCTCGAATCGGAAAGAAACCAATCGCCGTTCCGGATAACGTCAAGATCAGCCTTGACCCGAAGACCTGCGCCGTCACGGCCCGCGGGCCGAAGGGCGCGCTGACCTACCACTATCGTCCGGAAGTCTCGGTCACGTGGGATGAGAGCGAGAAGCAGATCGTCTGCTCCATCACCGATCAGCAAATGAAGGTCGGGGAGATGCGGGCGTACTGGGGCACGGTCCGCGCCCGGCTGGGCAACATGATCGTCGGGGTGACGGAGGGATACAGCCGGCAGCTTGAGGTGATCGGCGTGGGGTGGAACGCGCAGGTGCAGGGCGGCACGCTGCGGCTCAACGTGGGGTATTGCCTGCCGGTGGAGTTGAACCCGCCCGAGGGAGTCGAGTTTGCCGTCAAGGGGAATCTCATCACCATCAGCGGTGCCGACAAGCAGGCGGTCGGGCAGTTCGCCGCGGAGATTCGATCGAAGCGACCGCCAGAACCGTATAACGGCAAGGGCATCAAATACGTGGGTGAGCACATCATCCGGAAGCAGGGGAAGGTGTTCGGGGCCTGACGTTGACGGGACCGCGCGTCGGCACCGGCCGGCGCGCCGTCCGAAGGATGAACCGATGGAACGACTGAAGCTCAAGAATCTGAGGCACCGCAGGCGCAAGCTGACCATCCGTCGCAAGATTTTCGGCGTGCCGGACAGACCGCGCCTCACGGTGTATCGCAGCGCGCGGCACATGTACGCGCAGGTGATCGACGATCTGGAGGGGCGCACGCTGGTGTCCGCCTCGACCAACGAGAAGAGCGCCAAGCTCGACCATGGCGGGAACTGCACCGCGGCGAGCGAGGTCGGGAAGAAGCTCGCCGCCCGGGCGCGCGAGGCGGGCATTGACAGTGTGGCCTTCGACCGCAACGGATATCGGTTTCACGGCCGGGTAAAAGCGTTGGCCGACGCGGTGCGGGAAGGCGGCGTGAAGTTCTGATGGAAGAGGTCTGACGAACTGCATTTGACAGGGCGTTTCTCATGGCAGAGTTTTTGGACGAAGCAG
>Ga0272442_10008675_pt1 | contig 12831 bp, 10 predicted proteins | sample SSMForm2O_FD_200262 | JGI IMG/M metagenome (GOLD analysis project Ga0272442, IMG submission 200262) | Marine sediment archaeal communities from Little Sippewissett salt marsh, Falmouth, MA, United States - SSM-Form-2O | ecosystem: Environmental > Aquatic > Marine > Wetlands > Sediment ... | reverse complement strand
TGCCCTTGGGGCGGGCGGCGTGGTGTCACGTCTGCGTATCTGAAACTACGCGTGTCTGCCGGGCATGTCCGTGGCCCAGACAGCGTCGTCCATGACGCCGAGAGAATGATACCTGACCGTCGAGACGAGTCAACCCCCCAGGTCTGGCACTTGTTAGGTCGGCAAAACTAAACGTCTTTTTCTCAGAGCCTTATGTGCCTGAAAAAAGTCCCGAATCCGAGGTGCGAGATCTCTGCGGGAGCGCATGACCGGTGCGGTCGCAGGATGGCAGCGTCGCAGGACGTCGCCGAAGCGGTCGTGCAGTTCCGTCTCGCCGGCGTCCCATGGGTTAGATCGGAGGGCACCGGACCCGAAGATCGTGGGTTAGTGATTCCGAAACGTCTGCGAACGCAACTTCCCGCCCCTCCGCAGGTAGCGGGCCAGCACGGTCCGAGCGGAGGTGGTCGCCTCCTAGCCCGAGGCCGAGTAGCCTACTCCCAATGAACTGAGTCGTACGACCGTGCGACGCCCGGGGCGGTTGCGGGTGACCCGCGGGTCTCGGGTTCGGATTCCGCTCCCGCTAGTTGGCCGCAAGACGGTAACATCGAAGGACGTTCGGGCTGGCTTCGCTTTCGCCTCCGGCGCCCTGCTTCGTTTCCGCGTAAACGGATCTGATCGCGGCTTCCCGCACCGTAGCGCGACCTTCACGCATCAGGCGAACCTGCCTCGTACAACTTGACCGTTAGTCCAAGGAACGCGGGTTCGACACCGGCAAGCCAACTTCTACGCTCCCTCCCAGAGACCCTCCCGAAGTGGTCGAGGGCAACGGGGTCGGTGATGGAACGAGAGACAAGCAACTCGCCTGTTGGGCAGATGGCAATCAGGCGGCGATCAAGTGCCCGGTGACAGAAGACGCAAACACATACGCCATTTCCAGGATTCGCTCTGTTCCTAACGTCCGAGGCATACGGGCTGAGGTGGGCAGCATCAAGGACTGGTTCGAGTTGCGACCCGCAAACGACGCAAGTTCGTTTGTGTCGCGCGAGCACATTCTCGGCAAATCGTGAGAGGGCATGGCGAATCTTCGTCTGCCCCCAGGAGTCCTGCACCGAGTAGTCTGCTTCCTGTTCCTTGGCTGGCTCAAGAAGGCCATCGGCCTCTGCCAAGTCCATGATGGATGCGTACATCGCTTGGCCGAGACGGGGCATGGACTGCGACCATCCCATTAGATTCACGTCGGTGATCCCGAGCCTCGCCCGGTTCCTGCGCCCGATCTTGGTGGTGAGGGAGATTGTCATTGGCTCCGCGAACCAGACGACATCCATGAGGTGAGCGCTGAAGACTGTCCGTACCTTCGACGTGCGCCGCGCCTCCCGTTTCGTCGGCCTACGCGACGTGATTCGCGATACTGCCCCGGTGGCCGAGAAGGCGTATTTGCCGCCCCGTTTGTCGAGGTACACGAAGACATCGTCGCGCATGACCCTGACGGAATGAGTATTGTCATAGACGTACTTACGACCTGGTACGTCTGGATAAGACTCCTGATCAGCAACCTTGAATATCCAGCATGGCATGTTGCCGCTCCTTGTGCTCATGCGAGCCTTGGCCGCACGAGTGAGTGCTTCTGTCACTCTACCTGAGATGGCCACGAACGGCAACGAACGTTCACGAAGCGACCTATGATTCGGCCGGAGAACCGCTCCCGATGGGGCCGAGCCCCGGCTCGTCCATCATTGTCACGTGCTTCCTTCATGCTCCACCACCATCGCTTTCGTCTTCTTCTTGGATTGCCTCCATCGACGCTCGGCCCTGCGCGTATCGGTTCTCTTCTACGTTGGCATGAAGCTCTCGCCACAAACAACGTCCGATCCGGTTGTCGTCCGGGCAGTACGGCGGTAGGAAGTACGGGCAGATACGCTGCCCGTGTCCCGACAGCGCCTGCGTCCAGGTGGTTCGGCGATGGCCGTGGTCTTGCGGCGTGCCACGGAGAATCCGTAGCAGCAGGTCGCATAAAGGTCGTCGGCCTTCGTCTCGCCGTTGTTCTGTCGACGGTCGATTAAGCCGTCCCGTCCCGCCTCTCGCCACCGCCCCACGCGGTAGACGGTCGAGGCGCTGCACCCGAGCGCTTGGGCGATGTCGACTTGGCTCTTGCCATCGGCCGAGTGGATCACGATCATGATCCTCGTTCGCAGAACCGCGTCCGTACACCGGCGGGCCCACGCCAGCAGGCTCTGCTGCTGCCGGCCCCGCAAGACAATCCGGTGTCTTTTTATATGGCATCCTCGCTATGTCGTGGCCCACATAACCCGATGATTATGCCATGTTTACATCCGCATCAGGATCGCGCAAGGCTATTTGGTGCCCCCGGAAGCGTGACGGATTTGGCCCCCGATCCGCGCCCGAAGATTGGGCCGCGGAGCACATGTCGTCGAGTGAAGTCAAGGGAATTGGAGCAGTTGGCAGCCGGTCTCACAGGCCCAGCAATTGGATTGCGTCGCCCGATTAGCTGTGGTATTCTCGCAACATGCCAACGGGGAATCCAGTTCTCGCCGCGAGGTCACCCGGCGGCAGTGGGCCAAGTCTGGCTGGCAGAAGTAGCGTGTACACCGGCGGGAGCCACCTCACGCGAGGAGTTGTCCATGGCAGGTTCCAGGGACTCAGCGAGCCCAACCGGCAGCTTGGATCATCTAGCCGCCCTGGTTGGGGAGAATAGCAGCGATGGCCTTGGCAGTCGGATCAGACAGGAGTTGGGGTTTCTCGACGATGATTCCGCCCCGCCTCCTCTCGACGAACTCATCCCTGCTCTCGCTGAGCGCGAGGGCATGGAGATCCCCGGCTCCGACCTCAGCATCCTAGGCACAGAGGCCGTGGTCCAACTCGCGACTGCCCTCGACAAGCGCGTCCCAGTAATGCTCTCGGTCTGGAGCCATCTTGAGCAAGTGCCGACTACTCCTGTAAGTCATCACCAGGTGATGAGTAGAGTCCATGAAGACGAGCGCTTCCTCAATCGCTCCGCTCCCAGGGAGCTTCCCGATCTCGTGCTTTCCGTCATGAAGGCGTGCGACCCAGACGTTTCCGACGACGACCTGGACGAGTTCCTTGAAGATGACCAGCCTACCCTCTTCTGCTACGAGATGATCCATGCGCACATTGAGGACCACGCAGAACGTGAATCAGCAAGTCATCGTGATGAAGGCGAACACGCCGATCAGGACATTGCCGATTCGCAGGATGCCGAGGACGACTTCGATGACATTGACGCGAGCGGCCCAGTTCGAGCATCAGTTCAGACATTCTTGGTCAAGAACCTCTACGAGTACGTTCAAGAGAACCTCCTGAATCTCCAGCCGCCATGGCAGCGCAAGGACGTTTGGTCCAGGAAGAAGAAGAGGGAGTTGATCCGTTCACTGCTTCTTGGAATCCCGCTACCAAGCATAATCCTACACAAGAGCGGTGAGCAGATATCTATCATCGATGGCAAACAGCGTCTCACAGCCATTATGCAGTTCATGCGGAATGAGTTCAAGCTCCCGAGTTTCGACGTCCGGCCCTCGCATCCGCTACACGAGTGCCGGGGGGCATGGTATAGGAAGGAAGGCAAGAGGTCGCTGCCAGCGGGGCGCCGCCTCGCATTCGAACTCCGGGAGGTACCCGCACTTCTATTTGAGGATGTCCCGGATGGTAGGCTACGCCAGATCTTCCATCTTTACAACGTAAGTGGCACGCGCCTGAATCCGGCTGAGATCCGGAATGCCGTGTACCAATCAAACCGCATTCACCAAACTGCCTATGTGCTTGGAGGTGAGGCCAGGCCAACACCCGATCTCGGGACTGGAGACTACCAGGCGCAGTTGGACTTCACGGAGCGACTCCGCGCAACTCTGCCAAACGTTGGGCGGTATGCTGCAGTCGCTTTCATATGTCGCTATCTGGGATACTCACGGGCGGCACAAAGAGACCCAGGCCAACCGTTCACGCTGGCGTCAACATCGAGCACAATCAATCGCTACTTCGACTACGGGTCATCGACGGACGAGCCCGCGTCTGTGGCGAACGAGATCATTCGCGTATTCAGTGGTGCGGAACAGCTGTATGACATTGATGACGAACGCCTTCCCTTCTATCACCGAAATGCTCGAGGAGAAAGGAAGTTCAACGCCTTGGTCGCGACTACGAACATGATCGCTGCGCGGCTTTTGCTAGACGCCGTCCAGGCCGGCCTCGTATCTGAGGAAGACGCACAGGCTGCTGCGCGGTCCGTGGTAACACGGTATCCAGAGAACCAGCAAACATCCACCATTTGGGACTACCAAGCCCGGGCTTTGATTGGCCTCCGTGACCAACTCAGACTCGATCCAGCCAACCTACCAGGGGAGCATTGGGCACAGTTCTTTGGGAGAATGGCGTTCGCGTTGCTACCTGTTTCTGAGGAAGGAGTCTAATGCGCACCCGAATCACCCCGGTACAGGCTGGAGATGCCCAGGGGTGTACTTGGGAGGCCCAGTACTTCGACCATGTCGTAAGCACGGGCGCGCTGTCCTTGCAGGCTTGTGGTGAGATTGGCCGCTGCGTTGACCGGGTGTTCGGGGCAATCCGAGAGCCGTCCGGTGCGTCAGAACGCCACAGGGCCTGCGGCGCGATCGTGGGAGCAGTCCAATCCGGGAAGACGGGAGTTATGATTGCGCTGGCTGCGCGGGCGCTGGATCTTGGGTTCCGGCTGGTGATCGTCCTAGCGGGGCTTCGAGATGACCTAAGGTCGCAGACGGCGCTTCGTTTTGTGACAGACCTGCTGCAGCGCGGCGACGAGGTCTTCCCACGGTCAGCGCGGCGACGCTTCACGCGCCCTGAGGGAGTGGGTTACCACGGTCCCATGTCGGATGCGTGTTGGTGTCCTCACTACGGGGAAGACGTCAATCATGATGAGGCCTTCGTTTCGACAGTTGCACGGAGACTCAAGGGGGGGCGGTCAGTTCTAGCCGTTGCGAAGAAGAACCTCGCTACACTCAATGTCCTGCGCGATAGTGTTGTCCACGCAAGTGGCATTTGCGGGAGTGGCGCTGTGCCGATTCTCGTACTGGACGACGAGTGCGACGAAGCGACGGTCTCGGGGACCGCTGATGCCCCTACGCCTGAACGGATCGTTGAAGTCTGGGATGGCGCTGAGCAGTACGTTGCATACGTCGGCCTGACAGCCACACCGGCGGCGAACCTGCTTCAGGAAACAGAGTCTGAGTTGTTCCCGAGAGACTTCATCGAGGTCTTGCGCACTCCTGCGGCAGACAACAACTCGTTGGCATTTGCCGAACTCGATCCCGACCGTCGTTACACGGGCGGGAACGTGTTCTATCGCCTGCTTGATGGCCACGATCGCTCGAATTTCCTCGTCCGATGCGAAATGAGCGATGCTGAGTTCCAGGGCATTGCCGGGCACGATGCTGAGTTGGAGGCTGCCCTGATATCGTACTTCGTTTCCGGCGCCATCAGACTAGCCTGCCAACCTGACCGAAGCCTCACTGACCCAAGCCGGCTCCCGATGCCTCACACAATGCTAGCCCACACCGAGTCACGGATGCATGGCCATTGGGGGCTCTGTGAGCGTGTGGTGTCGATCACAAGATCCCGTGGGGGGCGCGATGGATTGGTGCTCGAGAACATCCGCCGCCAGGACCCGGCGCAGCGACTGTCTAGCGGCGACTTGGGGAATTGGCTGGCATCAGAGCCCGAACGTTGGCACACCTGGTACGAGGCTTTTGGTGACAGCCGACGGACGCTGCTGGAGATAAGCCCCGACCGGGCAAGAAACGCGTTCCCGTCCTGGGAGGAAGTGCGAGAGGCGCTGCCCGAGGTGTTTGACAACACGAAACTGCGCGTGATCAACTCGGATGAGACCGCTGCAGACGCACCACTGAGCTTCAAGTCTTCCCACACGGACAGAGGTCGGATGTCGCCGACAGACTTGTATAGCATAGTGATTGGCGGAAACCGGCTTTCAAGAGGTCTGACAATCGAAGGGCTGTGTGTCTCATACTACACACGGACAAGCACGTCGTTTGCTGAAGACACAACCGTCCAGCGGGAGCGATGGTTTGGCTACCGGGGAGGACACCTGGAGTACTGCCGCCTGTTCACGCACCGGGACATGGCTATCCGACTTAGTAGGTTCCACGAACACGAAGAGGACCTACGCCTCCAACTCGCCTGGAACCTTGAGAACGGCCGGCCACCGAACGACGCGACCTTCCGATTTCTGAAGCTTCGGGATAGCCGTCCCACAGCGAAGTTGGGTCGCGGGCGTGAGGGGTCTCTTGAGATCTCTGGAGCGCGCTTGTTTTTCGATCGCCTGCAGATGGGGGAGAGTCCAGAGGAGCGTGCTGCCGCCGAGCGGAACCAAGAGCATGCTGCTGCTTGGTCATCGCGCCTGCTCCAGGATGGCGAGGCACTGCGGAACCGAAGCGGAGATGCCATCGGCTATGTAATCCGAGGGATTAGCGCGATTGACCTATCCGCATTCCTGGAAGCATTCCAGTTCACGTTCCACGACCCGGACCCATCGGCCGGGATGCAGGTAAACCTCAGGGAGTGGTACCGCCCGCAGTCCGCGCATGCTCGCCGGTCCGATGCGGGGCTCTCTCCTCCGAATGATCCGTACCTTGCAGCGGCCTATCTTCGGTTCTGGGATAGCGCGAACCGTCTGTGTGAAGCGGATCCGCCTAGGAATCGGTTCCGGGACCGTGATGCGATCAGCACCTGGAGACCATGCCCGCCTCCAACCTTCAATGTAGCCGTGCGATTTGGGAGCCTACCCCCCGCTGCAGGAAGCCCGTTTGAGCACGACCTGTTGAATCGCGCAGTGTCCGCTAACGGTGAGTTGGGGTCACGCTGGGGCGGGCGCGGGTATGGCAGCAACGGCGACGAGTGGATTGATCTGCCTCCTCCCAACGGCGACAGGAGTGCTCCCCGTCGGGCTGATACCCCAGGGCTTGCTTTACTGCACGTTGTTTCGCGTGAAGCAGTTGGCCGCAGCGGCGAAGGGACCCCGTACTGTCTCGACAGGCCGACTGTCGGTCTTGTGGTCCCTGAGGGCGGTCCGTGCGTTGAATTCGTCCTCGCCAGCCCTGGAGGCTCGTGAAAGAGGTGGAACACTCGATCGAATCGCTGGCGCAGGAGATCAACTGCCTGGAAGCTTGTGCGGGGGAGAGCCGACACGCCTACACTGTTACTCGCGAGCGGATTCACCTTGCTCGGGGGCCCCGCGCAAGCATCGAGTTGTTCATTGAGGGTGACCGGGCCTCATTCGGCCTGGCGGCCGTAGGCCGGTCTCTTGAATGGGGGTGCTACCACGACTCAAACGCTTCTCGTGACTTTCCTGCCCTGGTCGTACGGGCACAGGAAGGCGAATCGGCCGTACGACTGATGGCGCACGTTGCGTACGAGGCGTTGCGCCTCGTGGAAGCGAACTCGGGCATCACGAACTCGGAGATACTTGAACAACTCAGTCCCTTCATCTCCTTGGTCATCCATCGGTCCATTCTGGGCATCCGACACCAAATGGGCCTGACGGCAGAACTGATGCTAATGACTGAACTTCTCAATTTCGCCGAGAGACAGACCCCGCCACTCGACAAACGACTGGTCTTGAACGCGTGGAAGGGATGGGATTCGGCAAGTCGGGACTTCTTCGGACGTGAGGTCGCGGTCGAGGTCAAAGCGACGAGCCTGGAGAGCCGTCATCATGCTGTCCACCCTATGAATCAGGTTCTGCCGGATCCGTGTCGCCCTGACGAAAGAGTCTACGTGTATTCGGTGGGCCTGAGGCCCGATCGCAGCAGCCACTTTGGTCTTGTGATGGCGTTTGATCGTGTCTTCGAGCGATTGGACAGTGACGAGAAGCAGACGCTTGCGGAGCACTTGTCCCACTACGGCGGTTCAGGCTTTGACATTGAGCTACGTGCGCTCTACGAGCTGGAACCTGGGTTCACGGTGACGCACCAAGCTGCCCTATTCCGGATTGATACTGTGCCCGATATCCTTCGGCCAGACTCTTTTGTTGGCGGCGAGCCGCCAGCGCGCGCAAAACGGATTCGCTATGACCTATCGCTTGAGGGTCTGCCGCGATGTTCGTCGGACGAGCGGGAGAGGGTCTTCCGGTGCCTACTTCAGCAGGAGTAAGTGTGGCACCGCGTCAAGCCCTGCCAGCAGGCGGACAGCATGATTCGATGCGGCTTCCGGCAGCCGCCCGACCCAGGAGCCTCTCACCGACTATCTCAACGAGGTCGGCGTTGACCGCGTTTCCGAGAGCTCTATAGGCGCAGCTCGCCGTTTCTGGGAGGTGGACGAGATCCCCCATGCCCTGCAATCGACTACACTCGCGAACCGTCATGTATCTTCCCTGGCTGGCGATGATGGGAACTTGTGTTGTAGTCATAGCTACCAGAGCCGGAGCTGTGGTCGCTCGCTTGACGCGAACGCCGGAGGCGCGGAACTGGAGGATATGGTCGGCTAGTTCTCGGGGCTCTCCCTTGCAGTTCCACTCGAACTTCTGAAGGCTCGGGGAAAAACCAAGGAGCCGCGGAAGCCATCCGTCGATCCATTCGCGGTGACGCTCGTATAGCTGTCTATTCTGGCGTATGAACTGCTGCTTCCACTTGGGGAACTCTTCGTGTCGGGCATAGCTCGGCAAGCCGTCCATTCGGGAGTTCGGGGGAAAATCACGCAGTTTCTGGCCGTGGCACCCGCGGTACCGGGCAAGCTTCCTGCTGCCAAGTGTGGTGGGCGTAGTACCTTCAAAGGGGTAGTCGGCACCGAATTCCATCGACCAGATTGGGAATGAGGGCAGCGCCTCGTCTTTCGGAAACAGATCCAGAAACTCCTGCCAGACAGAGAGGCATCGTCTGTAGTGCTCCGGTATTGGTTTCGCCTCTGGGGGAGAATCATCGAGCACCTGGTGAACGGAAGGGGTGTGGCCATTCCCCGTCGCCCACTCAAAATCGTCGAGGCCGTCGAGCGACGCAGCGATGAAGAGCCTATCGCGGACCTGCGGGATGCCGAACCGATGAGGAGACAGTACTTGCTGGTCAATGTCGTAGCCAAGCGTCTGGAGAGTCCTGCGCATTCGGCGATAGGTTTGTCCATGCTCGTGTCGCTCAAGATTCGCGACGTTCTCCAGGATCAGGTATGTGGGCCGATGGTACCTCACGATCCGGACTAGGTGGCGGAAGAGATCGCCGTCTTTCTGGCACCCAAGCCCAAGTTGCTCACCCGCCTTTGAGAACGGTTGACAAGGGAACCCAGCGCATAGGACGTCATGTCGTGGGACGCGATCAGACCGCAGACGGCGGATGTCATCGTGGGGATAGAGGCCGAAGTTCCGCTCGTAGAGATTGCGCAGCCCACCGTCGCTCTCGCAGGCGAAGACGCAACGATGCCCGAGCCGGGCCAGGCCGATGTGGAATCCACCTAGTCCAGCGAACATATCCACGAAGCTTAGCGGGGGCGTCCTAGCCATGGCATCTTCCTGAATGGTAACAGACTCTCACGGCCCAGACAAGCCCAGACCCCAAGGTCATGGGGCCGTTGTCGCCTGAGTACCCTACGGGTAGAGGAACGACTCGATCTTCTCCGTCAGCCTGGCGATGTCCGTCGTTTCGCATTCCCAGATCGTCAGAACAGCCCAGCCAAGCTCTCGCAACTCATTCCTGGCCGCCTTGTCCCGAGCGACGTTTCTCGCGAGTTTCGGCAACCAGTAATCACGCCGAGACTTAGGTTCGCGTTGCCCAGGACGACAATGATGGCGGTGCCACCAGCATCCGTGAACGAAGATGATCTTCCTCCGGCTTGGGAAGACCAGATCAGGGGTCCCCGGAAGGTCGGCACGGTGGAGGCGAAATCGGAACCCCAAGGAATGACAGAGCTTCCGAACGCAGAGCTCCGGCTTCGTGTCGGTCTTGGTGATACGACGCATTACCTCGCTACGCTGTTCAGGGCTGATGTTGTCCATGGCCCACCTCCTGCCAGGATACTGCAGCGGCTGCCGTCCATCAACGATGGCTCCAATGCTGGCGTATGCGATCGCGACACCTGCACATCACGACGGCGGGCCGGGCACATGGACACACCTTTAGGACTGAATCGTGTTTCTCGTCTCCGGGCCGATCTTGCCAATGCAGCCGGCTCCGTCGATCTCGAAGCTGCGGTAGAAGCCGTACTCCTTGTAGTCGTCGCCGTAGACCACGCGGGCGACGATGTCGATCGTGCAGCCGAGTGCGTTGCCGTGGTCGTTGGCGTGGTTCCAGTAATCGGTGTTGCGCCGTCATACCGCGGCGGTGACGTCGAGGGTTACTGGCAGGCGAAGCCGCTCGGCACGGCGAAGTCCTTGGTGCCGAAGTGGGCCTTTGTCACATAGCCCTTCGTGGTCACTTGCTCGCCGTAGACGTCGGGCGGGCAGGTGATCGGGTCGGCGCACCAGGGCTGGGGCGGGGTGTTGGTCTTGGCGGCCTGCCAGAGCGGGGAGATGTACTCGTTGGCGCTGTCGGTGCTGGCGACTTCGTGCCACTTGACGGCTGAGGCGTTGGCGATGGGGTCGCCCATGGCGTGGAAGTCGTTGATGGCGTCGGTGAAGTCCCATGGCCTGCCGATGATGTAGAAGCGAACGTCGCACTTGACGGCGGGGTCGCCGGCCGGGAACGTCAGCCGGTGCTTGCGGTGGACTCGCTCCATGCTTGCCGAGTAGCCGTAGCCGGTATACATGCCCCAGTTGAAGCAGCTCGGCCCGCCGTAGCCCCAGTCCTCGTCCCACTCATTGGGCGGGTCGCCGGTGACCCAATCGTCCATGCAGTCGGCCTTGGCCTCGTCCCAGGTGTCGTGCCACTGGCTGCATCCGCCCTGCTTCAGCGTCCCTTGGCCGCCCCAGCTTGAGTAGTTGGCCTTGACCACATGCAGTTGCAGCAGTGCGGCCTGGAGCTCGTTGAAGAGCCACTCGCCCACGTAGTCGCCGTGAGCGGCCTGGCCGTGGTCGGTGACGAGATCGGGCGGGGCGTCCTGGTCCTCGGCTTCGATCCAGCCGTTGCCGTCGTGCTCGTAGATCGTGCCGACGCGGTGCCAGCGCGCGGGCTCCTTGACGCAGGCGTAGGCGTTGCGGCGGGCCTTGAGTGGATACGAATACCACCACGACCGCACGGCGTTGAAGAGGTACTGCGAGCCGTCGTCCACGGCGTAGAACGTCCACTCCGAGCCGTTCCACTGGGCCAGCTTCCCGTCCTGACCCTCCCAATCGCCGCTGGCGTCCTCCTGGACGCCGTAGTAAGCGTTTAGGAGCGGCGTCTCCGGCGGGTCGGCCTGGACGGTCATCAATCGCACGCCGGCCCCGCCGTTGAGGTTCTCGCCCGTGCCCTTCAGCCGGGCACGTTGGCCCGTCTCGCCCTCATCGGTGATGCGCTCGATCTGGCGCGGGTACTTCCGCGTCCAGCCGATCCTGTCCGTCCATACCCAATCCGTCTCGTCGGCGTCGCGACGGTAGTAGCCGTCGAAAACCCAGCGGTAGTACCAGCTCGACCAGCGGCGCTTGGCGATCAGGTAGCCGTCGGCCGGCGTCTCGAAGCTCCACGTCCAGGGGTTGTAGATGCCGTCGCCGCCGGTGCAGGTGGCGATCTGGCCATCGTGGCCGGCCCAGTCGCCGCTGGCGGGGTTGCGCACGGCGCAGCGTATGCCGACCGCGATGTCGCGGATGTCGCCCGGTTGCCAGCCCATCTGGATGTCCTCGGCCGGCCGGGCTTCCTCGGGCGCGCCCATGTCCAGCCAGAAGTGGCTGCGCCAGTAGTAGTCCGGCGGCGCCGAGACTCCCCCCCAGTCAACCGGCCGGATGAAGCGGGAGACCATCGCCTCGATCTCGGCCTGGATGTACTTGACCGAGAACGCGTTGTCGGCGAGCCCGTGGGCGTCCCAGTCGTCCTGATAGGTGTCGTAGTCCGGCGCGGGCAGCGAGTACCCGGACGCGCCGCAGGCCAGGCCGCGCTCATGCAGGGCCTTGGCGAACTGGGCGCGGAAGGACCACTCGGCCCAGTCGGTGTCGCTCGTCGCGGGCAGGCCCTGCCAGCTCACTGGTGCATCCTCACGTAGTCCCACGTGGGCTTCAGGACGCCTCCATCGTCCTGGAGCTGCCAGACCTGGTACTCGCTGCCGTCGCTGCGGAACCAGTTCGGTGTGCCGATGATGACGTACGCCCACTGCTCGCCGGTGGTGGGCACGGAGAACCGTTTCTCCCGCCAAACGACGTATGCCGTGCCGCTCGCTCCGCAGCTCAGATACGTCGTCACGCCGTCGCAGATGTCGGCGAACGTGTCCTCGTCTTCGTCAAGCACGTTGATCTTGACGGCGGTGAAACCCGCGATGATGGCCCAGCCGATGTCCCCCTGCTTGAGCGGCTCCTGGAGCACGACGTAGCGCCCGACCATGTCGTCTTCGTCGGGCGTCCGAACGTCGAGGACCGGTGTCCGCTTGAAGGCGTTGTCGCCCACCGTTCCGGGGTAGAACCACGGCTGCCAGACGCCGAGGACGCTGAACTCCTCCTGGTCCTCGCCGGAGAGGTTCTGCACGCGCACGTACACGCCGCGTCGCATCTCGGCAAGCTGGGGAGCGCCCCCGGCGAGCTGCCGTTCGGCATGGGCGTTCGCGGCGTCGGCCATCATGTTGAATTCGCCGGCGCGGAAGCGGAACGGCTCGCCCTTGCGAACGTGTTGAATCTTGCCGGCCATGGTCACGCTCCGCTGCCGGGGTCGAGGTCGCCGAAGTCGCCGGTGTCGTAGACCTTCTCGACGTACACCGCCTTGGGCTGCTTGACGAGCGCCCCGGCCGTCT
>Ga0272442_10008674_pt1 | contig 12831 bp, 14 predicted proteins | sample SSMForm2O_FD_200262 | JGI IMG/M metagenome (GOLD analysis project Ga0272442, IMG submission 200262) | Marine sediment archaeal communities from Little Sippewissett salt marsh, Falmouth, MA, United States - SSM-Form-2O | ecosystem: Environmental > Aquatic > Marine > Wetlands > Sediment ... | reverse complement strand
ATTTTAATAAAGAAATAAATAAGGTAAACGATAAAAACTAATAATATCAGCATCCAGATTATTGATTTCTTCCGGGCTGTCTTTTTGCTGCGCATCTGTGTAAACCGTATCTTCCGGTGTTTCTTCTCTTCTTTTTCAGGATCATAGTATTTGTACTGAAGAGTAAATTTTTTATTTTTTGGCAGACGTCTTCCAAGCATGAGCCACCTCTTTATCGTTTAATACCGGGCATAAACATCCGGCCCGGCAGTATAGCTGCATTATCTTCCTTAATGATTCCCATGTAATCTGAACAGTGCTTTACACGCATATATGTTGTATCGGCAATACAGTGTTTCTCCATGAGATAAAATAATATAATCAACAAGATTTCAACAAGCAAGGTTTTCTCTAATATTTATTATCCAGACGCATTAGGCGCCTTAAAATTCTGCATGCACCCGGAATTGACACATCAAAACGTGCTATAGTTGCACATAAACTCTCCCCTTGTGTATAATATACAAGGCGTTTTTCTCTGCACCTTCGGAACCCATGCAAATAATCAGGGATTCCCGGGGCCGATGAACAGTTCCTGTTGAGAAATTACTTGCAATTGACAGTGTTTTTACTCATCTTCTTGGCGTAATTATAATTATTAAGGAGGTTTATGTGCCCAGTAGAAATTTCTCAGATCTAATTTCAATCATGCACAAGCTCAGAAGTGATTCAGGCTGTCCATGGGACCGTGAGCAAACCCATGAAAGCCTGATACCCTATCTCGTTGAAGAATCATATGAGGTTATTGATGCAATCAATAACAATAACAGCAATGCTCTCCGTGAAGAACTCGGCGACCTTTTGCTTCAGGTGGTTTTTCATGCCCAAATATCATCAGAATCGGGTTCATTTACCATAGATGATGTTATTCAAACTGTAAACGAAAAACTGGTGCGAAGGCACCCCAATGTGTTTGGAACTGTAGAAATCAAATCTGCTGAAGAACAGACAAAAAACTGGGAACGGATAAAGAAGAAAGAGGGCAAAGATTCTGTCCTGGACGGAGTGCCGCGCTCAATGCCGTCTCTCACATTTTCGAAACGTATTCAGCAGCGTGCAGCAACGGTTGGATTTGACTGGGACAATATAGAAAATGTCTGGGCAAAAGTGGAAGAAGAAAGCGAGGAACTCCATGAACAGGTGTCGGCTAATAACAGAGACGGCATTGAAGAAGAGTTTGGAGATCTGTTATTCGCCCTGGTAAATTACGCCCGTTTTTTAAAGGTAGACCCTGAGAACTGTTTAAAAAATGCCGCTGATAAATTCATTGGAAGATTCAAGAAAATTGAGAAAACCATGGCGGAAAAGTCTATTGATATGCATAGCATGAGTCTGGAAGAACTGGACTCCGAATGGAATAAGATAAAGAAGTCTGAAACCTGATATCAGTGATAAGCCGGCCGGAGGAACTTTTATCGGCAATTAAACGTTGTACTTGTGATTCCTTACTTGACAAAGTAACAGAAATATCGTAAAATATACGATACACTTTCGGTTGCTTTACTTACTTTTAACCAACAGGGATGTACATGATACGTAAAATACTCTTGTTTGTCAGTCTGTGTGTTCTCTTTCTGGTCATTGTTCAATGCGAAAGAGATACAGTAAATCCGGTAGGGGCTGATATTTACAACAAGAATGTCGGTACAGTTATGCCGCCGGCTACTATTTCAGTCAATGACACAAGCTATATTTACACTGTACCTACAGGCAATTCCGATTACCTGTACATGGGTACACAAAACAGACGTAAAGCGTATGCTATGTTCCGGTTCATTGAACTGCCTGACAGTGTTCAGATTGATACTGCAACATTTACTGTCTACATCAATAAAATTTACGGTGATGCGCCTGCAGACCTGCTTCCCGATGCCTACCTGCTCAACTATAAATTTGAAGAATCTGAATTTACATGGCGGGATTTTAAGGATTTACAGCCTATTGATCAAAAAATCGCTATTACCCCTGTAGATACCGGGGAAGATTCAATTCTCTCTTTCACTCTGCCTCCTGAGATTGTTCAGGCATGGGCTGACACCAATCAGAGCGCCTTAAACTGCGGTTTTGCCATCACTTATGATGCGCCGGATACAGGTTTTACAGTTGAGATGTTCTCCCAGGATTATGTAACCTATGACAACATTAATCCGCGCCTGGTTCTCAAGGCGCATATGGACGACAGCACATACACCTATACCAGTACGCCGTATGATCTTTTTATTTTAGACCCTCCTGAAGAGACCGGTACTGCATCTGTCCTGGATAACGCCCTGGGAATAAGAACACTCCTGCATTTTTCAGCTGATTCAATTCCGGAAGACGCGACAGTCAACGGAGCGTTTCTGACACTATACTCTGACACAACCACATTTTACCCCGACGGGTCAGAAAGCTATCTGTTTAAATTGGCTCCGGTACGGGATGCTTCATGGCCCTTCCCTGATGTGCCCTATGATTCCACACAGATCCTGGCACCTGAAATACCTGCAGGGTCGGATTCGGTGACAATAAATATTACAAAATATGTCCAGGACTGGACATCGGGTATTTATGAGAACGCCGGCCTGATAATGCTGGGGTACTGGGAAGGTTCAGATATTATGCGGAGAACGTTTTACAACTCTGAAGCGATAGAGAGCAAACGCCCCCGTGTTAAAGTGTTCTACACGATACCTCCCAACCGGTAAATCATCTGAACGTAAGGAAATTAGGCATGAAAATTACAATTTCAAAAAAAGTTCTACAATATACATGTGCAGGTATGCTTGTATGGGCAAACCTGTCAGCCGGGTCAATTCTATCGTCTTTCGGTCTGGGTGAGCCTGCTGTTACAATGAATACCCGTTCAATGGGCATGGGCTTTATCTCTGTATCGCAGGATAATCCATACTATATTAATATGACCAATCCAGCTGCACTGTACAGAATGCAGTATACAATGCTCTATATCCAGTACCTTTACTCAGGCAATAACGCCACAGACCTGAATGCCGATCATACTTCACACTATTCAAATATAAATCAATTTGCATTTGCACTCCCACTTTCAAGTAAATTCGGTTTTTCAGCCCAGTTTTCTCCCAAAACCAGAGTAGACTATACATTGGGTTTCAAAAGCGTTAATGACGGATACGACTATACCGAATCTGTTGCAGGTACCGGCGGCCTGAATACCTTTAATATCTCTGCTTATTTTTCCCCTCTTCCCTTTATTTCCATCGGTGTATCAAATTACTATTCCTTCGGCAGGATCGATGAAACCTGGTCGGTAGACTACGAAAACAGCGAATTCAGCAATACTGAGGATTTGTTTCTTTCCAGGAATAACGGATACGGCTTCCGGTTCGGCCTTCTTGTCCGTCCGGTCAAAACTGTATCTGTCGGCGCAGTTTACAGCACGGCGGTAACACTGAACACAGACACTGACACATCTTATAGATTTGAATATGACAAATATACTTATGCATCGCATCATGTTCTTCCGTCCTGGTTCAAGGGCGGTATTTCTGTCACACTTTTCAAAAAAATGATTTTTAGCGCCGAGTATGGACTTACAAAATGGACTGAACTCAAAATCAACGATCTCCTGGCAGAAAACACGCACGACTCACAGTCAATAGGCGTCGGCATTGAATACCTTCCAACATCAAAGCCTACTGACGGTTATCTGAAAAAAATTTCGTACCGGGCAGGATTCTGTTCAAAACCGTATCTGTTTACATCAGCTAACGGTAACACAATTCAGGAGACCTGGTTAACCTGCGGATTAGGTTTACCGCTTTTTGGCGGTTCTAAAATTGACGTCGCCTTGAATTTCGGTACACGGGGCGATCTCGAAGCTAATGGACTCTCAGAGAAATTCATAAGGCTTGGTCTTGCTGTTACAACCGGAGAGAAATGGTTTATGCGGCGATATTGAGAATTTTATTATTTTTCTTGATTTTAAGCTGATTTTTTTTTAAAATTCTGAATTGATGTTTGCAAAAAATTGTTCTGTTAAATAATTAGGAGGAAGAAGAGTGTTACGCAAAAGAGAATTCACAACCTATGTGATTGCATTGCTGGCTTTTATCGTTGTCGCCAACATGCAGTTTACCGGATGCGCATCTACACAACCGGATCCTGCACTTGAGGCTGCACGCCAAAAAGCTCTTAAGGACTCATTGTTCACAGCACATAAAAGAAGAGTCAGCATGCTGTTCAGTTTCGGTCTTGAACCGTTTAAGCACGGTAATTATGAAAAAGCGTTAAAATATTTCAGGCAGGTCGCCGAACTTGATACAACAGGTATTTACGCCACCACTCTGTATAAGCGTCTGGGAACCGCCTACATTCAGACGGGTAAGCCCGACAGTGCAGAATATGCCTACAAACTTGGTATCGACCGTAACCCCAAAGATATTTACAGCTACAGTTCCCTTGGATACATCTACAGAACCAAAGGACAGAACCAGGATGCCATAGATGTTTACACCAAGCTTCATGAACTTCAGCCCGATTCTGCCAGCCATCTCCGTTTTCTCGGTGAGCTTTACGTAAAAGAGGACATGATTCCTGAAGCAATCGATGCGTTCCAGCAGGTTGTGCAGAAGAATCCAGGCGATACAAAAAGCCAGGAAGCTCTGAGTGCGCTTCTTAACCAGACCGGTGATATTGACAGTGTTATCAAAACACAGACAAGCCTTGTCGAACAGGATCCTGAGAACCTTCGGTACCGCATGGACCTTGCACAAAGCTTTTTCAAATCTTCACAATTTGAAAAAGCAATTGAGCAGTACAACGTAATCATAGGCAAAGATCCTCAAAACATTTCAGCTCTCGAATATATGGGGGAATGCTACCAGCAGATTGACAAATATTCTCTGGCGGTTGACACCTATCGTAAAATTTTATCATTCGATCCTGAAAACAAGAAAAACCGATGTAATCTTGCCATGAGCCTTGCTGCTGTTGGAAAATATTCTTCAGCAATGCGTGAAGCCAAAAAAGTCATTTCTGCAGATTCCAACTATGGCCTTGGATACATCGCACAGGGCATCGTATTTGAAACATCGGCAGAGAAATGCGTTAAAAACAACGGCGGGAAAATCACCTGGGATGACAAGCTGGTTTACAAAATGGCGTATGATTCCTTTGTTAAGGCTAAAAAGGATCTTTCGACCAAACAGGATGCTGAAAATCATCTCGGGTATCTTGCAACAGTCATACCTACCAAAGAAGACTATTTTATGCATAAAACGCAGAAATACCCCAAGAGCAGCTGCTACTCCTGGATCAGGTAGACTGGAAAGGTTTTTTATTACGCTATGAAAATTGCCATAGGTTCAGACCACGCCGGCTTCGAACTCAAGGAATATTTACAGAATATCCTTATTGAAGACGGCGTGGCTGTTAAAGATATGGGGACCGATTCCCATGAATCAGTAGATTACCCGGACTTTGCCCTGAAAGTCGCACAGGATGTAGCTGACAAGAAGTCCGATTTCGGTATTCTTGTATGCAGTTCCGGTATCGGAATGTCGATGGCTGCAAACAAAGTATGCGGTATCAGGGCAGCATTGTGCCATACCCCTAAAAGCGCTCAAATGTGCAGACTTCATAATAATGCCAACATACTTGCACTGGGCGCTGATTATATTTCCAGGGATACAGCTGCTGAAATAATGCGGATGTTTATTTCCGCACGATTTTCCGATGAACCGCGTCATCTGAGAAGAGTTAACAAAATTTCCGATATTGAATCATTGGGCTGACACACAATTTTCAAAGAAACGCGTGTTTTCTGTGTCGTGTGTACACATGGAATTGCCACAATATTTTCTCTAACATTATAATAAAGGGTTTTAACCATGGATACGATTAAAAAACAGGACGCCGAAGTTTACGCTGCAATCTCCGGCGAGATTGACAGGGAAAACAATACCCTTGAACTTATTGCTTCAGAAAACTTTGTAAGCAAAGCCGTCCTTGAAGCTCTCGGCTGTGTTATGACCAACAAATACGCAGAAGGATACCCTGCCAAAAGGTACTATGGCGGATGTGAGTATGTTGATACAGCAGAGAATCTCGCGCGTGACAGGGCCAAGAAACTATTTGACTGTGAATATGCCAATGTACAGCCACACTCAGGTTCCCAGGCAAATATGGCGGTTTACCTTGCATACCTTAAGCCCGAAGATACTGTTCTCGGTATGGACCTTGCTCACGGAGGCCATCTTACGCATGGAAGCCCTGTAAATTTTTCCGGCCAATTGTACAATTTCGTTTCATACGGAGTCGGAGAAGAGACAGGTACAATAGATTTTGACCAGGTTTGGAAACAGGCCAAAGAACATAAACCCCGGCTCATTGTGACTGGTGCAAGTGCGTATCCGCGTTTTATTGACTATGCGAAATTCCGTGAAATCGCAGACAGCATCGGCGCTTTTCTTATGTCTGATATTGCCCATCCTGCCGGGCTGGTAGCTACTGGTCTTCATCCTGACCCTCTTCCCTTTTGTGATGTTGTTACGACAACAACGCATAAAACACTGCGCGGCCCGCGGGGAGGCATGATTCTTATAAAAAAAGATACAGAGAATCCATTTGGAATCGTAGCAAGGAAATCGGGAAGGACCCGGATGATTTCCGAAATAATGGACAGCGTTGTAATGCCGGGTATGCAGGGCGGCCCTCTAATGCATGTAATAGCGGCAAAAGCAGTAGGGTTCGGAGAAAATTTAAAACCCGAGTATAAAGAATACTGCCAGCAGATAATCAACAATGCAAAAGCTCTTTCTCAGCGCCTTTTGGATCTTGGTTACGACCTTGTGTCCGGCGGAACTGACAATCACCTCATGCTTGTCGATCTCAGCAAGAAGGATATTTCGGGGAAAGCAGCGGAAAAAGCTCTTGAAAAAGCAGGCATTACTGTTAACAAGAACATGGTCCCCTTTGACAAACGGAGTCCATTTATTACCAGCGGAATCCGTGTCGGGACACCTGCCATGACAACACGCGGGATGAAAGAAGATGAAATGGTATCTATTGCCGACTTCATTGACTCTGTTATAAACAATAAAGATGATGACGAATTCCTTGCTAACGTCCGTGAGCAGGTTGGTGAACTGTGCAGCCGTTTCCCATTGTATGATTTTAACTGATGAGCAGACCCGAACACATACGCCCGACATGGGACCAGTATTTCATGCAGATAACACAGCTTGTCGCGCAACGGTCAACCTGTATTCGCAGAAAAGTCGGTGCAGTCATTGTAAAAGACAAGAGGATTCTCACAACCGGCTATAATGGTGCACCGCGTAATATGCGCCACTGCCTCGAAATAGGATGTCTTCGAGAAAAACTCGGCATACCAAGCGGTGAACGCCATGAACTTTGCCGCGGAATTCATGCTGAACAGAACGCGATAATCCAAGCCGCCACATCAGGCACAAATATTGAAGGTGCGGTTTTATACTGTACCAATCATCCCTGTGTATTATGCACAAAAATGATAATTAATGCCGGCATTGAAAAAGTGTTCTATATTGAAGGATACAGTGACAAATTATCCCGGGAAATGGCCAGTGAAGCGAAACTGCCCATAATACAACTAACAATGGGTACTCAAACATGAAATGTCCGTACTGCGGGAAAGATGATGACCGTGTGGTTGACACACGCTCTCATTCTGACGGTTCTGCTATACGCCGCCGCCGCCTCTGCAATGTATGCGGCCGCCGTTTTATCACTCTCGAAGAGGTCGAAGATAAAACACTCTACGTAGTCAAAGCCGACGGCAGAAGGGAGCCTTTTAACAGGGACAAGCTCCACAAAGGTATTGAAATCGCCTGCATCAAACGGCCTGTTTCCATTGATCAGATAGACGGTGTTGTAAGCAGAGTTGAATCAGAGATCAAAAACGACTTTGTGAAAGAAATTGATTCCAGAAAGATAGGAGAACTCGTTTCACAGTATTTACGGGATTTGGATGAAGTTGCCTATGTACGGTTTGCCTCAGTTTACCGGAACTTCAAAGACAAAGATGAATTCCTTCGAGAGCTCAACCAATTAACTGAATAATATAAGGATATTACTGCCAATGTTTCTGAAAAAGAGTTTTAGCGGAGGTGCACACCCCCCTGGAAGCAAGCACTTCTCAGAACATGCTGCCATTGAAAATGCTCCGCTGCCCGATGAAGTTGTAATACCGCTTCAACAGCATATTGGAGCTCCGGCTGAGCCGATTGTTGCAAAAGGTGATTCTGTAAAAACAGGCCAGCCTATTGCAAAGGCTACAAAATTTGTTTCACTCCCCTGCCACGCTTCAGTTACAGGTACCGTCAAAGCAATTGAAGAACGGCCCCACCCTCTCGGAGTAAAAGTTCCGTCAATTGTCATTACCAGAGACGGTGAAGATGACTGGTATGAGGACTATACCAAAGAGACACCTCTCGATACACTGTCAGCAGCCGATATAAAAGAACGTATACAGGCTGCTGGTATTGCAGGCCTTGGAGGCGCTGCATTCCCTACACATGTAAAGCTTAGCCCTCCTGAAGACAAGCATATTGATGTGTTAATTATAAACGGTGTCGAGTGCGAGCCTTTTCTTACATCGGATCACAGGATCATGCTTGAACGAACCGGGGACATACTGAAGGGTATATCTATTCTCATGAAAACCCTCGATATTGAAACGGTTCTTATCGGAATCGAGAAGAACAAACCCGATGCAATAAAAATATTCAAACAGCATACAAACGGCAATAAAAATATTACGATAGTGCCTCTTGAAGTCAAATATCCCCAAGGTGCTGAGAAACAGCTTATCAAAGCGGCTACAGGACGGGATGTTCCAAGCGGCGGACTTCCCATGGATATCGGCGCTGTTGTGCAGAATGTGGGTACTGCTCTTGCGGTATACGAAGCCGTATCTTTTAACAAACCCCTTATTGAGCGTGTTGTCGCTGTTACAGGCGCCGGCATAACCACGCCGAAGAATCTGCTTGTGCGTATCGGAACATCATTCAGCTCCTGTATTGAATACTGCGGAGGATATTCTGATAATGCCGCAAAACTCATCAATGGCGGGCCAATGATGGGTATCGCTCAAAAAAACGATTCTGTACCAGTGATTAAAGGCACATCAGGTATTCTGGTCCTGGATAAAAAACAAGCAGACCTGCTTTCAGAAAAACCGTGCATATCATGCGCCCGATGCGTTGATGTATGCCCCATGAAGCTTATTCCCAGCCACATGGCTTCATTTGTCGAGCACAACCGTATTGACGATGCCTACGACATGGGGCTTTTTGACTGTATGGAATGCGGCACATGCAGCTTTATATGCCCATCAAAGCGTAATCTTGTCCAGTATATCAAACAGGGCAAGGCAAAATGGAATCAAACGCACAGAAAAGCTGATTAATTGTAACACGAATAACCGGAGGTTCTTAACTAATGGAAAGAACGCTTTACATATCTCCTTCACCGCATTTAAAAGACAGGGATTCAATTCCCAAGATAATGTATACAGTTATTCTTGCGCTTGTCCCTGCAGGAATCGGATCAGTCTATCTATTTGGTTTACGGGCACTCTATGTAATGCTGTTGACAATTGCAGCGGCTTTACTCAGCGAAGCCCTGTGCCAGAAAATAATGAAACGCCCCATTACAATAAATGACGGAAGTGCTATATTAACAGGCCTTCTCCTTGCATATAACCTGCCTGCCGAAGTTCCTTTCTGGCTGCCGGTTGTAGGAGCATTTTTTGCGATAGCCATTGGTAAAATGGCATTCGGCGGATTGGGATATAATCCCATGAACCCTGCTCTTATAGGAAGAGCTTTTCTGATGTCATCATGGCCGCTTCACATGACTGTATTCAAGACCGTGCCCCGCGGCGGCACGTTGTCAGGAATCACTGCGATAACATCTGCGACCCCCCTGAATGTATACAAGCATGCCCGGGAAATTGTTCTTAATGCCGGTACTATAGCACCGGAACATGTCACAGAAGTAACAAAAGCCACCAACACACTTCTTGAGTATTCCAATAACTACAGCGAGCTATTCTGGGGAAGAATCGGCGGATGTCTCGGCGAAACATCTGTGGCTCTCCTGCTTCTCGGCGCTGTATTCCTGATGTATAAACGAATTATCGGATGGAAAATTCCGTTTTTTTATATTGGAACAGTAGCTCTTCTAACCTGGATTTTCGGCGGTACCAATGGAAATCTGTTTTCAGGAGACCCCCTGTTCCATGTGCTGTCAGGCGGTTTGATACTTGGAGCGTTTTACATGGCCACGGACATGGTCTCTTCACCGGTCACGTTTAAGGGAAGAATTTACTTCGGTATAGGATGCGGAGTACTGACAGTAATAATCAGACTCTGGGGAGGTTATCCTGAAGGGGTTTCATACTCGATTCTTCTTATGAACCTGGTCACTCCCCTTCTGGATAAATATACAAAACCAAAGACTTTCGGAGGGAAATAAGTATATGAAAGATATACTTCGATTCGGATTTACACTGCTGCTTGTCGCAGTCATTGCTGCCGGTTCGTTATCGTGGGTCAATTCAATAACCAAGCCCAAGATATTGGAAATCCAGGCCAATAACCTTCAGCAGGGACTTTCAAAAGTTCTTCCAGGAGCTAAAGACGGCGTCATCGTATCTGTTCCGTATGCTTCCAATCCCGGTGTCATACAGTATTACAGGGGTTATGCACAGAAAGACAGTACCGATTTAGTAGGATACGCCTGCCTCGTGGATTCAAAAGGATACTCAAGTACCATACGTACACTTGTCGGCATGGATACAACCGGCACTATCCTGGCCATTGAGATTCTGTTCCAGCAGGAGACACCCGGCCTGGGCACGAAATGCCAGGAGATCCGTACCGGTGAAACCAGCCCATGGTTCCAGCACCAGTTTATTGGTAAGGCTGCTGCAGAAGTGGCTCTTGATAAAGATAACGGAACCATTGTTTCTATTACCGGCGCAACCATTACATCTCGTGCAATAACAACGGCTATTGCCGATTCTGCCAGGACTCTTTTTTCTGTTATCAATCAATAAGTTGTAAAGGACAGATAAATCATGAAAGTCTCTCAAGAACTAGTAAAAGGTATATACTCCAGCAATCCGGTTTTCCGGCTCATGCTGGGTCTCTGCCCTACCCTTGCTGTTACATCTTCGGTAAATAATGCCATTGGTATGGGCGGCGCTGCTACATTTGTTCTCCTCAGTTCAAATTTGGTGGTATCATTAATCAGAAAAGTAACACCAGCAAAAATCCGTATTCCTGTTTATATTACTGTCATTGCGACATTCGTAACCATTGTCGATCTTATCATGGCAGGATTTTTCCCTGATTTGCATAAATCGTTGGGTATTTTTATCCCCCTTATTGTTGTAAACTGCATTATTTTAGGAAGAGCTGAAGCGTTTGCCAGTAAAAACAACACCTTTTATTCTCTGGTTGACGGCCTTGGTATGGGCATAGGCTTCACCCTTGCTCTCGTATCAATTGCCACATTCCGCGAGATCCTCGGTAATGGTACATGGCTCGGTATTCCTGTGTTCGGATCCGCTTTCAAGCCTGCTCTTCTTATGATTCTGAATCCGGGCGCGTTTTTTACCATCGGCCTTATCATTGCATTCTTAAACTGGCTTGATACTAAAACTGCTTCACCGTCATAATTACGAGGGATAGTATGGATTTTCAATCATTATTACTTATATCTGTAGGTTCAATATTTATCACAAATATTGTGCTCTCAAAATTTTTGGGTCTTTGTCCGTATATAGGTGTTTCAAAACAACTGGATTCCGCCTTTGGTATGGGAATGGCAGTTGTTTTCGTAATGACCCTTTCTTCTGTGGTTACATGGGTTATTTATACGTTTTTTCTTGCTCCCACAACCCAGAATGTGTTTTTTACACTCTTTCTTAAAGGGAAAGGAACTCCACCGGATCTGACATACCTGCGTACAATATCATTTATTCTCGTTATTGCGGCCCTGGTGCAGTTCGTTGAGATGGTTATACAGAAAATCAGTCCTTCCCTGTACAAATCACTGGGTATATATCTCCCTCTTATAACGACAAATTGCGCGGTACTGGGTGTGTCTCTGCTCAATATTGACAACAATTACACCTTTATTGAAAGCCTTGTCAACGGGTTCATGTCCGGAATGGGATTCACACTGGCACTGATTTTGATGGCAGGACTGCGTGAGCGTATAGAACTCGCAAACGTACCGAGGGCAATGCGCGGTGTGCCGATAGCCTTTATTGTAGCCGGGTGTATGTCCCTTGCATTTCTCGGTTTCTCCGGCCTGTCGTTTTAAAGAAGTACATGATTGAACAGATAGAAAATAAATCTTCAGGTGAGAAAGAAATGTCTTTTCTTGAACACCTTGAAGAGCTTCGCCGGAGAATACTGTTAAGCCTGGCAGTAGCAATAGTTTTCACTATTGGAGCGTTCCCCTTCAGCGGATTGCTGCTTAATCTGCTTACACTGCCCAATGACATACTCAATACACCTGCGAAACTCATTTTCCTGAAACCTGCCGGCATGCTTGTCGTGCGCATGGAGATAGCACTGGCTGCCGGCATTATCATCGCTCTTCCGTTTTTACTGTACCAGTTCTGGATGTTTGTATCACCCGGATTATTGCAGACTGAGCGTAAATTCTTTATCCCTACCATGTTTTTTACGACCTTTTGTTTTTTATCGGGCGCTTTTTTCGCATACCGTATACTGATTCCTATTGTTCTTCCATTTCTCTTCAGTATGGGAACCG
>Ga0272442_10008673_pt1 | contig 12832 bp, 12 predicted proteins | sample SSMForm2O_FD_200262 | JGI IMG/M metagenome (GOLD analysis project Ga0272442, IMG submission 200262) | Marine sediment archaeal communities from Little Sippewissett salt marsh, Falmouth, MA, United States - SSM-Form-2O | ecosystem: Environmental > Aquatic > Marine > Wetlands > Sediment ... | reverse complement strand
GGTGACGTTGTTCGATTGCGGCTGGGCGACATTGTCCCCGCTGACGTCAAGCTGGTCGAAGGCGATTATCTTCTAACTGATGAATCAGCTTTAACTGGAGAATCCCTTCCTGTCGAGAAACATTTGTCCGATGTTGCATATGCAAGTTCCATCGCGCGACAAGGGGAAATGAACGCTCTCGTTGTCAACACTGGCACAAGAACCTACTTTGGCAAGACAACCAAATTGGTGGAGGAGGCAAAAACCCGAAGCCATTTCCAAAAAGCAATAATTAAGATAGGTGACTACTTGATTGTTCTCGCTATTGCGTTAGTCATTGTGATCTTTTTATTTTCGATTTTCCGAGGACAAGACATTCTGGAGATAATTCAGTTCTCATTGGTTTTGACCGTTGCCGCGATTCCAGCCGCACTTCCAGCTGTGCTTTCAGTCACCTTGGCAATAGGTGCTATAGCCCTCGCCAAAAAAGAAGCCATCGTAAGCAAACTGGTGACAATCGAGGAAATGGCTGGCATGGATATACTTTGCTCAGATAAAACAGGCACAATTACCAAGAACGAGCTTACCCTAGGCGGAACGAAATCTTACACCAAATTCACAGAAAACGATGTATTGTTGTTCAGCGCGCTTGCCTCAAGAGAAGAAAATCAGGATCCAATTGACAAAGCTATCCTTGTTAAAGCCAAAAGTGCACAGGCAATCGCTGATAAGATTGATAACTTCAAAATAGGTAGATTCAGACCTTTCGACCCCGTTTCAAAGCGAACTGCGGCAGAAGTGCAAATAGAAGCCGGAAACCGGTTCAAAGTCTCAAAGGGAGCGCCTCAGGTCATTTTGTCGCTGGTAGAGGACAAGGCGTCAATAAGTGACCAACTTGCAGAGGATGTTGATGCTTTTGCCCAAAAAGGTTACCGAGCGCTCGGCGTAGCTCGAACAGACAAGCAGAACAAATGGAGTTATGTTGGTCTCATCGGCCTCTATGATCCGCCACGGGAAGATTCCGCTGAAACTATAAAGACGGCTGAGTCCATGGGGGTTGGTGTAAAAATGGTTACAGGGGACCACATAGCTATAGCCAAAGAAATTTCTCAGCAGGTAAACCTCGGAACCAAAATTGTATTGCCAGAATCTTTCTTAGAAAAGCCTGACAGTCAAGCTCAACGTGTTGTCGAAGAGGCTGAAGGCTTCGCTGAAGTGTTCCCTGAACATAAGTATCGCATTGTCGAGTTGCTCCAAAACAAAGGGCACATTGTCGGCATGACAGGCGACGGAGTGAATGATGCACCTGCTTTAAAAAAAGCTGACTCAGGCATTGCCGTTGCGGGAGCTACTGACGCTGCAAAATCCGCGGCGGACATTGTGCTTACCAAACCAGGTTTATCTGTTATAATAGATGCAATGAAGCAGAGTCGGAAGATTTTCCAGAGGATGACGAACTATGGAACCTACAGAATCGCTGAGACAATACGAGTGCTTCTTTTCATCACAGCATCAATTGTGGTTTTCCAGTTTTACCCCGTCACTGCTCTCATGATAGTATTGTTGGCACTTTTGAATGACCTGCCTATTATGACAATAGCGTACGACAATGTGAAATACTCTGACAAACCTGAACGATGGGACATGCGAACCTTACTAGGAATAGCAACGTTTCTTGGAATAATTGGAGTGTTTTCAACTTTCGGAATTCTCTACATCGGAAACGTTGTGCTCAACCTAGATCCACTTGTGCTACAATCTTTCATTTACCTAAAGCTCTCTGTGGCCGGGCATCTAACAGTTTTTGTGGCAAGAACCAAGGGTCCATTTTGGTCAGTAAAACCTGCCAAGCCGCTTCTCTTCGCGGTCATAATCACGCAACTAGTTGCCACGATAATTACCGTTTACGGAATTCTACTTCCCGCTATGGGGTGGGCATTAGCTCTTCTCGTATGGGGATATGCTTTGGCGCTCTTTGTGATAACAGATTTTGCGAAAGTGAGGTTATATAGATTACTTAACCATGATGGAATCACTTTCCGAAGGTAAGCTGTGTTATCGACTATGTAGTATATTCTCCACCATCAGGTGTTATTTTTGACTTGATGCTTTGGTTGAGCTACAAAAGTGGTTTTTAGGTAATCTTTGGGTTGTTGGCATAGCATATAACAACAGTTATACCCTACGACCCCCTTTTCTATAGAAGGATAATTTATGTCGAAACATACTACAGTTAAAAAGAAGTTTTTGGCGAATTCAGAAAGACCAAGTGCCTTGAGGACTTTGCCTTACGATAAAGGTTTCCACTTCTATACGGCAATAGGTAATTACACGGGGGAAACTGCAACAAACTTGGTGAACTTTGCTGCGAAGCTTGAAGTCATCGGCGTTGAATCTGTAAATTTCCATTTTAAGCGCAGCGACTTTCAAAAGTGGATTAGAGACATTGTCGGAGACGTAAAACTTGCCGAGAAAATTGACCATATAGAATTAGAGCTTACTGGAGAGAAATTGAGGAAAGAACTGCTTGGAACGTTGCAAGCACACATCTCTGAATTGAAGATTGCATTCTCTCATCAGATTCGGAAACATGAAGAATAAACGCTCTCTTAATGTATTTAGTTTATATCAATGAATTGTTACCTTCACGTCTATACCTTTCCTTACGCTTTGGGTTACTGTGCAGTAGTTTTCGAAAATACTTAAACATCTATCAACTCGCGATTTGTCATCCTTGTTTACGTCAAGCCGGATTTGAGCATCCAAACTAATGACTCTTAGGTACCCTTCCTTATTTCTTTCTAAATTAGCTTTAACCTCCGTTTCCAAGTCCTTTACGCTTACTCGTGCCTTACGTAAACAGAACAGAAGGCTCGAACTTAGACAATGACCTACTGCAGCTGATAAAAGCCTAGTTGGATTTGGTCCTATGCTTTCTCCGATGGGGGTCATTTCGTCTACTATAAGCTCTGGGACACCTGCGGCATCAAATATGACTTTGAATTCATAGCCTTTACTTAGCTTCAATTTTGTATAGACAAACTCTGTCAACTTTTCATCCCTTACTATGCTAGCTAAACTATAGCAGCATTCAAATCCAAGAAAGCAGCATTTCTATATAAGCACATGTCAAGAAAATCTAATGGTCCAGAACCCCTTTTTTGGTTGATTAAAATGAAAGTTGAGATAAAAATGGAAAATCCGTGTTTGCTTAGAAAAGATCATTGTATAAACTGCCACAGCCATTTTATGAACATTAGACCGTTGATTAAAGCTGCAATTGTTTCCAAGCGTTTCATGAAGGATTTGAAAAGCGAAGAAAAAGCGAAATCTATAGTCAACGAAGTTCTTGACTGCACAAACGTTGACTACTATGAACTGCACAAATTCGAGGAGAATGTTGATGGATACCTTATTTTCAGAGCAAAGAAAGAAGGTACACATATAGTCTACTGCGTTGACAAAAAAATGCAGTTGATTTTCCTAAGGGCATTCAGGAATTACAAAGAGTATGGAAAATTCCTAGAAGATAAGAAGAAACTCAAGAAGCTAATTTTACATATTCTCTGAGGGAGAAACTGAAACTTGAACGCTAACCATTTTTAGGATACATCACAACTCTAATATTTAAACTCACCTTGATCTGTTTGTGAGTTCAAAATTATGTACGGTGAAGATTTTGAATAAAACAAAGATTGTCTGCACAATTGGTCCCTCATGTCTCTCACAGAATATTATAAAAAAATGTATAATGCCGGAATGAGCGGGGTAAGGATAAACACAGCGTATGGAAATACTAACCAATACAGCTGGATAGTTGAAAGCGTGAGAAAAATTGGCGAAATACCCATAATTGTGGATATTAAGGGACCTGAAATTAGAATAAGAGCCAAGAACAGAACGGTTCGTAAAGGCGAAGTCTTTGAGGCGGGTTTTAATGGTCAGGAAATCAGTTTTAACTGGGATTTCTACGACAAAATAACTACGGGCGACTCTGTTATCATTGACAACGGTAAAATAAGCACTAAGGTTGTTGGAAAAACCAACAAAACACTGCGTCTAAACGTTATGTCTGGCGGTGAAATAGCAGACGGCAAAGGAGTCAATATTCCCAACAAGCAACTGTCAGTGCCAACACTTTCAACGAAGGACAAAGAACTGATTCAGTTTGCGAAGAAATGTGACGTAGAATAGATAGCGCTATCCTTCACCAGAAATGCCCAAGATGTAATCAACGTAAGGTCCGAAGCCGAAGGTTTCGATGGAGCAATAATTGCCAAAATCGAAAACGCTGAAGGAATTAAAAACTTTGCAGAAATTCTTGAATGCTCTGACGGTATAATGGTGGCCCGAGGTGACATGGGCGTAGAAATAGAACCAGAAAAAGTGCCGCTAGTTCAAAAGGCAATAATAAACTCCTGTAATCAAAAAGGCAAGCCTGTAATAACAGCAACAGACATGCTGGAGTCAATGATGCAGCAGCCAATGCCCACGAGGGCAGAAGTTAGCGACGTAGCCAATTCGATACTAGATGGAACAGATGCCACAATGCTTTCTGGAGAAACAGCGGTGGGTAAATACCCTGTAGCATCGGTTGCGATGATGTCCCGCATAGCAGCAGAAGCTGAAAAAGCTACCCGCAGCCACGTTGAAGAAGAAGGTTTCACTAACATATCGGATACAATAAGCAAGGCTGTTCAGAGAATATGCCAAGCGATGTCAATAAGCAAAATAATCACGTTAACCCGGTCAGGCTATACTGCAAGAATGATAGCCAGATTCAAAATATCACAACCCATTATTGCCGTCACGCCAGATGAGAAAGTCAAGAAGCAGCTTGAACTTGTTTTTGGAGTTTACCCTGCTACTATAGACTATCAAAAACAAAAAGATCACATTTTGTACGTCGCAAATACTCTGTATTCAATGAACCTAATCAACGATGAGAATACTGTGCTGTTCACAGCTGCGTTCAGAACCCTAACATTCTAGCAACCTAATTGAGATACATCAAATAAAGGAACTAAGAAACTATAGAAATCGCGCATAACCGTTAACACAAACCGCAGACCCAAGTCGAAACGTTGACCAACAATAGACCTTGGACTCTTGGTCTTTCAGAGATAAGCGTCTGACGCGTATTTTCTCATCATTCGGTGAGTATTGAAGTAATACGCGACTTTCCCTATAGAGTTCTTCATCATGTATATCCAGCTGTCTCTTGCCCCATAGAACTTGGGCAAAATCAAATACTCCAATTTATTATAGAGGTCGCCTAGTTCCCTTTTTCGTCTATCGTCCTCGCTGATTGTTAGGTCTGGGTGTGGTCCAATCGCCCAGCCAGTTAGGCCTTCAACGCATCCTTCTAGCCACCAGCCATCAAGCACGCTGAAATTGATCACGCCGTTATGAGCAGCTTTCATCCCGCTTGTCCCAGAAGCCTCGTAAGGCGGCAAAGGCGTGTTCAGCCACACATCAACGCCCGAAGTTAATTTTCCAGCCATCTCAATCGAGTAGTTTTCTAGGTAAACAATTTCAATTTCACTTTTCAAACGATCCATGTAACCGTAAATATCTCTGATCAAACTTTTGCCCATCTCATCTCTGGGATGTGCCTTCCCAGCGAAAACCAGCTGAATCTTCTGCTCTCTTTGCACTTCCTTAAGTTTTTCCAGATCTGAAAATATCATGGTTGCTCTCTTGTACTCTGTTGCTCTTCTGGCGAATCCTAAAGTCAACGTGTCAGCATTCATTGCGATCCCGGATTTTTCCTTGATGAAATCCAGCAGGTCTTGCTTTGCTTTCATGTGGGCATCCCATAAGTCTTCATTGGGGATTACGTCCGCTCTTACGAGAAGTTCGGGTTCGTTTGCCCACCCGCGAATATACTTGTCAAAAAGAAGCCTAAAGTGCGGGCATGTCCAATAGTAGGAGTGGACGCCGTTAGTAATTTCCTGTATGTGGTACCCCGGAAAGAGTTTTCTTGAAAATTCCATGTGTTCTTCGGTGACACCGTTTGTGTATTTGCTCAGGTTCAATGCCAAACGTGTCATGTTTAATCGGTCGGACCCGCCGTATTCTTTCAAAATTTCCAAGGGTACTTCGTTTTCAAGAACGTTTGAGACGATGTCATATGAGAATTTGTCAAATGCTGCTGCAACAGGCGTGTGCGTGGTGAAAACACATAGGTTCTTGACTTTGTCAACGTCTAAGTTATTTCTCTTTAGAAGCTCCAGAGTTAGAAGGCTGGAATGTCCTTCGTTCATATGGTATTTTTTCACGTTGATGTTCAGTTCATCAAGTATGCGCGGTCCACCTATTCCTAACACTATCTCCTGCTTGAGTCGGTACTCGTCGTCTCCGCCGTAAAGAAAATCGGTTATTCCTCTGTCTTCCTGAGTGTTTCCATCAACGTCCGTTGTGAGAAATAGTACGGGGACAGTGCCTCCAGTCATACTCTCTTGTTCATAGACCCAAGCATCCACTTTGACCGGTCTTCCTGAAATCTTCACTGTTACAGTCTTTGGCAGTAGTTTCATGAACTTGGAGGGTTCCCAGTCGTCTGAAGATTCCAGTTGCCTGCCATCAGGCGTTATTTTCTGTTTCAGATAGCCTTTCCTGCTGACTAGAGTTACCGCGATTAGCGGAAGTCTAAGGTCAGCGCTTGACCTAATTACGTCACCCGCCAGAACCCCTAATCCACCGCTGTACGTGGGCACGTTGCTGTCTACGCCGATTTCCATGGAGAAATAGGCAACTTTTGCGCCGTGAACAAAATTTTGCATACAATATTCACTATCAAAAAAATATTGCTTAGCCAAAAAAACTGTTTTGAAATTGGTTTCTTCAGGGTTTAAGGGAAATCCGCATAAAGGATCTTTTACACTCATCGCAATTCCTTCCCTAACACAGAAACAAATATCCTCAACAGCAATTATTGCTTATGCCTATTTACTCTTATCGAAATAGATGACTCATTCGTTTTAAACTGAGCGAGTGAAGCTTAAAATGAAGCAGGCTCTACATATTCTATTAGAGGGTGATTGTTAATTGGAGAAGAATTTTGTCAAGGGTCTGTTAGACTGGATTCGAAATGAAAAATTTAACATGAAATTGCAGGAAATCTCTGATTGCGAGTTCTGGCTTGAAGGACCTTATGGTTTTTTGACTGCTAGGTTTTTTGTGGATATTGCCGCTCGTGAGATTTCGTATGACATTTTCTCGCCAAAATACGATTTACACCTGAAGGAAGAAAGCCTTCGAGACGTGGAGAAGATGGAGCATATAATTGAAGAAAAAGGAAAATGGGACTATGAAAAGCCTATTGAAGAGTTATGGCTGATTCTGGATCATGTTAACATTTGGGCGCAACACAACGGCGTCAGCGTCAAAGAAAAGCGCATAGTTTAGCAAACAAGAACACATGTAACAGAAAAAAGGGGGCGTTTAAGAGCTAAACATCATATTTTACTGGAAATTGAGCTTGAAGCTTATGGGGACGTCTTCGCCCCATGATTGTCTAATTGGGCATATTTTCTGCGCCATTTTATAGACAAGTTCTGCTTTTTCCCTTTCTCTTTCGTTGTCTTCCAGCAGCTTGACATTCATGTCGAAGTGTATGTTTGTGAAAATCAGTTTCTCTAACCCTTCTGCGTTCATATCAACTATAGCGATAGTTTCCAGTTTCTTTAGACCCATCTTGGAATTCCCAGCAATTAGAAGAAACAGTGTATTCATACATGATGCTAGAGAAGCAGCGAAAATCTCTTCTGGCGCGCAGTACCCTGGTTTTCCTCCAAACTCCACAGGCGGACTAACAGTAACTATATTTCTGCCTTTTACAATCAAATCAGATTCTGTCTCGCTCTTCCAAACCGCAGTTCCCTCAAAAATAAATTCAGGCACAAAAAACCTCCTAACATTGTCTGTTTGGTATCCATATAACAAGCTAAAGGAAAATATAAGAGTTAACCGGAAGTCAACACAAAGTATTCGTAGTTCGGCGATAAAAGAATGTTTCATATTAAAGGCTTAAGAGCATTATGCATTCGATAGAATATTCGAGATAGAACTGCAAGAACAATACGCATTGAATTCTTAAATATGCTGGTATCTTCTTTCTCTGTTGGTGATCAGAACGGCTTCAGACTTGATGATTATTTTAAAACAAGTAGCTGAGGAAGACTACACAAGCGAAAAATTAGACATAGAAAAAAACTTGTTACGTTTCAAATCTCTTCTGCTCGAGATAGCTAAAGCCAAAAAATGGGACCTCGCAATTTGGGTTGAAGGCACTGCTGTTAACGATGCGGAAAAAGTTGAGAAAGACCTGAATTTGCTTGAGAGAGGCAACATTGTAAAAGGAAAAATGAAATATTCGGAGCATAACGCATACCGCGAATATCAACTGACTAAGAAAGGAGCAGAACTAGTAGAGAAACTACAAAAGGAGACTTAGCAAAACATTCTTTTTCCTATTTTCGATAATCTTTCTACGCAAGTTTTCTCTGTACTCGCATGCTTACAATTTAGGCAATAGCATAGGTGTTTTTTCTTGTTTGTTTTTTGTTGAGAGCGCGTTATTTAGAGTAGGAGAGAGTGAAGGAAGAAGAGAAAGATTAACATTTAATCCCCATACACACTTTTTAATATCAGAACAGCCTACCCTTACACGGTGAGCACCGTTGCTTTTTGGACATAAAAACAGGCGCCAAATAGAATTCCAAGTAGACTTAGGCGATTTGCAGAACGAAAAAGAACACCTGTCCAGCTTTCTGCAGTCGAACCTCAAAGTTACCGTTGCCCCAGTTGAGAACAAGCTGACGGTGAATTCAGAAGAGCTGGCTGTGCAGGAATTGCAGCGGGCAGTTACCAAGTTTGTTTACCACCGAAACTTCAGCAACACTCACTGGGTCTCCATCGAAGGAACAACTGTCAAAATCAATAGGTTCAAGACAACCACCAAAAAAACAGAAAAACACAAGAAAAGCGCGCCCCACCAAACCGAAATACAAAGCTGGGGACTATAAAACACAGCCGTAAATTCAGCAGTTTTTACACAGGTTTCTGACCGTAAAACAAGCCAGGTTAACCATGCCTAAAACGAGTGAGCACGTGTGATATGCCCGATACACGAACGCGCGCTTAAGTATATAGCTTACGATAGTTTGGATTTTAGAGTCAATCACCGCCGACGAAGGTATGCTATGGAAAGGTTACGAATTGGTTCTTGCAGCAGCATTAATTTTTGATCCCACACCAGCAAACCCCCTCAAACTTACTGTTTAACAAATGTCACTTTGCTATTTGACTTATCAAAGTCAACCTGTACCAAATTACCCGAAGCAACGGTTCCTGACAAAATTTCTCTAGCAAGCGGCGTTTCTATTTCTCAAGCAGCTGCCGTCTAAACCGTAAGCTCCAAACGCTTGGTTTGAATTAGGTTCTGAACCCATTTGGGTTCAAGGACGGGCAGCCCCACCACCTTTCAGACATGAAGCCAGAGATACTCAATGGAAGTAAAATCCAAGTTCTGTTGCAGTGGCGTCGCAGAGAAAGGTGACCAAAAGCATTTATGACTAGAGTGTTAGAAGCATGCTTCCTGTTCGATATCCCTCAAGGTCAACCGTCACGTATTTAAAGCCGGCAGATTTCAAATGCTCAGCTATCTCCTCCAAAACCTCATCGCTGCAAAAGATTTTCCTTTCGGCTTTTGCTACCTCTATTCTTGCCAAACCATTGTGATCTCTAACTCGAATCTGTTTAACACCAGTAATCTTTCGTATCAATTGTTCTGCCTTTCTAATTCTGACTAGTTTGTCGGCTGTTATTTGCTCGTGGTAAGGTATCCTCGAAGCTAAACACGCGTTAGACGGCTTATCTGTGAAAGAAAACCCCAGTTTTTTGGCTATAGCTCGAATCTCCTGTTTTGTGAATCGTGTTGTCGCCCAAGGACTATACACGTTTTTCATTTCCTGAACAGCTCTGAATCCAGGTCTATGACACTTAAGGTCGCTGAAGTTTGTACCTTCAAAAACGGCTTTAAACCCAAGTTCGCTTGCCACTCTTTGCAAACGTTTCAGCATTTCCTTTTTGCAGTAATAACATCTGTTTTCTGAATTCTTAATGAAATTCTCATTTGAAAGTTCCTCAGTCTCCACAACGATCAATTTTATGCCTATCTCTTTCGCTATGCGCTTTGCCTCTTCCAATTCTTCAGGTGTATACATTGGAGATTCGGCAGTTGCAGCTACCACTTTCTCCCCCAAAACACTGTGACTGACAGCAACTAAAGTTGAACTATCAACTCCCCCCGAAAAAGCTATCACTACCCCATCTCTGCCTTTCTCCGCGATGTAGCGTTTCAACTCTTCATATTTTCCACAGGGGACGTTCATGAAAATCACTTTTTCAATAAAACTTCTCTAGCTCGCTGTGTAATCAACTCGGTGATTTCCCTCAGAGGCTTGCCTGTTTTATCCGCCAGTCTCTTTAATTCATCATATTCAGGCTTGATCTGAACAATTTTGCCGCTCAGATCTTTAGCAACTTTCACTTTTACAACCTCTCTTGCGTCATCGATTAGAACATCTACAGAAAATAGTTCACGACTAAGGATGTGTCTCTCGCACGGGTACACCCTAACTCCCAAAGTGCCTGTTTCTTCAATAATGACTCGCGAAAGACGTTTGACATCTTTGAGGTCAGCCACGATTTTAAGAATCTGACCTGGCCTATTCTTTTTTGTAAACATTGGAATAACGCTCACGTCTTTAGCGCCTTCCCTCAGCAACGCGTCAACTGAATTTCCAATGATTTCGCCTGTTACGTCGTCAAGGTTTGTTTCTAAAATAGCAATTTCATCTTTTAAAAGCAATTTTTCTAAAGGCGCCCCTAATGTAACGCGCAAGATGTTAGGCATTTCCTCGAAATCCTTGGTTCCAGCTCCATAACCTACTTTTTGCGGGGTCATTTCTGGATAGAAACAGCTAACTTCATCCGCCACATTTATCAAAATGGATGCCCCCGTCGGCGTAGCCAGTTCTGACTCGACTGGTCCTCCTTTTATGGGAAAATTTTTGGATCTAAGTATCTCTAAGGTCGCTGGGGCTGGGCTAAATACTGTGCCATGTGAAAACTTGAATAAACCTCCGCCAACCGAGACAGGTGTTGCACATATTTTAGCATTGAATAGCTCAAGGTCTTCCATGGCGACGGCAGCACCGATGATTTCTGCTGGTGTGTCAACAAATCCCACTTCATGCAGATGCACATCGGATAAATCGTTTGTATGAAGCTTCGCCTCGGAATCCACTAAAGTGCGGATGGCGTTGGAAGCGAATTGCTGTGCCTTCTTGGAAAGTTTCAGGTCCTTTGCAGTTTTTTCTACGATTTCTACGAGTTCACTGCCTGTCTTTCTGGAGACGCTTTCAGATGTAACATCAATTTTGGTGGCTCTGAACTCTTTCCGCAGAACCTGTTTGATGTTAATTTTGATGTTTTTGTAACCGTGATCCTGCTTTTCCAGAGCTTTTATAGCAGAAACAACCTTATTTGCGTCAGCGCCTACGTCTATTAAGGCGCCTAGGAACATGTCTCCAGCAATTCCAGCGACTTGGCAATCAACAATAAGTATTTTATCAAATTCTGACATTATGTTCCCACGTGATAGCTTGATATGAAGAAGCCGGCATAAATGATATATTGCTTGTGGTCTTCAGAGTTGAAGTGGAAAATGAACGCTTTGAAAGAAATTCTTGAGAAGCTTGCGAAAAACGAGATATCAGTTGCTGAAGCTGAAAAATTAGTGAAACTTCTTGCGATAGCGGAAATAGGGAACATGGCGCGAATTGATGCTAACCGAGAGTGCAGAACGGCTGTCCCTGAAATAATTCTCGCTGAGGGGAAAGCAACAAGAGACCTTGTAGAAATTTCCCTCAAGATGTTGTCAGAAAGTGGGCGGGTGATAGTAAGCCGTTGTGAAGAGGAAAAGATGCGTGCCATTAAGAGCGTTGCTCCTAAAGACTCTGTTATGAAAATTTACGACAAAGCAAAGATGATTATTATTAAGAATAAAGACTTTGCTATTAAAAGCACAGGCGGCAAGATTGGGCTCTTAACAGCGGGGACCTCAGATATTCCTGTAGCTGAAGAGGCGAAGGTAGTTGCTGAAGAGATGGGTTGTGAAGTTATCGCTGCCTATGATCTGGGGGTAGCCGGCATTCATAGGCTCTTGGAGCCTTTGAGAAACTTTATCATAAATGACGTTGATGTTGTCATAGTAGTTGCCGGTAGAGAGGGCGCCTTATCTTCTGTGGTTGCGGGGATGGTTGATGTTCCAGTAATCGCGGTTCCAACCTCGAATAGTTATGGCTTTGGAGAAAAAGGCTTGAGCGCACTGATGGCTATGCTTCAATCATGCTCTTTGGGCTTGGCTGTCGTTAACATAGATAGCGGAGTAGCAGCGGGTGCTATGGCTACGTTAATTGCCAACCGTGCCGCAAAATTCAGAAACATTATGTAAACCTATTATGCTTTCAGTCTGTGGCTTCTAATAAAAGGTTCATTCGGAACTTCAATACTTGAACGATTTTTTTGCGTCAAAGATTTTTGTTATTTCTCTTTCTTTCAATTATGCCCATGGTTTTCACGCATTAATCTGATGGTAAAAAATGTGGAAAAATCAGTTTCCTTATTATGCAGTACAAACTTATGAAAGCGAGCTGACGCTTACTTGTTTAGGAAAGTTGCAGAGTTGATTATAAAAACAGGTGCTACGGCTTCATAGGCGATTATTCGAACTTCAACGGGTCTTAGCTTATTTTTTTGGCTCCACCCACTTTTCGACGAGCAG
>Ga0272442_10008672_pt1 | contig 12833 bp, 8 predicted proteins | sample SSMForm2O_FD_200262 | JGI IMG/M metagenome (GOLD analysis project Ga0272442, IMG submission 200262) | Marine sediment archaeal communities from Little Sippewissett salt marsh, Falmouth, MA, United States - SSM-Form-2O | ecosystem: Environmental > Aquatic > Marine > Wetlands > Sediment ... | reverse complement strand
AGCTGGGTCTCGTGAGCCTGCTCGATGAATACTCGCGCTTTCAACGCGGCCTGTGAACCGCCGTGGTACGGAACCGTACGCCCGGTGGTGTGAGAGGCGGGGGGCGTAAGCCCCCTGCCTACTCGATTGGCCCTGAGGGTTCGGCCGACGAGGGTCAAGTTCAAACAGATGGTGCGCAGTATCTCCTGCTTAATGGCCGGATCTGCCGCAACGTACTTGGTGCCCAGCATTTGCGAAAGTTCAAACGTTCTGACGGCCAGGTCGGCGTGGGCGTCCTGGTCCTTGTCGTACGCGTCGATCAGGGCCTTGATCTGATCTGCTTCTCGGGCTTCAGGACTACCGCGCTCCTGCCGCCCGTGTACTGCTCGGTAACGTGGTCCAGCGCATTGGCGACTGTGATCGCGCCGTACGTCGCCCCGCCACGCATCTCGTCCCACTTGGGGCGCATCAGCTTCGACCGGCGAAAGATCCGGTCTATCTGCGCGGAGTCCTTGGTGTAGAAGGCCAGCTTGAAAACGAGTGAGGAATCGGCCTCGCTCGGGGAATTGAAGTAGCTGTTCCAGTTACCCGCCCAAAGAGTACGGAACTTCTCTCCGCTCTTGTCCGACGAGGCCTTCTCTATGATCTCGTCATCCGTGAGCACCGGAGCCGGCATCACGTCGCCGGGCACAGAGCTCTCGCCGGCAATTCCCGAAATGTCCGGCTTACCGCCAAAGACCAGGGCGTACAGCTCCTCGAGCTCTTCCTGCCGGGGCTCGACGTTGGCCGAGGCCATGCTCAACCAGACAGGACCCGAAGAGGCCCACCAGTTGTCCGGAGACTTCCTGCACGAGCGACTGGAGTCCGCACAGTTCCTGGCGCCGAGTGGAGCAGGTGATGTAGGACGCTTCGCTCGCGGCGAGCTTCCGGGTGCCCTCATCATCGCGATCCTGGCGACGCCGATGTACGCACAGGAACGGCAACGGGCGGTCAACGTGAATGCGCCCCCAGTCGTACAGCGTCCTGCGGACCGGCTTGCTGTCGGAAATCCGTTCGCAGACGAGGCGCAGAAACGCCTCGTCAATGGCGCATGGACGCTTCCTCCTTCGGGTCACAGCCCCGCCAGCTCTTCCAGGAGACCGGACATCGTCGACCTTAGCGCATCCGTGATGGCGTCAAGCAGATCGGCATCGGCCTTTCCGGTCCATTCGTCCATGAAGAACTTCTTGAACTCAACAGCCAGCACGCATGCAGATCGCGGGAAGGACTCGTGCGTCCAGCGGGCATGATACCCGCCCTTGAAGATCACGTTCTCACGGACGTCGAGGCGACCGCCCGGGAAATCGTAGGCATGCATGTCTTGGATAAAGCGGTCAACTACCGGCGCCCATCGTTCACGATCCATCGTGCCCGTGCCCACGTTCACCTGTGGGTGCGTCAAGGAATCGGCTGGTGGGACATCAGGTCCGCCACGCCGGTGATTGTAGCTGTGTATGTCAAGGACTACTAACTTGCCATGTTGCGCTGCGAGCTCACTGTACAGTTGATGCAACGCGGCATACGCCCGGTCATGGCCGGCAAGGGATCGTTCCACGGCTGCGGGGTCAGGTTGCGTTTGCCAGACGCGCAATCCCCAAGAGTCTTGCGGGGTCATGTAGACCGCCGCCTCTCTCGGCCGGTTCAAATCCACCTCAAAACGAGAATGCGAGGCTATGACCCGGGTGGGCGCAGCTTCCGTGAAGCGATCCGTAAGCGGATCCTCTTCGCGCAGCCGGTCAGCGGAGCTTATCGCCATGCAGCCAGCAAGTTCTTCCCTAATCTCGTGACCGGCGTGGATCGCAGTGGCGACAAGTGGGCCTTGCCCCCGGGTGATCTCGAGTCTCCCGTCAGGCAAGGGCTAGCCTCCTCCCGGAAGAGGGTCCGCTTCCGCGTGCTCGGGATCGAGCCAGTCTATGCAGCTCCATCGTCTTCCTTCTCCCGGGCTACCGGTTCGGAGGCGTGATCCTCCGGCTCCCTCACCGTCTTGCCTTCGCTCTTGAGGCGATAGACACGCCTGGTGGGATAGGCAAAGTCAAAGTCGTCTGTTTCGGACACGGCGGCGAGAATGTCTTCCCAGATGGCCTGAGCGCTGTCGCGACGGTTCTGCACCGCGCAGAGGTAGCGCAGTGTGAGCAGGACGCCGCATTCTTGCACGCTGGTGTAGACCGTCGGCGTCAGCGTGCCATACACCAGCAGGAACTGGCGCGAGGCATTCCTCATCTCTCTGCCGGCCTGTTCCACGGTACTGCTGCCGTGCCTGTCGGCGATTCCGCGCAGGACCTCCTTGGCCCTTTTCCAGTCGCTTTCGAAGGTCACCAGCACCGGGATCTCGTTCCAGATGAAGCCGAAGCCCTTGGTGTAGTTGACCAGCGGCTTGGTAAAGACCAGGCAGTTCGGTACCTGGCACATCCGTCCGGTGCTCTGGTCGGCGTCAACCCACTTGCCGATCTCCAGCACGGTAAACATCAACGGTCCGGAATCGATCACGTCTCCGGCGTAATCGCCGATTTCCACCCGGTCGCCGACCCGGAAAGGCTTCTGCCCCACGATGTAAAGCCATCCCGCGAGGTCCACCAGCACGTCCTTGAAGGCCACTGCCAGGCCGGCCGACAGCAGTCCCAGGAATGTGGCGGTGTCTTCCATGCCCTGGAACCAGATGCGCCCGATGAGAAGCGCGGCGACAACCAGTGCCAGATACAGTGACGTCTTTCGCCAGAGGTAGTGGATCCGCGTGTCCTCGGTTTTGTGACCCACAACCAGAAGCAGCAGCAGGCGCACTAGCCAGACAATGAACAGCACTGCGAGCGAACCAAGCAGCTTGTTCTGTGTTGGCGCGCTTATTCCTGCGACCTCGTCGAGCCACTTGAGATAGCCGAGAGACCCGGTGCCGTCGGTGGCATGCGGCGCGCTTTCGGCAGGCGCCGCGGGGGGCTCGGCGGCGAGAGTTACTGCGCTGAGAAGCAGACCAAGAACCGCAACCGTGGCGGCCTTCGCCAGGTGGGGCCATCTACCGCTCTTGTGCATTGGGTTCCTGTCCTGATCGTCTTTCTATCATGAAGGGCGCCAGCTGCCCCTCTCCGCGGACAACGTCGGCCACTGCCACAGGGCATCTGAAGTCGACTGCGTCACCGTGCCGGCTGAACTTCTTCCAGATGAGCTCAGTGACCCGGCTGGACACTTCCTGTCGCTTGGCCGCCACCGTGTGATAACGCACGCGAATCAGCATCCGTGACGGCAGGAACTCCACGCGAGTGAACGGCTCCTCCCGGAAACTGCCCAGGACCTCCTGAAGAGCTTCCCGGGCCGCTTCGATGCACAACGTCTTGGCCAGTTCGAAGTCGGAACCGAAGGTCACTCGGATGGTGACCTCGTCAAGCATCAACTTCGATGGGGCCTCGCCGGTTTCGCCCGGGACCTCGTCCTCTTTGAACAGGTTGTAGTTGATTATGCTCTCGCCGAAGAGCATCGCCGTTGGCACCAGGATGCCGCGTCCGGAGCGCTCTTCGCCCTGCACCGTCCCGCCCACCTGATTGAGGATGATGTGGTTGAGCTGGATGTCGGTGACGTCGCCGGTCACCTCGGCTATGGCGATGCGATCGCCGATCCGGAACGGCCTCTTGAGTACCACCATGACCCAGGCGGCCAGCCCCCGGATCGGGGCCTGCAGCGACCAACCCAGCATCGTGCCCAGGAAGCCCACCGTCAGGCCGAGCATCGAGAACGATCCCGCCGCCGCGATCAGCACGAAGACCGCGATAATCGCCTTCCAGACGGCGGCGTACCCCCGAAGAAAAGCAGCCGCGTTCTCCGGCTTGTGCGCCGAGCTTTCCAGGAAGACGCGGAGGCGCCTCCGGGTATGCACGTAGATCCAGGTCAGGACCAGTGCGGTCAGAACGGCAACCAGGACTCCGCGTAGCGGAGCATCCGGCGACAACGCCTGGATGACAGCGGGCCAGCTCATGAATCACTCGCCTGCTCTTCCGCCGCGTCCCCGGCGTCATCTTCCCACCTGTAGCGAATAGCTGAACGCGGATAGCAGTACTTGACTCGGGGGTAGTTCTTCTTGAACCCCGCCAGAACGCGCTCGACGATCAGACTCGAAAGCTCCTGCCTGCGCGCGGGGATGCTCTGGTAGCGCAGGCGCACCAGCACCCCGGCGTCGAAGAACTCCGCCCGGATGAACGGGTCTTTGCTCGTGTCGGCGATGATCTCCGCGGTAACGGTCGTGGCCGCCTCCAGCATGATGCTCCTGGCCAGTTCGTAATCCGAGTCGAAGGTCAGGCGGACCGGGACCTCGTCGAGCATGTACTTCTCGTCAAGGGTGTAGTTGGTGATCACCTGGCCAAAGAGGATGGCGTTAGGTATGAGCACCGCGCGGCCCGAGGGCTCTTCGCCGCCGATCGTCCCTCCCACCTGGTTCAGGATGATGTGGGTCAGGGTGATGTCGGTAACGTCGCCGATGATTGCGGAGATGATCACCCGGTCGCCAATCTTGAACGGCCGCTTGAGGACGATCATCAGCCAGGCGGCGATTCCCGTAACCGGCGCCTGCAGCGACCAACCCAGCATCATGCCCAGGAAGGCAGCCGACAAGCCCAGCCACTTGAGCGACCCCGAAAGGGCCATCAACACGAAGATGCCGATGATGATCTTCCAGAGGGTGTTCCAGGTCTTGAGGAACTTCTCCACGTTCTCGCTCTTGTGCGCACGAGGGTCCGCATAGCGCTTGAGCAGCCTGGTCGTGTACCGGCGGAGTACCAGTAGGACAAGCAGGGTGACAAGCGCCAGCAGCACTGACCTGTAGGGCGAACCCTCATGCAGATAGAGCAGGTACAGCCGCTGCACTCCCGTCGCGGTCTTGAGGTCTTCTAGCCGCTGCTTTTCCTCCGCGGAAAGAGGCTTGGGTTCTGCGGCCTTCTTCTCCGCAGCGCTCTTCTCGCCCCCGGATGCGCCCGGGGCCATTGCGGCTGATGCATCGCCCGCCCGGGCCACCAGCAGGACAGCCATCAGTACCGCACTTGCGCCGAACTTGCGTATCACAGAAAACCTCCCTGAAGCTCCTATCGTCAAAAGGACAATCCGAAAACGATGTGCAGCACGACGCGGTCCTCGCCTTCTTCCTGCTCGGGATTGAACCCGACGTCCAGGCCCGCCTGGCCGCGCCGTTCCTTTCGGCAACGCACGACCGGCGCGACTCGCGCATTCTGCCGCGCAGGGGATACCTGTTCACCGCTCGGGCGGAAGTCGCCGACGACGGGCTCTTCGGCGACATCTCCTACTGGAAGGCTTCGGCGGCGGCTGCGGGGTACTTACCCCTGGGCGCTCGGGTCACGATGGCGACCTCGCTCAAGGCGGGGGTGATCTCGCCGTTCGCCGACACCGGGCGCATCCCCATCGCGCTGCGCTTCTTCGCCGGCGGGGCCGCAACGGTACGCGGCTTCGACGAACGGGAACTGGGGCCCAAGGTCGAGGGCGACCCGACGGGCGGAGAAGCGTATCTGGCAGGGCAGGCCGAACTGCGCGTCAGGATCTGGCGAGACCTTCACGGAGTGCTGTTCCTCGACGCCGGCAACGTCTACGCACGCAGGGCGGATCTGGACCCCGGCGACATCCGTTATGGCACGGGTCCCGGGTTGCGCTACAATACCCCGGCCGGGGCCATGGAAGTCCTGCTGGTCACCGGCAGGCACTCCCAGTGATACGTCGTCGGTGTCGATCCACTCCAGGAGTAGGCCGGCGGCCAATTCGTCTCTGCGCGTCAGCATGTACGAAACGGAAGGGCTGATGCCCAGGTCTTTCAAGTCGTAGCTGAGATCGTCGCGCACCTCGTAGAAGGCGTGAACTCCCGCCCTCATCGGCAGGCCCGGAGAGGGGAAGAGGCGCGCGTCTGCATCCAGCCGATAACCGCGGGTGCTGCCGCTCGCGGCCAGGCTGAAGCTCTCGCCGTTTCCGAAGGCGTTCCTCGTGCCCACCTCCGCACCTACCCGAATGCGGTCGAACGACCCGTATCCGCCCCTGAGTTTGAGCTCGCAGGGCTCAAGCTCTTCGACCTCCAGGCGCAGGTCGGAAAGCTGCTCACGGTCCGCGCTCCCGGGTGCTTCGCCGGGTTCGGCGTCAACCTTCAGGGGAACAGACCGGATATCCCGGAACAGCCCGGTGTCTGCCAGGCGCCTCTCGGCCGAGCGTACTCCCGACTGGGTGATGAGCGTCCCCGCGTGCAGGCGCGACGCGCGTTTGATGAACTTGCTGCGCACTCTGCGATTGCCGGCGACGTCGATCTTGCGCAGGCGCACTCGCGGGCCGGGGGACACTTCCACCGTGATCTCGCCGAGACCGCGTACTTCGTCCAGCTTCAGCCTGGCGATCGCGCGCGCGGCCGGCCGGCCCTGTTCCCGGAAACGGTCGCGCGCCGCAAAGACGAGGTTGCCAGTAACCGAGGCCCGTAACTCCCGGCCGATATATGCACGAGACATCTCCGCCAGGACGGCGCGCTCACCATCGCCCACGCCTTTCCAGGCGACCTGCTTGAGCCGAAAGCGGAGCCCTTCACGCACGACATGAGTCACGTTCATCCGGCGGTTTCGGGAATCGTAACCGGTGGACGACTGCAGCACCTCCGCCCGAAGATAGCCCTCTTCCCGGTAGTGAGCGAGCAGTGACTCTGCCTGGGCCTTGAGCACCCGCTGGCTGAAGGGCGCAGCACCCAGCCGAGGGCGATCGCTGAAGAGCGCCTTCCGAAGCGCCGAGTTCGAAAGCGCGGAGTTGCCCCCGAAGTCGATTGCACCGAGGCGCACCAGGGGCCCTTCTTCTATCCCGATTTCAGCAACGCCCTGGTTCAGGCCGCACTTCGTCTTGACGAAGCAGTAGCCCGATTCCAGGTAGAAGTGGCGGAGGCGGAATTCCACGTCGCTGATGGCGGCCGGGCTCCAGTCGCCGGAGCCAAGCCTCTCGATATCCGGAGCCAGGACTGCCAGCAACCGGCCAACGCTGAAGGCCCTGTTGCCCCGCAGCAGCAGCGACCGAGCCTCCTTGCGGGCAGGCTTGACCTTGTTCTTGTTCAGAGAGACGTTCTTGCGGGATTCTCCTTGTCGTCGCCCTGAGCGCGGCCACCGAAACCGCAGCTGCAGGTCCGCGTTGATTCTGCCTTCATTGTCTCTCTCGGTTACGACCGAGAGATAGTCATTGACAATGTACTCAACGAACATGTTGGTGCCGTGCTCCGGTCGCTGCCAGACACTGCCCTCGCGTCCCCGGCGCCCCCCGGCCTCCATGTCGATCACGAACCTCGACAGCAGCGACGACTTCGGTTCTGCGCGTGGCATGCGATCGGTCAGAAGACCGCCGACGATCCGGGCGGCCTGGCCCAGGAGAGCCTGGGATTGCCCGCCGGCCCCCGCAGCGCCCGGCGGGCGCCCGTAGGCCAGCAGCGCCAGGAGATGGTCCCGCGGGTAGGGCGGGTCGCTGGACAACTGCAACTGGGGAGCAGCCAGCGGCCCCGAAACCCCGACGAAGACCTTCGCTCTCCCGGCATGCAGGAGGCTCTCGAAGTTCACGTAGGACTCCGCCCCCGGCTTCCTTGGCAGGTTCACGGTCATCTTGCGTATCGGCAGGAACGTACCGGGGAACAGGCGCACCTCACCGCTCAAGGCGCGAATCTCTCCGCTGAGCGCAGGGTCAGCGGCAGTGCCCTTCAGTCGCAGGTCACCGCCCAGCAGCACACCGATCGTGCTGTTTTCCACGCGGACCTCGCCGCCGCTTCGGACCCGCACGTTCAGTGCGATGCGGTCCGCCGCCTCCAGGCCGGAGAGGCGAATTCCGCCGCCGGCGGCGTGCGGCAGCTTCAGGACCAACGCGCCGATGACTTCGTCCTGATCCGCCACGGCCTTGACCTCACCGGCTGCTTCTCCGCCGCCCACGAACTCCCGGTAGTACTGCAGCATGGGAATCCGGGCCTCACCGGAAAGCTCTGCGCCTTCGAGATCGCCCGATACCTTCAGGTCGGCGTCGATGCGGATCCTGACGGTGCTGTCCCGCGAAGAAGCCAGCAGCGCGTTTCGAGCCGACACTTCGGCCTGTACGCGGCCCTTGCCTGCGAACGAAACCCGGGCGGTCGCTGCAATCTGGCCATGGCCCATATTTGCCACCAACGACTGCAACTCCACCTGGCCGGGCGTCAACACTGCCACTGCCCGCAGGCCCTCGACCGGTGCCAACGGATCAGCAGGTCGCAGAGACACGTCGCTGAGCCTGAACTCAACAGAAGGCGATGGAGCCAGGAGTGTACCCCCCAACCGGCCGGTGATCGACAACCGGCCGGCGGGTTTCATCCCTCGGACGGTCGCAGGGAGATAGGGCAGGATCGTCGCGACATTCTCGACGTCGAGTCTCGCGTGGAGATCGACAGCATCGTCCTTTGGCAGGATCCGGGGCAGTGGCCTCATATCCAGGCGCACCGGGAAGCGACCACCCACATGGACCGGCCCCCATACGGTCCTGAGCGTTGCCGGCAAGACCTGCAGCACCCCCGCCCCGTACAGGATATCGAGTTCGTCCGCAGCTTCGGTCGCCTTGGGCGGCCGGACTTCGGGTCCGGACGTCGCAGCCAGCTTGAGCTTGCCGCGGCCTTGCATGTTCCCCGCCGGTCCACTCGCGGAGAAGTTCAGATCGGCTCTCTTCCAGAGCCTGCCGGCAAACCTGTCCAGAGGTGCGAAGTGCCTGGCCAGCGCCTGCGAATCGTGCATGGCCGCGGCCAGGGACAACTCGCAGGGAGCCTTGGGATCGGATGCCCCCAGGGGCACGCTGACCTTGATTGCGGCCTCGGCCAGAAGGCCTTTGAGTTGAATGTCGGCGTCGAGTCGTGCGTCACAGTCCTTCCGGGGCCAGATGACCGTTGCCCGGCCATTCAGTCTTCCCAGATCGAGCTGGCCCATCGAGAGCTTCCCGGCCTTGAGATCCAGATTGGCCGTGCCGGCGACTGCGCTCCCGGTCAGCAGCAGATGCCCGGACACCCCGGTCGCCTGGAAATCGCCACAGCGCAGTCCCACGTCGCGAATCTCGATGGACGGCCAGCGATGAGCTGTCTTCAGTATGCCGACCAGCCAAGTGAAGCTCTCCGCAAGAGGTCGTGTGGGTCCGGATTCCGCGGGCCGAAGTGTGAATCGGGCGCCCTCCAGCATCACCTTGCCGACCGGGCGGTCGCCGCCAAGAAGCACCCGCAGCAACGAATAGTCGAGGCGAATCCGCTGAACTTGGATTGCTTCCGCAAGGGGCGAACCGGGGCGGGGTCTGATCCTGACCTTCTCGAACTGCACACCGCCGATGAGCGTCCCCGAACACCTGCCGATGCTCACATCGGCGTCGAGAGCCGCTTCCAGCCGCCGACGCGCGGAGCGCTCGACCACCTCACCGAAGAACTCCTAGCGCAGCAGATAGACAGCAAGCCCCAGGCCGGCCAACAGCCCACAGGTGATGGCACCCAGTCGCAAGATCCGCTTGAGACATCCGCCCCGGCGAATAGGCCCGGCCTCTTCGGCCGGCGCAGGGGAGCATGGCTTGTTCTTCACGCTGCCCCCTCCTGTATGCCGTCGAGCGCCGTCGATCAGTGCAGCGTCAGAGGATGAAATCGGTCGAGAGGAACTTCGATTTCCGGTTTCTCACGATTTCGGTAACCAGATCCCGGTTGACCTTCTCGTCCTTGGTCGCAACCAGCGTCCGAATGGCAAACACCCTGAGGGCGTCGGATACCGACAGCGTGCCTTCGGCTGAATCCTTGCGCCCAGCGAAGGGCAAGCTGTCCGGCCCTCTCTGGCACTGGCTATTGACGTTCACGCGACACACCTGGTTGACCAGTGGGTCGATCAGTCGGGCGATAGTCTCGGGATCGCTGCCGAAGATGCTCACTTGCTGGCCGTAGTCGCTCTCCACGACGTAGGACACCGGCTCCGAAATGTCGTCAAACACGGTTATGGGCACAACCGGCCCGAACTGCTCTTCACGCCACAACCGGGCCCCCTTGCCCACGTTACCCAGGACCGCCGGGTAGAAGAAGGCCCCGGCGTGGGCGCCACCGCCCTCGTTGACCAACCGGGCGCCTTGGCCTACTGCGTCCTCCACGAGCGCGGCGAGATGCTCGGGCTTACCCGGTTCTGGCAACGGTGTAAGCGAGACACCCTCGTCCCAGGGCATCCCGCATTTCAGCTTCTCGACGGCGGCAACGAACCGGGCCGTGAAATTGTCGGCTATGCTCCTGTGTACCCATAGCATCTTGAGCGCCGTGCAGCGCTGGCCGTTGTAGGATAGAGCTCCAAGCACGCTCTCATTGACCGCCAAGTCGAGGTCGGCGTCGCCCAAGACGATACCGGCATTCTTCGCCTCCAGGCCCAGAACGCACTTGAGTCGGTTTGGCCTGGGGTGCTGCTTCTTGAGGATGTTCGCCACCTTGCATGAGCCTATGAAAGCCAGCACGTCTATCTGACCCGACTCCATGAGCGGCGCGATTACCCGCTGTCCCTCGCCGTAGACCGTGTTGATCACGCCCGGCGGGAACGAGTCTCGGAACGCCTCCAGGAGCGGGCGATGTAAAAGAACGCCCAGTTTGGGCGGTTTGAAGATGACGGTGTTGCCCATAATCAACGCGGGGATAAGCGTCGTGAAGGTCTCGTTCAACGGATAGTTGAAGGGGCCCATGCACAGGACCACTCCCAGGGGGGCCCTACGCACCTGGGCTATGATGCCGCCCTCGATCTCGAAGCGCGAACTTTCGCGGTCGATCTTCTTCAGGGCGCCGATCGTGTCGCGGATGTAGTCGACCGTGCGATCGAACTCCTTTTCCGCGTCTTTCAGCGTCTTACCGATCTCCCACATCAGCAGGCGCACAACTTCGGCGCGTTTCTCGCGCATGCGAAAGGTGAAATCCTCGATGTGGGCGATGCGTTCGGAAACGGACATCGTCGGCCACGCGCCCCGGCCGAGATCCCAAGCACCTACCGCAGCGCTCAGCGCGTCTCGCGCTTCCTCTTCACTGAGCAGCGGGTAGCTACCGACGGTCGCCGCCTTCAGTGTCCCGCCTTCATTGACGCAAACCGGCGAGACCACCTCTTGCGTAGGGCCTTGCCACGATTGAATCTTCCCGTTGATCAGGTACTCCGTCTGGTCAAGGGAACCGGGCAGGCGAAAATGTTTCGGGATCGCTTCCGGCGTGGGGAAAAGGTCAACGATCTCTTTGTTTGTCATCCTGTGACTCCTCCTCCTGCTATTCTCAGGGCTGAAGTCTGCCTTCGGAGGCAAGCTTGCAGACCAGATTGCGGAAGATGCGATAGCCCAGGCGAGGCCTGCGACGCGCCAATCGGTCGACTTCCTTCCAGGGAAGCATGGCGACCATCGAATCTTCCAGTGCGCGACGCGCGGGAACGTCGACAGCTTCCGCCGCAATGGACTCGACACCGAAGCAGTCGCCGGGCTTGAGTACCGACGCGTCGGTCTCCATGCTGCCCGTCAGGAGCAGGCCGTAGGCCCGGAGATAACCGGCCTCCGTCACCGGATCGCCGCCGGTCTTGACCTCGACGACATCCAGAACGTTTGCAAGCCGCAACAAGTCTCGCACCTGGAGCCCGGAGAACGCCGGCATTTGCCCCAGCGCCTCCATGCGTTTCAGCACGATCGTTTCCTTCTTATTGCTCCTCTGGGGCGTTCTCCTGGCCTCTGCGGAAACCACCACCACCGAAACATTGTCGCGACCCCCGCGGGAATTGGCAAGTTCGACCAGCCCGGCCGGTACGTTGCGAAGATCGCCCGAATCCAACACCTCCAGAATATCCTCGGCGCCTTCGAGGTAGTAGCTGAGACCATCGGTGCACAGCACCAGGACGTCCCCGGGCAGGAGATCGAAAAGCAGCGTGTCCACCCTCACGATCTCTTTGGGACCCACCGAGCGGGTCAAGACATGGCTGTAGGTGTGATTTCTGACCTCCTCGGGTGCTATGACCCCGACGCGCATGAGTTCGCTGGCGTAGGTGTGATCATCGCTCAACTGATGGACCTGCTCGTCCCGCACCAGATAGAGACGCGAGTCGCCCACGTGGCCCATGACCGCCCGGCCGCCCAGCTGAAGCACCAGCGTGAGAGTGGTGCCCATTCGCAAGTGCTCTAGCTGGGAAGCGGCCAGCCTGCTGACCTCGGCGCATGCCGCCTGGATAAGGTCTTCAACGAAGCTTATGACCTCGGAGTCCTCCGAGTCCTCCTCCCGGAATCGCGCCAGCAGGTCCCCGCTATTCCCCACGCGTTCGCGAACGAATTCGACCGCCCGCTGGGCCGCGACCTCACCTGCCTGGTGGCCGCCCATGCCGTCGCAGACTAGATACAGGCCAAGCTCATCGTCAACGAGGAAGCGGTCCTCATTGTGGTCGCGCACCTTCCCCTTACCGGTAGCTCCAAAGCCTGTGCACTTCACTTGATGACCTCCCCTGTCAACATCCGCCAGGGCTCCCGATCACGACGCCGCGCAGGTGCACTGCCGCTCCGGGTCACTGGAGTACCACACCGATTCAGCGCAGCCAGACTGATACGACCCGGCTCTTGGCGACCAGAGTGCCCTTCGCGGGACGCACTACTAACGTGAATGTCTTCGCTTCTCGGGGCACATCGAAAACTACTCCGAAATGTACCGCACTCCCCGGGGCCATCAACAGATCCGGGGGAAGACCTACTATGGAGAGTCAAGTCGGAAAGGTTCTTTTGCCCGATGGTCACTGGTCGTGTTCCTCCTGGCTTCAGGCGGGCTTGGTGTGCCGTGGGGGCCGGGCCCGGAACGGCCTGTT